>OJNU01001378.1_pt1 | contig 12310 bp, 10 predicted proteins | sample 1597941 | NCBI WGS metagenome assembly OJNU01 (sample SAMN01915228, study PRJEB22387) | human gut metagenome | isolation source: stool | host: Homo sapiens | place: USA | reverse complement strand
GAGCGCCACCTTGCCAAGGTGGAGGTAGCGAGTTCGAGCCTCGTCGGCCGCTCCAGACAAAACAAGCCACTGCAAAACATGATTCGTCGTGTGATGCAGCGGCTTTTTTGTACGTTGAAAGCTTTTTTGGAATTGAAAAAGGAGGGAAAAACGCAGTGATATTCGGAAAGTACATCAACCGGTATTACCTCAAGCATGCTCCCGTGCTGCTGCTGGGCCTTGCCGCCCTGCTGACGGTGGATTACATCCAGCTTTTGATCCCGCAGCTCTACCGGCTGGTCATCAACGGGGTGAACCTTGGCCAGGTGGTGGTGAACGGTGAGACGCGGCTCTTTACCAAAGAGGTGCTGCTGCAACACATCTGCCTGCCCATGATCTGGATCGTGGTGCTGATGGTCATTGGGCGCTTTTTGTGGCGCATCTGTTTCTTCGGCTCGGCGGTGCGGGTCGCGGCAGACCTGCGGGAGCGGATGTTCGACCACAGCCGCAGGCTGTCCCAGCAGTACTATCAGGTGAACAAGGTCGGCAACCTGATGAGCCTGTACACCAACGATCTGGACACCATTCAGGAGTGCTTCGGCGACGGTGTGCTGATGTTCTTCGACGCGCTGACCCTGGGTCTGCTGGCCCTTTATAAGATGTGGACCATGGACGTGCGGCTGACCCTGCTGGCCCTGATCCCGGCCCTGATCATGTTTGCCATCGGCACCCAGATGAGCAAGGTGATGACCCGGCGCTGGGAGGAGCGGCAGGAGGCCTTCTCCGGCCTTTCCGATTTCGCACAGGAGAACTTTTCCGGCATTGCGGTCATCAAGGCCTTTGTCAAGGAGTACAAGGAACTGCAGGCCTTCCGGAAGCTGAACAAGGAAAACGAGGAGATCAACGTGACCTACACGAAGATCGCCACCCTGCTGGAGGTGCTGGTGACCCTGTTTGTGGAGTCCGTGGTCTGCATCATTCTGGGTTACGGCGGTTATCTGGTCTATCAGGGCCGGTTCAACGCCGGCCAGCTGGTGGAGTACATCGGCTACTTTGAGGCCATCGTCTGGCCCATCATGGCCGTGTCCATGCTGATCGAAAAGACCAGCCGCGGCAAGGCCTCCCTGAACCGCATCACCGAGCTGCTGGATGCCCCCATCGATGTGGCCGACCGCCCCGGCGTGGCCGACCTGACCGATCCCAAAGGCGGCATCGAGTTCCGCCACCTGAACTTCCGCTACCCGGACGGCGAGTACGATGTGCTGCAGGACATTTCCTTCAGGGTGGAGCCCGGCGAGAGCGTGGGCATCGTGGGCAAGACCGGTGCGGGCAAGACCGCCCTGGTGGACCTGCTGCTGCGCACCTATAATGTGCCGGACGGAACCCTGTTCGTGGACGGCAGGGATGTGAACAGCCTTTCCATCCACTCGGTGCGCAATGCCTGTGCCTACGTTCCGCAGGATAATTTCCTGTTCTCGGACACCATCGCCCACAACATTGCCTTTGGTGTGGACGATGCCACCCCCGAGGACATCGAGCGGGCGGCAAGCATGGCCGATGTGCGGGATAATATCGTGGATTTCAAGGACGGCTACGAGACCGTTCTGGGTGAGCGCGGCGTGACGGTGTCCGGCGGTCAGAAGCAGCGCATCTCCATCGCCCGCGCCCTGCTCAAGGACGCGCCCATCCTGATCCTGGACGACTCCGTCTCGGCGGTGGATACCAGCACCGAGAAGATCATTCTGGACAACCTCAAGAACAGCCGGGCAGGCAAGACCACCCTGCTCATTGCCCACCGCATTTCCACGGTGGAGCGGCTGGATAAGATCATCTTCCTCAACGAGGGCCGGGTGGAAGCCGTCGGTCCCCACGACCAGCTGTATGCTTCCTGCCCGGAGTACCGCCGGATGGTCGATCTGCAGCGGCTGGAGGATGAGACGAAGGGAGGCGAAAACGCATGATGCATCTGAATCCATTGGTTCTGGTGGGCGCTGTCATCGGCGTGATCACCGCCCTGCTGGTGGCAGCCTATGCCGCTGTCAAGGACAAAAAGACCGCCATGGGCTTTGAGCGCAACATGGAGGACGGCGAGATCATGCGCCGCCTTGCCCGCTATGCCCGGCCCTACCTGAGCAAATTCCTCATTGTGGGCGTGCTGATGCTCTTCTCCATTGCCTACGATATCATTTCACCCCTCATCGTGGGCCGCATCGAGGAGCTGGTGGCCGGGGAGTTTGAACTCCGCGCCCTCTTCCTGGGCGTGTCAGTGTATGCAGGCGTGCTGGTGTTCTCTATGGGCAGCACCTACCTGCAGGCCGTGATTTTGCAGCGGGTGGGCCAGCGCATCATCTCCGATCTGCGCGAGGATCTGTTCAGCCACATTGAATCTTTGGCACACGAGCAGCTCAACGAGATCCCGGTGGGCAAGCTGGTCACCCGTGTGACCAACGATACCAACGCCATCTCCATGATGTTCACAAACCTCTTGGTTCAGCTGACCAAGAACAGCTTTGTCATTCTGGGCATTCTGGTGGCCATGCTCTGCCTGAACTACGAGCTGACGTTGATGGTGCTCTGCTTTGTGCCTTTCATCGTGATCTTCACGGTCATCTTCCGCAAGTTCTCCCGCCGCGCCAACCGCAAGCTCAAGAACGCGACCACCGATATCAATACCTATCTGTCCGAAAACCTGTCCGGCATCAAGGTCACCCAGATCTTTGGCCGGGAGGACGAGAAGATGGAGGACTTCCGCCAAAAGAGCCAGAAGCTGGCCCGGGCCAATCAGGAGCAGATCTTCGTGTTCAGCGTGTTCCGTCCGCTGGTGTATATGCTCTATGTCAGCTCGATCCTGTGCCTGTTCTATCTGGGCGGCATGGGTCACCTGAACAATGTCAGCTTTCTGGGTCAGACCATTTCCAGCGGCACCATCGTCACCTTTTATATGTACATCTCCAAGTTCTTCACCCCCATCCAGAACCTGGCCGAGCAGTTCAACTGGCTGCAGTCGGCGCTGGCATCGGCAGAAAAGGTGTTCTCCATCATGGACATCCAGCCCAAGATGCAGGATGCCCCCGATGCCATTGAGCTGGACGAGGTGAAGGGCGAGATCGAGTTCCGGGACGTGTGGTTCAGCTACGTTCCCGGCGAGTGGGTGCTGCAAGGCGTTTCCTTCCATGTGGATGCCCGCCAGACCGTGGCCTTTGTGGGCTCCACCGGCTCCGGCAAGAGCACCATCCTCTCCCTGATCTGCCGGAACTACGAGTTCCAGAAGGGCCAGATCCTGATCGACGGCATCGACATCCGCAAGATCAAGATCTCCTCCCTGCGCAGACACTTCGGCCAGATGCTGCAGGATGTGTTCCTGTTCTCGGGCACCATCCGCTCCAACATCGTTCTGCGGGAAGAGGGCATCCCCGACAGCGAGATCATGGAGGTGTGCCGCTACGTCAACGCCGACAAGTTCATCAACAAGCTGGACCACGGGCTGGACGAAGAGGTGCGTGAGCGCGGCAACAACTTCTCCGCTGGGCAGCGGCAGCTGCTCAGCTTTGCCCGCACCATCATCCATAAGCCCAGCGTGATGATCCTGGACGAGGCTACCGCCAACATCGACACCGAGACCGAGCTGCTGATTCAGGATTCGCTGGAAAAGATGCGCACCGTGGGCACCATGCTCATTGTGGCCCACCGGCTGTCCACCATCCAGCATGCGGACAACATCATCGTGCTGTCCCACGGTAAAATTCTGGAGCAGGGCACCCACCAGCAGCTGTTGGCCCGGCATGGACGCTACTACCAGCTGTACACCCTGCAATACCACAAGGCGCAGCTGAACGCAGCCGAATAAGCGCAGACAGAAAGGCCGCTGACCTGAGATGGGTCAGCGGCCTTTTCCGTCTGCACCGGGGGTGGAGTCGTCCGCTTCCGGATCGTCGAGGGAGCACAATTAACACTTGCAAAACAGGTGCATCGCTCGTATAATAGAATGTGGTAAAATAATAAAAAAGAGAAATGGAAAGGAGGGGCCACAGGATGCAGGGAATTGATGCGCTCGGCTATGAAGAAGTGATGACCTTTCTGCGCAGTACACCGGCCAACCTCTTTTTCAAGGATACGGAATGCCGTTATCTTTTTATTTCGGACGTTAGGACTTTCTTCCCCTACGGAGAAGGGCAGGAAGAGGATGTGCTGGGCAAGACAGATCTGGAGATCTGGAGCAGCGAGGAACAGGCCCGCTTTTATTATGAGCAGGACCAGAAGGTGCTTGCCACCGGCGAGGGAACCAGCTTTATCACCGAGGTGCCCCGGAAGGATGGGACGGCATACTATCAGATCAAAAAGAACCCCGTTGTGCTGGAGGGAAAGATCATCGGCATCGTGGGGCTTATTGGTGATATCACCGAACGGGTGCGGCTGGAAAAACAGGCCGAGAACTGGGCCGTCCACGATGACCTGACCGGTCTGTATAACCGCAACTACCTGAAGGTAAAGGGCGCAGAGCAGCTGAAGGAAGCCGTCATGCCCGTCACGATCATTATGGGCGATTGTAACTACCTGAAGCGTGTGAATGATGCCTACGGCCACGAGTACGGCGACCTGCTGCTCAAGCGGGTGGGCCGGGTGATCCGGGAAAACCTGCCGCCGGAGAGCGTGGCCCTGCGGATGGGCGGCGATGAATTCCTCATTGCCTGCAGCCACTTCTCTGCAGAAGAGGCCGAACAGCTGATCGAGAGGCTGCACGGGGAGCTGGCCCGCCAGAGCGACGACCGCCTCAAGCTGGATGTTGCCTTTGGATACCACACTGTGACAGAAGGCCCTTTTGATTATACCGCAGTCTACCATGCTGCCGACCGGGATATGTACCGGAACAAGCGCAAAAACCGCTGAAAATCCGGATGAAATAACAGCCTCAGCCCGATTTCCAAGGGCTGAGGCTGTTTTGGTGATCTGTTACATCAGGGCGGTGAGCACCAGCGCGCAGAGAAGAAAAACGCCATCTGCGGCGGTTTACAGGATCACATTTTTGATGAGCAGGGAAACGCTGCCGTCCGGATCGTGGAGGAATTCCAGCTCGGAATCGGAGTTCAGCAGCTCGGTGGGGATCTTGACCTCGATGCCGTTGGCGGTGCGGATGCTCCGGCTCTCCATCCGGCGGATGCGGGCAGGGGTCACGGTGACAGGAGCAGCGGCCTCTTCCAGCACCTCGCTCTTTTCCACATAGTCATCAAAAGGCACAGCGGCCAGCGGGTATTCCTCGGCCAGCTGCTGGCGTACCTGCTCCACCGATACCTGATTGTCGTTGTCGGCAGCCTGGTTGGCAATGAGCATGGCCACCTGCGCGTCGGCATGGGGCTCGTCCTCATAGGCATCCTTCACAGCCTGTGCGGCGGCCTCCTGAATGGCCTGCAGCTTCTTTTTCTCGGGCTCGGCCTGGGTATACTGGAACACAACAGAGGAGAGGTAGAACTCCTTGTGGCCGTCGATGTCGTATTTCTTTTCCAGCAGGCGCATGGAGTAGTCCGTCAGGTTGACAAGCGCACCCTCCTCCACCTTGCCGCTCTGGGTGGGCAGGCAGGCCCGCTGCTGGATGATGGAGTTGACCGGGGCACCCTCCACCGTCTCGGTGTAGTGGGTGTAGCCGTTTTTGTAGTTCAGCTTCAGGATGCCCAGCCAGGGTTCGCCGTCGCGGGTGAAATCCACCACCGCAAGGTCTGCCCCGGGGATGGTGGTGTGGGCATGCATGTAGTCAAACAGCACCCCCGCAATGCGGCAGGACAGGTCCACAAAGTCGCCGTTGTGTTCCAGCTCGTTGCGGAAGGCGGAGTCCGGCAGTGGGCGGCACTGGCGGATCTCGTCGCTGGCCAGCAGCTTTTCGATATGATTCTGTAAGTAGGCGGTCTTTTCGGCAGTCAGCTCCATGCCGCCGCCGCTGAGCACCGGCGCGTCCAGCGTGGTGTCCAGCACATGCAAAATTGCCTGATGGATGATGATCTCCATGGGTCAAAACCTCATTTCCCGGGTGATTGTGATGTTCCTGCCCAGTATAGCACATCCGGAACAAAAAGGCGAGAGGGAGCGCAAAGGCTTGTCAACCGCCGCCTGAGATGCTACAATGGGGCTGACCAAACATCCGGACAAGCCGAAAGGGGAGTGTGTTATGGAATTTCGGGACAAGCCGATGCAGAACCTCATCCGCATCAAGGAAAAGGAAATCTGCAAAAATGTGCAGGAGCTGCTGCTGGACGGTGAGCAGATCGTGGGCGCTTACAAGACCGTGCGCGATCAGGCCGTGTTCACCACCCACCGCATTTTTATGGTGGATATGCAGGGGATGACCGGTACCCGGCAGGAGATCTTTGTGCTGCCCTACCGCAAGATCCTGCATTACGGCATCAAGACGGCAGGATTTGGCGACCCGCTGCAGACCTCGGAGCTGACGGTCTGCTTTGCGGATGAGCACGAGGCAAAGTTCGGCTTCATCGGGCAGGATGAGCTGCTGGCGGTGGCACGGGCCATCAGCCGGTGCATCCTGTAACAGAACAAATGTAAAACGCCCGTTCCGGCTTCTGACCCCGGAGCGGGCGTTTTACATTGCTGTAATATGCGAAAAAAGGAGAATGTCGAAGGGTCAGCAGGCGGCGCGCTCTCTGCGGCCGGCCTCAAGCATGTAGTGCAGGAAGCCGGTGACATCAGCAGGGTCGGTGACAGAGATGTCAAAGCCCTTGGAGGGAGCGTCCATCATCTGGAACAGCTCGGTGGCGGCGCTGTCCTTTTTCAGGTCGCAGGTCTCGCCATTGTCCAGGTGCAGGAGCACACTGCCGCGGCTGGCGGCTACCTGCTGCATGAAACGGTCTTTATCAAGATACTGGATGCGAAGCATAGAAATACCTCCCACAAAGAAATGTTTTATTCTGGAAAAGTCCCCCGGGCCAGGCTGCCCGTGGGGAACGCTTCTCGGGAACCGGATCAAGCCGCGCCGGGGGTTGTTTTCCGCCCCCTGCGGTGTTATACTGTGCTTGCTGGTTCTGATGAAATAATACCACGAAACCGGCACGATAGATAGAACAAAAACACCCGATTTGTACAACAAAATCGGCATTGACAAAAAATATTCAAAGTATTGCGGAAAGGAATTGTTCAATATGGCGTTTCAGACAAGCTGTGTCTCTGCTGCCAATATCGTTACCGGGCTGACCTTCCAGCAGGATGTTGTGGCCGATGCCGAGGGGCGGGAAATGGTCCAGCATGGCAGCGCCCTGTTCCCCATTGCCTGCTACGCGGAGAGCCTGAAAAGCTATTCGGTGGCCTGGCACTGGCACGAGGAGTTTGAGTACATTCTGGCCATGAAAGGCCCCCTGACGGTGGACGTGAACAAGACCCGGGTGACCCTGCAGACGAATCAGGGCGTGTTCCTGAACTCCGGCATCCTCCACGCGGTGGAGCAGGCGGAAAAAGGGGAGGCCCTGCTTCACTCGGGTGTGTTCCATCCCCGGCTGGTGGGTGGAATGGACACCATCTTCTGGCAGAAGCTCATCCGACCCATGCTCCAGCCGGATGCCCCGGCGTTTTTTCTGCTGGATGGGGCTGTGCCTTGGCAGGCGCAGGTGCTTGCCTGCCTGCGGGAAGCCTGGCAGGCGGTTGCCGTGGAGCCCTTTGATTACGAGAACCGGGTGCGTTATTATCTCTCTGCGGCGCTGCGGCTGCTGAGTACCCAGTGCGTGGGCGGCAAGACCAAGGTCTCCCAGCAGGAGCAGATCGCCGCCGAGCGGATGAAGCAGATGCTCCGCTTTGTGGAGGAGCACTATGCCGAGGAGCTGACTGTGGAACGCATCGCGGCCAGCGTGGCCCTGAGCGAGAGCGCCTGCCTGCGCAGCTTCCGGCAGATGCTGGGCATCACGCCCATTCAGTATGTCAAGCAGTTCCGGGTGGAAAAGGCCGCCGAGCTGCTCCGCTCCACCCGGCTCAAGACGGGCGAGATCGGGATGGAGTGCGGCTTTGCAGATGGCAGCTACTTCATCAAGACCTTCCGGGAGATCAAGCACTGCACACCCAAGGAATACCGCGCAAAATTCTGCTGAAATGTCTGAGATAGGAATAGGAGAAAATGATCCCCATGCAGCACAGTCTGACCCAAGGCCCCATTACAAAGAATATCCTGCTGTTTGCCCTGCCGCTGATGTTCGGCAACCTGCTGCAGCAGATGTACAACATTGCCGATACCTGGGTGGTGGGCCGCTTCCTCGGCGCGGATGCGCTGGCGGCGGTGGGGTCATCCTATACCCTGATGACCTTCCTCACCTCGATCCTGCTGGGCCTGTGCATGGGCAGCGGTGCGGCTGTGTCCATGCAGTACGGCAGCGGCGAGACCGAGAAGATGCGGCAGAGCGTGTTCCAGTCCTTCCTGCTCATTGCGGGCATCGCCCTGATGCTCAACCTGCTGGTCTATCTGGGGCTGAACGGCATTCTGTGGGTGCTGCGGGTGCCCGCAGAGCTTTGCCCGCTGATGAAGGACTACCTGTTCATCGTTTTTCTGGGCATTGCGGCCACCTTTTTGTATAACTATTTCGCAAACCTTCTGCGGGCCATCGGCAATTCCGTGGTGCCGCTGGCATTCCTGGCCGTATCAGCCATCCTGAACGTGATCCTGGATCTGGTCTGTGTCCTTGTGCTTGACTGGGGCGTGAAGGGGGCCGCCGTGGCAACTGTCTTTTCCCAGTATGTGTCCGGGGTGGGCATCGGCTTGTACACCCTGAAAAAGTTCCCGCAGCTCTGCCCGAAACGGACAGACTGCAGGTGGGACCGGAAGAACCTTGCCAATATCCTGAATCTTTCGGTGATGACCAGCGTTCAGCAGTCCATTATGAATTTTGGCATCCTGATGGTGCAGGGTCTGGTCAACAGCTTCGGCACGGTCATCATGGCGGCTTTTGCGGCGGCGGTGAAGATCGATTCCTTTGCCTATATGCCGGTGCAGGATTTTGGCAACGCCTTCTCGACCTATGTGGCCCAGAACTACGGAGCCAACCAGCCGGACCGCATCAAAAAAGGGATCCGCAGTGCCGGGCTGACAAGCGCGGTGTTCTGCATCGTCATCAGCGTGCTGGTCTGCGCCTTTGCCGCCCCGCTCATGGGGATTTTCATCGACCCGGCTCAGACCGAGATCATCGCGGCGGGCGTACAATACCTCCGCATCGAGGGTGCATGCTACATCGGCATTGGCGTGCTCTTCCTGCTCTACGGCTACTACCGGGCGGTCAATCAGCCGGGGATGTCGGTCATCCTGACCATTGCTTCCCTTGGCACCCGTGTGGCGCTGGCCTATCTGCTTTCTGCCACGCCGCTGGGTGTTACCGGCATCTGGCTCAGTGTGCCCATCGGCTGGGCACTGGCAGATGCCATCGGCATTGGGTATTATTTGAAGAAGAGAGCATAAAATATCCCCCGCTGCAAAGCGTGTTATGGCACGTCAGCAGCGGGGGATATTGTTTTTTCTGGGGTTTGAGGTGATTCGGGCGGGGGCTTATTCCCCCACGGCGGGGACGTTCTGCATTGTCAAGAGGAGCTTCTGGACATCCACGCTGCCCATGTGGGTGGGCTCCTCACCCAAACGGAGAAAATCGGTCTGCTGGGCGGTAACAGTCTGCCACTGGGGCAGGTCTGCGCCGTTGGGGTTACCTGTCTTGGCAAAGTTGGTCAGGTAATCCACCATCTGAGCGCTGAGGGCGGTGTCCTTCTCAGTGAAGGGCCGCCAGCAGTGAGCCAGCGTGCCGAACCAGTACCACAGGTCGCTGGAATGCCAGGCACCACGGTCATCACCGGGGAGCTGGCGGTCGAAGAACCAGCCATAGCTGTCGGCGTTCCGGGCGCACCAGTCCTGAGCCATCTGGTAGAGGTAGGGCGGAACGATATCCTCGCTGGTGAAGCCGATGAGGTAAGGGATATGGTGCTGTTCGTCGGCAACCAGCGTCTCAGGGCCGGTCTTGACCTGGAAACGGCCATCCACCACGGGCTCACAGCCCATACCCTTGAACTGGGGCTGGGTGCGGACGGCATCCCAGGCTGCAAACAGTCTGGCGGGGGCGAGGGCACGGAACTCGGCCAGGGTGCTGCACCCGGCGGTCTCCATGACCTGCTTCCAGAACGGGTAGTGGGCCTCAGCGGGCTTGGCCGTCAGCATCTGGCTTACGCCGCCGCCGCTGCTCATCACGGCCTTGGAGAACAGCCCCCTGGTGATGGGGGAGAGGACGAGCTGCTGGACGCTCATGGCACCGGCGCTCTGGCCCATGATAGTGATGTTGTTGGGATCGCCGCCAAAGGCAGCGATATTGGCACGCACCCACTGCAGAGCCGCCAGCTGATCCAGAAAGGCATAGTTGCCGGTGGATCCGGCCTCATCAGCCAGCTCGGGCAGGCAGACAAAGCCCATGGGGCCGAGCCGGTAGTTGATGGTCACAGCCACGCAGCCTTTGGTGGGCCAGACAGGGCCGTCGAAGTGTTTCTCGTGGCCGCAGCCGCCGGTAAAGCCGCCGCCGTGAATGTAGAAGATGACCGGCAGCTTGTCCTCGGGGGCTGCGCCAGCAGGGGCCCAGATGTTCAGGAACAGGCAGTCCTCGCTGTAAGTATACGTTTCGCCCTTGCGGAACTCGTTGTAGTAGAAGGCTTTTCCGGGTGCGGCGGCTTCGTCATAGAAGGCGCGGGGCTGGTAACAGCAGGCACCGTATTGGGTGGCATCGTAGACACCGTCCCAGTGGGTGACGGGGATGGGGAACTCCCACCGCCCGGCGGTGGCGTAGCGAATGCCCTTGTAAGCGGCAATGCCCGGCCACTGGCAAGCCGTGCCGGAGATCACGCCGCAGGGCGTGGTGCGCTCAAAGCTCATGGGGGAAACCTCCTTGTCTTACTCCGCCGCTTTCAGGCCCCGGATGTCCTCGCCCGCAAACAGGCAGGGGACAAAGGAGGAAAGGCGGCTGGAGATCTTTTCGGTGTATCGCTTTTCCAGCAGGGAGCCATCCGCAATGTTGGTGGTGACGATGGTGGGCAGACCGGCTCCCAGGCGGTTGTTCAGCAGGCTGTAAAAAGTGGTGATGAAGTAGGGGGTGACGAACTCGGTGCCCAGATCATCCAGGATCAGCAGGTCGGCAGCAGAGGCGGTGCGCAGCAGGGTCTCGGCATCCTCGGAGGAGTCGAAGCGGGCGTTTTCCAGCTTGCCGAAGAAGTCTGGGCTGGAAACGTAGATCACGTCAAAATCCTTTTGCAGTACGATGCCCGCAATGGCAAGGGCGGCGTGGGTCTTGCCCAGCCCCGCATTGCCAAAAAGCATCAGGCTCTCGCTGTTGTGGTCGAATTCCTCAGCGTAGCTGCGCAGATCCTCCAGCAGGCCGCCCATGTAGGTGCGGACAGGCTCGCCCAGCTTCTCGTCCATGGTGTTGGGGTAGTACCGCAGCTCCATGGTGTCAAAACTGGAAATGGACAGGCTGGACAGCGCCTCGATCTCCTCCCGTCGCAGACCCTGCATCAGCTTATGAACGCAGGTGCAGGTGCGGCCCTGCACGCTGCCAGTATCCTGGCACAGCTTGCAGGTGAATTTGGGCTCCAGCGCATCCGCAGGGCGGCCGCTGGCGGCCAGCAGGGCGGTGAGCTCCTGCCGGGCTGTGCTCAGTGCGGCGGCGGCTTCGGTGCGGTCTTTTCCGGCCGCGCCTGCCAGCGCGCAGCGGATGCCCCGCACCCGCACCTCGTCCTCAGCGTGGCGCAGGGCCGGGATGGCGGCCTCCGCCTCCAGCCGGGCATCCTCGGCATTGGCGCGGGCAGTCTGCCGCCGCAGAGCCACCGTGCGCAGGGCGGCTTGATAAAGTTCCTGTTTGGTACGCATAAAAGCTCCTTATTCTGCAGGCGTGTCCGTTTTTTTGCGGAGCGGACGGCGGCGGGCAGCGTTCTTGAGAAAATCGTTTCCGCTGGGTTCGGCGCGGTCCACCCGGATGTTCCGGCTGGCACCCATCCCGGCCACCGGGCCCCGCACATCGTGGACGGTGCGCAGGCCCTTGGCGTTCCAGGCCTTGAGGATGCTGTTCCAGTACCAGAGATCCCGCTTGGGGCCGGCCTGTACGGCGGCCTCCTGCACCATGGCATCATCGTAGCCGTAGACCTCGTACCAGCGGGCAATGGCCTTGCGCCCGCCAAGGGTCAGCTCGGTGTCGGCAATGCCCAGCAGGCCGCTGACGTACTGCTCCCGCTGGGCACGCAGGGCCAGCAGCTGGAGGTGTGCGTCGGCCTGTTCGCCGGTCTCCACGCCCTCGGCCCGCCAGACCTTCAATTCGTGGCTGACGGCACCCAT
>OJNU01001377.1_pt1 | contig 12313 bp, 12 predicted proteins | sample 1597941 | NCBI WGS metagenome assembly OJNU01 (sample SAMN01915228, study PRJEB22387) | human gut metagenome | isolation source: stool | host: Homo sapiens | place: USA | reverse complement strand
CAGCCGCGGCATTCAGGATGCGGTCAAGGCGCGTGGACTGAAGGTGGCCTTTGACGTTCAAAACGCTCAGGCCGACCAGTCCAATCTCGCCAACATCGCCCAGCGTTTCGTGTCTCAGGAATATCCTTTGATTTTTGCCGTGGCAACGCCCGCTGCGCAGACCATGGCCAATGCCGCCAAAAACACGCCCATCGTCGCGACGGCCGTGACGGACTACGAAGCTGCCAAGCTCGTGATCAACAAGGATAAGCCCGGCACCAACGTGACCGGTTCGTCCGACTTGAATCCGATCGGCGCACAGCTTGATCTGATCATGCAGTTCGTGCCCAATGCCAAGACGATCGGCACAATCTACAACAGCTCGGAAATCAACTCCCAGTTCCAGGTTGAGATTCTCAAGAAGGAACTCGCCCGCTACAACGTCACTCTCGTCGAAGGGACGGTCTCGAGCGTCAACGACGTGCAGCAGGTGGCTCAGGGCTTGATCGGCAAGATTGACGCCCTGTACGTTCCCACCGACAACATCATCGCGTCTGCGATGCCTGTTCTCACCAAGATCACCACACCCGCCAAGGTGCCCGTGATTACCGGTGAAGAAGGCCCGCTGCACGGCGGCGGTTTGGCCACCGTCGGCGTCGACTACTATGAACTCGGCAAGATCGCCGGCAACATGGGCGCAGACATTCTCGAAGGTAAGTCCAAGCCTGCCGACATGCCCATTCAGTACCAGAAGGAATTCAAGGTGAAGGTCAACGAACCGGTCCTGAAGACTCTTGGTTTGCAGCTGCCCGAGGCGCTCAAGGGTAAAGCGGAACTCGGCGATTTCCATTAGAATCCGTTGATTACGAATCGGCGCGGAGTTTGATTTCTGCTCCGCGCCTTTTTTTGTTTGTCAAAAAGAAAAAAATCGCGCTTGGGCGTTTTGCGTCAAAAGCGCCGTTTCCAAACCAAGTTGGTGACATGGCTGATATTCTGATTCCGACCGTGGCGCAAGGCCTGATGTGGGCTCTGATGGCGCTCGGGGTCTACATCACTTTCCGCGTACTTGACATTGCCGACCTTTCGGTTGAAGGTAGTTTTCCGCTCGGTGCGGCTGTAGCCGCCACGGCGCTTGTCTCGGGCTACGGCGTGACGGCGGCTTTTCTTCTTGCGGCCATTGCCGGTGCTCTCGCAGGCATTGTGACAGGGATTCTGACGACGAAACTGAAGATTCCGCCGCTGCTGGCGGGTATTCTCACCATGATTGGACTGTATTCCGTCAATCTGCACGTGATGGGCAAGGCCAACGTGGCGCTGCTGCGTGTCGACACCGTGTTTAGCTACGCTGCCGGCATGGGCCTCACATCCGATATGGCGATGATGGCGGTGGGTCTTGTGGGCGTGATGCTCGTGGGCGTGATCCTATACTGGTTCTTCGGCACGGAGCTCGGCACGGCTATTCGCGCCACCGGCTGCAACTCGCAGATGGCTCGCGCGCAGGGCGTCAACACCAATTCAATGATCGTTCTCGGTCTTTTGATTTCCAACGCTCTTGTTGCTTTGTCGGGCGCTCTGGTGTGTCAGGCCAACGGCTTTGCCGACGTCGGCATGGGTACGGGCACGATCGTGATCGGTCTGGCCTCCGTCATTATCGGCGAAGTGCTCTTCGGCACCCGCAGTTTCAAAAACTGCCTGATTTCAGTGATCCTGGGTTCGATCGTTTACCGTCTTGTGATTGCTATTGTGCTGCAGCTTGGCATGCCGCCCAACGACCTCAAGCTCTTTACGGCCATCCTCGTTGCGATTGCGCTTTCGATGCCGCTTATTCGCGAAAAGTGGCGCGCACGCAAGAGCGCTCTTTGATTTGATGCGATACGGAGAAACAAATGCTTAAGGCTCAGGGCGTAAAAAAGACCTTTTTCCCGGGCAGCGTCAATGAAAAGCGCGCACTGCGCGGCGTGGACCTGACGCTCGAAGACGGCGACTTCGCAACCGTGATTGGTTCCAACGGCGCAGGTAAGTCGACGTTCCTGAACGCGATTGCCGGCGTCTTTCCGATTGACTCCGGTACGATCGAAGTGGGCGGCGTTGATATCTCGGACATGCCCGAATACAAGCGCGCACAATACATCGGCCGCGTCTTTCAGGATCCGATGCGCGGCACGGCCGGCAACATGATGATCGAGGAGAACCTCGCCATGGCTTCTCGCCGAGGGCAGAAGCTCGGTTTGAGCTGGAGTTCCAAGCCCGAGCAGACCGAAAAGTTCCGCGAGATGCTCAAGGAACTCGACCTCGGCCTGGAAGAGCGCATGACTGCGCACGTGGGCCTTCTTTCGGGCGGCCAGCGTCAGGCGCTCACGCTTTTGATGGCCACGCTCGTGCGTCCCCAGTTGCTGCTGCTTGACGAACACACCGCAGCCCTGGATCCCAAGACGGCCGCTAAAGTGCTCGAACTCACCGATCGCTTGGTGACCACGCAAAAGCTCACTACGCTCATGATCACGCACAATATGCGCGATGCGCTGCGCTACGGCAATCGTCTGGTGATGATGCACGCCGGCCGCATTGTGGTTGACGTCAAGGGTGATGAAAAGAAGCATCTCACGGTACCCGACCTGTTGGCGCTCTTTGAAAAGGGCGCGGGTGAAGTGAGCGACGCCATGATGCTTTCTTCCTGACCAAAATACTTATAATTCGACCGCCGCAGGGACGACCCTGCATCAAAAGGCCAATTTCCGAGGACGACCTCAGAAGTTGGCTTTTTTGTTGAACTGAAGTCTCTAGGAGTATTTCAATGAGCACGACGATGAGCTGGATCGTTTTGATCATCGCTGGTCTTTGTGAAACCGGTTTTGCCTTTTGTCTGGGAAAAATGAAGCTGGTCTCCGGTTTTGCATGGTGGGCCTGGGGCACGGGCTTTGCTGTCTTTGTGGTGGTGTCCATGTTGCTTCTTGCCAAGGCCGCACAGGTGCTGCCGATCGGTACGGCATATCCGGTCTGGACAGGAATCGGCGCCGTCGGTACAGCCCTTTTGGGCATCCTGTTTTTAAGCGAGCCGGCGACGTTCTGGCGTATTTTCTTCATTACCACACTGATCGCCTCCATCGTCGGACTCAAGATGGTATCCCACTGAATTTTTAGTTCGGGACGGATCCGTTTCTCGGATTCTTCGTTTTGTGGTTTAGGTGCGCCATGTCAGAAACGATCTTTTGCCAAACGTTTGGGACGCCCTGCGGCGAGTTGATTTTGCAGAGCGTTGCAGGAAAACTGATTTGTTGCGATTGGTCCGACGGATGGCATCGAGCCACGATTGCTCGTCGGCTCGAAAGAGCGTTTCCTCACGCTAGCTGCTTAGAGCGTGAGGACGAAGTGATTGCCCAAACCAAGAGACAGTTGACGGAGTATTTTGCCGGTACGCGCAAGACGTTTGATGTGTCTCTGCGCTTTATCGGCACGGATTTTCAGCATGCCGTTTGGCAAGAGTTGTTGAAACTTCCATACGGAACACTCACGACGTACGGCGAAATTGCACGCCGTATCGGGCGACCCGGAGCCGTCCGGGCCGTCGGAGTGGCTGTGGGAGAAAATCCGTGCTCCATTCTTGTGCCGTGCCATCGGGTTGTCGGTGCCAATCGTGCACTCACAGGTTACGGTGGCGGATTTGATGCCAAGCGCAAACTCCTTCAGATTGAAGGTTTGGAGTTCGATGACGTCAGCGAAAGCGGTGCAGAGCTCAAGGTCTGCACGAGCGCTCAGTTCCCACTCGCTCCGGGAGCTTGAAGATCCTCGAAACTTCGGCATTCGAACCGCGGAGTGTAGTCTCGGTACTGCCATTACCGATGGCGAAACCGTCGGGCGCTCTCTTGCTCTTTCTAGCCTGCTTATTGCAAGTACTCAGACAAACGAATCGAATCCGGCAGCCAAAGGTTGCCGAGCTGGTCGGCGGCATTGATTCCATGCGGAACAATGCCTCAACCGATGAGGGAGCATCAATGCTGAAGGGGCATCCTGAAGTAAATGCTTCCGTAGACTGGGGAAGAAAACCAACCATTGAGCCCTCTAGATTGCAGTTGGGTAGAAATAGTTAGGTTTTCAGTAACGGATCTTTGCTGGTCATGAGAGCGTGCAAACGAAAGAATTGTCTGGAGTCGAACTTTATGTGCCGCGGCAAAAGGCGCATCAGAATCTTTGGGCAGGCCGAATGGAGGAAGGTTCGCTGAGAATCCGAGGAACCTATAACCTGCTCTATAACGCTTCTTTGTTGGTAAGAAGCGGCGCGCATGTGCTTTGCATCGGTGGAATTCTTCCGGAAGACGATGATGTGATGTTCCTACCGCTGCAGCCGATTCTGACTACGGAAGTGGCGGTGGCGTGGCCGCCGCTGGCGATCAAGAGTCCGCTTACACAGCTCTTTTTGAAGGCTCTGAATGCTGCCGTCGACGCGGATGCGGACAAGGTGACAAGAAAATCTTAGAAAAGGACTTGCATTTTTAATTTTCTTTCGTAAAATACGCATTCTTCGCCGCGCAATGCGACGGAGACAAAAGAAAAATCAGATGTGCGCCAGTAGCTCAGTTGGATAGAGTACCTGGCTACGAACCAGGGGGTCGTGGGTTCGAATCCTGCCTGGCGCACCATCAAAAAGGTTGAGGTCTGCAGTCTGCGGACCTTTCTTTTTATCTAAGACTTTTGTAAGCATTTGATTTTATAGGAAAATTCTTTTCGAGGGAAACTTCATTAAATCCGAAGTCTCTGCTTTTTTGAACTCCGATTGTTTTCCAAGATCACTCCAAATTTGAACGAAAACTGAGGAAAAAAAACTCGGTAACGATAGCTCCAGAATAGAAAACGAGGTAACGACTCCGAAACTCGTTTTTTCAGCCTCAGAGCCAGTTGTTCAATCCGGCATACACCAGCATCGAAACAATCACGGTTGCGGCCATATTGCGTGACCATACGGCGACAGCCACGGCGGTGCAAAGCCCCGTGATCGTGATTGGATTGGTGGTCATGAACTGCGGAGCTACGATAGCGGCCATCACGCAGCCCGGAGCAGCTTCCAAAGCACGGCGAAACGCCGGTGAAATTGTTCTGTTTCGAAGCAGAAGCCATCCGATCAGGCGAGTGGAATAGGTGGCGCAGAACATGGCAAAAATCGTGAGTGCCTCACGAACATTAGGCAGAGACCAAATATCGGCAATCGGTGTTTCCATAAGAATTCCTTAGCCGGCTTGGTTTTCTGAATGCAGAGGCAGAAAGGCTGCAAGCACGAGCCCCGTCAGCGTTCCCAAAATGACGCACCAGTGCGATGCTATCCAGAAGCTGCAGACGGCCGAAACGATACCGCTTGCCGTCAGAGGAAGCGCATTTTTGAATCCCGGCCACATCAGTACGATGAGCGTGATGAAGGTAGCGGGAAAGGCCATTGAAAAGCCCCATTGGTTGAGGTCGCCCAGCGTGCCGCCCATAAAGGCACCCAGTGCGGTCGAGCATGTCCATGGCAGCCAGAAGCCAAGTCCCGTGCCGACATGAAAGGCGTAGCAGAAACATTCGTCTTCCGGAACGCCCGCGGCTTTTCTCCTTGAGATTTCCTGCATGCTCACGGCCCACACTTCGTCGCACATGAGGAAGAAAGCAAAGAGACTTTTGCCGGTGGAAAGTTTTCTGGTGTAGAGCGACAGTGCCATGCCCATCACAATGTGGCGGCTGTTGATAAGCCAAGTCGTAAAGGCAATCAAAAGCAGCGGAGGAGTTGCTGTCCAAAGGGCGACGGCGGCAAATTCGCTGCCGCCTGCGTAGTTGAAGAAGGACATGGCTGCTGCAGTTGGAACGCTCATGCCTTTGTGGCAAGCCTGAGCTCCCAGAATGAAGCCCAACGGAAAGAAACCCAGCCAAAAGGGCAGAGCGGCTTTCACGCCGCGAAGGGCATCTTGCAAGGCAGTTCCGGACATACGTCTAGAGAAAAAAAGAGAACGTTCGATAAGGATAAACCTAGCTCGGACGAAATGGCGCAGCGAGACGGACAAAAGTCGAGTGAAAGGCGGATAATGCAGGTTCAATTACAACTTTCAGTCGTTCCTCTCTTCTTTCCCGATGATCCTTTTCCTTCAAGGCGCCTCGCACTCCGGTAAGACAACGTTTGCCAAACATCTGGCCAGGCTCACGGGTGCGAGCGTAGTGTCCCTGGATCTGCTCAAAATGGGCCTGATCAAGTCCGGTAACTCGGATTTTGCAGGTCTCACGCCTGAAGATGACGCCGCGATTGCTGAGCGTCTCTGGCCCATTGTGCGAGAAATGGCGCTCGTTGCCGACGAAAACGGGCAGTCTCTGATTGCTGAAGGCGTGTCTTTGCCGTTTGTCGAGGCAGGGGGGCTCGCTCGCGAATTGGGAGAAGGACGCGCCGCTGCCTTTGCCGTCGTCTTTTCTGAAAAATACATCCGCAACCACTACGAACTTATCTGTCAGAAGGCAAGCGCATCCGAATGTCGTGTGCATCAGGATCCTCCGGCACTGATCGATTTGTTGTCCGACCATGCCTCGATTCGAAGCGATGCCATAAATAACGGCTGGACGCTGCTAGAAATTGATACCCCGGACGCGTGGGAGCGAAAGATTGACCGACTGCAGGACTTTCCTGCGGAAATCCTCAAGGCGCTGGCCGCATAATCAACGGAGTTTGTCCGGCGTCAAAGCGCAAAAGAGCAACGAATCTTTGGCGCGGCGTATAGTGAAGAGCGTGTCTTTCGTCGCCAACTTGGTTCTCAAAATCCATGAGCAGCGATCTTTGGTTCTTTGCCTTCGTGGCCTTTGTGGCCTGTGTGACGCCGGGCGCCGGCGTGCTCTACACCGTTACTTCCTCGTTTAGACTGGGAAAGAGCGGAGCTTGGGCGGCTCCGTTGGGCAACTGCACAGGCATCATCGCGATGTCAATTGTTTCGGCTACCGGGTTGGGCGCCGTCATTCAGGCTACGCCTGCGCTGTTTTACGGACTTCAGGCCGTCGGTGCGATGATGCTGGTCTGGTTCGGATGGAAGAACTGGAAGGCCAAGCCCATTAATCTGACTGCAGCCGGAAACAATCCCGCGGTGGAAGACAAAGTGCGTTCGCACAATCTGCGCTCGGCATACGTCGGTGCGATGCTGTTGCAGACCACAAATCCCATGCTGATCGTGTTCCTGCTCTCGCTGCTGCCGCAGTTCATCACGCCGCAGCACGACTACGTCTCCCGCATGACGACGCTGATAAGCATCTTCGCGGCCGTGGGCCTCACCGTTCATCTTGGCTACGGCTTCGTGGCGGCCATTGCTTCACACCATCTGCAAAACAAGAAGTTTTTGTTCTGGGTCAACAAGGTGAGTGCCGTGTTGTTTTGGCTCTTGGCCATCGGCGTTTTCTGGTCGCTATTTACAATGCTTCAAGCGGCGTGACGAAACAGAAACGAAAAAGGCGCCGCCTCCGACAATGGAGCAGCGCCTTTGAGCTCTTGGAAGGCTCGAATTAGAAGCCGGCCTTTTTCAGACCTTCTTCAATGCGGGCAAGCACGGTCTGCTTGCCGAAGAGTTCCAGCGTCTTGTCGATCTGCGGGACTTTGTCGGCACCGCAAACGAGCACGCGAAGCGGAGTGGCAACCGGGCCCATCTTGATGCCCTGGGCTTCCATGATGCTCTTGATGACGCCATAGATTTCGGGAGCCTTGAAGTTTTCAAGAGCTTTGATGCCTTCTACAAAAGCGGCAAGCGCCTTGCGGTTTTCTTCGGTCAAAGCGGCCTGGAGGGCTTCTTCGGTGGGCTCAGCGGGCTTGTAGAAGAAGAGAGCCTGATCGGCAAGCGCTTCGAGCGTTGCGGCACGGGTCTTAAGAAGGGCGCAGACGCCAGCCAGATCGGGACCGCCGTCAACGACGCCGCCACGCTTTTCAATGCGGGCTTTGACGAGTCCGGCCAAACGTTGGTCGTCGGCTTCCTTCATGTACTGAGCGTTGAGCCATTCGAACTTCTTGAAGTCGATGCGAGCGGCAGCCTTGGAGACGCCGCGCAACTCGAACACTTCGGCGAGTTCTTCGCGCGTGAACTTTTCCATATTGCCGTGACCCCAGCCGAGGCGAGCCAGGTAGTTGAACACGGCTTCGGGCAGGAAGCCTCGGGCTTCGTATTCCATGACGGACACCGAGCCGTGGCGCTTGGAGAGCTTCTGGCCGTCGGGACCGTTGATGAGCGGCAGGTGCGCAAACACCGGTACTTCAGCGCCCAGAGCTTTGTAGAGGTTGATCTGGCGAGGCGTGTTGTTGATGTGGTCGGCACCGCGGATCACATGGCTCACCTTCATGTCCCAATCGTCGATCACAACGGCAAAGTTGTAAGTGGGAATGCCGTCGCGCATGATGATGAGGTCGTCGAGCTCTTTGTTGGCGATGGTGATGCGGCCGTAAACGGCGTCGTCCCAGGTCACTTCACCGTCGTCGGGATTGCGGAAGCGAATGACGGGCTTGACGCCTTCGGGAATGGGCTTGCCCACGCAGTTCTCAGGGCGCCAGCGGCCGTCGTAACGCGGCTTGATACCGGCAGCGCGCTGGGCTTCACGCATGGCGTCGAGCTCTTCGGGCGTGGCGTAGCACTTATATGCCAAACCCTTGGCGAGCATTTCATCGACGACTTCACGGTAACGTTCCAGGCGATCCATCTGATAGATCGGACCTTCATCGTAATCGAGGTTGAGCCACTTCATCGAGTCGAGAATGACTTGCGTGGCTTCTGCTGTGGAGCGCTTCTGATCGGTGTCTTCGATACGAAGCAGGAACTTGCCGCCGAAGTGACGTGCAACGGCCCAGCAGTAGATGGCGGTACGGGCGGTGCCCAAGTGCATCATGCCCGTCGGGGACGGTGCGATGCGAGTGCGAATTTCTTTCATTGTACTTTGAGAGGAAAAAGTCTGTGCGCGAAGGCGCAATCGACACAAATCAGACGAAACGACGCCCCGATGTTTTTTTGGCTGCGTTTGCGTCAGAGACACCGCATTTTAGCCGAGTCGCCAAAGGCCTGTTCGTTAAAGCGCGTGTGCTCGACACATGGATGCAATCAAGAAGCCACAACAAAAAGCCGCCCAAACGAGGACGGCTTATTCAAGAGGAGGTGAGGTTTCGATCAGAAGACCGGAACCACGCCGCCCTTGTAGGTGTTGATCATGTATTCCTTGACCTTGGGGCTTGTGAGCGCCTTCACGAGAGCCTGCACGGCCGGGTTCTGTTCGTCGCCCAAGCGACAGGCGACAACGACGGCGTAGGGGCTGTCCTTGTTTTCAAGGTAGATGGAGTCCTTGATCGGATTTAAGCCGACGCCCAGAGCATAGTTGGAGTTGACGATCGCGACGTCAACATCGTCGAGAGTGCGTGGTACCTGTGCGGCTTCCACTTCGGTAAAGCGCAGACGCTTGGGATTGTCGGCGATGTCCAAAGGTGTTGCGGTGGCGCCGGCTCCGTCCTTAAGTTTGATGACGCCCGCTGACTGCAGCAGCAACAACGCGCGGCCGCCGTTGGCAGGATCGTTGGGAATGGAGATGCGCGCGCCCTTGGGCAGGTCGTTTAGCGACTTGACGCGTTTGGAGTATGCGGCCATCGGCAGAATGTGAATCGGCGCAACGGAGGCGATCTTGAGGCCTCGACTCTTGACGGCGTCGTCTAGAAAGGGTTTGTGCTGGTAGTAGTTAGCGGTGACTTCTTTGGCGTCAAGGGCGATGTTGGGGCTCACGAAGTCGGAGAATTCGACGACCTTGAGGTCGTACCCTTGTGCTTTGAGGTCCGGCGCGACCAAACGGAGAATATCGCCGTGCGGAACGGGGGTGGCGGCCACGGTGAGTTCGGCCGCGGTGAGCCCCGCGGAGAGAAGCGACAACAAGGCCGCAGTCAGAATCTGCTTTTTCACGTCAAATGCTCCCAGAGATGTTCTTATTTTCGGTTTTCCAACTATAACCGAGCATCGGAGTGACTTTGATACGGCAGAGAAGCAATTTGTGCTGTTTTCGGTGTTTTCTTGCGGTATTACCTTGAGCGCAAACAAAACCGACGCTGTTTCCACTCGGAAGCAGCGTCGGTGAGTCGTTCGTTCAGAACGGAATCAAACGCTCATCAGCAGCGCATGGCGAGTTCTTCGGCCTTGCCGACGTAGGTCGCAGGCGTCAGTTCCATCAGACGTTCCTTGGCTTCGGCCGGGATTTCCAGCGTGGTGATGAATTCACGCATGGTCTGAGCATCCATATGGCCCTTACCGCGGGTCAGAGCCTTGAGCTTTTCGTAGGGCTTCGGAACACCGTAACGGCGCATCACGGTCTGGACGGCTTCGGCGAGCACTTCCCAGGCGCGGTTGATGTCGTCGGCAACAACCTGCTCGTTGAGTTCGAGCTTGCCGAGACCACGTTCCAGAGCGGCGTAAGCTACAAAGCAGTAGCCGAAGGCCACACCCAGATTGCGCAGCACCGTGGAGTCGGTAAGGTCGCGCTGCCAGCGGCTGATCGGCAGCTTGCCGGCGAGATGATTCAGAAGAGCGTTGGCGATGCCGAGATTGCCTTCGGAGTTTTCAAAGTCGATCGGGTTGACCTTGTGCGGCATCGTGGAGCTGCCGACTTCGCCTTCCTTGAGCTTCTGCTTGAAGAAGCCCATGGAGATGTAGCCCCAGACGTCGCGGTCGAAGTCGATGAGAACCGTGTTGGCGCGTTCGATCTCGTGGAAGAGTTCGGCCATGTAGTCGTGCGGTTCGATCTGGATGGTGTGCGTGTTGAAGGTCACGCCCAGGCGTTCTTCGATCACGCGCTTGCTGTGAGCTTCCCAGTCGTAGTCGGGGTAAGCGATGAGATGGGCGTTGAAGTTACCCACGGCGCCGTTCATCTTGGCGTAGAACTTGACAGCTTCGATTGCTTCGATGATGCGGGTCAGACGCACGGCGACATTGGCCATTTCCTTGCCGACCGTCGTCGGACTGGCAGTCTGGCCGTGCGTGCGCGAAAGCATCGGAACGGCGGCCCAGCGGTGCGCAAATTCACGGATGTGATCGCGGATGGCGGTGAGGCGTTCCACGAGAGCCTTGCGGCCTGCGGTAAGCATCAGCGCATGGCTCGTGTTGTTGATGTCTTCGCTCGTGCAAGCGAAGTGTACGAATTCGGAGGCCTTGGCAAGTTCTTCGTCGTGAGCGACCTTTTCCTTGATCCAGTATTCCACGGCCTTGACGTCGTGGTTGGTGCGGGCTTCGATCGTCTTGATCTCTTCGCAGTCGCTTTCCGTGAAGTTGTCGGCCAAGCCGCGCAGGAATGCCTGACCGTGTGCGCTGATCGGAGCGAGTTCTTCAAAACCGGCTTCCGACAAAGCGATCAGCCATTCGACTTCAACGCGCACGCGGGCGTTCATGAAAGCCGATTCGGAGAAAATGCCGCGCAGGACTTCACATTGACGGGCATAACGACCGTCAAGAGGACTCAGGGCAGTAAGAGAGGAAAGTGTCTGCATAGGTGCTTAAATAAAAGAAAAGAGGCGCAAAGAGAATAAGCGCCCGGAGTTTCTGATCAATCCTACTATTTTACCGCGTCCGAGGCCTGTCTTTTCGAGTTTTCGACAAACAGAACCTTTACCGGGATTTGCCTTGTCTTTACGTTTCTTTGCGAGAGCTCGGCGTAAAGTTCACCTTAAGAAAACAGCCGAGCGAGAAAACAAAAAGCTCGCCGGATGACACAGGAAAAAACAGCTGCTTTACGGAAACAGCACTTCCAGAAAGCAGGTGCCTTAACCGAATAAGACACGTTAGAGGTTGATTATGAAAGTGAAGACTCCCCTTGCAGCAGTTGCCTTTGCAACAATCGCCGGTTTTGCCGGAATGGCTTTCGCCGCTTCGAATGCCGCTCCGACCACGACAAATGCCCCTTGCGTTGAGCAGATGCGAGCTGATTACGCCGAACTTGCACAGGCCATGAATCTTACCGGTCCCGCCAAGCAGGCGTTCGACAAGTACGTCGCCAGCCGTCAGGAAATCGCCGGCAAGCACTTTGCCTGGCACGAAGCCCGCGACGGCAAGCGCCCGGCCAATCGTGAAGAAGCCATGCGTTTCCGCGCCGAGCACATGAAAGTTCGTGCTGACATGCTCGAGCAGATCGCTTCGGCCCGTGAACTGCTTGACAAGAGTCTCACGCCCGAACAGCAGGCCATGATGGACGAGTATGAACCCCGCTACGGAGTGGGTCCGGGTTACGGCCGTGGTATGGGCCCCCGCGCCGGCATGAACGGTCCGCGCCACCACTATCGCGGGCATCGCGGTGACTGGGGTTACGGTCCCGGTTGCGGCGGCTGCGGTTACGGCCC
>OJNU01001370.1_pt1 | contig 12393 bp, 8 predicted proteins | sample 1597941 | NCBI WGS metagenome assembly OJNU01 (sample SAMN01915228, study PRJEB22387) | human gut metagenome | isolation source: stool | host: Homo sapiens | place: USA | reverse complement strand
TGTTTCGTTTAATTCGCTTGGAATTATTGGAAAACCAGTGGCGGGATCAACTTCATGGAATGGACAGGACGGAAATAGGTATTACGTTATTGACGAGAAAGAATCAGAGGTAACATTATGGTATGTGTTTGGAAAGACTCCAGTTACCGAAAAACCTACCATTACCAAAGAAGATCCAAGATATTTTTATCTGGAATATGAAAATGATACTTTAACAACCAATCCGGAGTTTTATTCGTGGACTACTGGTTTTGCGGCAGAATTGAAAAAATTTGAATCCGCAGGAGCTGGAAAATGGAAAATTAAGGTTCCGGTAAAATCAAGCTGCACAAAAGTTGATTTCGTTATTGCACTGGATTCTTCTGGTAAGGACTGGGTCAAGGATGGTGGAGATCATTCTATTGCATTTCCAGAGGATCAGAATGTTGTATGTGCGAACATGAAACAGGGCGAAGAACCTGTATTAGGTGCTCCATACAATAAGGGATATGAAGTCCTTCCAAAAGAAAATAAGATTGCATTTTATTATCGGGATGATAACGCCTTAATTGATGATAAGCTTGCAGATATGAAGGTATCTGTAGATATCAATGGTACGGAATATGAAATGACTTATAATGCTGGGAATAAGCGTTTTGAGTATAACTATAACAAACTGGAAAGCGGATGTACATATTATCGTTATAAAGTCGGGGATGAATATATTTTAGACAAATATAACGATAAGCAGGAACAAAAAGGGGGAAACGATTATTCTTATATTGAGTATTATAAGCTGAATGCCACTATTCAGGCAGAGGTAATGAATGCATCATTTAATTATAATGAGAATAATGTCGTAAAATTTACTGTAAATCAGGATGAGAATGATACAAAGAAGATGGAAGTTGCATCTGCAAGCATTGATGTTTCTTCTTTAGGTGGAAGCAGTACATTGGCAATTGTACCGGATTTGCAGGCGGTAACAATATCAGCCACAACAGATACTTCGCTAGGTAAGAAAACATTGCCAATTGTTGTAACAGATCAGTATGGAAATGAGTATTCAACAAGTGTACAGGTTGAAGTGACTGCTCGAACCAAGAAAAATGCGAAAGATTTTGATTGGGATGAATCCGTTATTTATTTTATGGTAACGGACCGCTTCTTTGATGGAAATGAATCAAACAATACAGCAAGCGGAGCACAGACTTACGGAAAGGATAATGCAGGTCTGTATCATGGTGGTGATTTCGCAGGAATTACACAAAAGTTAGACTATTTAGAGGATTTGGGAATTAATACAATCTGGATTACTCCTATTGTAGAAAATATTCCGGGAGTTACGGTAACTGACACGGGAAAAGAAGATGTTCCGTACAATGCTGCATACCATGGATATTGGGCAAGCGATTTTACAAAGCTGAACCCAACGCTTGGAACAGAAGAAGAATTCCAGACATTGATCGATCAGGCACATAACCGCGGTATTCGTATTATGGTAGATATTGTGGTTAACCATGCAGGATATGATACGAATTTTGGTGATATGATCCGAAGCGGAGACGATATTGTATCCGGAAGTGACCAGAAAGATTCCTTAAGTAATTTACCAGATTTTAGAACAGAAGATCCTGCGGTCAGCGCACAGCTTGTCAAGTGGCAGACCCAGTGGGTGAAAGATTTTGGCATCGACTATTTCCGTGTTGATACAGTTAAACATGTGGAAAACGATACTTGGGCAGAATTAAAAAATGCTCTGACGGAAGTAGATTCAGATTTTAAGATGATTGGAGAGTATGCAGGAGGAGGCTATGCTTCTAATGGCAATACTTTAGGAACCGGAGAAATGGATTCGGATCTGGATTTTGATTTTAATGATCAGGCAACTAATTTTGTAAAGGGAAATATTTCTTCCGTAGAAAGTTTCCTGACATCCAGAAATAGTGGATTAAACAATACATATATGACAGGTCAGTTCCTTGGAAGTCATGACGAGGATGGATTTAAGAAGAAACTTTTGGATGGTGGAATGGCTGAAGATGCAGCAACTGCGGCATCCATGGTAGCCGCAAGCCTGCAGATTACTGCAAAAGGACAGCCGGTTATTTACTATGGGGAAGAGATCGGTCTGACGGGATTAAATAATTATCCATATCAGACAAACCGTTATGATTTTGACTGGACAATGGTAAACAGTGACAATAAGACCTATCAGCATTATAAGAAGATGCTTTCCATCCGTAATGCATATACAGATGTATTCGCAAGGGGTGACAGAAAAACAATTTTAGCATCTGATGAAAATGGTTATGATATTGTATCCAGAAGCTACAAAGGAACAAAATTATATGTTGGTTTAAATATCAAAGATGTTGCACAGACTGTAGAAATTCCGGTTAGTGAAAATAATGGAACTGTTTTGAAGGATCTGTATTCTGGAAAAACATATACGGTAAGTAACGGAAAGATTAAAGTGATCATTCCAGCGGCAACAGATGGTGGTACCGTTGTTCTGAAAAATAATTCAAGTATCAACGGCGGTTCTTCCAGCGGAAGCACAACAACCGAAACCAAGCCTTCTGAAGATACCAAAAAGGATACAACAACGACAGAGATTGTTATTCCTGCAGAAAAACTTCCGGAAGGAACGACTGCAACCGTAATAGTCACAAAGGATGCAAGCGGAAAAGTAACCGCAGAGGCAGCAGTAGCAGCAACTGGAAAGGCAAGCAAAACAGGCGTGAAAGCAACCGTAAATGCCGATGTGATCCAAGCTGTAACAGAAGCTGCCGGAACGAAAGACGTAACCATCACACAGGAAGTCAAGAAAGCAGATGGAACCACTGCATACACCGTACAGGTAAATGCAGCAGACGTCAAAGCAGGTGCAAAACTTGCAGTCATGAAGAAAGACGAAAAGACCGGAGAACTGGTTCTTGTGAATAAGAAATCGTATAAGGTTACAAAGGACGGTTCCGTATCACTGACTTTCAAAGACCGTGGCGTATACGTCTTAAAGACACAGGCAGAAGTTAAGGCAGCTGCAAAGCAGATTGCAAAGACTATCGCATCTGCAAAGAGCACAGTAAATATTGGTGTAAAAAAGACAACCGTATTCCAGTGGAGCAAGAAACTGAATATGGAAAATGTTGCAAAGATTACCTATAAGTCTTCCAAGAAGTCTGTGGTTTCCGTAAATAAAAACGGAAAGATTAAAGGAAAGAAGAAGGGAACCGGAAAAGTAACGGCAACCGTTACCTTAAAAGATGGAACAAAGAAAATCGTAACCATTAAGGTAACTGTAAAGTAAGAAAATATCAATAAATTACTCATTATCTGCTATCGGGGCTTATGGAGGGAGAACCTCTGTAAGCCCTGATTTTTATTGGACTTTCATGTGTCACTGTGCTATACTCGTGATACATTAAGGAGGAGGCAAAATGAAGAAATCATATGCAGTGATCACAGGGGCAAGCTCCGGAATCGGTATGGCGTTTGCACGGCAGCTTGCAGCAGAGGGGTATCGTCTGGTACTGGTTGCACGCAGAGAGGACCGGTTACAGGAACTGGCGCAGGAATTACAAAAGAAGGGAACCGAGAGCATCGTGATATCGGCGGATTTGTCACAAAAAGAAGCCTGTTATCACCTGATGCAGCAGATCGAGAAGCTGCCAGTCGGGATATTGATTAACGATGCGGGATTCGGTGACTGTGGCAGCTTTCTGGAGACGGACGCAGATAAGGAAATGCAGATGATTGATGTAAATGTTAAGGCTATGCATCTTCTTATGAAGCTGATGCTTCGCCGTATGGAGAAGCAGGAGGGCGGTTACATCTTAAATGTGGCTTCCTCGGCGGGACTTCTTCCGGCAGGGCCTTATATGGCCGCCTATTATGCGACCAAAGCTTATATAGCCAGCCTGACACGTGCCGTGGCACTCGAACTGAAACAGAGAGGCAGCCGCGTGTATGTGGGGGCATTATGTCCCGGACCGGTGAATACAGAATTTAATGCCGTTGCAAATGTAGAGTTTGCACTGGCAGGAATTACTCCGGAATATTGTGTTAGATATGCTTTAAAGCAGATGAAAAGGCGCAAAGTAGTGATTGTTCCTACGTTGACGCTAAAAGCCGTGACAACCTGTGGAAGATTTATACCACAAAAAGTGCTGATTGCAATTACCGCACATCAGCAGAAAAAAAAGCTCAGAGCAGAGGATATATCATAAGATGGAAGAAATTAAAATCGGTTCCCATGTGAGAATGGCAGGAAAAGAGATGTTTTTAGCGTCCGTAAAGGAGGCAGAAAGCTACGGAGCAAATGTGTTGATGCTCTATACGGGTGCACCACAGAATACCCGCAGAAAAGAAATCAAAGATCTGAATATTGAGGCAGGATGGGCCTATGCAAAACAGGCCGGAATCCGGGAGATTGTGGTTCATGCGCCTTATATCATCAATCTGGCAAATACCGTAAAGCCGGAGACATTTGAACTGGCTGTACAGTTTCTGGAAAAGGAGATCCGGCGCACGGCTGCTATGCGAAGTCATATCCTGGTGTTACATCCGGGGTCCGCGCTGGATGCGGGTGCAGAGGCCGGAATTGCACAGACTGTCCGCGGGCTGAATATGGTGCTGGATGAGAACGAGGATGAGGTATTTATTGCTCTGGAAACGATGGCAGGAAAGGGCAGTGAGATTGGAAGAACCTTTGAAGAAATTAAGGCAATCTATGATGGAGTGAACAAAAAGGAGCGGTTGAGAGTCTGTTTTGATACCTGTCATGTAAACGATGCCGGGTATGATCTGGTGCATGATTACGATGGTGTTTTTAAACATTTTGATCAGGTGATCGGACTCGACCAGATTGCGGTCTTTCATATCAATGACAGTTTAAATCCACTTGGGGCACACAAAGACCGTCATGCCAATATCGGGCAGGGAACCATTGGATTTGAGACGTTGCATCGTCTGGTTCATGATCCACGTTTTATGGAAATTCCAAAGATTTTGGAAACGCCATGGCTTTGTGCAGAGGGGGAGACAAAAAAGACGATTCCTCCATATAAAGAAGAAATTCAACAGCTTCTTGCAAAATAATGACAAAAAGGAGAATGGTTATGGAAACAAAACAACCGGGGATTTCCGGCTATTGGTTAAAGCTGATTGCTGTAATTTCCATGCTGATTGATCACACGTCAGCCGTTATTTTAGAACAGATTCCGGGATTAGAAGCCCCCGCATTTTTCATGCGCATCATTGGAAGAGCTGCGTTTCCGATTTACTGTTTTCTTCTGGTAGAGGGATTTTACCATACACGCAGCAGGGCAAAATATGCGGGGAGGCTTTTTTTGTTTGCCCTGATTTCCGAGGTTCCGTTTGACCTAGCATTCAGCAGGAGAATGTGGGATTTTTCCAGCAACAATGTCTTTTTTACTTTGCTGTTCGGACTTTTGGTGATCTGGGGTGTTGAAAAGATAAAGCAGAAGTTTGTGGCGGATGTTTACGGGGAAAAAGCAGCAGCCATCCGTGTGATTCTTATCATTGTGACAGTTGCAGCCGGGGGATTTCTGGCACTTCTTTTCCGTACAGATTACGATTTGTCGGGAATTGTGACAATTTTTGCAATTTACATGTTTTATCCGAAGAAAGTGAAGGGAATGGGTATCGGTGTTCTGGTTTTAACCCTGCTGGCAAGTATCATTGAAGCAGCAGCATTTCTGGATATGATACCGATTTATTTATATAACGGAACCAGAGGAAAACAGATGAAATATTTCTTTTATATATTCTATCCAGCACACCTGTTTCTTCTTGCCATGATCGCACGGGCAATGGGACTTTGGGCTTAATATTTTAAGAAGATGTTACGATTCTTATGAAATTCTTATCTTTTTCAGATACAGCTTGCGTTCCTGAAAAAGCGGGAGTACAATGCAGACGAAATGAAAGACAGATAGGAATGGAGGTCTTGGATGATGAGACAAAAATCTTGGAATCAGTTTAAAAAAACAATGGCTGCCTCGACACTGGCAGGAGCGATCACTTTTACAGGGTGTGCGGTGATGCCTTCGGTTACAGCTTTTGCAGATACAACAGAACAGACCGGTCAGGTATCGTATGATAATGAGGTGATGCCGATCCACACGGACGTGAAGACGGAGGCAAAACCGTTGATGAAGGGTACGTCATGTACGGTTTCGGATGGAAAGAACCTGTATTATGCGTTTGAAATGATGGGTGTGCGTATGGGAATTATGAAATACAACACCAAAACAGGCAAAAAGAGTGAGGTATATTCCTACAAAATAGGGAAAAACAAAAAGGGAAGCAATGGTTTTTCCCAATTATCTGTGGATAAGAAATATATTTATGCAACCTGGGACCGTTACTATGGAACCGATGCAACAAAAGAATATATTTACCGGATCGCAAAAGACGGGAAATCCGCAAAGAAACTTGCGCTCGGACGTGATCCACAGCTTGTAGATGGACGGATTTATTATCTGGCACTGAAAAGTAAAAGTGAAGATGGCATGAATTATTCGGAAGATACCGGAACCGTTATGAGCATGAAGACGGACGGAACGGATAAAAAGAAAGTTGCACAGATTGTAAACAGCGGAGATGCTTATCGGTATTCCCTGTTTCAGAGTGAGGGAAAGATTTACTATACCAAGGAAAACGAGAACAAGACATTTTATGATCTGGAGGGAAACAGTTATCAGAGAGAGGCCTTTGCGGTTAAGGATGAAAATTATCTGAGTGTTTCGCTGGAAGCCGTCAATGATGGAACGTATACCTACCGTACGACAGGAAAGGATCGGTACATGCAGACGAAACTCTACCGGACAGATAACAGGACGGGAAAGAAAAACCTTGTGGCATCCTTTAAACTTGGCATTGAAAAATACTCGGTTTGTGGAAATTATGTATTCGTGGAAGCAAATGTTCCGTACAAGGGAGCTGATGTGACTGAGAAACTTGCAGTTTACTGCTATAAGGCAGATGGCAGCAGCAAAGTAAAGCTTGCTTCCTGGTTTCCGGCAGAATAAAATCCGGGTAACAATCGAAAAAATAAAAGAAGCACCGCGACTGCGGTGCTTCTTTTATTCTGGGGATTTATTTATCCAGATCTTTTTTATCTACATTCTGCAGCATCATTGCACGAACTTTCAGAGGAAGTCCGAACAGTGTGATGAATCCGTCTGCATCGTGATGATCGTACTGATCACCGGTTGTGAAACTTGCCAGAGACTCACTGTAGAGAGAGTATGGAGAAGTTGTGCCGGCTTTGATGATGTTTCCTTTATAGAGCTTGAATTTTACTTCACCGGTGACATACTTCTGGGTAGAAGTAACAAATGCCTGGATTGCTTCGCGAAGAGGAGTGAACCATTTTCCTTCGTATACAACATTGGCAAGACGGTTGCCCATCTCTTTCTTTGCAGATAAGGTATCGCGGTCGAGAACCAGTTCTTCCAGCTGGTCATGTGCTTCCATAAGGATCGTTCCGCCAGGAGTCTCATATACACCACGGGATTTCATACCAACGACACGGTTTTCTACGATATCGATGATGCCGACACCGTGCTTTCCACCGAGACGGTTTAATTCACGGATGATATCGGAAACTTTCATTTCTTTTCCGTTTACAGTTTTTGGAACACCCTTTTCAAATGTCATGGTTACATATTCGCCTTCGTCCGGAGCTTTCTCAGGGGAAACACCAAGAACCAGAAGATGATCATAATTTGGCTCGTTTGCAGGATTCTCCAGCTCAAGTCCTTCATGGCTGATATGCCATAAGTTACGGTCACGGCTGTAACTCTGGTCTGTGCCGAATGGAAGATCGATTCCGTGTGCTTTGCAGTATGCGATCTCTGCCTCACGGGAATCCATCTGCCACTTGTCATCACGCCAAGGAGCAATGATTTTGATATCCGGAGCAAGTGCTTTGATACCAAGCTCGAAACGGATCTGGTCATTTCCTTTTCCGGTAGCACCGTGGCAGATGGCAACAGCGTTTTCTTTTCTGGCGATCTCTACCAGTTTCTTTGCGATACCAGGACGTGCCATGGCAGTACCTAATAAGTATTTGTGCTCATATACAGCACCAGCCTGTACACAAGGTACGATGTAATCGTCACAGAACTCATCTGTGATATCTTCGATATATAATTTAGAAGCGCCGGATAATTTGGCTCTTTCTTCCAGTCCGTCTAATTCTTCGCCCTGTCCGCAGTTGATACAGCAGCAGACAACCTCATAACCATAAGTCTCCTTTAACCAAGGGATAATAGCGGTAGTATCGAGTCCGCCGGAGTAAGCTAAAACAACTTTTTCTTTCATAAGATTGTATCCTTTCTTTCTATATGGAATTGTACGCTCTCGTACGACTAACCCTACTATACATCAATCCAAATGAAAACACAAGTGAAAAAATATACATAAAATTGCATAAATATACATAAATTTGTGAATATTTGCTATTTACGGATGGAAAAAGATGGACTATTATAGGGTAGAATCATATTTTTAAAAGAAAGAAAAGGTAAGAAACATGGTAAAGGTAGGAATTATCGGAGCGACCGGTTATGCAGGAGCAGAACTGGTGCGTATTTTATTGAATCATAAAGAGGCACAGATCGAATGGTTTGGATCAAGAAGCTATATCGATGAAAATTATGCAGATATTTACAGAAACTTTTTTGAACTTGTCGATGCAGACTGTCTGGGTGATAACATGGATGAGCTTGCTTCCCGCGTGGATGTGATTTTCACGGCAACACCACAGGGATTTCTGGCAGGTGTGCTGAATGAGGATATTTTAAATAAGGTAAAGATCATTGATCTGAGTGCGGATTTTCGAATCAAAGATGTTGCTACCTATGAAAAATGGTATAAGATTGAGCATAAAAGCCCACAGTTTATTAAGGAAGCCGTTTACGGACTCTGTGAGATTAACCGTGATAAGGTGACCACCCAGACCCGTCTGATTGCAAATCCGGGATGTTATACGACCTGTTCCATTCTGACAGCATATCCGCTGGTAAAAGAGGGACTGATTGATCCGGATACATTGATTATTGATGCAAAATCCGGTACTTCCGGAGCGGGACGTGGGGCAAAGACACCGAACCTGTTCTGCGAAGTGAACGAGAGCATGAAAGCATACGGTGTGACAACACACAGACATACACCGGAGATTGAGGAGCAGCTCGGCTATGCGGCAGGAAAAGAGATTACCGTGAATTTTACACCGCATCTGGTTCCGATGAACCGCGGAATTCTTGCGACAGAGTATGCAACCCTGATCAAAAAGCCGGATGGTACCTATCCTTCTTATGAGGAACTGAAGGCTGCTTACGATAAATATTATGCAAAGGAACGTTTCGTGCGTGTATTAAAGAAAGGTGTCTGCCCGGAGACCAAGTGGGTAGAGGGCAGCAATTACGTGGACGTAAACTTTGTCATTGATGAGCGTACCGGCAGAGTTGTGATGATGGGTGCACTGGACAATCTGGTCAAGGGTGCAGCCGGACAGGCCGTACAGAACATGAATCTGCTGTTCGGATTTGATGAGGCAGAAGGACTTTCCATGGTTCCGATGTTTCCATAAGGAAAGGCATCTGTTTGATGCATTTCCTACGCTCATTGTTTCCGCGTAAGAGGAACTTTCATACAATGAGCTCTATAATGAGGTGAATAATGAGTAAAGAATATACAATCCGTGTGATGACACTGGAAGATTATGATGAGGTGTATGCGTTGTGGATGGGCATCCACGGTTTTGGAATCCGTTCCATCGATGATTCCAAAGAAGGCGTGGAGCGGTTTTTAAAAAGAAATCCGACCACGAGTATGGTAGCGGTAGCAGATGGAAAGATCGTGGGAGCCATTCTCTGCGGACATGACGGGAGACGCGGATGTCTGTATCATGTCTGTGTGCATGAAGATTACCGGAAGAACGGAATCGGAAAAGCCATGGCAGTCGCATGTATGCGCGCCCTGCAGAAAGAAAAAATCAATAAGGTCAGCCTGATCGCATTTAAGAGCAATGAGCTGGGAAATCATTTCTGGAAAGATGCCGGCTGGTGTTTCAGGGAAGACTTAAACTATTACGATTTTACATTGAACGAAGCAAATATTACGAGATTTAATCAGTAAGGAGAATGTTATGAGTGAGAATTTAAACGCATTGGAAAAAGCACAGGTGCTGATTGAGGCATTGCCTTATATCCAGCGTTTTAACCGCAAGATTATCGTTGTAAAATACGGTGGATCAGCGATGGTAGATGAGAAACTGAAAAAACAGGTCATCCAGGATGTCACCCTGTTAAAGCTGGTTGGATTCAAACCGATCATTGTGCATGGCGGTGGCAAGGAGATCAGCAAATGGGTTGCCAAAGCAGGAATGGAACCGGAATTTATCAATGGACTGCGTAAGACGGATGCGCCTACCATGGAGATTGCAGAGATGGTGTTAAACCGTGTCAATAAATCACTTGTATCCATGGTGCAGGAACTTGGGGTGCAGGCGGTCGGCATCAGTGGAAAAGACGGTGGTCTGTTAAAGGTGGAAAAGAAATTGTCGGATGGTCAGGACATCGGATATGTAGGAGAAGTAAAGGAAGTAAATCCAAAGATTCTGTATGATCTGCTGGAGAAAGATTTCCTTCCGATTATCTGCCCGATCGGTCTGGATGACAATTATGATACATATAATATCAATGCGGATGATGCGGCATGTGCGATTGCCCGTGCGGTTTCCGCAGAGAAACTGGCATTCTTAACCGATATCGAGGGAGTATACAAAGATCCGGAAGATCCGTCCACTCTGATTTCCGAACTTACGGTTTCCGATGCAAGAAAACTGATTACAGACGGATATATCGGCGGCGGTATGCTTCCGAAGCTGAATAACTGCATTGACGCTATTGATAACGGAGTATCCCGTGTGCATATTCTCGATGGAAGAATCGCACATTGTCTGCTTTTGGAAATCTTCACCAATCGCGGAATCGGTACTGCAATTTTGGGTGATGAAGAACATCATTTTTACAATGAATAAGAGATAAGAGGTGTGGATAAACAATGAATAAACAGGAATATATTGATACCGCGGAGCAGGAACTTCTGCATACCTACAATCGTTTTTCACTTGTACTTGATCATGGTGAGGGCGTATACCTTTACGATACAGACAAAAAAGCGTATCTGGATTTCGCAGCTGGAATCGCCGTATGTGCGCTGGGCTATAGCAATGAAGCATACAAAAATGCGCTGAAGGATCAGGTGGATAAACTGCTGCATACGTCAAATCTTTATTACAATGTCCCGACCATTGAGGCGGCAAAGAAAGCACTAAAAGCCAGCGGAATGGATCGTATTTTCTTTACAAACAGCGGTACGGAGGCCATTGAGGGAGCTATCAAAGCTGCAAAAAAATATGCATATACCAGAGACGGACATGCCGGCCATGAAATCATTGCCATGAAACATTCTTTCCACGGAAGAAGTATCGGAGCACTTTCCGTAACCGGAAATGCCCATTATCAGGAACCGTTTGCTCCGCTCATGCCGGGTGTGAAATTTGCAGAGTATAACAATTTAGAAAGTGTTAAAGAACTGGTAACGGACAAGACCTGTGCGGTTATTATGGAGACGGTACAGGGAGAAGGCGGAATTTATCCGGCCGATCCTGCATTTATCGAGGGCGTGCGCAGGCTCTGTGATGAAAAGGATATTCTGTTAATCTTAGATGAGATCCAGTGTGGCATGGGACGTACAGGTTCTATGTTTGCATATCAGCAGTATGGTGTGAAGCCTGATATTGTTACAGTTGCAAAGGCACTTGGCTGTGGCGTTCCTATTGGTGCATTTCTTGCAAAAGAAAATGTTGCAAAAGCACTTGTTCCTGGAGACCATGGTACTACATATGGTGGCAATCCGCTTGCGTGTGCAGCATCAGCAAAAGTATTTGAATTATTTGAAAAACTCAATGTACTTGAAAATGTACAAAAAGTTGGTGCATATATGGCTAAAAAATTAGAGCAGATTGTTCAGGATTATGATATAGTAATTGAGCACAGGGGCGTAGGTCTTATTCAGGGAATTGAGTTGTCATTAAATCCTAAAGATGTGATTTCCAATGCACTTGATAATGGTCTTATTCTGTTCTCAGCAGGCACAAATGTTATAAGATTTGTACCACCTCTTGTAATAACAGAAAAAGATGTTGATGAGATGATAGTTAAATTAAGAAAAGCCCTTGATGAAACAAGGAGTTAATTAGTATATGAAGCAGTTAAAGAGAGCAGCGGCAGTTTTACTTGCAGTTTGTCTGATTTTTTCGCTTGCTGCGTGTGGTGGTGTCAATATTGATAAAACGGCAAAAAATCTTCACAT
>OJNU01001353.1_pt1 | contig 12602 bp, 8 predicted proteins | sample 1597941 | NCBI WGS metagenome assembly OJNU01 (sample SAMN01915228, study PRJEB22387) | human gut metagenome | isolation source: stool | host: Homo sapiens | place: USA | reverse complement strand
GGAACGGAAGCGGATCTGGCATTTTGAAGATGACAAAAAGTGCGGCAGTCAAAAAGGGAAAAACCTATACCATGGTTGTCAATTTTTCCGTGAATGGAATAGAGCAATCCCCGGTTACTATCAGTGCCACAAATGGCTAAAAGATGAATAGTAAAGGGGCTCCAGTTAACGCCTGATAACTTAATATATTTCAATGCCTTACCGAATATTACAGGAAGCGCTAATACCCTCCTTTATACTACCGCCAGTATTAACCAGTCAATTCTCAACGATATTCAGTCGTGCAATGGCAGAGTGATGGTTTTGAACACTATCAGCTATATTGATAACGCCGCGCACCCCGCTGTGATGGGATGGCCCACTACCAGCATTCCGGTCCCCTACAACGCTACTGAAATTGTTTCTCGAGTCAATTAATGGAAAGAAGATGGATTGTATTATGAAAAAAATCAAAAGAGCATATATACTGCTGTTTGTATGCGTCATGACAGTTTGCTTTTCTGGATGTCAAAATCAGTCTGATGTCTCCTCTGAAGATGTAGAAAACTCATTGTTCATGGAATGGTGTAGCCGGTTTCGTGCTTCGAATGAGCCCTTAATTCTGATTACTTTCCCTGATGGGACGTCAACCTCACTTGTAGGTGAGAACGCTGTTACTGCGGCATCGGATATGGAGAAGGCGCTTACGGCGCTTACTGCGGATGATTTTTCTGTTCTGCAAGATTGTTCTGCATCCACAGATGCTCCTTACATTATCGTCTCCGACAATTTAACCGAATATAAGTTTTCACCTACCGATAATGGCGTTATTGTAACAGGAACCCCTGATACACGGGAGGATTTTTTGAGTGAGGATGAATTATTGGTTATAAACGACACTGACTTCGCTAAAGTGGTAGATGGCCTCTTGAGCGATGAATAGTGTCATATATTAGCCGTAAAGACTATGGCTTCGGCTGCTTTTGTGATTGGGCTAATACATACCTGATAAACCCTTGCCATTCTGGAAAAATGGAATGGCAAGGGTTACTTCTGAAAAGCTTAATCAACCTTATTTCCGGTGCTGACAGGCACTACAATTACTGGACACCTTTTTCCCGCTTTGTTATAATACCAACATAACAGGTAGGGAGCCAAGACTATGCTGATTTATCTTCAAACGATCGAGACAGAAGAAGACAAGAGCAAATTCGAAGACATATACCGGGAATACCGTGGGCTTATGTACTATGTCGCCTATAAGCGTTTGCACCATGAACAGGATGCGGAGGACGCAGTACATTACGCTTTTGTGAAAATAGCTGAAAATATCAAAATAATTGATCCGGTGAGTCCAAAAACAAAGCAGCTCGTCGTAACTATAGTTGACAACAGAGTGACTGATATGCTGCGAATGAATGGCCACCATCCCACTGCGGAATATAACGATGAAATTCTTAATCAACTGAGTGCAGAACTTCACACAGATGATTTGCTAACAGAGGCTATTCTTAAGTTGCCGGAGCAGCAACGTCATGTTATCTGGTTGAAATATTATCATGGCTACAATTTGCGTGAAATTTCAAAGATGTTGGGAATTACGTTATCTTGGGCGCAGAAAATCGATCAGAGAGCGAAAAAGCAACTCGAGATACTGTACAAAGAAGGAGGCGGCGAATTTTGATCACTGATGAGCGACTACGCGCGGCTGCTGAAAAATCCAGCAACTTATATCTGCGTTATATGGAAGAAGGTTACGACGCGATTCGTCCTCATGAGTTTTCTGAACCGTTTGAAAGAAAAATCAGAAAGCTGAAAAAGCGCGCAGATCATCCTTATTTCTATAAAATGATGCACAAAGTTGCCGTTATTATACTTGCAGTCCTCATTGGCGGAAGTGCTTGGCTGGCCGTCGATACAGAGGCTAGAGCATCTTTTTTTGGATGGGTCAAAGAGGTGTACGAAGAGTTGTTTATATATCATTTTGAGGATGGGCGTACCAGCAATGAAGGAAAGAATAACTACTATTTAACTTGGATCCCCGAAGGATATACACAGATATTAGAAGATAGTGTAGGAAATACTTCGTCGGTCATTTATATGAATGACGAGGGTGAGATACTGAAATTCTATTATGCAAGTCCGCCAGATGAGACATTCTGGCAAATCGAGTCAACAAATACTGCCGTTGAAAAGGTAACCGTAGATGGCTGCACTGCCGACATTTTGATCAACGATGACGCTGCTATCGGTAACACAATCGTATGGATGACTGCTGACAACGCTGGATTTTTCATATCCGGGTTCTTCACTGCCGAAGATCTGGTTAGGTTAGCAGAAAGTGTTTGCGAAAAATAAATAGCCGTTGTGTCCAAAAACTCCCTCCCTTGTCGTATTTAGTTTTACGAGAAGGGAGGGCTGTTTTAGTAGAAAATACAGAGGTATAATTTTCAATGTATCCGAAGTAGATTAAGCTATGTTCAACAACAAAAGAAAGCGAGGTTAGTTAAATGAAACGTAAAATGGTGTCGTTTATTCTCTGCATCGCAATGTGCATGGCTCTCGCCATTCCTGCATTTGCTGTCGAATTAAGCCCATATGCTACTGATGAAGTGGGCAATTTTTCACAGATGATTGAGTTTGCTTTCTCGGATAATGTAGAAGGTAGATTTAGATATTCTTATAACGATGCTGCTGGAAATGTGGTCGATGGTATTGTAATAAAAGAAATCTCGACAGATGGGACGACAAAGCTGAACTTTGTAGAAGGCGATAAATCTGATAAGGTTGAAATTGATTCCATTAGAGACGTAATCTTAAACGGTAATTGCATTAAGGTGACAACGCAGGAATCATCAAAGCTAAGTACGGAATATGATATTGCTCCTTTTGCACATACCGTAAAATATCTTGACGGTCCGCCGGACGGGACAGTTGCAACTGATTATAGCAAACTAATTGGTACTCAAAAGAAAGACATTACATTTATGCAGGATTTGCTCGATATGACCTCCGGTGCATTTGTAACGGTCGTAATCGCTGCACTCGGATTTAATCCTCTTGGAGCTTTTGCGGCAGGAGTACTTTTAGGAAAGATTTGCAATATTGGCGGGACGGTGCACCCAGATGGTATCCACGCTATTTCTGTAAGAGTCCTTTCGTATCAGCGCCCCAGCGGTCCGGGGGTTATCGGGTACGGGACGGTAACAAAGTTGTACACAAAATGGTATGCAAGCGCCAATCAGCAGAACTATATTGAAGACGCTGATACGGTTGTGTATCGCTGTATGAATGGATAATAACATGGAAAAATTACCCAAGAATATCATACAGTATGTGATAAGCTTTGCACTATTTTTGGCCGTTATGATTTTGCTTCCAGTCAAGGCATATCCAAAGCACTGGAGCGATTTGCTTTTTATTGCTTTTGGATTTGCATTTTTCGCGCTCCGAGCGGTCGAGGAAAAGAAAAAATCTGCATGGTTTGATTTGTGCTGTGTGGGGGTACTTCTCTTAGAGAGTGTTCTTTTGCTGTTGATAGGTTGGCAGCTAAGTTGACCCTTCCGGAGTGTCACCTGATAGCGAACTTACTATCAGGTGACACTCCTTTTTAGCAGCGTGAGAGTGTATCTATGCTGATATATGCATAGCATTTGATGTTACTGCTGCTCGACGCCACAATAGCTAACAAAACCTATTTGAGACACAATATGAAGGATAAATAGTGTTGACTTGTCATATATATTGTGCTACACTATGCCTGTAAATGAGTTTTGCGCAATTTCCCTTTGGGCATAGGTCAATGATCTGTGTGTGGAGTGATCCACCTGCGCACGTTGTCAGGTTTGTACGTTTTTATCAGTAGTATTGCTGTGCCATGAGAGCCGGCTGCTGCTGGCTTTTTTGTTTTACGGGGTACTGCCCCATACTGCGGGAATGACGAGGGTTTGCTGTCAGGCAAACATACTGGATTTTACCAGAATCGTTGTTCCCGCTTTTTTTGCGCCCAAACGCCGAAAGGCTTTGAGGATATATCATCAAGAAAGGTGGAAACAAGAAATGAAATTCAGACGAAAATGGAAACCCGGAGGGCATCCCAGACGCTCCTTCCGACCGTACCACAGGTACAGAGAGAAGCGGCTTTTGAATAAGCCGCACATCAAATATGAAACCGAGGAGGAACGTATCCATGGAAAACGCGAAGTGTTACGCTCCGCAAATTCTCGTCGGTACAGAAGGTCTGCCGCGTGAACAATGGCTGGAATACCGGCGCAAGGGCATCGGCGGAAGTGACGCCGCTGCCGTTCTCGGAATTTCACCATTCCGTACCGGGCGGGATCTCTACTATGACAAGCTGAATATCGTCACAGCGGATGATGCCGAAAACTGGGTTCAGCTGGAGGTTGGAACTCTGCTGGAGCCGTTGGTTGCCAAGATCTTCGCCCATAAGACGGGCTATAAGATCTACCGCCGGCCATTCATGTTCCAGCACCCGCTGTATCCCTGGATGCTGGCGGATCTGGATTATATGGTGGAACTGCCGGATGGTACAACAGCCATCCTTGAGATCAAGACCACGAACTATAACGCCAAGGATAACTGGTGGTACAACGGCGAGGAAATCGTTCCTATCTACTACGAATCGCAGGGGCGGCACTACATGGCGGTCATGAACATTGACCGGGTCTACTTCTGCTGCCTTTACGGAAATTCGGAAGACGAGGCGATGATCCGCCGTATCGACCGTGACATGGCCTATGAAGAAGAACTGATTGCTTTGGAACGGGACTTCTGGGAGAATCATGTCCTAACAAAAACGCCGCCTCCCTATGTGGAAGCGGACGGTGACCTGATCCTCGAAAGCCTGCGGCGAAAGCTGGGGCCTGCGGACAAGGACGCGCCTCCCATACTGCTGGGACAGACGCAGTTTGGGCAGCTTTCCATGCTTCTTTCCCTGCAAGAGCAGAAAAAGGCGCTGTTGGCTGATGTGAACAAGCTGGACAAGGACATCAAACGGTTGAAGGGTATGCTCATCGAGAGAATGGGAACAAGCTGCACCGCCGTGTATAACGGTCTTGCGGAGAGCTACACCATAACCTACAATCCGGTACGCTCCGCAGGCATATCGAAGGACGCCTTAGAGCGTTTGAAGGACAAACACCCTGATATTTACAATCAGTATGTCACGGTGTCCGAATGGCGAAGATTCCATGTGAAAAAGGCTGCTTTGCAGGCAGCGTGAAAGGAAACGGAGGTGATGTGCTGTGAGCATTGTTGCAGCACTGGACAAGGTACTGTTTTTCAATGCGTCCAGCAAGTATTCTGTCCTTCGGATGAAGACGGAGGACAGCAGCGTACCCACAGAGGCCCGGAGTCCCTATCGCTATCATGACCATCTGATCCGCTTTACCGCCGTCGGCATCGAATTGCCGCAGACGGATACGGTGAAGATCGAGATGGATGGAGAGTGGAAGGACGGAAAATACGGGCTCCAGCTTCAAGTCGATCATTGGCAGGAAATCGTGCCGCCCACATTGGAGGGCGTCCGCAATTATCTTGCCTCCGGTCTGCTGAAGGGCATCGGAGAAAAGACCGCCGACGCAATCATTGAAAAGTTTGGTGTCAACGCTCTGGAGATTCTGGAACATCAGCCAGACCGGCTTCTTGAGATCCGCGGCATTACGAAGGAACGGCTTGCGGAGATCAAGGACGCCTATGCGGAAACCAGCCGGATGCGTGTCCTGATGACCCTGCTGGCCCCGTTCAAGGTCACGCCGACGACCGCGCAGAAGATCTATCAGCATTTCGGGCCTGCCTGTGCGGACATCGTGAGACAGAGTCCCTTCAATCTCTGCCAGGTGCCGGGATTCGGTTTTAAGCGTATTGACGCCATCGTGCAAAAATCCGGTGGAGATCTGCGTGATCCGAAGCGCGTCCACGGTGCGCTCTTTTATGCGCTGGAGGACGCACGGACAAAGGACGGACATCTCTATCTGGAAGCGGAGTCTTTGCTCAAAGCGGCTATGCAGCTGCTCAATGAGCGGATACCCCTCCCACAGATGCGCGTCCCCATGAGCCAGGTCGAACAGGAGCTGTCTGCCATGATCCGGCAGGATGAGGTGGTATCGAATCACGGCAACGTGTATCTGCCCAAGCAATTCCTGCAGGAGAGCGAAACCGCACAGAAAGCGGTAGAGCTGTTTCTGGCAAAGCCGACGGTGGTAGACATTGCGCAGCCGTTGGAGCGAGTAAAGCATAGCTTAGGGCTCAACCTGTCCAAACGCCAGTCAGAAGGCGTGGAGATGGTGTTCCGGCATAACCTGTCCATTATCACAGGCGGCCCCGGCACCGGCAAGACCACGGTTCTGAAAACGGTAATCGAGGTGTACCGTCAGCTCTATCCGCGGCAGAAGATCGTACTCGGAGCGCCCACAGGTAAGGCGAGCCGGCGTATGGCAGAGGCAACGGGAATCGATGAAGCGCAGACGCTCCACAGCATCCTGGGACTCCACGGTGATTCGGAATCGAAGAAAGACCGGGAGCGGAAACCGCTGGAGGCAGGGCTCCTGATCGTGGACGAGACTTCCATGGTCGATATGTGGCTGATCCATCAGCTCTTTTCACGCTTGCGCCCCGGCACCAAAGTCCTTTTGGTCGGTGACGCAGACCAGTTAGAGAGTGTGGGCGCCGGTGATGTATTTCACGAGCTGATCGGCTCCGGCGTCGTGCCAGTCACGGTGCTGGACGAGATCTTCCGTCAGGCACAGGACAGCCTGATCGCCCACAATGCCCGTTTTATCAACGAGGGCAAAACGACGCTCTACTATGGTGAGGACTTTGCCTTTCATAAGGCAGAGAGCCAGGAGGAGACTGCCGGCATCATCCGTGAGCTTTACCGGGAGCAGATCGCCGCAAAAGGAATCGAGCAGGTGGAGATTTTATCGCCGTTCCGCTCTGAGGGCGAGGCATCGGTCAACAGCCTGAATGAAGCTATCCGCGAGGAGATCAACCCCGCAGCGCCGGAGACGCCGGAGATCGTGTACGCCGGAAAGATATTCCGCCTCAACGACCGCGTGATGCAGATGCGGAACAACTATGAGATCAAGCTGTATAACCGCTCCGGCAAGCAGGTCGGCGAAGGTGTTTTCAACGGTGACATCGGTACCATCCGCAAAATCAGCGGCACCAATGTCGTGATCGAGTTTGACGGCCGCTATATGGATTGTCCGCAGGTACTTCTGGATGATTTGGAGCTGTCCTATGCCATTACGATCCACAAATCCATGGGCTCAGAGTATGATACGGTCATTATTCCACTGCTGGCTGCCCATAATGTGCTCCTGACGCGGAATCTTCTCTACACGGCAATCACGCGTGCCAAGCGCCGCGTGCTGCTGGTGGGTGAGAAACGGGCGCTGTATATGGCGATCCATCGGAGCCGAAAAGGAAAACGCAATACCATGCTGGGCGAACGCATCGCCCTCTACTATAAGGCAGTCACGCGCAAGGCTCTCCGTAACGAAGAGGGCGAAGAATGGCAGCGTGCCAGTTAATGTGAGATGAATGTGCAAAAAAACGCACAGTCATCTCTTATTTATTTTATGAAGGGAGTATCAAACCATGTCCAGAGAAAGAATTATGCTGACCCAAGCGATTCCTGCCGTGCAGCAGCTTCGTAGGGTGCAGGGCTTTGACCCGCTGCGCTTTCTGAAAAGAAACGCCAACGGCGGAATCGAGCTGGAGCCGCGCTATCAGCGGCTCTGGTTCCGATTGGCCTGCCCCGATGGGAAAATGCTGCTGAACCGGCTGCGGGTCACCGACCAGATCGCCGTTTATGAGGCGCAGGTATTTTTGTCCAGAGAGGACAACCAGCCCATTACCAATTTTACCGCGGCGGTGGAAAAGGCTCAGGCTCCTGCCGGACGCTATGTGCAGGCCGCGCAGGACGAGGCACTGAAAACGGCGCTGGATAATGCAGGCTTCGGCATCCAGCTCTGTGAGATCAACCCCTCTGCGGCGGTAGATGCACAGGCCGATGGGAAACAGGAAGTCGCAACGGGCGCTGTAAATCGTCAGGAGACTGCTCCGGCGGTAAATAGAACCACAGCGCCGCAGCGAGAAACGTCTGTTGGTGAAAATCATCCGGTGCAGGCAGTGCCTACACCGCAAGAGGCTCAACCGCAGGAGGCGGCAAAGACGCCCAGTGCAAATCAGCAGGTGGTTCCCCCTGCCCAGCAGGCGGAAAGCGTTTCAGACGCCATGAGTCTGCTGCAGGCGTTAAGTGGCGGAACTGCGGCTTCTGAGCCTGATCCGGTTATGCCCCAAAAGGCGCAGGAGGTTCCTTCGGAACCGGCGGAGCCTGCTGTCACGGAGCGGGCTGAAACAGCGCAGACGGTGAAACCTATTGTGGTCGATATGCCGGCAGCGGCATCGACAGTGCCTGCACCGAAATATTCGGACGATATGACGGTGGACGAGATCCTTTCGCTGATGACAGAAGAGGAAGCTGCGGAGCTGGTCGTAACCACCGGCGTCAATAAGGGCTGGACGATGGCACAGGTTTCTGAGCAGCGTCCCTCCAGCCTGAAATATTACGCCTATCTCTGTGAGGATTGCGGCAATATTATGAAGGCTGCCGCCATGCTTCTGATGGGCGGTTCGCAGCAGTTAAAGGCAAGCTGACCGCTTCCATCCGTAAATTTTGCGTCTTGGGAGGGATGCTGGTTTGAATTACGGGAAAAAGCATGATCTCCCCTTTGGCATTATGGATGTGGCCGGACTCCTCCGCCTGAATATCAGGCGGAGGGCTCCCGGTCAGGTGTATGTGGATTGTCCCATCTGCGGTGACCGCCGGGGGAAAATGAATCTGAACACGGCAAAAGACCTGTGGCGCTGTAACTACTGCGGTGAAGGCGGCGGAATGCTGTCCCTTTACGCAAAGGTGTATGGCGTCAGCAATTCAGACGCTTATCGGGAGATCTGCGACGCTTTGGCGGTAAACGGTTTTTCGCCGGACTATACCGTTCCGGAGAAAGCGGCACCTACGGAGGTTGAACAGTCTGACGCAGCTTCTGTCCAGGAAGTGCATCAGACCCTCTCCATGCTGCTGTCCATGCTGACCCTCATTCCGGCGCACCGCACACACCTTCAGTCTGTGCGGGGGCTGTCCGACGATGAGATCACACGCTTTGGCTTCAAGAGTACGCCGCCCCCTTTCCTGTGCCGCTCCCTGACCAATCGGTTGGTCAAGGCGGGCTGCAGGGTGCAGGGTGTTCCCGGCTTCTATGTGGATGATAACGGCTGCTGGACGGTCAAATTCCACCAGCGGACATCAGGCATCATCATTCCCATCTTCGGTGTAGACGGTTTGATCCGCGGCGCACAGATCCGGTTGGATCATCCGCTCAAGGATAAAGACGATCCACCGGAGAAAACGGGCGTGAAATACCTGACGCTGTCCTCCACGGGAAAGCGCATGGGAACGACCTCGGGGAGCCCCATTCATTTTGTGGGCGACCCCTGCTCCCGCGTTGTATATGTGACGGAAGGCTGCCTCAAGGCGGATGTCGCTCACGCGCTGATGCACAGGACCTTTGTTGCCACGCTGGGAGCCAACAACACCGCCAAGCTGGATGAACTGTTTGCGTTCCTGCACCGAAACGGAACGGAGGAGATCATCGAGGCGGAGGACATGGATAAATACAGTAATGAAATGGTGGGAAAAGGCGCATCGAAGATCTATGCGCTGGCGGCCAGGCACGGGATGCGCTGCCGCAGGCTCACATGGAATCCCAATTATAAGGGCATTGATGACTGGCAGCTTGCGCTGCGCCGCAAAGAACAGAAAATGAAGGAGGATCCAGGAATGACATTTAAGGAGCAGTATCTCAACGGGCTGTGCGGGCTGGAAATGCTGGAAGCCTGTACGAAAAAATGGCACACGATGAAGGAGGACGGTATTTCCCTGCGGGACTATCTGGGGCTGACGGAGCAGGAATACGATGCGTACTTACAGACTGCCCCCGGCGTTTCTTTTCAGGAGCTGCTGGACAGTCAGCGCAAAATGCAGCGGTTTCGTGTTTACCAGCTGGATCTGGAGCATGGCGAGACGCGCGCATTCGCCTTTGGCGGCATTGACGCGCTGCACAAGGCCGGCTTTCAACAGCCGCCGGCGGCGGAATACACACTCGTTTACGACGGTGAGCTAACCTGCCCGGTCGGGCAAGATGAACGTGATATTCTGGAACGCATTTTTGCACGCTATAATCAGGCGTTCCCCCCGGACTATCGCGGCCGCAGCATTGCCCCATCCGATGTGCTGGAATTGTATGATGAAAGCGAGCGCAGATACTTCTACTGCGATATGGCTGGTTTCCTGCAGGTGAAGTTTTCTCCCGCGCTGGCAAAGAAGGCTTGAATGCAGGCTTTACCGCAGACAATCCATTTAGAAATGGACGAGCAGAAGACAAAGCAGCTGAAAGCCATGCTGGGAATCTGTCAAGGACTTGGGGCGGAGACACGGTATCATCCGGAACACCGTTATTTCACAGCTATGGTCTGGACTGGATGGGATACTCCCTGTGGAATGGGAGAGGCCCTTGCTGTCCAACAGAGAATTCAAAGAACAGCCGCTCAGTACCCGGCCGTCGTGTGCTATTGCTTCGACCCGTTCAGCACACTGGTCTATAGCAGAACAATACATCTCAATACAAGAGGCGCTTACTGCGTGCGGTATTACAGATGATTTGTCACCGACATGGTATCCGCAAAGATTTAGCGAGATGGATGTGGAGGTCGTAAACACAGAAAACAGTGACGTTGTAAATGCAACATTTAGCAATAATGCGGGGCAGTTTTTCAGCATAGTGATTACTGTTTATAATTCAGACTCCAGCGTTGATCTTATGAGATTTGAAAAAGATGGATCATTTGTTGAGCAGTATGTTAGCCAGGAGAGAGCATTTTATATTTTTTCAAATACAAATACAATTACCGCTGCTTGGTCTGACGGGCATTTGCTTATAGAGATATCCGGGGATATCACAGTAACGGGAACATTGTCAAAGCTGTCGATGCCGAAGGAAATGCCACTACTTATGTCTATGATGCGCTGGATCGTCTTGCCAGTTATACCAACGCGGAGGGCTATACCTTCTCCTTCCAGTATGACAATGAGGGAAACACGGTTTCCTCTACTGACGGTAACGGCAATACCACCCGCTATACCTACGATGGATTGAACCGCGCAGTCTCCAGCACCAATGCCGAAGGCAATACCGCGTACAATACCTATGACGCAGATGGCCGTATGGTAAAGTCCGTGAATGAAGAGGGCGCGGAGACCGCCTATGCCTATGATGCGGATGGCCGTCTGATCTCCATGACGGATGCCCTGGGTAATGTTACCAGCTTTGAGTACGACAGCATGGATCGGGTCATCAAGGTCACCGATGCCAAGGGCAATGCGACCACATTCACCTATGATCTGGCAGGCAATGTCAAGAGCGAGACCAATGCCAAGGGCGTTGTGACCAGCTATGCCTACGATGCCAATGGCAATCTCACCTCCATGACGGATGCTGCCGGCACCGTGACCTATACCTATGACGCCCTGAATCGGGTTACCAGCGTGAAAGACCGCCGTGGCAATACGCAGTTCTTCACCTATGATGCCACAGACCGCATCGTGCAGGTCAAGGACCGCAACGGCAATGCCACCCGGTATGTCTATGACGGCAATGGAAATATTGTAAAGACCATCGATGCGCTGGGCACGGAGTCCGTATTTACCTACAATAAAAATGACCAGCTCATTTCCACCGACCTCCACCGTGTGGATGCCCTCAATGGCGTGGACTCTCACGAGATCACGCTGTATGAGTATGATGGTCGGAATCTGGTCACGAAGGAGATCAACGCGCTTGGCGACAGTACCGTTTATGTCTACGACGGCAACGGCAATCTGGTCTCCAAGACCGACGCGGACGGCTATGTGACGCAGTATTCCTACACCGCCCTTGATTTGGTGAAGAAAATCAATTACAATGGGGCAAAGGAGGTCTCCTACCAGTATAACAAGGTCGGCGAACTGGTGCAGATGGATGACTGGACCGGCACCAACACTTTCGAGTTGGACCTGCTGGGCCGCCTCCAGAAGATGACCGACCACAAAGGCAACACGGTTTCCTACACCTATGACGCCGTGGGCAATCAGACCGGCATTACCTATCCGGACGGCAGCAAGACCCGCAGCTTCTACGATGCGGTGTATAACCTTACCAGCGTCATTGACGCGGATGACGGCACCTATGCCTATGTCTACGATGCTGCCAACCGCCCTGTCAAGCTGACCTATCCCAACGGCTGGATCGAGCAGTATACCTATGACGCGGAGGGCAATCTCCTCAAGACGGTAGACACCGATCCCTTCCAGCTCTACAACAAGACGCCCAAGGTCAAGTATGAGTACACCTACGACGCCGAGGGCAATGTGCTGACGGAGTTCCAGCGGGACAGCGACGCCACGGAAAACCTCAAGAGCCGCACGGCCTTTACCTATGATGCATTGAACCGGCTCACCGGCAGCACCCGCAGGCTGGAGGTCTATCCCTACGATACCCTCG
>OJNU01001342.1_pt1 | contig 12778 bp, 10 predicted proteins | sample 1597941 | NCBI WGS metagenome assembly OJNU01 (sample SAMN01915228, study PRJEB22387) | human gut metagenome | isolation source: stool | host: Homo sapiens | place: USA | reverse complement strand
GGCGCAGCGCCTGCCGGACAAGCCGGAGCCGGATGCACCGACAGCAGCGCCGCGCAAACGGCACAGGGTGCGGAATGCCCTGATTTTTCTGCTGATTCTGGCACTGGCCGCGTTTGCCGCTGCGTGGTATTACACCGGCGGCGACCTCGCCGCCCTGCCCCAGAGGTTGCAGAGCCTTGGCGCCGACAGCCTGCCGCACTCCGGCGCAAAACTGATCTGAATCAACCGGAAATACCGCATGGGTTTACGCCTGTGCGGTATTTTTTTTTTGCGGAAAGGGCTTGAAAATGGTGCGGAAACTTGTTATAATTCGGACGTTGATTAGTACGCTGTACTAGAACGATGCAAAGAGTAAGGAGAAACAACCATGAAACGAGCAGTATCCCTGATCCTGGCGGGCAGCCTGGCCTTGAGCCTGGCAGCCTGCGGCAGTTCCGCATCTTCCAGCGTGGCAGCATCCTCCGCAGCAGCCACCACCCTCACCGGCAAGGGCAACGGCTTTGGCGGTGTGATCACCGCCACGGTCACCATGGAAGGCGACACCATCACCGCCGTCAGCTTTGACGGCCCCGATGAGACCGAGAACGTGGGCGGCGCAGCACTGAGCACCCTTGCAGAGCAGATCGTGGCCGCAAACGGCACCGAGATCGACGGTGTTTCCGGCTCTACCGTCACCTCCAATGCCGTGATGAAGGCTGCCAAGAGCTGCTACGCACAGGCCAAGGGCGAGGCTGTGGTTGCGAGCGTGCAGCTGCCCACCGGCGACGAGAACGACTGGCTGGGCACCGAGCCCGACATCGACGAGGCCGCCATCACCGAGACATGGGATACCGATATCGTCATCGTGGGCGCAGGCAACGGTGGTATGTGCGCAGCCGCTTATGCTGCACAGAACGGGCTGGATTTCCGCCTGATCGAACAGAATTCTTCCGTCATGGAGACCCGTCACTGGTACGGCACCATTGATAGCAGCGAAGCACAGAAAAAAGGGATCGCTCCGGTTGACCGCGCCGAGCTGCTGAGCGAGATCTCCCGTTCTATGGGCGGTCGCTGCGACCAGCGCGTGGTCAAGACCTGGATCAACGAATCCGCTGCCATGCATGATTTTGTTTCCGGCATCCTGGAAAACGAACCTTATAACTATGTGTGCAACCTGACCGCCGGCGATGAAGCCAAGTGGCCGGATGACACGCAGGTGAGCCAGAGCAAGCTGATGTTCCCTGTGCAGCAGGTCGATTACAGCAGCGCCGAAAAGCCCCGCAACGTGGTGTTCCAGGAGTACATTGAAAGCAAAGGCTACAGCATCGACTTTAACACCGGCCTTGCCAAGCTGGAAAAAGATGCCGATGGACGCATCACCGGCGTGATCGCCCAGAGTACCGCAGATGACCACTTTATCCGCATCAACGCAGCCAAGGGCGTGCTGCTGGCTTGCGGCGGCTATGCCGGCAACCCCTACATGATGGAGCAGCTGGACCCGCTGGGTACCTCCGTCACCACTGCCTGCTCCTACTCTCCGGCCGATAAGGGCTACGGCATCCGTGCCGCTGTCTGGGCCGGTGCAAACCTCGACAAGGAAGCTGCTCCCATGCTGTTCGACCGCGGCATCGTGGCTCCCGGCGTGGACGGCGGTTATGTGGCAAGCGACTCCGCTTTCGGCGGCAAGGCCTTCCCCGGCCCCATCCGTCAGTACAACCCCGGCACTCAGCCCTTCCTGAAGGTCAACCGCAACGGTGAGCGCTTCGCCAACGAGAGCAGCCCCTACAACGATATTGTTTACGCTGCTGCTCATCAGCCGGGCCGTGTCTACGCACAGATCTGCGACGCAAACATTCTGGAGGACGCAAAGCGCTTCCACACCATCGGCTGCTCTGCCCAGACCCGCAATGCCGGCGCAGAGTATATCCAGAAGCAGATGGACAATGCAGAGAAGGAGGGCGTCTTCTTCAAGGCCGACACCATCGAAGAGCTGGCCGACAAGCTGGGCTTCACCGGTGAGGCCAAGGACACCTTCCTTGCTACGGTTGACCGCTACAACGAGCTGTACGACAAGCAGAACGACGAGGACTTCGGCAAGCCGGCTTACCGCCTGAGCGCCATCCGCACCGCTCCCTTCTACGGCTGCTGGCTGGGTGCCTCCCTGTTGTGTACCGAGCAGGGCATTGCCATCAACGACAAGGGTCAGGCTCTGGACAATGACAACAAGCCGATGCCCGGCCTGTATGTCACCGGCGATATGTCCGGCTCCTTCTTCGCCAACAACTATCCCTGCCTGATGGCAGGCGTGGCTATGGGCCGCACCCTGACCTACGCCATCAAGGCGATCAAGCAGATGGGCGGTCTGGAATAAGTTATCCCTCAGTGGTACCTGAGCGCATAAGATAAAAAGACACCGCAGAAGTGTGAAAGCTTCTGCGGTGTCTTTCTTTGTCGAAAACCCTCTATACACAAAACCACAAATGGCGGAAAAGTCTTAAAAACAGGCTCAGCACACGGCCCGATGGACGGGCAGCGGCTCCACGATGTCGGGATGGATGCCCTCACGGTAGTCAAGGTCGCCCTGGTCGAGGCCGCGCAGCAGCACTTCGGCGGTGGCGATGTTGGTAGAGATCGGCACACTGTGCATATCGCACAGCCGCAGCAGGTTCTGCTCGCTGCTGCCGTTCTCGGCCTTGAGCGGGTCGCGGAAGAAGAGCACGAGGTCTACTTCGTCGCAGGCCACCCGGGCCGAGATCTGCTGGATGCCGCCCAGCTTCCCGGAGAGGTAGCAGTGTACGGGCAGGCCGGTGGCCTGCGCCAGCATCCGACCGGTGGTGCCGGTGGCAATGACTGTGTTGCGGGATAGGATGCCGCTGTAAGCTGTGCAGAACTGCAGCGCCAGCTCTTTGCGGGAATCATGTGCAAGAATAGCAATCGTCATAACGCTCTCTCCTTCATTCCAAGTATAGTGTTGTGAGTGGGCGGATATGCTCGGAAGAGTGTTCTCCGCAGTAAAACGGTCTGAAAAATTGAAGTCTTGCGGAGAACAATTCTCGATAAACAGACTAAACCAGTGCGATTGTGTCGAATCACACCCTCATTTTAAATTTAACCCGCAGAAGGCCCGTATGTCAAGAGGTTTGTTGTGATTTTTGCAAGATAAAATGGCAAAAGTATGACTATGGCTTTGTGGAGAATGGAGAAAATTTGGATACAAGGAATTATTTTCGGATGTATTTGCAAAAATTTTTCAACCAAAAGTGTGCTTGAGAGAAAAACGGTCCATCTCGATGAAACAAAAATACAGGCTGAGGCATTCAGCCTCGGCCTGTGGAGAAAATTTTTACCGAAAGGGTGATGCATCCCGGAAAAACCCGAAAATTACCGGGTCTGACCGTTGCCGTGGATGATGTACTTGTAGCTGCACAGCTCGCCGAGGCCCATGGGTCCCCGGGCGTGGAGCTTCTGGGTGGAGATGCCCATCTCACAGCCAAGGCCGAACTCTCCGCCGTCGGTGAAGCGGGTTGAGCAGTTGACGTAGACGGCGGCACTGTCCACTGCCGCCGTGAAGAGGGCAGCATGGACGTCAGTCCGGGTCAAGATGGCTTCGCTGTGGCCGGTGGAGTGAGCCGCGATGTGGGCGATGGATTCCTCCACGCTGTCCACGATTTTCACCGCAAGGATGTAGTCGAGGAACTCCGTGTCGAAGTCCTTCGGCCCGGCGGGGGTGCCGGGGATGAGGGCGGCAGCGCGCTCGTCCAGCCGCAGTTCCACCGGGTGCAGACCCTTGGCGGTGCGGTCGGGGCCGAGGCGCTGGGCCAGCTTCGGCAGGAATTCGCTCGCAATGGCGCTGTGGACGAGGCAGACTTCCTCGGCGTTGCAGACGCTGGGGCGGCTGGCCTTGGCGTTCTCGATGATGTCCAGCGCCTTGGTCTGGTCGGCGGTGTCGTCCACGAAGATGTGGCAGATACCGGTGCCGGTCTGGATGCAGGGGACTTTCGCGTTCTCGACGCAGGCACGGATGAGTCCGGCCCCGCCGCGCGGGATGAGCAGGTCCACATAGCCGACGGCGGTCATCAGGGCGTTGGCCGAGGCGTGGGTGGTGTCCTCAATGAGGCAGACTGCTGTTTCAGGAAGACCGTTTGCCCGCAGACCCTGCCGCAAGGCCTGAACGATGGCGTTGGCCGAGCGCCACGCCTCTTTGCCGCAGCGGAGGATGCAGGCATTGCCGCTCTTGATGGCGAGGGCGGCAGCGTCGCTGGTGACGTTGGGGCGGCTCTCGTAGATGATGGCGATGACGCCCATCGGCACGGCAGTCTTCTCGATGACGAGGCCATTGGGACGCTCGATGTGGCTTAGCACCCGGCCCACCGGGTCAGGCAGGGCGGCAACGTCCCGGATGCCCTTGGCCATGGCCTCGATGCGCTGGGGCGTCAGGGCGAGGCGGTCCAGCATGACGTCGCTGATGTGCCCCTTGGCGGCGGCCATGTCCTCGGCGTTGGCGGCGAGGATGGCGTCCATGGACTCAGGGGCGCAGAGGGCATCAGCCATCCCGAGAAGGGCAGAATCACGGGTGCCGCTGTCCGAAAGGGCAACGGCAGTCTTGGCCCCGAGGGCGGCTTCCAGAATTTCCTGTGTGGTCATGTTATGCCTCCTGTCTGTGGGCCGCAAAGCGGGTGCCTGCGGCACGGCCCTCGGCGATGTCATAGAGCAGCTCGGGGTGGGCGCCGTTCGCGATGACCATGTCAGCTCCGCTGGAGGTCACCATCCGGGCGGCCCGGAGTTTGGTGGACATTCCGCCGGTGCCCAGCGCCGAACCGGCTCCGTCGGCCAGCGCCATCACCTCGGGCGTGATGTCCTCCACCAGCGGGATGAGCTTTGCGTCCGGGTGGGTGTGGGGGTTGGCAGTGTAGAGACCGTCGATGTCGCTCAGCAGCACCAGCAGATCGGCCTTGATGCAGCAGGTGACGATGGCGGCGAGGGTGTCATTGTCGCCGATAGAGGTGATCTCGTCGGTGGCAACAGTATCGTTCTCGTTGATGATGGGCAGTGCGCCCAGTTCCAGCAGACGGGTGAGGGTGTTCTGGATGTTCTCACGGCGGCTGGCGTGCTCGATGTCCACACCGGTGAGCAAAATCTGCGCCACCGTGTGGTCGTAGGCGCTGAACAGCCGGTCGTAGGTGTACATCAGCTCACACTGACCCACGGCGGCACAAGCCTGCTTGGAGGACATATCGGTAGGGCGGGCGGAAAGCGACAGCTTGCCCACACCCATGCCGATAGCACCCGACGACACGAGGATGACCTCATGTCCGGCGTTCTTCAAATCGCTGAGCACTTTCACCAGCTCTTCGGTGTGGCGGATGTTCAGCCGTCCGGTGGAGTGGGCCAGTGTGGAGGTGCCGACTTTGACTACGATGCGCATAGATCAACCCTTTCCCATCTCTTTGGTCTTGTTGTAGGAGGCGATGACGGCGTCCATCACCGCGCCCCGCAGGCCTTTTTCTTCCAGCACCCGCACGCCCTGGATGGTGCTGCCGCCGGGGCTGCACACGGCGTCCTTGAGTGCGCCGGGGTGCTGGCCGCTCTCAAGCACCAGCTTTGCGCTGCCCAGGACCATCTGGGCGGCGTACTCCTGTGCCTTGGCACGGGGCAGGCCGCAGGCCACGCCGCCGTCGGCCAGCGCCTCGATGAACTGGTACACCCAGGCCGGGCCGCAGCCGGACACGCAGCTGGCCGCGTCGATGAGGCTTTCCGGCACAGCATCCAGCCGCCCGGCGGGGGCCATCAATTTCAGGAACTCGGCCTCTTCCTCGGCGGTGACATTGGAGGTGCAGTACTGTATCATACCGGCCCCCACCGAAGCGGGCGTGTTGGGCATGATGCGGATGACGGGGCAGTCGCTGCCCGCCATCTCCTGAATGCGGGCGATGGACAGGCCCGCCGCCATGCTGCACAGCACGAAGCGGCCCGGCCGTTCGGCCAGCGTGAAGCGGAGCGGTGCCAGCAGCTCCTCCATCATCTGGGGTTTGACGGCTAAGAAGATGAGGTCGCAGCGGCCTGCCACCTCGTCGTTGATGGTGGTGTTGCAGCCCAGCTCAGCGGCCAGAGCCTCTGCCTTGGCGGCGGTGCGGTTGGCGAGCCAGACGTTCTGCGGGTCTGCCGCCTTGCAGACGGCCCGGGCGATAGCCCCGCCTATGTTGCCGCAGCCTAAGAAACCGATGGTATTCAGCATAAGAAAACCCTCTTTCCCAATCAAAAGAACAGGGGAGATGCCCCCCTCTGTGTCTCCATTGTAAGCAGGGCCGGGGTAGAAATCAAGAGGAAAGCCGGAAAATGTCAAAGCTTTTCGGAAAGCTCCTGATAGACGCGCTGCGGCGGCGCAGCTTTTTTGCTGTCCAAATCTTAAGAAAACATAAAAAGTTCATGAAAAAGTCGAAAAAGGTGCTTGCACCTGCACGGGCAGATGAGGTATCATAATAGATAGAAGTTGGGAAACTCCGCATAGAACGGGGCAAACGCGAAAGGATGGGCATTCTCGTGGCACAGACGACAAAACGCGCGCTGGAAGCATCGCTCAAAAAGCTGCTGCTGAAAAAGCCATTGAACAAGATCACGATCAACGATATTACCGAGGACTGCGGTGTGAACCGCATGACCTTTTACTACCATTTCAAGGATATATACGACCTGGTGGACTGGATCCTGGTGGAGGATGCCGCCGAGGCGCTGGAGGGCCGCCAAAACTTTGAGACCTGGAGCGAGGCGCTTCTGGACGCCTTGCAGCGCATCCAGGACAACCGGGTGCTGGTGCTCAACGTCTACCGCTCGGTAAGCAGGGAACAGGTGGAGCAGTACCTCTATAAAATGCTTGACCCTCTGCTGCGGATGTTTGTAGAGCGTGAAAACATCCCGGTGCAGGAAGAGGACAAGCAGTTCATCATCGATTTTTACAAGTATGCGCTGGTGGGCATGGTGCTGGAGTGGGTCCGCCGGGATATGAAGACCGAGCCCACCCTGATGGCCGAACGGCTCAACATCATAATGCATGGTGATTTGAAGCGGGCGCTGCTGCGTTTCAGTACTGACGGCAGAGCATCAAAAACCGACGACTGATAAAAATTTGAACAGGCAGAGCAGGATGATAGAAAAACTATCACCCTGCTTTTGTTGTTTATAGAACCTTTGTCGGAAAAATGTTAAAGTATTGTCAAAACAAAGGGCTGGCAAAGACCCACACAAGGAGGCAGACTTTTATGAGTATCGCGTTGGAGCCGTTGAGCCATAAGGTACAGCGTACCGCTGTCGGAACGATGGTGGATGTGGCACTGGCTCATGTCAGAAAAGACCGTCAGAAGGCGTTTGCCGAGATGGTGGACGTCGCCAAGCAGTTCTATGGCGACTCGTTCAGCGAGGAGACGTATGAGCACGCCCGCGCAGTGCTGACCGATGCTGACAGCAAGTGGTCGAAGCTCATCAACTGTGTGCTCGACCAGACCGCGCCCAACGTGGCACGCACCACGGCGCTCAACCTTGGCTATGAGGCGTTCTTCCGGGGGACAAAGACCATCCGCGAGAATCGCACAAAGTACCACTGCAACATTCCGTGGCTGATCCTGTTCGACCCCACTTCGGCTTGCAATATGCACTGCGTGGGATGCTGGGCGGGCGAGTACGGCCACAAAAACAACCTCAGCTTTGAGGATATGGACAAAATCATCACCGAGGGCAAGGAGCTGGGGGTCTATCTCTATATGCTCACCGGCGGCGAGCCTCTGGTGCGGAAGGCGGATATTCTCCGTCTGGCAAAAAAGCACAACGATGTGCAGTTTGCGATTTACACGAACTCTACCCTCATCGATGAGCCGTTCTGCGAAGAGGTCGTAAAACTGGGCAATATCGCCTTCATGCTCTCGATCGAGGGAACTCCCTCTACCAATGATGCCCGGCGGGGCGACGGCCACTATGCCGCTGTCATGAATGCGATGGACTTGCTCAAGGCCCACGGGATCCTTTTTGGCACCTCCATCTGCTATACCAGAGACAATCTCGAAGCCGTCACCAGCGACCACTTTATGCGGATGCTCTGCGACAAGGGTGCGCACTTCGGGTTCTACTTCCACTATATGCCGGTAGGCAACGAGGCTGCGCCGGAGCTGATGCCCACGCCTGCTCAGCGCAAGTACATGATCGAGCGCATCCGGTATCTCCGCTCCGAAAAGAGCGATATTCCGTTCTATCCGATGGACTTCCAGAACGATGGCGAGTTTGTGGGCGGATGCATCGCAGGCGGACGCAACTATTTTCATATCAATTCGGCGGGCGATGCAGAGCCGTGCGTCTTTATCCACTATTCCAACGCCAACATCCACGACAGCAGCATCCTCGATATTCTCCGCAGCCCGCTCTTCATGGCTTACCACAACGGCCAGCCCTTCAATAAAAACCATCTGCGTCCCTGCCCGATGCTGGAAAACCCCGAGCTTCTGCGCCAGATGGTGCATGACACCGGTGCTCACAGTACCGACTTGCAGTCGCCCGAGAGCGTAGACCACCTCTGCGACAAATGCGGTGCATATGCTGCCGACTGGCAGCCTGTAGCCGACGAGATCTGGTCGCACGTCACCCTCAGGGAGAGCCGGTACGAGAATTACAAGGACTGGGAACCGGCTCATTCCACTGCTCACGCGAAATGACTTTATCGGTCTTTCAAACATAAAAATGCGCAGAAAAGCCCCCATCTTCACCGGCTGAGGCAGCCGGGAGGATGGGGGCTTTATCTTGTTATTTTATTCTTCGCCGGGATCAATGACGATTTCGGTTTCCGTTCCTTCATCTTCTACAGGCGCGGGAGCCGGGTCGCCGGGATCGCCGAACTCGTCGTGGTAGACGGTCATCTGGTCGAGCTGGCCGTTGCGGCGCAGGCCGTGGAAGACCAGCTTCTTGATGACGTCATAGATGACGGCGAACAGCGGCACGCCCACGATCATGCCCACGAAGCCCCACAGACCGCCGAACAGCAGGATGGAGAAGAGCACCCAGAAGCTCGAAAGGCCGGTGGTGTTGCCCAGGATCTTCGGGCCGATGACATTGCCGTCCAGCTGCTGGAGCACCAGAACGAAGAGCACGAACCAGATGGCCTTGATGGGGCTCTGGATGAGGATGAGCAGCGTTGCAGGCACGGCACCGATGAAGGGGCCGAAGAAGGGGATGACGTTGGTGACGCCGATGATGACCGACACCAGCAGCGCGCTCGGGAACTTGAAGATGATGCAGGCAAAGTAGCAGAGCACGCCAATGATGGCGGAGTCCATGATCTTGCCGTTGATGAAGCCGCCGAACATCTTGTCTGCGTAGAGGACTTCCTCCTGGATGAGCTGCGCCCAGCGGGGCTTGACGACGCTGTAGAGGATCATTTTGGCCTGTTTGGCGAACTTTTTGCGGCTGGCCAGCAGGTAAACAGCGACGATAAGGCCGATGAGCAGGTTCTTGAACCAGGTCACCACATTCATGACGCCGACGCCCACACCGCTCAGGATGCCTTGTATATTCTGCAGCGAGGGGAGCAGGGTGGTGCGCAGAGTGGTCAGATTGTCAGCAATGGCATCGTAGGCATCGTTGAAATAGCCCATCAGTGTCTCATTATCCAAGAAGACTTCCTGTGTGTTCACCCACCGCATGAACCGGGTGATGCTGGTCTGCGCGGTGTAGTAGAGGGAGGTGACGCTTGTGATGAGCTGCGGCACCACCATCATCACGAGGGCGTAGACCACCAGCACACCGAACAGCAGCGTCGCCGCAATGGCAAGCATATTGGCCATGCTGTGGAGCTTTTCGGGGAAGATGCGGTGCAGAAAGCCCTCAATGGTGTTGCACACCGGCTTGAGCAGATAGGCGATGACGGCACCATAGATGAAGGGCATCAGGATGCCGGTCACCTTGGAGACCGCGTCGCCGAACCCGTCGAAGCGGTAGATGAAGAAGAAGAACAGGATGCTTAGACTTATCGCACCAAAGCCCGCGAGCATTCCGTAGATATAGGGCTTGATGTGCGGCTTTTTGTCCATCATGTGTGACTCCATTCCTGCCGCAGACGGCAGGAGCCGGTACGGCGATGTTTAGATTTTGTTGCTGCGGCGCCAGATGTGCATCTTCTCGGCCTCTTTGATAAGCTCCTCGCGGAAGTCGGGGTGTGCCACATTGATGAGGGCTTCGGCCTTCTCCCAGGTGGTCAGACCCTTGAGGTTGACGCAGCCGTATTCGGTGCAGAGGTAATGCAGATTGGCGCGGGTATCGGTGATGATGCTGCCGTTTTCCAGCGTGGGACGGATGCGGCTCTCGAGCTGACCGGTCTTCTTATTAAAGAAGGTAGAGGACAGGCAGATGAAGCTCTTGCCACCCTTGGAAAGGTATGCGCCCAGCACGAAGTCCAGCTGGCCGCCTGCACCGGAAATGTGCTTGACGCCGGCGCTCTCCGCATTCACCTGGCCGAACAGGTCGATGTCCACCGCATTGTTGATGGAGATGAAGTTGTCCAGCGCGGAGATGCTGCGGATGTCGTTGGTGTAATCGACGGGAGCAGACATGCACTCGGGGTTGTTGTTGAGGTAGTCGTACATCTTCTGGGTGCCGGCACCGAAGGCGTAGACCTGACGGCCCTTGTCCAGCTGCTTGTGTGCGCCGGTGATCTTGCCGGCCTTGGCGATGTCCACGAAAGCGTCAACATACATCTCGGTGTGGACGCCCAGGTCCTTCAAATCGCTCTGGGCGATGAGGCTGCCGATGGCGTTGGGCATACCGCCGATGCCCAGCTGCAGGCAGGCACCGTTGGGGATCTGCGGCACGACGAGGTTTGCGACCTTCAAATCGACCTCGGAAGCGGGGCCGGCAGCGGCCATCTGGCCGATGGGCGGATTGTCGCCCTCCACGATGCCGGTGACCTGGGAGATATGGACACAGTTCTCCATACCGCCGAGGCAGCGGGGCATATTGGTGTTGACCTCCACGATGATCTTCCTGGCCTTCTCACAGACGGCACCCAGATGGGAAGCGCTGGGGCCGAAGTTGAAGTAGCCGTGCTCGTCCATCGGAGTCACCTGGAAGACGGCGATGTCCAGCGGGTCGGGACTCTCGCGGTAGTAGCGGGGCAGCTCCGAATAGCGGATGGGGGAGTAGAACGAGAAGCCCTGTGCGATGGCTTTGCGCTCAATGCCGCCCATGTGCCAGCTGTTCCAGGTCATGTGGGCAGCGGGGTCGTCGATCTGGAAGATCTCAGGCACCCACATCAGGATGCCGCCGCGGAAATTGACGTTTTCCAGTTCGGGCAGGCGCTTGGCAAGGGCGGCGTCCACAGCCACGGGGGTGTTGACGCACCAGCCGTAATCCACCCAGTCGCCGCTCTTGACCAGAGAAGCAGCCTGCTCGGCAGTCATCTTTTTCTGGGCATACATTTCCATGAAATCCATTATAAACCATCCTCTCCTTTAAGAACATAAAAGAATTGTAAATTTATTATTTACAATTCTACGGGACAAAATCTTAGCCGGAAATTTACCGTTTTTTCCCAGTCCGGACACTGTCTTATCACACCCCGGCGGTATCCTTGGGGTCGGCAGGGCAGAAGCCTCCGGCAGCGGCACACCTGCACAGCTTAGTTATAACATTAACAAACATTATAATCAAGCCCTCTTCCGCGAAAAAATGTCTCGCAGGACAATTTGACTAAATTTCTTAGGTATTTGTGGCGATTGTTTGGTATAGCAAAAACAATTTTTTTCGAAAAAGTACTTGATAAAATTTTGACGATATGGTTTACTAAGGGTGTACCAAGATGATGCGCCCCAGTGCGACGTTGATTGACTAAAAATTAACGATATTGCGATGGCGATGCGGTCTGGTACTTGAAGCAGAAACTGAAAAGTGCTATCATGGCAACACCAAATGCGCTTTTCCAAAGCGCGCAAATAAAGGAGACCATACCGATGGCAACAGCAGTTTACCCCGGGTCCTTCGACCCGGTCACGAGAGGACATCTCGACATCATCAAGCGAGCTGCAAAGATAAACGACCAGCTCATTGTGGCAGTGCTCATCAACAGCGCAAAGAACCCTCTGTTCACCGTAGAAGAACGGGTGGCGCTGCTGCGGGAATGCTGCAAGGACATCCCGAATGTGACGGTGGAGAGCTTCGACGGCTTGACCGTGGAGTTCGCCAAGAAGCGCCACGCTTCGGTGATGGTGCGGGGCCTGCGGGCGGTGACGGATTTCGAAAACGAGATACAGCTCGCCCAGACGAACCACGCACTGATGCCCGGTATCGAGACGATGTTCCTTGCCACCAGCATCAAGTGGAGCTACCTTTCCTCCACCATCGTCAAGGAGGCTGCCCGCTACGGCAGCAACATCTCCAAGTTCGTGACGCCCAACGTAGAGAATGCCATCCACGCCAAAGTGGAGCAGCTCCGGGCGGAAGGAAAGATGTTCTGATACCTTTTATAATGCAGAAAGGCCCTCGGGCTTTTTGATAAATAGTTTTACGAAACCCCGAAACAGATAAATTCAGGAGGCTATTAACATGAAGAAAATTGTTATCGCATCTGCTTGCCGTACCGCTATTGGTAAGTTTGGCGGCACCCTGGCAAACGTCCCTGCTGCAGAGCTGGGCTCCATCGTCATCAAGGAGGCCCTGAACCGTGCTAACGTGAAACCCGAGCAGGTCGATCATGTTTACATGGGCTGCGTCATCCAGGCTGGTCTGGGCCAGAACGTCGCTCGTCAGGCTTCCCTGAAGGCTGGCCTGC
>OJNU01001331.1_pt1 | contig 12907 bp, 13 predicted proteins | sample 1597941 | NCBI WGS metagenome assembly OJNU01 (sample SAMN01915228, study PRJEB22387) | human gut metagenome | isolation source: stool | host: Homo sapiens | place: USA | reverse complement strand
CCTCTCCCCCTTATATATTAGAAATGGCGAGAACTTCTTCCCGCCTAAGGTAATGCACAATGTTTTTCCCCCGACTAAAACTGTGATTTGTTACAGTTATTATTCTATTTTTCTTATAGAGAAAAAAGCACTTCTCACGAAGGGCTTTTTCATACCATTATTCCTTAATCGATGCGACAGGATTTGAACCTGCGACCTCTGCGTCCCGAACGCAGCGCTCTACCAAGCTGAGCCACGCGCCGTTTCAACTGCCCAATTATAGTAACACATTCTCCGGTGTTTGTCTAGTGAATTTTTTTAATTTATGGTACAATATAAAAAAAGAACGGAGAAGAACAATGAAACATACTGCTTTGATTACAGGTGCATCCCGTGGAATCGGTGCAGCCCTGGCATGTCGATTTGCCGCTGAAGGCTATCATCTGGCTCTTTGCTGCCATAACTCTTATGAAACGCTGCAGGCACTTGCCACAAAACTTGAAACAACCTGCTCCATACAGGTGCTTTGCTTCCGTGGTGATGTAGGAGACTATACTTTTATCTGTGACATGGTGCAAAAAACACTGGATACCTTCGGCCAGATTGATGTGTTAATCAACAATGCCGGCATCTCTTATATCGGTCTGCTAACCGACATGGATATTACCGACTGGAACCGAATAGTTGCGACAAACCTCACATCCGTCTTTTCCACATGCAGACAGGTCATCCCCTCCATGGTTCATGCCAAATCCGGACATATCATCAATATTTCTTCTGTATGGGGAAATGTCGGAGCTTCCTGCGAAGTTGCCTATTCTGCATGCAAAGGCGGGATCAATTCCCTTACACGCGCTTTGGGCAAAGAACTTGCCCCTAGCAATATCCAGGTAAATGCCATCGCCTGTGGGGTAATCGATACGGATATGAACCGTTGTTTCTCCGAGGAAGAACGCTCTGCACTCATCGAAGAAATTCCTGCCGGCCGGATGGGATCCCCGGAAGAAGTTGCTTCACTGGCATATTCTCTTGCCACAGCAAGCAGTTACCTGAATGGACAGATTCTCACCTTAGACGGCGGATGGATTTAATTTCTTATCTTTTTGGAAATCTTTTTCCATTTATTTAAGAATTAAAACGCAATACGCGTTTTCTCTGTTTTTTATATCAACTTTCTATAAAATCATTTGTATGAAAACGAATGATAAAAATAAATACAAAGATTTTGGTGACCGTCTGAGTCTGATTATGTATAAACAAAATATTTCCAATATCCAGCTGGCAAATGCAATGTTTGTTTCGCCGTCCACGATCAGCGGATACCGTACTGGTCGTCGTTCTCCGACCGTTGCGGATCTTGCAGCCATCGTGCAGATTCTGAATGTTTCTGCAGATTACCTCATCGGAACCAGTGAAATTACAACCAGACCCGATACCACCGAAAAAAAGAGTTGAGCACGCCCTGTTTCCAGAGCGGTGCTCAACTCTTTTTTATAAATCATGTTCTGCCAGTAAAATTACCGTAGAACGTTCCGGAACACGCACACGTGTCTGATCTCCCTGTGTCTGGGCTTCAAAATCTGCCCCATCCTGGTATTCACAGAAAGTATTTACTACAAGTTTCCAATGATAAGACTCCGGCAACGAAGGCAGGCGCATCTCCAAAGGCTCCCAATACGCATTCATTCCGTAAAAGATCATATCATCATCCGTATCATCGGCATTTCTTCCCGCATACATGATTCCAATTAAATGTGTATTATAGTCCGTATAATTCCGGTTCGGCTCTCCGTTATGGATACTTACGGAAGGTAACCCGCAGACTGCCGGCTTTGTATCCCTTCGCAGAATCGGATGCTTTGCACGGAAATGGATCATAAAACGGGCAAAATCATGAATCTCCTGAAATTCTTCCAGTCTGTTCCAGTCCAGCCAGGAAATAATATTATCCTGGCAGTATGCGTTGTTATTTCCATACTGCGTATTACAAAATTCATCCCCTGCAAAAAACATAGCCGGTCCACGGCTGCATAACAACGCGGCAAATGCATTCTTCACAAGCCTGCGCCGCAGGCTCATAACCGCCGGATCATCCGTCTCACCTTCCACCCCGCAGTTCCAGCTCAGGCCGTTGTTATCCCCGTCCGTATTGTTCCATCCGTTTTTCTCATTATGCTTTTCATTATATGAATACAGATCATACAACGTGAACCCATCATGACAGGTCAGAAAATTGACGGATGCACTATATCCGCGGCTTGCCGGATCATACATGTCGGAGGATCCGGTGATACGTGTAATTGCACGCCCTGCGACGCCACTGTCGCCCTTTAAAAAGCTTCTCATATCATCACGGTATCTTCCGTTCCATTCGGCCCAGCGGTTCCAGGACGGGAAACTTCCAACCTGATACAAGCCACCCGCATCCCAGGCTTCTGCGATCAGCTTCATATCCCCCAGAATAGAGTCAAATGCAAGGGCTTCCAGAATCGGCGGATTCTCCATCGGTGCACCATTCTGATCTCTTCCCAGAATCGATGCCAGATCAAACCGGAATCCATCCACCCGGTACTCTACTGCCCAGTGCCGCAGACAGTCTGTAATAAACCGCCGTACCACCGGATGATTGCAGTTTAAGACATTGCCACAGCCGCTGAAATTGTAATAATATCCATCCGGTGTAAGCATATAATAAATATTGTTATCAATCCCCTTAAAGCAAAAACATGGACCGTTTTCATTTCCCTCTGCCGTATGGTTGAATACCACATCAAGAATGACTTCAATTCCATTTTCTTTCAGTTCGCGGATCAGACGCTTTAATTCATCACCCTCATGATTATGCTCCTGATGAAATGCATAACTTGTATTCGGGGCAAAAAAGGAAACCGTATTATAGCCCCAGTAATTGTACAACTGCACGCCATCCACCACACGGGCACTTTCCATTTCATCAAATTCAAAAATCGGCATGAATTCTACCGCATTGATTCCCAGATCTTTCAGATACGGAATTTTCTGTCGCAAACCTTCAAATGTTCCCCCACCTTTTACACCGGAGGACGCATCTTTGGTAAATCCCCTGACATGCATCTCATAGATCACCAGATCTTCAAATTTGTAATTCAGATTCCGATACCGCCCCCAGTCAAAATCACTTTGCACCACACGGGCTTTATAGACAAAATCCTTTCCGCCTTCCGGTTTTTCTCCCCAGTTTCTCTGACCGGTAACAGCTTTCGCATATGGATCAAGAAGCGTATGTTTTCTGTTAAACAGTAACCCTCTCGCCTGATCGGCAGGACCGTCCATCTGATAGGCATACTCAAAATCCTCTGCTTTTAAGCCAAAAACAAGGATAGAATACGTATTTCCAATTTTATAACTTTCCGGAATGCGGATTCTTGCATACGGTTCCTGTGCCGCCGGCCGGAATAACAGCAGGACACAGCTCGTAGCTCCATGGGAGCTTACGGTAAAACTTACCCCTTCCTCTGTCTGATATGCACCATTCATCTGATAAAATCCCGGACGTACATCAAATCCACCGATATTATCGAGTGGATGAATGACTTCCCCGAGACTTTCCATTTCTTCGTCTATCGGCCAGCTTTTCTGTTTTGACGGATAATTCCAAAAACTTGCATTCATGTGCTGATTCCTCTTATCATTATTATTTACTTGCCACATAAAATTATATTATCCCCCTACTCTTCCCTGATGATTACCCTGCCATTTGCGTCAAATCCGATTTTACTGTACTTTTCCGAATACTCATTCATATGATCAATAATCGTCTGTTTTCTGTCGCCTTTTGCTATGGCAGGCTGAAAATTATTTCTTTCTGATGTGGAAGAAATGCTGCATGGTATCATATCGGCTGATATATCTGTCTGCAGTACCCCATCCACAAAGGTAAAGGTCTGTTCATAGATCGCCGTATCTTTGTCTTTTGGATTCCTGTTCCCCCCAAAGCAGAAATTTCCAAGACTGTAGCAGATCATTTTTCCGTTGTATAATTCCATTCCCTGCAATACATGAGGATGTGTACCGACCAGCAGATCTGCTCCCCAGTCAATCACCTGGTGTGCCAGCTTCTGCTGATAATCATTCGGATAATGATCCCCCTCTATCCCCCAGTGGCAACAGGCAATTACCAGATCCGCTCCTTCTTCCCGAAGTTCTGCAATCCCATCCCGGATATAATTGGCATGTGTTTCATCAGCGGACAGCTGGCTTGCGGAGACAATTCCGATTTTGATACCATCCTTCGTGGTATAGGTATCCACATGATCATTGAATCCGAAGATAATCCCTGCTTTATTTAACACTTCTCTGGTATCATCAAGTCCCTGCTGCCCATAATCAAACGTATGATTATTTCCCAGACTTGCCCCCTCCACAGAACTGTCTGTCATAATACCAACATACTCCGGTTTTCCTTTTAAGTTCCACGTTTTTTCCACACGCTCGGTCGCATTTGACAACACACATTCCAGATTGATCAGTGTAAAATCATCCTGCTCAAAAATACTTCTGATATTTTTAAAAAAATAATCCTGCCCGTATTTATCATAGTATTCATGAAAGGAACCTGCATACCCATGCGTCTGTGTTGCCCCAAGCGTACAGTCACCTGTCGCCGTAATTTTTACCGTCTGTATCACCGGTTCCTGCTGCGTTTCAGTTGCAGTCCCGGTTTCCGTTTCTTCCAGCGTACCCGGTTCTTCCGTCATCTGTGTCTCCGTGATTTTTTCCGTAGAAGAGGGCAAAGCCGATGACGTTGCTGCAGGAGAAGAACATCCCGTCAGCAAAAATCCTGCCATTAGGATTGGCAATATCCATTTTTTCATACGTTTTCAGACTCCTCTTTCACAAGAATATCCACCGTGTGACCGCTTGCACCCATAAGATCCATCCGTTCACAGGTTGCCAGATGATACTGCAGAAACGCATCAAACTCTTCTTCCGTCAGCGCATTTAAAAACGGACGCATATAATTTGCTGCACCGTCTGCCGCTATGATCTGCCGGCGCCTGACCTCTACCTGCCGGTCCAATGCTTCAATATCTTCCAGACGAACCATGGAATACAGAGGATTGGCTTTTGAAGTACAGTGATAATCCTCTGTGAGCATTCCCTCCTGAAGCGCCTCCAGAATATGTTTTTCCTTAAACGCATACGTGATAACGGAAAATTCATTCATAATATACGCCACGAGAATCCTGCCTCCGGGTCTGGTCACCCTCACCGCCTCCCGCAGCGCAGCAAGCTTGTCCTTTTCCTCATGCAGGTGATACATCGGCCCAAACAACAGGGTTACGTCAAAGGAATCATCGGAAAATTTTTTCAGATTCATTGCATTTCCCTGATATGCATGCACTCCTGCACCCTTCTGTTTCAGGCGTCCCAGATTATGCTTTACCAGTTCCACGGCCGTCACATCGAACCCTTCCTGTGCCAGCGGTACGCTGTATCGTCCGGTTCCCGCCCCGATATCAAGGATATGGATTTCCTCTTTTGCACGTTCTTTCACAATTTCATCCAGACACTGATGGATATAATGCATGCTTGTCACAAATTCCACCCTGCCGTGTCGGCTGTCCAGACGCTTCTCTTCATTAAATTTATTATAATAGGCTTCTAAGTCTGTCATATTTTAATACTAACACATTTTCTTTAAAATTTCACTCACAATCGCTGATGCGACATCCGCTTTGCTCATTATTTCCAGTTCCCTGCACTCATCTGCCGTAATCAGCGTCACCACATTGGTATCTGTACCAAATCCGGCTCCGGCTACCTTCAGGTTATTCGCCACAATCATATCTGCATTCTTTTTTGCAAGTTTTGCACGGGAATTCTCCAGCATATGTTCCGTCTCCATGGAAAATCCACACAGAAACTGTCCCGGTTTTTTGTGCGCGCCCAGATACGAAAGGATATCTTCCGTGCGTTCCATCGTAAGAGTGGCATCCCCGTCTTTTTTCTTGACTTTCTCATCGACCGGGTGATCCGGACGGTAATCCGCCACAGCTGCCGCTTTGATAATAATATCCTGTTGCTCTGCTGTCTCCTTTACGGCTTCTGCCATATCCGCGGCAGATACAACCGGAACGACCTTTACAAACGGCGGCGGAGTGATTGCCACCGGTCCCGTGATCAGCGTCACTTCCGCGCCACGGCGCATGCAGTTTTCCGCAATTGCATAGCCCATTTTTCCGGTAGAGTGATTCGTAATATAACGCACCGGATCAATCTTCTCCTGTGTCGGTCCTGCTGTGACCATTACTTTTTTTCCGACCATATCCTTTTCACAGGCAAGATCTTTCATAATATAAGAAAACAGTGTTTCCGGCTCCGGCATTTTCCCGGCTCCGGTATCCCCGCAGGCAAGATAACCACTCGCCGGATCAATGATATGAAACCCATAATGCTCCAGCTTTTTGATGTTATCCTGTACGATCGGATTTTCAAACATATTGGTATTCATGGCAGGGGAAACATACTTCGGGCATTTTGCCGCAAGAATCGTTGTTGTCAGCATATCATCTGCGATTCCGTTTGCCATCTTGCCAATTACATTGGCAGAAGCCGGTGCTACCATAAAAATATCCGCACGCTTTGCCAGTGCCACATGCTCGACATTGAACTGGAAATTCCGGTCAAACGTATCGACCAGACACTTGTTGCTTGTGAGCGTCTCAAACGTGATAGGATTAATAAAATTGGTTGCATTTTCCGTCATGATCACATGCACATCCGCATGCTGCTTGACGAGCGCACTTGCCAGATAGGCGATTTTATAGGCAGCGATACTTCCGGTCACACCGAGTACCACACATTTTCCTTTTAACATTGTCTCTTACTCCTTTGCAGAAAAAATCATATCTTCTGCTATTTTATCACACTTGCGGCAGAATCGTAAAGAAACTGTCTTCAAAGTCAGCCAAAGTTAACAACGTTCAAAATTCAGATATCGGGTTCCCTGAAATGTCAGTTTTCCAACATCCCCTTCTGCAAGCATTCCATATTCAGATCCGCGCACATTCATTTCCATGCGATCTCCACTCTCCACCTCAAACGTAACATAATAAGTTGTGTTTGTATGTACCATAGTTGTATCTGTCCCATCATTGAAATGCGTTATATTCGTCCGTTTGGCTACAACCTTTGCCTCTACTGTCAGTCTCGGTGCATGATTATTGTCATTCCATTGTGAAATTCCCTTTATGATTGTAACCACAATAAAACCTGCTACAACAATAAACATAATCGGAAAAATTACATCCATCACATTAAAAAACATACTTTTCCTCTCCTTTAATAAACTCATACCTTTTTTATTTTAGCATACCCCTGTTGAATGCACTATTGCTTTTTCCAAAGAATACAACAAAAAAGGCAGCCCTCAGATGAATATCACGAAATTGATATTCGTCTTCCCGCTGCCTTTCAAAATCATTATTTCCGGATCGGTTTTAATTTATTTAGTACCATGCCAAGTGCTGCTACAATGATTGCAGCCACAATCGCTTCAATGACTCCGTTAAAACTGATGACACCACCGATGATTCCAAGCACGGCTCCTGCATCGACACTCAGGGCTTTTGCATATGCATCTTTGTATAACACAAAAATTCCGCCCATAACCAGTATCGTATTGACCATTGCGCCTGTTACACCCGCGTAGACAAATGCACAGACTGCGCCGGATTTCAGTACCGTATACACTTCCAGTGCTATAAAAACGAACCATCCAACCAGTGCACTAACTGCATACAATGCAATATCTGACAATGGCTTCTTGTCAAACACATGAAGCAGAAACGCACGCGCACCAAGAAACAGGAACACACCGATCAGAATATTAAACACACTTGCCCAGAGAATTTTATGCCGGGAAGAAAGTGCTTTCTTTACTCCGATATATACAAAATATGGCAGGATTCCTACAAGAATACGCGGTACAAAACAGATAAATGCACTCTTTACGATTCCGCTAGTGCCTACCATGCTGGCCGCCAGCACCGGGGAAAATACAAATGCCGAAAGGGATGTCGGCATAACCGTATTCTTGATAAAGCTGGTCAGACCAAAGATAAATCCCAAAAATCCGCCCTTCTTCGGTCCACAGAATAACGATCCTAAAATAACAGGGATGTGGATGATGGTCGCATTGATCACCACAAGTGGGATGTAGCCCAGCGGTGTAAACGCCATAATGATAATGATTGCTGCAAACAGAGCGGTCAGTACCAGCTCCGCGGTCTTATTGTTTCGCATTGGTTCCTCCTGTTCCAGATGAAAGCGGATGTTATGTTTTCCGTCTCTCTCTTTTTTCTTTTGCGAATAAAGTAAACATCAACTTTATCAGTTTACACCCTGCTCCTCTTATGGTCAAGTCATACGCATCGTGAACTCCTAATCTCCAAAAACATAATTTTTCATTGAAAAAATATCGCTAAGGCGATATAATATTTTATATTATCAGGAGGAAACTATGGGAACAATACTATATCACGGTTCTGAATATTTAATCGAAAATCCTCAATTCGGAAAAGGTTCGTTGCACAACGATTACGGCAGAGGGTTTTACTGCACTGAAAACATCGAATTAGCAAAAGAATGGGCCTGTGGAAAACAAACGAACGGCTATGCCAATATTTATGAATTGGACATGTCTGATCTTAAATGTTTAAATCTCAATAGTAAAGAATATAATATCCTCAACTGGCTTGCGATTCTCGCAGACAACCGAACCTATTGGCAAAACGGAAGCATTGCCGAGGAGGCCAAAAAATATATTAAGGATCATTTTCTACTTGATATTTCCGGATATGATGTAATTATTGGTTATCGCGCAGACGATTCCTATTTTTCTTTTGCACAGGATTTTGTTTCAGGTCTGATATCGTTTCAAAAATTATCGGAAGCCATGCGTCTTGGAAAATTAGGTGAGCAGATCGTCCTGAAAAGTGAAAAGGCTTTTCAGCAGCTTAAATTTATCGGATATGAAGTTGCTGACGCAGAAGAATATTACATCAAAAAAACCGAGCGGGAACGCGAAGCCCGAAAAGAGTACCGTAGAAACAAAAAAGGAAATGCCAATATAAATGATTTATTTATGCTTGATATCATGAGGGAGGGAATACAAAATGGAGATGCGCGCTTATCCATCTGATTATCTTACATCTGCCCAACGCATTTTAGGCGATATGCTTGATTTTGCCGTCAATACCTGTGACCTGGACATTGATTCATATTTTGGGCTTTTCACGGTATCTTCTGTATCCGTGCAATTTCAAAACGGAAATCCAACCTATATTGCTGGAAAAACAGGCTGTGAATTAGTTAAAGAAGTGATTGCAGATGCAGGAATGTCCCCACTCTCTTACGAAGATGAAATGTATCTTGATAAATCTCCGGAATATTGGGCAGGCTGGGCTTTAGCATATTATCAATGGTACACCTGTCGGACTTTTACCAAAATTCATAAAGCCGTTTCTTTAAAGCGAATCGTTTCCATGTACGACATTTATCACGAGATGGATATTACACATTTTATCGATACCATCAACGAATTATGGGATAATTATTACAAAGAAACCAACCTCAAACGACTCCGGAAATTAGCTGGTTTGTCCCAACGCGAATTATCCGAATTATCCGGGGTTCCGTTACGGCAAATCCAGCTTTTCGAACAACGGCAACGTAATATCAACCATACCAAAGCCATTGATGTCGTAAAATTTGCACGTGTCTTACGCTGCAAAACAGAAGACCTGTTACAAATATAGTAAAACCGCCGCGGAAATCCGCGGCGATCTCTTTTCACATCTTTATATAAGATGAAATTATTTGCCCATCTCAGCCTTTAAAATAACTCATGCATCAATCAAATAAAGAATATTCTTTTTCCGCCCCCGCATTTGATACTACACATAACAATGCCCCATAATTTGGAGTAACATTTTTGTTAATGGCAAGAAAACACGTTTCGCCTTCACCTATATAATACACATCGCTTACGCTGTAATATTCTGCGGTCTCCACCCCCATCGGTTCTGTTTTCGGATTCCAGCTTTCTTTTTTATCTAATTGATTCTTTTGTTGTTTTGTTTTCAAATCATACTGCAACTGTTTTTCATTATCACTTAGCTGGATATACCGTCCATCCTTCGATACATGAATAAATGTTGCATCATCTCCCTGTAATCCCTTAAAATGATTTTTTTCAAAATCAACATAATCCGTCAGGTCTGAAGAGGAAAGATCATAAACATACACCCCCATATTGTCATAAACAACTAATTGTCCCTTTCCGACATAACCAATTTTAGGCATTGTATCATCAAAATTTAAAGTTGATTTATAACTTGCCAGCCTTGCAAGTTCTTTCGAATCAACATTATTCAAACCAATTTTTTTATAAAGAAAACTTCCAAATAATACTACTAATAACAATCCACTGGCAACAACTATATATATTGTTTTGGGGCAGCTATATTCTTTCCCAATATTTTTAATCCGCATCTTCAATGTACTCCTTTCGCAAATAAAAGGTCGCATAGCTGATACATATTTTAATCTACCTTTATCACATAACCGAAGTAATGTTCTGGCATAAAATTTTCTTTCCTCCATTGATGTATTTTGTAATGTCTGTTCATCACAGGCCATTTCTATATCTTTATTTACTCCAAAATAAATTAACCAACATAAGGGATTATACCAATTTAAAGCAAGAGCTATATAATACAACATCATCAATAGATAATCTTTGCGTTTTATATGGGTCTTTTCATGCTGTAACACTATCTGCCGTTGCTCTGGACTCAAATCAAATGGCAAAAATATTTTTGGTTTAACTAAGCCGATAACACAAGCCATGCTTTCTTTCCACTCATAGATTTCATCCTGTGAAGATATCTTCTTTGCATTCTTTGTTCTTCTACAAACAGCAATCCTCTGTATAATATAATATACAGCAAAAACCAAAAGACCTATATACCACAATATCATAAGAATATTTATATTCTTCTTTTTTCCCATGTATGGTTTCGATGTATTTTCGTCTTTTGGAAATATTTGCAAAGAATTATCACTTTTCATTTCCTGTGCAGAAAGATTTTCATTCTTTTCAACAAATGTTTCCGAATACAAAATGCCATATTCCGTATATATAGATACCGGAAACAATAAACGTATCAAAAGTATCACCCACAACATTATTTTTATGTGATTAGACTGTTTTCTCAATAAAAATCTTATAAACAAAAATAGTATAATAACTATTATTGTTCCACTCAAAGAACCACTATAAAATTTGAAAAAATCATTCATGTAGTTCCTCCTTATATTCGTCTATTACTTTCTCCAATTCTTGAATATCTTCTCTTGTCAGATTTCTTTCTTTGATAAACGAAAGGACAAATTGCGGTAATGAATTTGAAAAATATTCCTTTATAACTTCTTTTCTCTGACCATTTTCATAATCTTCTCTTGATTTTAATACAGTAATAACTGCCTCTGAATTACAAACCATTTTTTTATCAACTAATTTTTTCAAATTAGTATAGGTTGTTGACTTTTTCCAATTAAACCGCTCTAAACATTCTTTAACAAGTTTATTTGAAGGAATTTGACCCTTCTCCCAAATTACTTCCATCAATTTTAATTCTGCTTTTGTCAAATAAGTTTTCATTTCTATCACCGTATTTATTACTTTACCTATTTATTTTTGGTCTAAACTACTTAGACTACTTTTAGTCTAAGTCATTTAAACCTGTTTGTCAAGTATTTCCTCACACAAAAAAACCGCCGCGGAAATCCGTGGCGGTTTCTTTTCACATCTTTATGTAAGATGAAATTATTTATTCTTCATTTCAGCCTTTAAAGCCTCTGTCAGAGCTGGAACGATCTTGTTCAGATCTCCAACGATACCGTAATCAGCTACGGAGAAGATTGGAGCATCCTCATCCTTGTTGATTGCGATGATCAGGTCAGACTCTTCCATACCAGCTACGTGCTGGATAGCTCCGGAAATACCGATTGCAAAATAAACATTAGGACGAACTGTCTTACCAGTCTGACCAACCTGACGGTCTCTGTCAATCCATCCTGCATCAACACATGCTCTGGAGGAAGCGATTTCGCCGCCGAGCTCATCAGCAAGTTCTTTCAGCATACCAAATCCTTCTGGTCCGCCGATACCACGTCCGCCGGAAACAAGGATCTTAGCTTCTGTAATATCAACAGATTTCTTATCTGTTTTAACAACTTCACAGATTTCAACATTCATATCTGCTGGTGTGAATTCTACAGCAAATTTTTCAACTTCGCCAACTTTATCACAGGATTCTAATGCCTGCATAACGCCTGGACGTACTGTAGCCATCTGTGGTCTGTGATCTGCGCAAAGGATAGTAGCCATGATGTTACCACCGAACGCTGGACGAGTCATGTTTAATAATTTTGTTTCTGGGTCGATTTCCAGTTTTGTACAATCAGCTGTCAAACCTGTATGAATTCTTGCAGAAACACGAGGAGCTAAATCTCTACCGATGGAGGAAGCGCCAAATAATACGATTTCCGGGTCATTAGCTTTGATAACAGCTGTAGTAGCTTTAGCATATGGCTCAGTTACATACTCTGCAAGCATTGGATCGTCAACAACGATAACTTTATCTGCGCCAGCTTTTGCTAAATCGCCAGCAACAGCTTCAACACCGGAGCCCATAAGAACTGCTACAACGTCCTGTCCTAAGTCATTAGCGAGTTCTCTGGCTTTTCCGATTAATTCATAACTTACTTTCATAATTTTGCCGTCTCTCTGTTCGGCAATAACAAATACGTTCTTACTCATTTCATTGAACCTCCTGACTTAGATTAGATAATATATTTCTCTTTCAGTTTAGCTACGATA
>OJNU01001330.1_pt1 | contig 12908 bp, 9 predicted proteins | sample 1597941 | NCBI WGS metagenome assembly OJNU01 (sample SAMN01915228, study PRJEB22387) | human gut metagenome | isolation source: stool | host: Homo sapiens | place: USA | reverse complement strand
GCAGCAGCATATCCATGTGCTGCGCCAGATACCGCCACCCCAGATCATTCAGATCGTGGATGTTGGGCTCAAATACGAAATAGTCGATGTTGGCCGCAAACTCCTTGAACTGCTCCGGCGCTGTCAGCTTGAAGGGCGAGGCCTGCACCGCCGCCAGCACCTCCCGTTCCTCCGGGGAGAGGGCAGCTTTACAAAGCGCGGTTCGGCAACCAAGGTGAAAAAAGTGAAAAATAGGAAAAGGAGCTGATCCACCCATGAAAAAAGAGTGTATCGCTATGCTGCTGGCTGGCGGACAGGGCAGCCGCCTGTATGTCCTCACCGGCGCCATGGCCAAGCCCGCCGTCCCCTTCGGCGGTAAATTCCGCATCATCGACTTTCCCCTGTCCAACTGCACCAACTCCGGCATTGACACCGTCGGCGTCCTGACTCAGTACCGGCCCATGGAGCTCAACAGCTACATCGGCTCCGGCCAGCCTTGGGATCTGGACAGCAGCAGCGGCGGCGTCCATATCCTGCCGCCTTACATGGGCAGCAAGGGCGGCACCTGGTATAAGGGCACTGCCAACGCCATCTATCAGAATATCGCCTTCATCGACCAGTATCAGCCGGAGTATGTGGTGATCCTCTCCGGTGACCACATCTATAAGATGGATTATGAGGTTATGCTTGACTTCCACAAGGCAAATAAGGCGGATGTGACCATTGCCTGTATGCCGGTGCCGATCGAAGAGGCAAGCCGTTTCGGTGTTATGATCACTGACGGCGCGGGACGTATTACCGAGTTTGAAGAAAAACCGGAACATCCAAGAAGTAATCTGGCATCCATGGGAATTTATATTTTCTCCTGGAAAGTATTAAGAGATGCTCTTATCGAATTAAAAGATCAGCAGAGCTGTGATTTCGGAAAGCATATTATTCCGTATTGCTTCAAAAACAACAAGAGGCTTTTTGCATATGAGTTCAACGGTTACTGGAAGGATGTGGGAACACTTGGCTCATACTGGGAAGCCAATATGGAGCTGATTGATCTGATTCCGGAATTCAATCTTTACGAGGAATTCTGGAAGATTTACACGAAGTGCGATACGATTGAGCCACAGTACATAGCACCGGGGGCAAAAGTGGAGCGCTGCATTATTGGGGAGGCAGCAGAGATTCATGGAGCGGTGATCAATTCGGTAATCGGACCAAACGTATATATCGGACCAGGGGCTGTCGTGCGGGATTCCATTATTATGAAGGATACCAGTATCGGCAGGGATGTAACGATCGACAAATCCATAATTGCAGAAAACTGCAGAATTGAAGATGGGGTAACACTGGGAATAGGAGAAGCAGCACCAAACAAATTAAACGAGAGTGTTTATTCGTTTGGGCTGGTAACAATTGGAGACGATTCTGTTGTTCCGGAGAATGTAAAGGTGGGCAAAAACACTGCCATTTCCGGTGTGACAGTAAAAGAAGATTATCCAGACGGGGTATTGGCAGGCGGCGAAGTAATCATTAAGGCAGGTGACAGAAAATGAAAGCAGTAGGAATTATTTTGGCGGGTGGCAATAACAACCGGATGGGAGAACTGTCCAGAAAACGTGCGATTCCGGCGATGCCGGTCGGCGGAAGTTTCCGCTGCATTGACTTTGTCTTAAGTAATATGAGCAATTCGCATGTACAGACAGTTGCGGTACTCACACAGTATAATTCCCGTTCACTGAATGAACATTTAAGTTCTTCAAAATGGTGGGATTTTGGAAGAAAACAGGGAGGTCTGTATCTGTTTACACCAACCGTTACGGCAGAAAACAGTGACTGGTATCGTGGCACGGCAGATGCCATGTATCAGAATATTGATTTCCTGAAAAACCGTCACGAACCGTATGTGATCATATCCAGCGGTGACTGTGTGTATAAGATGGATTACAATGACCTGCTGGAGTTTCATATCGCAAAGAAAGCAGATATTACCATTGCGTGCAAGGATATGCCGGCGGATGCGGATGTCAGCCGTTTCGGAGTCGTCCGTATGAATGAAGATTCCCGGATCACGGATTTTGAGGAAAAACCGCTGGTGGCACAATCCAATACGATTTCCACAGGAGTGTATATTATCCGGAGAAGACAGCTGATCGAAATTCTCGAAAAATCAGCGGAGGAAAACCGGTTTGATTTTGTTACGGATGTGCTGGTGCGTTACCGCAATGTAAAGCGTGTGTATGGATATAAACTGAATAGTTACTGGAGTAATATTGCAAGTGTAGATGATTACTTCCGTACAAATATGGACTTTTTGAAACCGGATGTGAGAAAGTACTTTTTCCGCGAAGAGCCGAAGATTTATTCGAAAGTGGATGATCTTCCGCCGGCAAAATACAATATGGGATCGGATGTCAGCAACAGTCTGATCGCCAGTGGATGTATTATAAACGGCAGGGTAGAAAATTCTGTTTTGTTTAAGAAAGTGTTTGTAGGAAAAAATTGCGTGATCAAGAATTCGATTATCTTGAATGATGCATATATTGGCGATAATACGCATGTAGAAAACTGCATTGTGGAGAGCCATGGAACGCTTCGGGCAAATACATTTTATTCCGGAGACGATGCTGTCCGGATTGTTGCAGAAAACAACGAAAGATATATGCTCTAGGGAGAGACTAGAAGGGGGATACATATGCAGATTACAGACGTTAGAATTCGCAAGGTGGAAAAAGAAGGCAAGATGAAAGCCGTGGTATCTATCACAATCGATGATGAATTTGTCGTACATGATATCAAAGTGATCGAAGGGGAAAAAGGATTGTTTATCGCGATGCCGAGCAGAAAAGCCGGTGACGGAGATTTCCGGGATATCGCACATCCGATCAATTCCGCGACAAGGGATCAGATTCAGGGATTGATACTGAAAAAGTATGAAGAGGTCTTGCAGGAGAAGGAATAAACGATTAAAATAAGAGAAATGGGACTGTGGAGTAATCCATGGTCCTTTTCTTAATTACAGACTTTTTGAATCCGTAATTGCGAAACTTATGGATGGGCGGCTCCCGTGTGGTGGCTGGGGCTGCTGCTTCCTGTGACGTGCTCAGCAGCCCCAGCCACCACACGGGAGCCGCCCGGCGGTACCTTTCGTAATTAACGGACAAAAATTCAAATAAAAGGAGAATTGGATACATGTTTTTAATTGCAGGACTTGGAAATCCGGACAAAAAATACGAAAAAACAAGACATAATATTGGATTTGATACCGTCGATGCACTGGCAGAAAAATACAACATCAGCATCACGGAGAAAAAACATAAAGCGCTGTGTGGAAGCGGTGTGATCGAAGGCGTAAAAGTCATCCTGGCCAAACCGCAGACCTATATGAATTTAAGCGGAGAAAGCATCGCAGAAATCGTGAATTTCTATAAGCTTGATCCGGAGAGCGAAATGCTGATTATTTTTGATGACATCTCTTTGGCACCGGGAAATATCCGTGTGCGCAAAAAAGGCAGTGCAGGTGGGCATAATGGAATCAAGAGCATTATTTCAAGTGTGGGAACCTCAAACTTTATGCGAATTAAAGTCGGTGTGGGGGAAAAGCCACAGGGATGGGATCTGGCAGACCATGTGCTTGGCCGTTTTTCCGGGGAGGACCGTGCAAGGGTGGAAGAAGCCATACGGGATGCGGAAGATGCAGCAGTCCTGATGATTCAGGGGGAAGCAGACAAGGCAATGAATGATTTTAATGCAAAAAAGCAGGAGAATACAAAGTAAGTGAAAGCATTTATAGAACCGCTGCAGGAATTGAGCGGATATGAAGATATGACAAAAGCGGCCATGCAGCCGGGACTGGTGACCATCAGTGGCTGTATTGATGCACAGAAGCCACATATGATTTACACGCTTGGAAGGACACGCAGCCGGCGTCTGATCGTAACGTTTCATGAGCAGAAAGCGAAAGAATTGTATGACGACTATCGTTTTTTTGATCCGTCAGTGGTGTATTATCCGGCAAAGGATGTGCTGTTTTATCAATCGGATATCCGCGGAAACCTTCTTACCGCAGAGCGGATCAGTGCATTGCGGGCAATTCATGAAAATGAACAGGTGACGGTGATCACAACATTTGATGCCCTGATGAATACGATGCCAAGGGATGCACAGGTGTGGGACAGTGTGCTGCATATTGCACAGGGAGATACCCTGGATCTGGATGCACTTGTGGAACAGCTGGTGCGGATGGGATATGAAAGGCAGTATCAGGTGGATAATATCGGTCAGTTTGCATTAAGAGGTGGAATTCTTGATATTTTTCCGCTGACGGAAGAAAATCCGGTCCGGATTGAACTGTGGGATGATGAAGTAGATACCCTTCGCACCTTTGATGTGGAAAGTCAGAAATCTATTGAAAATATAGAAAAGCTTGTGGTATATCCGGCATGTGAACTGGTTCTTTCGACCGAAGAGAAAGCAGAAGGTATCCGCAGACTGTTAAAGGAAGCAGAAGCTTTTTCCGATAAATTGCGGAAAGAAATGAAAACCGAGGAAGCCTATCGGGCACTGTCACAGGCAAAAGAACTGGCACAGGAATGGGAAGAATTGTCGGAAACCGCGGGAATGGATGCTTTTTTGTCCTATTTCTGCAGGGAACGGTGGAGCCTTCTGGATTATTTTGATCCGGCAGATACATTTGTGTTTTTCGATGAGCTGAGCCGGAGCGCGGAACGCGGACGGCAGACGGAACTGGAATTTTCGGAGAGCATGAAGCAGCGTCTGGAAATGGGGTATATTCTGCCGGGGCAGATGAACGAACTGTTTGGCTATAAGGAAATCATGGGAAGGCTTGAAAAATATTCCTGCTGTGCGGTTTCCGCACTGGATATCAAGACCTGCGGATTAAAATCCAATGGGCAGTTCGGCATTCATGTAAAGAGCGTAAGCGCATACAATAACAGCTTTGAACTTCTGATCGCAGACCTGAAGAAATACAAAAAAAACGGATACCGTATTATTTTACTTTCCGGTTCCCGCACACGCGCGAAGCGTCTGGCGGAGGATATTTTAAACGAAGGACTCAACTGTTTTTATACGGAAGATTACGATCACGATCTGGTGGCAGGACAGATCATGGTCTGCTACGGAAAAGTGCATCAGGGGTATGAATATCCGATCCTGCAGTTTGCAGTGATTACGGATACGGATATTTTCGGGGAAGAAAAAAAGAAAAAGAAGCGGCACCGCACCTATGAGGGCGAAAAAATCCAGCAGTTTACGGATCTGAGTGTCGGGGATTATGTCGTACATGAAAATCATGGGCTTGGTATCTACAAAGGAATTGAAAAGATAGAAGTCGACCGAAAGGTGAAAGATTACATCAAGATCGAATATGCGGGAGGCTCCAATCTGTATATTCTTGCAACACAGCTTGACCAGATCCAGAAATATGCGGGGAAAGACGCAAGAAAACCAAAACTCAATAAACTTGGAAGTCAGGAGTGGACAAAAACCAAGGGAAAAGTGCGTGGAGCCGTGCGTCAGATCGCACAGGATCTGGTGAAATTATATGCCGAGCGGGAAGAACAGAATGGCTATATGTATGGACCGGATACGGTATGGCAGAGAGAGTTTGAAGAACTGTTCCCGTTTGAAGAGACCGAAGATCAGGTGCTTGCCATTGATGCAACCAAGCGGGATATGGAGAGTCATAAGATTATGGACCGGCTGATCTGCGGGGATGTCGGTTACGGAAAGACGGAGATTGCGATCCGTGCAGCTTTCAAAGCAGTGCAGGAGAATAAACAGGTGGCATACCTTGCGCCGACAACCATTCTTGCCCAGCAGATTTATAATACGTTTTCCCAGAGAATGAAGGATTTCCCTGTCCGGGTGGATCTGTTGTGCCGTTTCCGCACGGCAGCGCAGCAGAAGAAGACCATCAGTGATCTGAAAAAAGGACAGGTGGATATTATTGTGGGAACACACCGGATTCTGTCAAAAGATGTGCAGTTTAAAGATCTTGGGCTTCTTGTCGTGGACGAGGAACAACGGTTTGGTGTGGCTCACAAAGAAAAAATCAAACAGTTAAAGACCAATGTGGATGTGCTGACACTTACTGCCACACCGATTCCGCGGACACTTCACATGAGCCTGATCGGAATCCGGGATATGAGCGTTTTAGAGGAACCGCCGATGGACCGTGTCCCGATTCAGACGTATGTCATGGAATATAATGAGGAACTGGTCCGGGAGGCAATCACGCGGGAACTTGCCCGTGGCGGACAGGTATATTATGTGTATAACAAAGTAAGGGATATTGATGAAGTGACGTCACGCATTCAGGAGCTGGTGCCGGAGGCAAATGTGGCATTTGCTCATGGACAGATGAGAGAAAACCAGCTGGAGGATATCATGTACCGGTTTATCAATGGAGACATTGATGTACTGGTATCAACGACAATCATAGAGACGGGACTGGATATCTCAAATGTCAATACCATGATCATTCATGACGCGGATAATATGGGGCTTTCCCAGCTGTATCAGCTGCGCGGGCGGGTCGGCAGATCCAATCGTACGGCGTATGCGTTTCTTATGTACCGCAGAAACAAAATGCTCAAAGAGGTGGCGGAAAAACGACTGGCTGCCATCCGGGAGTATTCGGATCTGGGCAGCGGATTTAAGATTGCCATGCGGGACCTGGAGATCCGGGGAGCCGGAAATCTGCTGGGAGCCGAACAGAGCGGTCACATGGAGGCGGTTGGATATGATCTGTACTGCAAGATGCTTCACGAAGCGGTGAAAGAAGCCCGGGGAGAAGCACCGGCCGAACAGTTTGAGACTTCCGTTGATATCCGGACGGATGCATTTATTCCGTCCACATATATTGCAAATGAGTCGCAGAAACTGGATATGTATAAGCGGATCGCCGGAATTGAAACGGATGAGGAAGCGGAGGAAATGCTCGAAGAACTGATTGACCGTTTTGGAGAGCCTCCGAAGTCCGTGCAGAATCTGCTGACAATTGCCAGACTCAAAGCGGTTGCCCACAGTGTATATATTAAGGAAATTGTTCAAAGAGAAGATCTGTTAAAAATCCTAATGTACGAAAAAGCAAAGATTCATGCACAGCGTATTCCGGAGCTGGTAAAAACATTTGCTCCATCACTGAAATTTGCGGCAGATCCGAAGGGACCGTACTTCACTTACCGTCTAGGAGCAAATTCAAGGGAAAAGAACAGGGAAATTCTGGAAGTTCTCAGGCAATTATTGGAACAAATGCACGTTTTTTTGTGTGCGGAGCCGTAAAAGTGCTTGCCTGATGTAGGGAAAAGAATTATAATACTCTGGTATATAGGTGAAAAGAAACTCCCGGGAGGAACTATGAAAGCAAAAAAAGTTACAGCGATTATTTTAGCTGGTGCAATCTGCGCAGCAGCTTTTACCGGATGTGGTATAAATACAGGTGCGACGGCAGCAAGCATGAAAAATCAGACCGTCACGATGGGCATGGCAAACTTTGCATGCCGTTATCAGCAGGCAAATGTAGAAGATTATTATAAGAGCATGATGGGGGCCAAAAGCAGCAGTGAGCTCTGGAGCAAGGATTTATATGGAAACGGAACAACCATGGAAGACACCATGAAAGATTCCGTTATGGAACAGCTTCATGAGATGTATACGTTACAGGCACATATGAAAGACTATGATGTGAGTGTGACAAAAGACGAAAAGGCAGCAATCAAAAAAGCTGCACAGCAGTTTATCAGCGATAATTCTTCCGAGGCACTCAAGGAGATGACTGCAGACGAAGATACCGTGGAGGAACTGCTTACGCTCTACACCATCCGCAGCAAGATGCAGAAAGCTATCGAGGCAGAAGCAGATACCAATGTGACGGATGAAGAGGCAAATGAGCGCGGTTATACGATGATGACTATTTCTACAACTTCCCATCAGGATGACAGCGGAAATACCGTAGAATATACCGATGATGAGAAAAAGCAGCTGAAGGAGACCGCAAACAAAATCGAAGATGCGGTAAAGAATGGAAAAACTCTCGAAGATGCTGCAAAGGATGAGGATCAGCAGACCACTACCGGTGCGTATGCATCCGATGATTCCACACTGGATACATCTGTGAAAAAGGCATTGGATGATTTGAAAGAAGGAGAAACTTCCGATGTGATTGAAACAGACAGTGCATTATATATTGTTCGTCTGGACAGTGAAACAGACAAAGACGCTACAGAAAAAAATCGTCAGAATATTATTGACAAACGTAAAAGTGACCACTACAATGAAGTGCTGGAGGGCTGGCAGAAAAAAGACGGCTGGAAGGTCAATAAAAAGAGTGTTGCAAAGATTTCATTTAAGAATTCTCTGACACAGCAGGATCCGAATGCCTCTACAGAGACACAGACTTCCACAGAAACACAGAATGCAGAGAGTACACAGTAATGCAAAAAGATAACATTGTGTTAATTGGAATGCCGGGGGTGGGTAAGAGCACCGTCGGCGTTATCCTTGCTAAGGTGCTGGGATATCAGTTTATAGATGCAGATTTAGTCATTCAGGAGCAGGAGAAGCGCCTGCTTCGTGAGATCATTGCAGAAGAGGGAACCGAAGGGTTCATTCAGGTAGAAAACCGTGTGAATGCGACACTTGAGGCACATCATGCAATTATTGCAACCGGAGGCAGTGTCGTCTACGGAAAAGAAGCTATGGAGCATCTGCAGGAAATCGGAACAGTTATATATCTTGAGGTGGCATATCCGGAGCTGGAAAAGCGTCTGGAAGATATCAAAGGCAGGGGTGTTGTTTTAAGAGACGGACAGACGTTATATGATCTGTATCTGGAGCGCACGCCGCTGTATGAAAAATATGCGGATATCCGGATTTCGGAGACGGGGCTGGATATCGAACAGACCGTTGAACAGATTGTGGATGGTATCACAAATTTACACTAGATGAATAGGATAGATAGTAGGGTAGCGTACTATACGAAATAGGGCGTTTATTGAGGTGAGATATGGAACAATATGTAATCAAAGGCGGAAATCCGCTGAATGGTGAGGTAGAAATCGGCGGGGCAAAGAATGCGGCACTGGCAATTCTTGCAGCTGCGATCATGACGGATGAAACGGTTACAATCGAAAATTTGCCGAACGTGAGAGATATTAATGTATTATTGCAGGCGATTGCAGAGATCGGTGCAATGGTAGACCGTATTGATGCACATACCGTAAAGATCAACGGTTCATTTATCAAAGACGTGACGGTGGACAATGAATTTATCCGTAGAATCCGTGCGTCCTATTATTTGATCGGTGCACTTCTTGGAAAATACAAAAAGGCGGAAGTGGCTCTTCCGGGCGGATGCGATATCGGAAGCAGACCGATTGATCTGCATATCAAAGGATTTCGTGCAATGGGAGCAGACGTGGATATTGCACATGGTCTTGTTATTGCAGAGGCAGAAAAATTAAACGGAACACATATTTATCTGGATAAAGTATCGGTTGGAGCAACGATCAATATTATGATGGCAGCATCCATGGCAGAAGGAAAAACCGTAATTGAAAATGCGGCAAAAGAGCCTCATGTGGTAGACGTGGCAAATTTCTTAAACAGTATGGGCGCGAATATCCGTGGTGCAGGAACGGATGTTATCCGTATTGTCGGTGTGGAGAAGCTGCATAAGACAGAGTATTCGGTTATCCCGGATCAGATAGAGGCAGGAACCTTTATGTTTGCGGCAGCGGCAGCAGGGGGAGATGTGCTGGTAAAGGATGTTATTCCGAAACATCTGGAAGCAACAACCGCCAAACTTGTGGAGGCAGGATGCAAAGTTGAGGAGTTCGATGATGCGGTTCGGATTATTTCGGATGGAAAACTGCATCACACACAGGTGACAACACTTCCGTATCCGGGATTCCCGACAGATATGCAGCCACAGATGGCAGTAATTCTGGGAATTGCAGAGGGAACCAGTACCGTTACGGAGAGCATTTTTGAAAACCGTTTCAAATATGTGGATGAACTGACACGTATGGGAGCCAATATCAAGGTAGAGAGCAATATTGCCATTATCAATGGAGTGACCCGTTATACAGGTGCCAGGGTGAATGCGCCGGATCTGCGTGCGGGAGCAGCGCTGGTGATTGCCGGTCTGGTGGCAGAGGGAATTACGGTGATTGATGATATTTATTTTATCGAGCGTGGATACGAAGAATTTGATCAGAAGTTGCGCGGCATTGGGGCACAGATTGAAAAGGTATCGGATGAAAAAGAAATTCAGAAGTTTATTCTGAAAGTTTCATAAATAAAAAGAACGGGCAAAAAAGGGAGCGTGAAAAACATTGGTATGTTTTCACACTCCCTTTTCATTTGAAAAATTTATAAAACCGCTTTGATATAGAGGTCGCGGCTGGCGGTGGAAAGATCCAGACAGGATTTATCATCAAACTGGACAATCGGACGGGACAGTGCATTCTGATTTAACATGACAATGGTACATCCCCTTCCGTCACTTAAGATGACGCGGTTACTCTGGTAAGTGCTGGCAATCTGCTTTAAGAAAACCAGAATATATTTTGTATGGTATTTCTGGAAACCATCTTCTTCAAATTTACTGATCACTTCGAACGGACACAACGGAGAGCGATAGGAACGTGCCGCTGTCATGGCATCGTACACATCGGCAATTGCAACGATCATTGCAAAATTGTCAATGTAATCTTCCGTCAATCCGGTCGGATAGCCGCTTCCATCACAGCGCTCGTGATGCATCAGGGCAGCTTTTTTGATACGGGAATCCAGATCCGGCTGACGTTTTAAAATCTCGTATCCGAGTGCCGGGTGCTGTTTGATTTTTGCAAACTCCTCATCGGTCAGAGATCCCGGCTTATTTAAAATATCGGAAGGAATCAGCAGTTTTCCGATATCGTGCATTAGTCCGGCAAGCGTAAGAATGTCCAGATCGTGACGTTCAAAACGCAGCCAGCGGCCGATCATTCGTGAAATGAGTGCAACGTTGAGACTGTGCGCATAAACCGAATCGGCCACAGTACGCATGTTGTAAAGCATATCAAACATTTCAACGATGGTGTTGCGGGACTGGAACAGATCTGCGACACTGCCCAGAAGTTTTTGCGAGTCAATCGGTTTGTTATCCTTGATGGCTGCGGTATACAACTGTTTCATCAGCTCAATTGCCTGAACATACTCAATCTGGAACGTGCGGAATTCACTGGAACCGGCGACTTTCTGTGAGTGTGTTTTGCTTTCCTGTGCGTATGTTTTTGCTTCTTTTACAGGCTTTGGAGCCTCCTCCTGCGGAGCAGGTTCTTCGCCCTCAATTTCTGCATATTCCACACGGTACAGTTTCATGCGGTTGATCAGCTGACGGGTTACAGCAGAACCGGCGGGAGCCAACGGCTGTCCAAGCGGTGTGATCACAGGCTGTGCAAGGATGGCACCTTCCTGTAGTTGTTTTGTCTCAATTTTTATCATTTTTTATCTCTCCGTATGTAACGTATATACAAAAGTATAGAATTATTTCACGCAAAAGTCAATCTTTTAGGGCTTGACAGATGAAAGAAACTGGAGTATGGTAGCACTTGGATATTTCAAATTTAATATTGTAAGCTTTCTCTTATTCAGAGTGATGGAGATACATAGGATCTGTGAAGTCACGGCAACCCCTGTTTTGGAAGGTGCCAACCTGAGCGAGTTAATCGAACAATAAGGGGATTTGATTATCTTTAGATCAATCCGCTGCGAGGCGGTTTTTTTTATTTCTGTATAAAACAAGAGAGGAGAAACAAAAAGCAATGGAAAAATTATTATTCACATCAGAGTCCGTTACAGAAGGACATCCTGACAAAATGTGTGATGCGATTTCAGATGCCATTCTGGATGCATGCATGGAGCAGGACCCGATGAGCCGTGTAGCCTGTGAGGCAGCAAGCTGTACCGGTTTCGTACTTGTTACAGGAGAAATTACAACAAAGGCAACTCTTGATATTCCTGCAATTGTAAGAAAGACTGTAAACGAGATCGGATACAACGATGCAAAGACCGGTTTTGACGGACATACCTGTGCGGTTATGGTAGCTTTAGATCAGCAGTCCGCAGATATTGCCATGGGTGTTGACAAGGCACTTGAGGCAAAAGAGGGCGAGCTGACAGATGATCTGGATACCGGCGCCGGAGATCAGGGAATGATGTTTGGATATGCAACCAATGAGACACCGGAATTTATGCCATATCCGATTTCACTGGCACACAAGCTGGCATTACAGCTTACAAAGGTTCGTAAAGACGGAACACTTACCTACCTTCGTCCGGATGGAAAGACACAGGTTTCTGTAGAGTATGATGAAGCAGGAAAGCCAAAGAGACTTGAGGCAGTTGTTTTATCTACCCAGCATGATGAGGACGTTACCCAGGAACAGATCCATGAGGATATTAAGAAATATGTCTTTGATCCGATCCTTCCAAAGGAGCTGATCGATGGAGATACCAAATTCTTTATCAATCCGACCGGACGTTTCGTAATCGGCGGACCACACGGAGATGCAGGTCTGACCGGTCGTAAGATCATCGTTGATACCTATGGTGGATATGCACGTCACGGCGGCGGAGCTTTTTCCGGAAAAGACTGCACAAAGGTTGACCGTTCCGCAGCATATGCTGCACGTTATGTTGCAAAGAACATTGTTGCAGCAGGACTTGCTGACAAGTGCGAGATCCAGCTTTCCTATGCAATCGGTGTTGCACACCCAACATCTGTTCATGTAGAAACATTTGGAACTGGCAAAGTATCTGATTCCAAACTGGTAGAGATCATTCGTGAGAACTTTGATCTTCGTCCGGCTGGAATTATCAAGATGCTTGATCTTCGCCGTCCGATCTACAAACAGACTTCTGCTTAC
>OJNU01001324.1_pt1 | contig 13001 bp, 5 predicted proteins | sample 1597941 | NCBI WGS metagenome assembly OJNU01 (sample SAMN01915228, study PRJEB22387) | human gut metagenome | isolation source: stool | host: Homo sapiens | place: USA | reverse complement strand
TTTCCTGCTCCTGCTCCATCCAGTCCATGGTAGCAGTACCTTCATGAGTATCACCGATTTTATAGTTAATACCAGTATAATAAAGAATACGCTCTGTCAGTGTTGTTTTACCAGCATCGATATGAGCCATGATTCCAATATTTCTGGTTCTCTCAAGTGGATATTCTCTTCCAGCCAAGGTTTTTTCCTCCTATATTTAGTGTCCTATGCACAACCGGACTCTGTTACAAATCCGGTCCGCTGCATGAATCAAAAGCAAAGCTGTAAGCTTCTTACAGAAACTAGAATCTGTAATGTGCGAATGCCTTGTTTGCCTCTGCCATCTTGTGCATATCTTCTTTTCTCTTAACAGATGCGCCTGTGTTGTTAGCTGCATCCATGATCTCGTTAGCTAATCTCTCAGCCTGAGTTTTCTCTCCTCTGGCACGTGAGAATGCTGTTAACCAACGAAGGCCTAAAGCCTGACGACGATCAGGGCGAACCTCGATTGGTACCTGATATGTGGCACCACCGATACGTCTTGCTTTTACTTCGAGAGCTGGCATTACATTGTTCATAGCCTCTTCGAATACTTCAAGAGCTGGTCTTCCTGTCTTCTCTTCTACTGTAGCAAATGCTCCGTATACAATCTTCTGAGCTACGCCTTTCTTACCGTCTAACATAATGCTGTTAACAAGCTTTGTAACTACTTTGCTGTTGTACATTGGATCTGCTAATACGTCTCTTTTCTGAGTATGTCCTTTACGTGGCACGTTACTTCCCTCCTTAATCATTTTTAATTAATTCAACGGTACTCACATGTGTCTCTCTAATGTGTTCGTGCGGAATTGTATTCATAAAGTGAAATCCTGCATCTGCAGGTCTAATCCCAACACTAACCTACTTTAGTTCTGTTTGTGATACACAATGTTGCTAAATTATTTAGCAGCTTTTGGTCTCTTTGCGCCGTACTTAGAGCGGGCCTGTTTTCTGTTTGCAACACCTGCAGTATCTAATGTACCACGGATGATATGGTAACGTGTACCTGGTAAATCCTTAACACGGCCACCACGAATCAGAACAACGCTATGCTCCTGTAAGTTGTGTCCCTCACCAGGAATGTATGAAGTTACTTCGATTCCGTTTGAAAGACGAACTCTGGCGATCTTTCTAAGAGCTGAGTTAGGCTTCTTAGGAGTAGCTGTCTTAACAGCTGTACATACACCACGCTTCTGTGGAGAAGAAGTGTTGATTGGCTTCTTCTGGAGAGAGTTAAAGCTTCTCTGAAGAGCTGGTGCTGTAGACTTCTTTACAGATGTCTGACGTCCTTTTCTTACTAACTGGTTAAATGTTGGCATTATTTTCACCTCCTGTTTTATTTTAAGCAGTGCAATCTTATGCACGCTAAAATATTATACAAATCCTTGTCTGTTTTGTCAAGACCAATTTTGTTTTCAATATAATTTTCAATATAATACTTTACGTTTTCAATATAATACAAGAAAGAAGTCCGGTTTCCCGGACTTCTTTGTTTTTGGTTTGTAACAGCTTCTGTAGCTTAAGTACAAACATCAGTAATTATTCTTCATCAACTGATTCAGCATCTGTATCAATGACTCCGACTGCCTCTTCCTCTGCGAAATCCGCAAAATCATCATCATCAAAATCAAGTGTATCATCATCGTTTACATCGCTGTCAAGCTTGATGTTACGATAAATCTTCATACCTGTTCCTGCCGGAATGAGCTTACCGATGATTACGTTCTCCTTCATACCGATAAGCGGATCAACCTTGCCCTTGATTGCTGCCTCAGTAAGAACCTTTGTGGTCTCCTGGAATGAAGCTGCTGACAGGAATGAGTTGGTTGCAAGAGATGCCTTTGTGATTCCAAGTAATACCTGTGAGCCAACTGCAAGCTCCTTGCCCTCTTCCTCAAGCTTCTCGTTGAGCTCTAAGAAGTCAAGGGCATCAACCATGCTGCCCGGAAGTAAATCTGAATCTCCCGGCTCCTCTACGCGGATCTTCTGTAAGCACTGACGAACTATAACCTCGACATGCTTATCGTTAATCTCAACACCCTGTAAACGGTAAACACGCTGTACCTCGCGGAGCATGTAATCCTGAACCGCACGAACGCCCTTAATCTTGAGGATATCGTGTGGATTTACAGAACCCTCTGTAAGCTCGTCGCCGGCCTCAAGCTCCTGTCCGTCTACAACCTTGATACGTGAGCCGTAAGGAATGAGGTAAGCCTTTGTCTCGCCTGTCTCGTTGTTTGTAACGATAACCTCACGCTTCTTCTTTGTATCCTTGATTGTGGCAATTCCGCCGAACTCTGTGATAATAGCGAGTCCCTTAGGCTTACGTGCCTCAAAAATCTCCTCTACTCGAGGAAGACCCTGTGTGATATCTCCACCGGCAACACCACCTGTATGGAAGGTTCTCATGGTAAGCTGTGTACCAGGCTCACCGATTGACTGTGCTGCGATGATACCGATTGCTTCACCAACCTGTACTGCCTGACCTGTTGCAAGGTTTGAACCGTAACACTTAGCACATACTCCCATGTGTGAACGGCAGGTAAGCACTGTACGGATCTTAACCTGTGTGATTGGATTACCATTCTCGTCAACCCCCTCTGCCATAACCTTTGCTGCACGCTTTGGTGTAATCATATGGTTGGCCTTAACGATTACATTGCCATCCTTATCGCAGATTGTGTTGCAAGAGAAACGACCTGTAATTCTCTCCTGAAGGCTCTCGATTTCCTCTCGACCCTCCATGAATGCCTTTACAACCATTCCCGGAATCTCACGTCCTGTGCCTGCACAGCAGTCTGACTCACGAACGATCATATGCTGTGAAACATCTACGAGACGTCTTGTAAGGTATCCTGAATCGGCTGTACGAAGCGCTGTATCTGAAAGTCCCTTACGAGCTCCATGTGCTGACATGAAGTACTCAAGTACGTCAAGACCCTCACGGAAGCATGACTTGATAGGAAGCTCGATTGTACGACCTGTTGTATCAGCCATGAGTCCTCGCATACCTGCAAGCTGTTTGATCTGCTTATCAGATCCACGGGCTCCGGAATCTGCCATCATGAAGATGTTGTTGTACTTATCAAGACCTGTAAGAAGTGCCTTTGTAAGGGCATCATCTGTATCCTTCCATGTCTCGATAACCTCTTTGTAACGCTCCTCATCAGTGATAAGTCCACGCTTGTACTGTCTTGTAATCTTATCTACAGTGTCCTGTGCATCAGCGATCATCTGTGGCTTCTGTGGTGGCACTGTCATATCTGAAATTGAAACTGTCATGGCAGCCTGGGTTGAATACTTGTATCCCATAGCCTTGACATTGTCAAGAACCTCTGCTGTTGTTGTAGCTCCGTGTGTGTTGATAACCTTCTCAAGGATCTGCTTGATCTGTTTCTTACCAACGTGGAACTCAACCTCAAACTTGAGTGCATTCTCAGCCTTTGATCTGTCTATAAAACCAAGATCCTGTGGAATGTTCTCATTGAATATCAAAAGACCTACTGTTGTCTCTGTAAAACCTGAAACCTCTGTGCCGTCAGGAAGCTTTACTGTACGGTGTACAAAGATATTCTGGTGAAGAGTAATCTCCTTGTTCTCGTAAGCGAGCATTGCAAGATTAACACTTCCATAGTAACGGCCGAGAAAATCTATCGGTCTGCAAAGCACACGACGGTTTCCGTCTGTGACATCCTCAAACCAGATGAGGTCATATAAGCCAAGCTCAGCCTTTCCTGTATTTTCATCAGGAGTTGTGAGCTTTCTAAGCTCATCAACATCATTGTATACAGTGTCTGATGACACCTGTGCAACCATCTTTGGATCATCCTTGTAATCAGCGAGCTTTCTCATTGTGAGGTAGTAAACTCCAAGGATCATATCCTGTGAAGGAACGGCTACAAGTCCACCATCGGAAGGCTTAAGCAGGTTGTTAGGTGACAGAAGCATGAATCTGCACTCAGCCTGTGCCTCAGCAGTCAGTGGAAGATGTACAGCCATCTGGTCTCCATCGAAGTCGGCGTTGAACGCTGTACATACGAGTGGATGAAGTTTGATTGCCTTACCCTCTACAAGGATTGGCTCGAAGGCCTGGATTCCAAGTCTGTGGAGTGTAGGAGCTCGGTTAAGCATAACCGGATGCTCTTTGATGACGTCCTCAAGGACATCCCATACCTCCGGCTGAAGTCTCTCAACCATCTTCTTTGCACTCTTTATGTTGTGTGCGGTTCCGTTAGCGGCAAGCTCCTTCATAACGAATGGCTTGAAAAGCTCGATAGCCATCTCCTTTGGAAGACCACACTGATAAATCTTAAGCTTTGGCTCTACACAGATAACTGAACGTCCCGAGTAGTCAACTCGCTTTCCGAGAAGGTTCTGACGGAAACGTCCTCCCTTTCCCTTGAGCATGTCTGAAAGAGACTTAAGAGCTCTGTTTCCGGGACCGGTAACAGGACGGCCACGACGGCCATTGTCGATAAGTGCATCGACAGCCTCCTGAAGCATACGTTTCTCGTTACGAACGATAATATCCGGAGCTCCAAGATCAAGAAGTCTTCTAAGACGGTTGTTACGGTTGATAATTCGTCTGTAAAGGTCGTTAAGATCACTTGTTGCGAAACGTCCTCCATCGAGCTGAACCATTGGACGAAGATCCGGTGGGATAACAGGAATAACTGTCATAATCATCCACTCAGGCTTGTTTCCTGACTCACGGAAAGCCTCTACAACCTCAAGTCTCTTGATGATACGTGCACGCTTCTGGCCTGTAGCATTCTCAAGCTCTGCCTTAAGCTCTGCCGAATCCTTCTCGAGATCGATTGCTGCTAAAAGCTCACGGATAGACTCAGCACCCATTCCTACACGGAATGCTGAGCGGCCATAAGTATCGCATGCCTCCTGGTACTCTGACTCGTTGAGAATCTGCTTGTATGCAAGCTTTGTCTCGCCCGGGTCAAGCACAATATATGAAGCAAAGTACAGTACTCTCTCAAGTACACGTGGAGATAAGTCAAGGATGAGTCCCATACGTGATGGGATACCCTTGAAATACCAGATATGAGATACAGGAGCAGCAAGCTCGATGTGTCCCATACGCTCTCTACGAACGCTTGACTTTGTGATTTCTACGCCACATCGGTCGCAGACAACACCCTTATAACGTATCTTCTTGTATTTACCACAATGACACTCCCAGTCCTTCGTTGGTCCGAAAATCTTCTCGCAGAAAAGACCGTCTTTTTCAGGCTTTAATGTTCTATAGTTAATAGTCTCAGGCTTTTTAACCTCGCCATGTGACCACTCTCTGATCTTTTCAGGAGATGCTAATCCAATCTGAATCGCATCAAACTGCATTGCCTGATTATTTTCTATATTATTTGTTTCTGGCATTTTGGCACTCCCTTCTAATTATTCTTCGTCATCAAGAACTTCATCAGCAAAAATATCGTCATCCGCTGTCTCAGGAGACTCTTCCTCTTCTATGTCAACAAGCTCTTCGTTGTCATCAAATTCTTTCTTTGAGAAACCATGCTCTGCGAATGACTCACTGTCCTCGAATGCATAGTCCTTATCGTTTCCGATAATTGAGTTGATATCTGTATTACCGTACTCACTTGTCTCGATAAGCTCAACCTCTTCTCTGTTCTCATCAAGTACCTTGACATCCAGACCAAGTGCCTGAAGCTCTTTGAGAAGTACCTTGAATGACTCTGGAATACCAGGCTCAGGGATATTCTCACCCTTGATGATAGCCTCGTAGGTCTTGACACGGCCAACAACATCATCGGACTTCATTGTAAGGATCTCCTGGAGTGTATATGCAGCACCATATGCCTCAAGAGCCCAAACCTCCATCTCTCCGAAACGCTGTCCACCGAACTGTGCCTTACCACCGAGTGGCTGCTGTGTTACTAATGAGTAAGGACCTGTTGAACGTGCATGGATCTTATCGTCAACAAGGTGATGCAGCTTAAGGTAATGCATATGTCCGATAGTTGTCTTTCCATCGAAGCACTCACCTGTTCTACCATCACGAAGCTGTACCTTTCCATCCTTGGAAATCGGAACGCCCTTCCATAAGCTTCTGTGAGCTCTGTTTGTTGAAAGGTATTCCATAACGTCCTCACGGAGTGTATCAACATATTTATCATAGAAGATTTCAGCATCTGCGCTCCAGTATGGATGCTCAGCCTGTAAATCCTTTTCAAGCTCTTCCTTATCGAACGGAAGATTTACGTAATCATTTGCAAGCTCAAGTGTATCCTCGATATCTACCTCGTTTGCTCCGTCAAATACAGGAGTTGAGATATTGAAGCCAAGTGCCTTTGCAGCGAGACTCAGGTGAATCTCAAGGACCTGACCGATGTTCATTCGTGAAGGAACACCGAGTGGGTTAAGTACGATATCCAGTGGACGTCCGTTTGGAAGGAATGGCATATCCTCAACAGGAAGCACACGGGAAACGACACCCTTGTTACCGTGACGTCCGGCCATCTTATCACCGACAGAAATCTTTCTCTTCTGTGCAATGTAGATACGTACTGACTGGTTTACTCCCGGAGAAAGCTCATCGCCGTTCTCTCTTGTAAATACCTTGGCATCAACAATGATACCGTAAGCACCATGAGGTACCTTAAGTGATGTATCACGAACCTCTCTTGCCTTCTCACCGAAGATGGCACGAAGAAGTCTCTCCTCTGCTGTAAGCTCTGTCTCACCCTTTGGTGTAACCTTTCCTACAAGGATATCACCGGCACGAACCTCTGCACCTACACGGATGATACCTCTCTCATCAAGGTCCTTGAGTGCGTCGTCGCCGACACCAGGGACATCACGTGTAATCTCCTCCGGTCCGAGCTTTGTATCACGTGACTCTACCTCATATTCCTCGATATGAACTGATGTATACACATCATACTCTACGAGACGCTCTGAAAGAAGAACGGCATCCTCGTAGTTGTATCCTTCCCATGTCATGAATCCGATAAGCGGGTTCTTTCCAAGAGCAAGCTCTCCCTGACTTGTTGAAGGACCGTCTGCGATAACATCGCCTGCCTTAACCTTGTCACCCTTAAATACGATAGGTCTCTGGTTGTAGCAGTTTGACTGGTTAGAACGAGAGAACTTTGTAAGGATATACTCTCTCTTGTTTCCGTCAGTCTCTTTTATGATAATGCGGTTTGACTCTGAAGATAATACCTCTCCGTCTGCCTTTGCAACTACGCAGACACCTGAGTCAACTGCGGCCTTTGTCTCAATACCTGTACCAACTACAGGAGCCTCTGTGGTCAGAAGCGGAACGGCCTGACGCTGCATGTTTGATCCCATGAGGGCACGTGTAGGGTCATCGTTCTGCAAGAATGGAATCAACGCTGTAGCTACTGAGAATACCATCTTTGGAGACACATCCATATAATCAAATGCTGACTTATCGTACTCCTGAGTTTCCTCTCTGTAACGACCTGAAACTGAGTTACGTACGAAATGTCCTTCGGCATCAAGCTTCTCATTAGCCTGTGCTACGTGGTAGTTGTCCTCCTCGTCGGCTGTCATGTATACAACCTCTTCTGTGACTACCGGGTTCTCAGGATCAGTCTTGTCAATCTTACGGTATGGAGCCTCTACGAAGCCATACTCATTGATTCTCGCATAGCATGCAAGTGAGTTGATAAGACCGATGTTTGGTCCCTCAGGAGTCTCTACTGGACACATACGGCCGTAGTGAGTGTAATGTACATCTCGAACCTCGAATCCGGCACGGTCTCTTGAAAGACCACCAGGTCCAAGTGCTGATAAACGTCTCTTGTGAGTAAGCTCTCCAAGAGGGTTGTTCTGATCCATGAACTGTGAAAGCTGTGAAGAACCGAAGAATTCTTTAACAGCGGCAGTTACAGGCTTTATATTGATAAGTGACTGAGGTGAAATTCCCTCTAAGTCCTGTGTAGTCATTCTTTCACGAACAACACGCTCCAGTCTTGAGAGACCGATACGGTACTGGTTCTGTAACAGCTCTCCAACCGCACGGATACGTCTGTTTCCAAGATGATCGATATCGTCATCTGTTCCTGCGCCCCACTCTAAGTGCATATTGTAGTTGATAGTTGCGAAGATATCTTCTTTAGTAATATGCTTTGGAATAAGGTCAGATATATCTCTCTTTATTGCCTCGATTCTGTCCTCAAGAGAATCATACTCCTCGAGAATCTGAGCGAGTACCGGATAGTAAACAAGCTCGGTAACACCGATAGACTTAGGATCCTCAATCTCAGGAATCCAGCTTCTGATGTCAACCATCATAGAAGAAAGAATCTTGACATTTCTTGTCTCTGTCTGAATCCATAAAGCAGGAACGGCAGCGTTCTGGATCTGTGTGGCAAGCGCACGGTCAACAACAGTACCTGCCTCAGCGATAACCTCACCTGTAGAAGGATCCACTACGTCCTCAGCTAAAACCTGTCCACTGATACGGTTCTTTAATGCAAGCTTCTTATTAAACTTATAACGTCCTACCTTGGCAAGGTCATATCTTCTAGGATCGAAGAACATTGCTGTGATAAGGCTCTCTGCACTCTCAACTGAAAGTGGCTCGCCCGGACGAATCTTCTTATATAATTCTAATAAACCAGCCTCATAGCTTCCCTGTGGCTCACGCTCTGTGATTGCAGGGTCCTTGCTGAATGATGCCTGGATCTTTGGCTCATCTCCGAACATATCGAGAATAGCCTGGTTTGTACCTACTCCAAGTGCACGTAAAAGTACTGTTATAGGTACCTTACGTGTTCTGTCTACTCTTACATAAAAAACGTCGTTAGAGTCTGTCTCATACTCAAGCCATGCACCACGGTTTGGAATAACAGTACAAGAATACAGGGTCTTTCCGAGCTTATCATGAGCAATTCCGTAATAAATACCAGGAGAACGAACTAACTGACTGACAATAACTCGCTCTGCACCGTTGATTACGAATGTACCGGTCTCTGTCATTAAAGGCAGATCACCCATGAAAATTTCATGCTCATTAATCTCATCTGTCTCTTTGTTGTGAAGTCTGACTTTAACCTTTAAAGGAGCTGCGTATGTTGCATCTCTTTCCTTGCACTCAGGAATTGTATACTTTACATCATCTTCGCATAATGTAAAATCTACAAAATCAAGACTAAGCTTTCCGCTGTAATCTGTGATTGGAGAGATATCCGCAAAAGCTTCCTTGAGACCTTCGTCTAAGAACCACTGATAAGAATCCTTCTGGACCTCAATCAGATTTGGCATCTGCAGAACCTCTTTTTGTCTTGAGTAACTCATACGCATGCTTTTTCCGGATGTGACCGGACGTATTCTGTTTTTCTCCATTGACGTTTCACCTCTCGTTTTTATTTTAATCTAGCAAGTATCTAGATAATGATTCAAAAACCACCCCAGTTACTATATCTTGTGGTTTTTCTCTTGTGCACATATTTGTGAATGCATTTTAGTGTAATTTACCTATTGACAAATTTGCATCATTTAAAAAATTGCATAAAAATGCCACTGCACCACAATAGTGCAACGTATACTATACAACAAATCCGGCACGAATGCAAGTGTTTTTTTATTTTTCTTGCACAATTTTTGCAGATACCGCCAAATATCCTGCTATTTAAAACGATTTTTGTACTGCGCAGCCTTTTCCACAAATTGCTCTGCGAACTCGGGGCAGGAAGGATAATAGAGGTGGGGGAAACCATACCAGTGGTTCTCACCGACATGGATGCAGGGATAGTTTCTTCCGATGGTTGGTTTAGTTGCGGTACAGTCTACGCCGTTATCTTCACTGTCATAGTAATGAAATTCATGTGCCCGGATGCGGCTGCCCCGGGGCAGAAAATATTCACTGTTCTCTTCCAGTTCGATATATCCGAAGCGCACCAGGCTTCCGGTATCGAAGCATTTTTCAGGCAGCACTCCTGCCATAAGGCAGGAATGTCCTTCTCTGTCTGTCAGGGACGTATGCAGGTATAAAAAGCCTCCGCACTCCGCTACGGTGGGGAGGCCACCTATGACTGCTGCCCGGATGGCCTTGCGCATGGTATTGTTCTCACTCAGCTGTCCGGCATATAATTCCGGATAACCGCCGCCCAACAGCATCCCATGGATATTTTCCGGCAACGCCTTGTCATGCAATGGAGAAAAATACACCAGTTCCGCTCCGGTCTGTTCCAGCAGGCGCAGATTCTCTTCATAATAAAAGCAAAAGGCTTCATCCCGGGCTACAGCGATCCTCGGGCACTTTACCCTATCGTTTTCCACAGAATCCGGATCTTGCTCTTCTGCCGTTTCTTCACTGCGTTCCTTCTTTTTGGTTTGGGAGGTTCTCTCTATTCTCTCAGCTCCCAGCGGTTCCGCCTCTTCTGCAATCTGCAACAGCTTCGAAATGTCTACGCTCTCCCTTAGTTTTGCCGCCGTGACCCGGATCTTTCCCTGCAGATCTTCCAGTTCTCCCGGCAGGCACAGGCCAAGATGTCTGCTGGCGATCTGTAAGTCCTTATTTTCCGGGAAATATCCCAGCACCGCAATACCAAGTTCCTCTTCCGCCAGTGGCTTCAGAATCTCATAGTAAACTGCTGACATACGGTTGAAGATCACTCCCCGGATCAGATGTTCTTTATCATAAGCCAGAAATCCGGTGATCAGAGGAATCACCGATTTTCCCATGCCTTTTGCATCCACCACCAGTATGATGGGGGTCTGCGTCACCTTTGCCAGATGATAGGAGGAGCCTTCCTCTCTTATTCCGCCCAGCCCGTCATAGAGTCCCATAACACCTTCCATGACCACAAGCTCGTCTTCCCTGCGATCTCTCAGAAACAGGCTTCTCGTGCCGTCCTCTCCGGTGAAAAAAGTGTCCAGATTTCTGGCAGGAATCCCCAGCACCTGTCTGTGGAACATGGGATCGATATAATCCGGGCCGCATTTACAGGAAGAGATATCCTCTCCGTTTTCCTTAAAAATCTGCAATAATCCACACGTGATCATAGTCTTGCCGCTGCCGCTTTTCGGGGCGGCGATCATGATGCGTCGTATCTTTTTTTCCTGTGCTCCGATCATCTCTGCACTTCTCCATTTTCCCTGTTTCCGTTTTCTTCTTCGGTCAGCAACGCTTTCTTCACTTTGTCCATAGAGCCTGTTTCTCCCTCCCTGAACGTAAATGAGCAGATCCACACCGGATTCTCCGCCTGCGGCAGATGATAGTTTCCCAGCTTCTTCACCCGGTTGACCTGCATCTGCAGGATTTCCTCGTCCTCCACAGGAAACGCTTCCAATACTTCCTGAAGCTCCGCAATCGTCTCCATGCTGATGGCATTGATCACAATGCGCATATGAGGATTTTTCCGATACAAGGTCTGTAAAATATCCATTAATCTGCCTCCACTGCCGCCGATAAAAGCATGGGTCGGCACAGGCAGTTCTTCCAGTCCCTCCGGTGCCAGTGCTTCGATGATCTCCATATTGTCCATATGGAAATGCTCTCGGTTCTTCCGAAGCAGTTCCACCGCCTCCGGTTTTCTCTCAATGGCATAGACATGCACCGTTTCCGACAATCCGGCGATTTCCACCGCCACGGATCCGGTGCCGCTGCCGATATCATAGACTACGGCTCCATCTGTCAGGTGCAGCTTGCAAATACTGACTTCCCGGACTTCTTCCTTGGTCATAGGAGTTCTGCGAAGTTTTCCCCCCGTCCCGGAAGCATCCCGTAGGAAACAGGTGTCCGCTCTGCCGTGGGTCAGGGGTTCCGGCTGTGGATGAGGATTGCGGATCAGGCAGGTATACAGGCCTTTCTCCGTGACCTCTTCACACTGCTCCGGTGTCAGGATACGTATGTTTTCCTCCGGATAGGACAGCTGATATCCTGCGATCACTTCGCAGTCCCCCAGTCCTGCCTCTGTCAACGTCTGTCCGATCTTACGAATATCTTCACAACCCGAAGTCAGTAAAAATACCTTTTCATGGCTCTCCACCGTTGCCGCCAGTCGGTTCAGTTTCTTGCCGTGCATGCTTAAAATGGCGGCATCCTCATAGCTTTCTCCCACCCGGGCCGCCAGAGAAACCACCGATGAAATTCCCGGCAGGATCCTCACACTGCCTCTCAGTTGTCCTGCTGCAATCGCTTCCTGTAATTCCACATACAATTTTCTACATCCGCTGTAGAATCCGGTATCTCCGGAAAACAGAACCGCTACCCGAAGTGTCTCCTGCTGTGCCAGTTCCTCGCTTTCCTGTAATTTTTCCAGATAGGGCAGGATCTGGGCAGCCATATAGTAGGGCTTTTTTTCTATTCTGGCAGAATAGTCTGCAATCATGCGCTCCGCCCCCAGCAGGATATCCGCAGTTACGATTGTCTGCTGCACTTCTTTTGTCATGCAGTCTCTGCTGCCCATACCGATCCCGGCAAGGCTGATTTCCAGACTTCCCTGCTGCGAAATCTTACAATCACAGAGTTGTCCCAGTTTTCCACAGATTCCTGCAAACGAATACGAGTCTGTCCCCGGAATATTCCCGGCAGCATCCGATGTCTTCTGCGCAGGCTCAATCACATACACCGGGATTCCCAGCATTTTCGCCGCTTCCAGCTTCTCCTGGCAGCCTCCGGCCCGGCCGCTGTTTTTCGTGACCATATGGCGGATGTCGTACTGCCTTAGGATGGCAGCGTTCATCTCTGTGGAAAAAGGCCCCTGCAATGCCAGGATCTGCCGGCCTTTGATTCCCTGCTCCATGCACTGTTCCAGACTCTCTCTTCCCGGAAGGATCCGCACATGCAGGCGGTCTTTCAATCTGCCGGAAGCGCAATACACCGCCAGTTCCTTGCTTCCCGTGGTCAGCAGAATATTGCCCTCTGTATTCTCCAAAGCTTTCGCACAATCTGCATTGTTTTCAAAATATTGGACATTTGTAACAATGCCATCTGCTTCTGTAATCCCGTCGATTTTCCGTTCCAGACGCAGGTA
>OJNU01001306.1_pt1 | contig 13130 bp, 10 predicted proteins | sample 1597941 | NCBI WGS metagenome assembly OJNU01 (sample SAMN01915228, study PRJEB22387) | human gut metagenome | isolation source: stool | host: Homo sapiens | place: USA | reverse complement strand
CCACCAGGTACTTTCTTCATTCGGGTCTTCTAAAAAGGCTTTCTTGGCTTCCCGGATCATTTTGTTCACGTTGGCCTCTCCGTAAATTTCACAGGCTGCTTTCTTACTGATTTTCTTGGCGTCCAGGGTAATGATCGTTCTCATGGGTATTTCCTCGCTTTCATGTGCTTTTTGCTTTTGGGGGCTGTCCCCTTTGGCATGTCTATTAATCCCTCTAAAGGCACATAATAGCAAGCAAATTCTGTGTATTTATGCAAGTATACAAGAAAGAAGAACAGGGCCTTGCGGCCCCATTCCCTGTCTGTGGCTATCTCCTTCAGGCGGCATTTCTCCAGGCGGAATTCCCGGCCAGGTGTTTCAGCATGTGCAGCCGGCAGGTCTTGAATTCGTCTCCGATGAGCCCCAGCCGGAGCATCCAGCACCGGAAGGCGTATTTTTCGTTGTCCGTTTCCGTCTTTCTGGAGGAGGCTTTCTTCTGGGTCAGGGCCTGATGGGCCACCGCCAGGCAAAACTGGATGTATGCCTTGATCTCCCCGGCGTGGAGGGTGCCGTTGAAAAGCCGGAATTCCACCGTCCCTTTGGTAAAGGTGGCGTGGAGGTTGAGGCCGTGGTACCGGCTGCTGTTGTAATGGTTTTCTCTGCCAAAGGGTGCCTGGAGGTACCACACATCGGCGAAGGCTTCCATGGTCTTGGGCTGTTTTTTATTCAGTTCATTCAGGAATTCTGCATCCGTTTTCCGGCAGTATCTGCCTTCCCGGATCGGGTCGATCTGGAGGGCATGGTAGATCATGTCTTCCTTGCTGGCCATCAGGTTCACCAGGTTCCGCAGGGTTTTCGGGGTGAACTTCTCGGCACCCACATGGATGTTGGTGCCCTTGGTCTTTTCCACAGCGGTGACCAGATCGGTGTAGGGGGTGCAGATAACGACCTCACAGGAAGCATCCTTGACGGCGGGGATCAGCTCGTCCACCAGCTTGGCTGCCTCAGTGGCGGTCTTGTTCATCTTCCAGTTGCCTGCAATGATTGCCTTACGCTTTGCCTTATCCATTCTAACGATCTCCTTATCACAAAATACCTCTCCGCCGCCTTCGGTGCCGCCTCTCCTGGCAGGAGAGGCAGTGCCTCCCGGATGGAGAGCTGGCGAGCGTCGGCAAGCCTGAGAGATCTTATTACCCAAAATAAAAAGTGCGGCGGCGTATATGCCGCCGCACCTCAGTGATGCTGGTTCAGATGCTTATGCGTTCTGGATCACAGCGATACCAGGCAGCTCCTTGCCCTCCAGATACTCCAGAGAAGCGCCGCCGCCGGTAGAGATGTGGGTCATCTTGTCGCCCAGGCCCATCTGCTGCACAGCTGCTGCGCTGTCGCCGCCACCGATCACGGTGGTAGCATCGCTCTCAGCCATAGCCTTGGCAACAGCCAGAGTACCAGCTGCCAGGGTGGGGTTCTCGAACACGCCCATGGGGCCGTTCCACACCACGGTCTTGGATGCCTTGACAGCATCGGCAAACAGCTTCATGGTCTCGGGGCCGATGTCGCAGCCCTCCATGTCAGCAGGGATGGCGGTGACGGGCACCACAGTGACATCCACGGGAGCGTCGATGGGATCGGGGAAGTCCTTGATGCAGGCTGCATCCACGGGCAGCAGCAGCTTCACGCCCTTCTCCTTGGCCTTGGCCATCATTTCCTTGCAGTAATCCAACTTGGTATCGTCGCACAGGCTCTTGCCGACCTCGTAGCCCTGAGCCTTGACGAAGGTGTAAGCCATGCCGCCGCCGATGATCAGGGTATCGACCTTCTCCAGCAGATTGGAGATGACGTTCAGCTTATCGGCGACCTTAGCGCCGCCCAGGATGGCGGTGAAGGGACGGACGGGATCGTTGACTGCGTTGCCCAGGTACTTGATCTCCTTCTCCATCAGGTAACCGACAGCGGTATCCTTGATGTAGTCGGTGACACCTGCGGTGGAGCAGTGTGCACGGTGGCAGCTGCCGAATGCATCGTCAACGTATGCATCTGCCAGAGAAGCCAGCTCCTGGCTGAACTCAGGCATGTTCTTGGTCTCTTCCTTGCGGAAACGGGTGTTCTGCAGCAGAACGACATCGCCGTTGTTCATTGCGGCAACAGCAGCCTTTGCGTTCTCGCCCACAACGTTGTCGTCATCAGCGAACACAACGGTCTTGCCCAGCTTTGCGCTCAGAGCCACAGCAACGGGTGCCAGGCTGAACTTTGCCTCGGGGCCGTTCTTGGGTTTGCCCAGGTGGCTGCACAGGATGACCTTAGCGCCATCATTGACCAGCTTCTGGATGGTGGGCAGAGCCGCATTGATGCGGTTCTCGTTGGTGATCACGCCGTCCTTCATCGGGACATTGAAATCGCAGCGGACAAGGACCTTCTTGCCGCAGTAATTCTGATCGTCGATCGTTTTCTTACCTAAACCCATGGTAACAAACTCCTCTCAAATTCTTTTCGTTCGGAATCGAATTTTGCTTTTCATCGGGGGCCGCGCACTGCGAACTTCCCCGTACATCCTTATTATAAACAAAAAGCGTGTGTATTGCAAGGACGGGGGATGGATAATTTATTAACAAACATTTGTTGCAGAAGCAAAGAAATGTGGTGATTTTGCCGGAACGCACCAAAAAACGCCGTTTTTTCCCAAAAGGACCCGCTGCAGGGAGTGTTCGCCCCCACAGCGGGTCCTGTCCATTCAGGATGTTTTCCGGAACTTCTGCTTCGCTTTTTCCAGATATTCCAGCACCAGCGGATTTTTCATGCCCAGCAGGATGGCTGCGTATGCAGCCACTGAGCCCAGCACTGCCGCCAGAATGCAGATGAGATTGGGCAGAGCCAGTGCCTTGACCCCGGTACAGACAAGAACGATACCCGCACAGCCGCAGAGCACTGAGCCAACGGTGCGCCGGTCAGCAGAGACCGTGACCAGGCCCCTGGAGCAGCGGATGCAAAGCATCATGGAGCACAGCTCTGCCAGCAGGGTGGTAAAGGCCGCCGCATTCTCCCGGAACCGCGGGATGAGCAGGATGTTCAGCCCCACGTTCAGCAGACCGCTGACCAGCGTGATCCAGAACAGTTCCTTTTCTCTTCCGCAGGGCAGAAGCGCGCAGGAATTGTACAGCCAGCCAAACAGACAGACGATCAGGGCAAGGCTCAGGATCTGCAGGGGCATCACCGCATCCAGATAGCTTTCCCCGGAAATAAAGAGGACGACCTCCCGGCTGAGGGCAAACAGTCCCACCACAGCCGGAGCCACCACCACGATGAGCGCGTTGAAGATATTGTTGAACAGCTTGTTGAAGTTTGCCTTGTCCCCCACGCCCGCATAATGGGACAGCCGCGGGATAGACACCACCAGCACCGCCGAAAGCAGGTTCTTTACAATGCCATAGATCTTACCCGCCACCGAGTAAATACCCACATTGTAATCTGTTCCCAGAATGCCCAGAATCGTGGTATCCGAGCTGACATAAAGGGTCGTTGCCAGCGTGGATGCAAAGATGATGAGGATGGGCTTGAGGTGCTTTTTCCAGTCGATCTTCCTTGTCAGCCGGATGGTGCAGTACCGCCGGGCCCGGAAAAAATTGAGCACATTGGCACCTACCGCTGCAAACACCGTGATGCCTGCATAGATGCAGTAGTCATCCCGGGTCTTGACGAAGGCAAACAGCATGAAAATGGACAGTACCTGAAACAGCAGGCCCCGGATGGTGATATAGGTATACTCCTCAAAGATTGTGAACACCCATTCGGTGCCGATGGTCGTAAAGAAGATCTGTAAACTCAGCACCAGCATCAGGTCGGTATAGGCATGGAGCTTTGTCCAGAAAAGCATCGTCACCGCCAATGCCTCATAGGTCAGGGCCGTGGAGATCATATTGATGGAGAACATCTCCGATGCAAAAGCCGACAGTTTTTCCCGGTCGTTCACATAGCGGGAGCCCTCACGCACCGCATAGGAGGAGATGCCAAGGCCTGCAAACAGCAGGAAATACCCGCAGACGGAGCTTGCAAAGTTCACTTTGCCCAGGTTTTCCACCTGAAGAACATTGGAAGCGTAAGGGAATGTGATGAGCGGGAAGATAATATTCATCAGTGTCTTGAATGCACTCATTGCTGCATTCAGACTGAGGGACTTTTTCATTCAGATCTCCACTTCGTAAGTTTTTCTGGCCTGTTTCTTTTTCAGCCAGCTGTTCCAGAGCAGATACGAATACAACGTTTTTATAAAATACCGATACTGCCCTGCACGAAGCCAGCCTGCCAGAAGGGGGCCGGCATTTCTCTTAAACTCCCGTTCCGCTTCGGCACACGCCTGCTCCATAAAAGCATCATCCTTGCAGTATTTCACCACAATTTCTCTGCACCGGAGCGCATATCCGGCCCGTGCAGACCGATACACGAACGGTTCATCTGCAAACACTTCACAGATACGCCGCCATGCCTTCAGCTCTGTCAGTTTTCCTGCCGAATAATGCCCGCTCGTCACCGAGTCATCATTGACATAGTAATAGTAAAGTGCCTTGTCGATGCAGGCAATTTTTTTTGCCTTTCGGATACATTTTGCAAGAAACAGTGTATCCTCACCAATTTTTAAGTCAGTATCGAACACAACATCTTGTGTGACCGCACGGCGGTAAAGCGCACCCCAGCACACTGTATGTGCCTTCCGGCTGTTCCAGTCATATCGTCTGACCGGCATAACACTGACTTTCTCCGTCTCATCGCTTTTCGTCTGCGTTCGTCCGGTCGTGCCCAGAAGATCCAGACCGTAGCAATAAGCAATCTCCGCACCGGTCTCATCCAGCACTCTTTTGAGCCGTTCTATGCACTCGGCGTGGAGTGAATCATCCGGATCAGCAAAAGAAATCAGCGTGCCTGTACTTTTTTCCAATCCCAGGTTTCGCGCAGAAGAAACACCACCGTTTGGCTTGTGGTATATCTTGATCCGCGGATCTTTTTCCGCGTAGTGCTGACAGATGGAAAGAGAGTTGTCTGTTGACCCATCATCCACCAGAATGATTTCCAGATCCCGATAGGTCTGACCGAGGATGCTGTCCAGACATTTTTCCAGATACTTTTCTTTGTTATAGATCGGCACAATGATACTGACGGTATCGTTCAGCACAAATTTTCCTCCCTTATTTTGCCGCCGGGCCATTCTTCAGCAGGAACAGTTTTGCATACAGCCTCCGGCTGCATCTGAGCAGCTGATACTTCCGCTGGCTGCTGGTGCAGAGCAGCTTTGCCGCCGCCGGGTCACACTCCTGCAGAAAGGCCTCCATCTTTGCGCGGCGCTCCGTATCCTGCATCAGATACGGATAGCAGTGCTCCACCACGCTCAGCATGGCGGCATCATTTTCCGTCATTCCCGGATATGCTTCCCGGATGGCCTGATATTTCTGATAGCCCATATCCAGCTTATCCTCGTAGAACTTCATGTTCCTGCGGTGAAGGATGCTGTCCGGGCGCTGATAGTAATAATACAGCGGCACCGGGCGGTATGCGACTTTGCTGCACTGCTGAAAAATGCGGTATGTCGTGCCCTGATCTTCCATCATCCGCCCCAGCGGATAGCGGATATCCCGGAACAGTTCCCGCTTGTAGAGCTTGTTCCAGGCAAAATCCCCCAACTTATCCGAGACAAGGGTGCTGCGGATGGCCTCCCGGCCTGTCATACACTGCACCGGTACGGTGAGTTCTGCCGGGGCAAGCTCTTCCTCCCGTTCAAACATCCGGAAGCCCACCACAGCCACGTCCGCATCCTGTTCCTGCAGGTCACGGCAAAGCGTTTCCAGCATCCGGCTGTCCAGAAAATCATCACTGTCCACAAAGCAGAGATACGTTCCCTGTGCCCGTTCGAGCCCCGCGTTGCGCGCTGCAGAGAGTCCCCCGTTTTTCTGGTGGACTGCTGTTACGCGTTCTTCCCGTGCGGCATATTCGTCGCAGATGGCTCCGCTGGCATCGGTGGAACCATCGTCCACCAGCAGGACCTCAAGATTCCGATCGGTCTGGTGCAGGATGCTGTCCACGCAGCGGCGGAGATATCGCTCCACATTGTAGACCGGAACAATGACACTGATCAGCTCTGTCTCCATGTTCTGTTCCCTCAGAAGAATGTTTCTCTGCCGATGTGGAGGATCTCCGAGGTGTACGGGCAAATGGCATTGTTGCCCTGAATATACGCCTGATAGATCCAGATGATGACCAGCATTCCCCACATGGCAGCCTTCAGCAGCTTGCGCAGACGCTCATCCTCCACGCACTTGACCACACGGCCAATGGCGAGATAACGGAAGAACGCAAAATACAGGCAGATGCGGTAGAGCGGCACATTGATATTGCGCAGCTGGGCCGTTGCCATCTCGATCAGGATCATCACGATCCAGAAATCAGCATCCGAGCGGGTAAAGCGGCTGCTGCCCTTCCCTTCCTCTTTTGCGTACCAGCGGTACAGCACAATGGGCAGGATCAGGAACGGCAGACGCACAATGATGGGATTCAGCGTGAAACCGCCCGCATTGGCATCATAATAATATCCGTAAAGCCGATCAATGAAGTCCACATTCAGGGCCAGCCTGACCACAGTCTTGCTGAAGAAGGCAAGGTAGACCGAAAATGCCGCCAGGCCACCCTTGACCCACCAGTTGTCGAAATGCTGAAGCAGGATATAGATCAGCAGCGCACCAAACGAGATAAAGGTGGCATTGTGGAACAGGCAGGAGACCGCCAGCAGTAGGACCGCCCAGTAATACTTTTTCTTCCACACAAAGCTGAACGCCAGAAATGCCACGCCCAGCGCCACAGACTGCCGCTCGGCATTATAAGTATCGCCATAATACAGGCAGAGGTAAGCCAGCCAGCCATAGGGTACAGAGACATACTCCTTATACTGCACCAGCCCGATCATAAACAGGCCGCAGGCCAGCAGGTCCACCATAAAGTAGAGCCAGTGGACATCACCAAAAACATGGGCCGCCAGATAGACCAGCGTCATAAACAGCGGCTCTGTTTTGTGCCGCTGCCGGATGCAGGCCAGCAGGCCATCCTGCAGCTTTGCATCCGCCACCCATTCCTCATACACCACGCTGTCCGTGCCAATGGACGGGTCCCGCAAGCCTGCCAATACCGCCATCACCAGCACCGCCAGCGCCAGGCAGAGATAAAAGCCCTTCTCGTTGTTTTTCTTCGTCCGCAGGTGCTCGCCATAGGCGGCAATGCCCACAGAAACCGCAAAAGCCCCCAGATAAATCAGCATAACTTCTCCATTTTATTTTTCGACTGTGTGTTTATTTTTCCATTCTCCCAGCCCATAAACGGCATAAAACAGCCGCTTGCTGATCAGAAGTGTTTCCACCTTGATCCGGTCTGCTCTTTTGGCCCAGGGCCGCCGGGCAAGCGCCCGGTGTTCCTGCACAAAGCGGCAGATCCGTGCCTGAGCCTCCGGATAGCTGGCAAAATCGCCATCCAGAATGCCTTTCAGTGTCTTCAGGTATGTAACCAGCTGCAGGTATTCCGCTTCTGCTTTCAGCACAGGGACCGTTTCCGCAATAAAGCGGGTCACGTCTTCGCCCACATCCAGAATGACCAGATTCTTCTCGGCAATGCCGCTCTTCATGGTCGAACCGGTATGGATGCGGTAATCGTACATCGGTTCCGGAAACACTTCCACTTTTGCACAGCGGGCAATGGCCCGATACATCACCGCATAGTCCTCATACAGGATGCCAACGGGGAACTGCAAATCTCCCCAAACCTCCCGCCGGAAGAAAACGCCGCCTGCTCCATGCCCGATGCCCTGATGCAGCAGCATCCGGCGCATGGTCTCTTCCCGGTTCAGCAGCTCTGGGATCTGGAGCGGATTTTCCGTCCGTCCCTCCGGCTGCTCTGTCGAGAACATCTCCAGCGGGGTCAGGGCTGCATCAGCACCATCTGCCTCACAGCGCTCCACAAATTGGTCAAACGCTGTGGAGCGGATCAGGTCATCGCTGTCCAGCAGGTAAAAATATTTTCCCTGCGTCTGTTGCAACCCAACGTTCCGGGCATCAGACTGCCCCCCATTGGGCTTATGGAACACCCGGATGCGGCCATCCTCCACAGCCAGTTCATCACAAAGTTCCCCGCTGCCATCGGTTGAGCCGTCATCTACCAAAAGCAGCTCCCAATTCTGGTAACTCTGCGCCTGCACGCTCTGCACACAGTCCCGCAGATACGGATAAACATTATAGACCGGCACAATGACCGATACAAGCGGTTTTCTTTCCTCCAACCGGATCCCTCCACCTTACTTTTTTCCACGCCACTGCGTTTTTTCATAGACCCGTCGGGTCATGGCATAGCCGCTGTAGGAAAGCGCCGCCGCCAGCCGGGCCTTTTTGCGGGCCTGCGGGTCCAGCAGAACGTTCCGGCGGTATTTTTTCACTTCCTGCCAGAGGGCCTTCTCTATTTTTTCATGCTGCCTGTCCTGAATCTGGAACAGGATATTGCAGACATTGCTCAGATAGCGGCACTCCGCTGCACGGCTCAGCCGGGGGAAATCACGCTTCACATTTTCCATCAGCGCGTGGCAGTGCCGCACACTATCCAGCTTTCTGGGGTTGAAGGCCATATTTTGGATACTGCTGCCCCGCTGGAAATAGTAGTAATCCCGGTTTGCGATATGTGCCACCTTATGGGCACGCTTTGTCACCTCGTAGGCGACCGGGATATCCTCATAGAGCTTGCCCACCGGGTAGCGCACGCCCTCAAACAGTGCACGCTTATAGAGCTTGGTGGGGGTGGTCACCTCCATGCCCTCCTGATACAGGATGCGGCGCAGGCATTCCTCCCGGCTCAGGATCTCGAATGCTTCCAGACGCTCTGTGGGCACGGACTGCACCGGCTGGCCCTCGAACACCTCTTCAAAACAGCTGGCTGAAAAATCCGCTCCCGCCTGCTCCAGTGCCCGGTACAGGTTCTCGATGTAATAAGGTGACACCCAGTCATCGCCATCCACAAAAGAGAGGTATTCCCCCGCTGCCGCGTCCACACCAGCGTTGCGGGCATCGGACAGACCACCATTTTTCTTGTGGAGCACCCGCACCCGGGCATCCTGTGCAGCATATTCATCACAGAGGACCTCGCTGCCATCGGTGGAGCCGTCGTTCACCAGCAGCAGCTCCATGTTCTGATAGCTCTGCCCCAATAGACTGTCCACACAGCGGTTCAGATATGGCTTTACATTATAAACAGGAACGATGATGCTTACCAAAGGGTCCATCTTATCTCCTCATTTCAGCAGGTCGAAGTAAAACTCTTCCAGCTTCTTCGCCTCGGTGACGATATCAAAGCCGCCTGCCCGCATCTCGACAGAGGTATCCCGCCGCCGGGCATTTTCTGCAGCCCGGATCGCCGCATCCGCCCAGACTGCCGGGCTTTCCTGCAAGCTCAGGTACTGCATCTCGGGCAGGACCTGAGCCTCCTGCGGCACCTCTGTGGAACAGATGACCGGCAATGCCGCCGCTTGTGCTTCGATCAGCACGATCCCAAGCCCCTCATACCGCGAGGGCAGAACAAAGGCATCCATGGCCTGATAAAACTTTGCGGGATCGCTTTGTCGGCCCAGAAAGCGGACATTCTCCTGCAGCCCCAGTGCCTCCGCTTTCCGGCGGGCAGCGGCCTCGTTTTCCCCTTCTCCAATCAGCAGTAAAACGGCATCCGGCCGTTGCTTGCAGACCTCCGCCATTACATCCAGCAAAAATTCGTGATTTTTGGCATAGCAGAACCGTCCGACATGGCCCAGCACCAGTTCATCCCCCAGGCCAAGCTCCTGCCGGACGGCTTTCCGTTTGGCGGCATCATAAGTAAAGCGGTCGAGCTCAATGGCATTGTTGAACACCCGGAAAGGCTTTTCACCATAAAGCCAGCTGCCTGCCGTTCTGGAGCAGGCACAGAGCCGGGTGGGATACACTGCGGCAAAGGGACGGAGCAGGTACTTCATCACATTTTTTGCCCCTTCTCCCCTGCCCACCGTAGAATGGTTATGCGCGATCCGGTTGGGCACCCCTGCACGCTTTGCCCCCCAGAGGGAAAGCACGCTCAGGGTGTTCATGTGGGAGTGAACGATCTGGTATCCGTTCTGACGGAACAGCCGCCCGATCTCCCGTTCATACTGCGGCAGGTGGGTATATTTTGGCACCACATACACCCGGCCGCCCAGCCGTTCGATCTCTTCCCGCTGGGGCAGAGTCGAGCCTTCCAGCGCGAAAAAATCAAACTGAACTCTGGAACGGTCCATGTGGCGGTAGTAGTTCATCACCACCATCTCCACACCGCCGTAGTTCATATCCGTCATCATCTGGGCCACACGGATGGGCTGTGCATTCTGCTCCATGGTCATACCAGCTCCTTGCGGTCACAATCCTCGAACCAGTCCCGGAAGCTCTCCTCCAGCGTATAGTGGAACTTGTAATCAGTGGCGGCCAGCTTCCTGCCGCAGACATTGGTGGATACCATCAGTTTCCGGACACGGGCGGGATGGATGCCCACCTTTTTGCCCCCGATGGGTCCCAGAATGCCCGCCGCAAACAGTAGCAGTCCGGCGGGCACCAACGGCACATGGCGGTGCAGGCCGGTCGCCTTCTGCATTGCATCGCAGATTTCTTCAATGGTATAGGCCGGCTCGTAGGTACAGTTATAGATCTCTGCTCCGGGGAAGGAATGATCCAGCATCCGGTACTTGAAGAAGCGCACCAGTTCCTTGACATAGATGCACGCCTTGATGGTGTCCTTCCGGCCGGCATAAAAAAAGTAGCCCTTCTTCTGCCCCCTGTACAGGCGGGTCATGTTGCCGTGCTCCCCTTTGCCATAAACGATGCCTGGCCGCACGATAGTCAGCTCCCGGGCCGGATCACGGGCCTGCCAGATCTGGTGGATCTTTTCTGCCACCAGCTTGCTGATTCCATACGGCGTGTTGGGAGTTGGCAGAGTTTCCTCCGTCTTAAGGTCCTCAGACGCGCCATAGGGTGCAATGGAGCTGGTGAATAGGATCTTCCGGATGCCGTATTTTTCCGCAAATGCGGTCACATTTTCCGCGCCCCGGATATTTGTTTCAAAATAGGCTTCTTCCGGGTGGCCGGGGGTGCGGTGGACCGCTGCCAGATCAAAAATCACGTCCTCCGGGGTCGGAACAAACTCAAAATCGATGGGCTTGCGCACATCCAGCCGGATATACTGCACCCCATCGTTCTTTTCCACAACGCCCGGCACCACGCCCTCTTCCCCGGGCATCACAAGATCCAGGTCGTAGATCACGTCGCCGGGTCTGACGCACTCCTTCAGCAGCAAATGAATGAGATGGGTTCCGATAAAACCAGATCCACCAAAAAGAATATAATTCATTTTGCCCCTTTCCGGTCAAACACAACACCCACCGTCCTGAACAGCAGGTAGATATCCATCCAGATGGACCAGTTGTCGATGTACTGGACATCCAGCTTGACCACTTCTTCAAAATCATCAATATCGCTGCGGCCGCTTACCTGCCACAGGCCGGTAATCCCCGGCTTCATGGAAAGGCGGCGCTTGTGATGGCTCTCGTACTGCCGATACTCATCCAGCGTGGGCGGGCGGGTACCCACCAGGCTCATGGAGCCCCGCACAACGTCAAAAAACTGCGGCAGCTCATCGATGCTGGTGCGACGGATGAAGCGGCCCACCCGGGTGATCCGGGGGTCATCTTCCATCTTGAACATCAGGCCGTTCATTTCGTTCTGGGCCATCAGTTCCTTTTTGCGTGCTTCCGCATCCACATACATGCTGCGCAGCTTGTGGATGTAGAACACACGTCCATTCCGGCCCACCCGGCGCTGCTTGAAGATCAGCGGGCCGGGGCTTTCCAGCTTGAGCGGGATGGCCACCAACGCAATGATGGGGATGCTGATGATGCACCCCACGATGCCGCCTACGATATCCATGGTCCGTTTCAGCACCTGATCCCGCAGCTTGAGTTCCACCGTGCCCATCGTCACAACATTGCCGCCCGCACAGCGGCTCAGTTCCCGGCTGATACGCACCGCACTGGTCTCATCGCAGCAGGCTTTTTCAATCCGGTCCAGCACCGGCAGGCGGAAATGGACCGTCAGCCCCATGCTCTCCATCTCCTCGAGATAGGGCAGCATGTTCTCCTCACTCTCCTGCGCCACATCCAGATACACTTCATCCAGCGCTGCCTGCCGCAGCCAGTCCATGAAATTATCGAAGTTTGCCTCGATCTTCACCCCATCGATCTCAGTGTGAAGCTGCTCCGGGGCAGCTTCCAGAATGGCAAGGCCGGTCACGCGCTTGGACCAGTCCTTTTTCAGCTCTTCCAGAATGGGGCTTGCGTTCTCCTGCGTAGTCACCACTCCCACAAGGCTCTGAATCCCCTTGGTATAGCGGGAGCGTACCAGCATCTTTTTGAGGACAGCATGAGCGCCCGTCATCACAAAGACATCGATGACGGGCACAAACACCAGAAAATAGCGGGAGTGCAGCATGGGGGCCTTGGTCAGCGCCAGGCAGGCCGCATCAATGAGAGTCAGCAAAAAATTGAACCGCACCGCAATCTCAACTTCACGGACCGGCGTGCGGTTCACGATATTCTCGCTCTGATCAAATGTAAAAAAGGTCAGAATATAGGCCAGCAGCAATAAAAAACAGGCTTCTACCAGATCGTCCAGCTGGAAGTCCCCCATCTTGTGCAGAACACCTGCGGTCAGCCCCCACGCCAGCCCAATGCTGAGAACCAGAGAGAGCAGATCAATCAGAAACAGGTATCCATACTGCAGTTTTTCACGTTTCGTAATCATACTGTTTCGTTGTCTCCATTTATTTTTACCATTTTATCATATCGGGAGAAGGGTTGCAATAGATGGAGGTCGAATGCAGCACTGCTTTTGTCGGATCACTGCGAATGGATCATGCCATTTCACAAAAGCGCCTTATCGCACCCAAAATGGTCAGCAAAAAGCGCCCTTTCTCTCGCATCACACAAGAGAAAGGGCGCAGTCAAGCTTTATTCAGCTCAGGAGAAACTCCGATCAGCAGTTCTCAGCGAAGTACTTAATGGTACGGACCATCTGAGAGGTGTAGGAGTT
>OJNU01001299.1_pt1 | contig 13192 bp, 9 predicted proteins | sample 1597941 | NCBI WGS metagenome assembly OJNU01 (sample SAMN01915228, study PRJEB22387) | human gut metagenome | isolation source: stool | host: Homo sapiens | place: USA | reverse complement strand
GTTCCGGCGTTTTCCAATCAGCATGGATGCCGTTAGCCTTTTGCCACTCAGCACCATTGACGGGTTGAAAAGCGGCATATATATCTAAGTTTTTAAAATCTTTTCGCATCATGTTATTTACGATTTGACGATTTATGATTTACGATTGAAGTTGCTTACTTCAAAAGTTTGGCGTTGAATTCTTTTAATGTCTCTAATACATTGACACGGACATGGATAAAGTTCTCGATACCGGCAGCCTTCAGGTCGTCCATGCAAGCAGGAGCACCGGCTACGATAAACATGGCACGACCATTCAGAGCCTTGAAGGCGGGAACAGCATATTCTGCATATTCATCATCACTTGAACACAATACCACGATGTCGGCCTTGGCAGCCATTGCAGCCTCTATACCTTCTTCTACAGTGGAGAAACCGAGGTTGTCTACAACTTCATATCCGGCACAAGCCAAGAAATTGCAAGAGTACTGTGCACGTGCTTGGCGCATGGCCAAATTACCGATAGTCAGCATAAACGCTTTCGGACGTTTGCCGGAAGCCTCTGTTTCGAGACGCAACGCTTCAAATTCACTGGCAGCACGGTCAAAGTTCAGTGTCGGAACATCTTTTTCGCACGTATGTCCGCCGCCGCAACAGCAAGTAGCCTCAACCGGTTTCTTATCTCCCGCCTTTTCATTAAAGTTGGGGAACTGGTTGGTACCCAGCAACACTTCCTTACGCTTGGCGACTGCAGCATGACGTGCCTTGTTGCTCTCGTTTACGGCAGCCTGCACTTTTCCGGCTTTCACGGAAGCATAGAAACCACCGTCTTCTTCTACAGCGAGGAAGAGGTCCCAAGCCTGCTTGGCAATAGAGACGGTCAAGTTCTCAATATAGTAAGAACCTGCAGCCGGGTCAATAACTTTATCGAAGTGCGATTCTTCTTTCAACAGCAGTTGTTGGTTACGCGCCATACGCTCAGAGAATTCGTTAGGAGCATCATAAGTCTTGTCGAACGGAGTAACCGTCATTGAGTCAACGCCGGCAAGGGCGGCACTCATCGCCTCAGTCTGCGTACGCAACAAGTTTACGTGTGCATCAAACAAAGTCAAGTTGAATGAAGAAGTTTCCGCATGAATCTTCATCTTGGCTGCACAGCGGCATTCGTTATCCTTACCCTTGTTGTCGCAGTCGCGCAGACACTCGGGACTGTAAGAAGCCACAATATTAGCCCACAGCATACGTGCAGCGCGGAATTTGGCTATTTCAAGGAAGTAGTTGGAACTGATACCGAAATTGAACTTAATCTTCTTGGCTACCATTGCAGCCGGCAGACCGGCATCAACCAGCTGATTCATATATTCATTACCCCAAGCCAAAGCATAACCCAGTTCCTGAAAAATATAAGAACCCGCATTGTTTAATGTCAACGCGTTCACATTCAATACACGGTATTTCGGAAGGGAAGCGGTAGCCTCGAGCAGCGCCTTGGCTGTTGCCACCATATCACCTTTTTCTTTACCTTTGGCCAGCATTTTGTTGAAGTAGTCATAGTTGATGGAGCCCTGCAATTTCGTCAAGTCATAATCCTTCTTCTGGAAATAAGCGACAAGAAGTTCTGCAAGTTCCACCACATGCCCCTGGCAGGTAGAGAAATTCAACTCGACACATTCCGCGCAGATATCTTTCAACAAAGTTTCAATATACTCTGCGTTCAATTCCTTAGCCTTTACATGGAAAGAGAGTGAATCTACACCTTTATTCAAGATATCCAACGCCTTGGCATTGGCCTCTCTGGGGCATTCCACTTTGATTTCCTGACGAACAAGCCATTCATTGTTGTCTTTCTTGGTACCTCTGAGATAAGGAAACTCGCCGGGAAGAGCATCTGTTGTCTTCAAACCTTCCAAGTCCTCCATACGGTAGAAAGGTTTCACCTTAAATCCTTCGTTTGTCCTCCAAACGAGCTTCTTCTCGAAATCCGCCCCTTTCAGGTCTGCGGTAACTTTCTCCATCCACTGCTCAGTGGAAACGGGAGAAAAGTCGGAGAAGAGTTTTTCTTTACTGTCTGCCATAGTTTATTTAAAATTTAAATAGATGAATACTATTCATTTTTGTCATCAAGAGACTTGCAAATATAAGGAAATACTTAGAACAAAATCTTTTTTTAGAGAAAATTGCACTAACAGATGACTCCGTGCCCATACGGATTCAGCGTATTCACCGGAAGCATACTCTACTTTTGCAAAGTTGATATAGCAAAAAGTACCACAAAGCCTTTGCCACCTCCTTTTTATTAAGTATTTTTGCGCGAAATTTTAAAAAACGACATATTAATAAGGTACTATGAATTGGTTAGAAAGCTTGCTATGGGACCCTTCATCTGTCGCTCACATCGTTTGTTTGTATGCATTCGTAATATCTGTGGGCGTATTGCTGGGTAAGATTAAGATTTTCGGGGTATCGTTGGGGGTTACATTCGTCCTCTTTGCCGGTATCCTGATGGGCCATTTTGGCTTCACGGGCGAAACACACATTTTGCATTTTATCCGCGAATTCGGTTTGATTTTATTTGTATTCTGCATCGGTCTGCAAGTCGGGCCCTCCTTTTTTTCTTCCTTTAAGAAAGGGGGTATGCGGCTGAACATGCTTGCTGTCGGTATCGTGTTGCTGAATATCGCAGTAGCATTGAGCATCTACTTCATTGACGGAGGGATAGACCTGCCAATGATAGTAGGTATTCTCTATGGTGCCGTAACCAATACTCCGGGTCTGGGTGCCGCACAAGAAGCCTTGAACCAGATAAACTATACGGGAGACCCCATTGCATTGGGATATGCCTGCGCCTATCCGCTTGGTGTGGTAGGTATCATAGGTTCCATCATAGCCATCCGCTATATCTGCCGGGTGAACCTCAAGAAAGAGGAACAGGAACTCAACACGCAGGAAGCCGATGTTAAGCATCAGCCGCACATGCTTCACCTCGAAGTACGCAATGAATCAATTTCCGGAAAGACCCTGCTCCAGATAAAGGATTTCCTGGGACGTCCGTTTGTATGTTCGCGCATACGCCACGAGGGGCACGTCAGTATCCCCAATCATGAAACAATATTCCACGTAGGAGACCAGCTCTTCATCGTATGTTCCGAAGAAGATGCCGAAGCGGTGGCTGCCTTTATCGGAAAAGAAATACACGTAGACTGGGAAAAGCAGGACACTCCGATGGTTTCCCGCCGTATCCTCGTCACCAAGTCCGAAATCAATGGCAAGAAGTTGGGAAGCCTCCACTTCCGCAGCATGTACGGTGTAAATGTAACCCGTATCAACCGTTCGGGTATGGACTTGTTTGCCGATCCCAATCTGGTACTTCAGGTAGGTGACCGTGTAATGGTGGTCGGCCAGCAGGATGCCGTAGAACGTGTAGCCGGCGTATTGGGTAATCAGTTGAAACGTTTGGACACTCCGAATATCGTAACTATTTTTGTGGGAATCTTTTTGGGAATCCTGCTGGGTAGTCTGCCTATCGCATTCCCGGGTATGCCGACACCGGTTAAGTTAGGTCTTGCTGGTGGTCCGCTGGTAGTTGCCATCCTCATCGGACGTTTCGGTCACAAAATGCATCTTGTGACGTACACCACCATGAGTGCCAACTTGATGTTGCGTGAAATCGGTATCGTGCTCTTCCTTGCCAGTGTCGGTATAGAAGCTGGTGAGCATTTTGTACAAACAGTAGTAGAAGGTAGCGGATTACTGTATGTAGGCTATGGATTCCTGATAACTGTTATCCCCTTGTTGATAATCGGTATGATAGCCCGTTTCTACTGCAAAGTGAACTACTTCACCCTGATGGGTTTGATAGCAGGTAGCAACACAGACCCTCCCGCATTGGCATACGCCAATCAGACATCAGGCAATGATGCTCCGGCAGTAGGTTACTCCACGGTATATCCATTGACAATGTTCCTGCGTATTCTGGCGGGACAGATGATATTACTGACAATGATGTAGGAGGAATTAAGGAATTAAAATTAAAGGCTGCGTAGTTGGGTTAAACCAACATTGCGCAGCCTTTAATTTTAATTCCTTAAAGTTTCAGCTTCTTCTTGACGAACTCTTCTATAAAGTCCACCGTAGCTTCAATACCCAATACGGAAGAATCGATACACAAGTGGTATGTTTCGGCAGCTCCCCATTTTTTGTAGCTGTAGTAGTTATAGTATTCGGCACGCTTCTTGTCCGCTTTGTTCATCATCTCCTCCGCTTCACGCTCAGTAATGGAATACATTCGGCAAATACGCTTGATGCGCTCCTCATTGGAGCAGGAAATGAAGACATTGACACAGCGTGGATGTTCTCGCAGGATGTAATCGGCACAACGCCCCACAAACAAGCAGGACTTCTCCTCCGCCAATCTGCGTATCACGTCACTCTGCACTTTGAACAGAGCATCATTACTCAAGCAATTCGTGGCTGGGATAGCCCCGTCACTGACAAAAGGGAAACGCATGCCGAAGAGCCCTCCAATAATACCTTGTGAAGCTTTCTCATCAGCTTTCTCAAAAAACTCACAACACAGTCCACTCTCTTCAGAAGCCAACCTAATCAGTTCCTTATCATAAAAGTCAATACCCAGACGGGCAGCCAGTTTCTCGCCTATCTCCCGTCCGCCACTGCCCAGTTGACGGCCTATATTGATTATAAAATTATTGCCCATACGCTTGTTCATCTATTGGTTTGCAGATAGCAAATATAAATATTCTTACGGAATATCTGCAGAAAGTAGGAAGAAAAATTCAAAGCCTCTCCCCCGACCCATCCCTACAAGGGAGAGGTTCTGAATTTGCGGAATTGACAAACCAACATCACCAATGCTATCAAACTTGCAAGCAAATCGGATACCGGCATGCTGTACCACACTCCTGCCACTCCGAAAAACTGCGGCAGGACAAGCAGGCAAGGAAGCAGGATCAGCATCTGCCGGGTGAGGGAAAGGAATATCGCTTTGCCTGCCATGCCTATGCTCTGGAAAAAGTTGGAAGTCACCATCTGGAAACCAATAATCGGGAAGAACATTACCGTAATACGCAGTCCCGTGACCGAAAGCTCTGTCAGTTCCGCATCCGATGTAAAGATGCCCACCACCAGGTCCGGCACCAGCATACCGACCAGAAAGCCGAAAGTGGTCACTGCCGTGGCATAGATTATCGTCAGTCTCAGCACCTTGTTCACCCGTCCGTACAGCTTCGCCCCAAAGTTATATCCGGCAATAGGCTGCATTCCCTGATTCAGCCCCATCACAATCATCACTACAATGAAAACCAGACGGTTCACGATGCCGAAAGCCCCGATAGCCAAGTCGCCGCCATACTTCTTCAACCCCTGATTGATAATGATAACGATGAAGCAGGCTGCCAGGTTCATCAGGAAAGGAGACATGCCGATAGCAAGCGAATCGAATACAATCTTACGTTTCAGACGGAATATCCCCCGGTGGAAATGCAACAGCTCGTCCTTATTGCTGAAAAGCTTGAACTGCCACGTCAAAGAGATGACTTGCGCCACAATGGTAGCGACGGCAGCGCCACGTATGCCCCAGCCGAAACCATAGATAAACACCGGGTCGAGTATGGTATTGATAACCACCGTGGCTATGGTGGCATACATCGCCTTCTGCGGATGCCCTGAAGAGCGTAGCACTGCATTCAGCCCCAGATAGAGGTGCGTAACGGCATTTCCCAAAAGGATAATCTGCATATAATCCCTGGCGTAGCCCACCGTCTGGTCACTGCCTCCGAAGAAATAGAGAATCGGGTCGAGAAAGAGCATGACAATGATGGTAAAGGCCACTCCCAGCACCATGTTCAGCACAAAGACATTGCCCAGCACACGCTGTGCCGTGTCATAATCCCTCTGCCCCAGCTTGACGGAAATCAGTGTAGAGGCTCCCACACCCACCAGCGAGCCGAACGCCGCAGCCAGATTCATCAACGGGAAAGTCAACGCCAATCCCGAAATAGCCATCGTCCCAACGCCGTGACCGATGAAGATACTGTCTACCATATTATATAAAGAGGATGCCGTCATTGCGATGATTGCCGGAACGGCATATTGCATCAAGAGTTTACCTATACTTTCCGTCCCCAACGCCGAGGGAGTCTTTTGTCCTGCCATATTATATACCTATTTCTTTTTAGCGGGTGCAAAGGTACTCTTTTTTTAAAACAGAACAGCAGAAAAAACACCTTAAACCTGCACACTATGCGGATGATTTATGCTATCTTTGCGATTCAATGATAAATCATAAGATATGATTACCATAATCATACCGTATGATTGATATAATCATACCGTATGATTGGCACATTCATACCGTATGAACCATGCCTGACCTACCGGTTGAGCCGGACACATAATAACAACAAGCCCCCATGGCATTCTATAAGAAAGTAAAACAGAAAGGCGACGACAAATGGCACCCAAGAGCCGTCACCAAAGGACATCCCTATACAACGGATGAAATAGCCCGATTATTGTCGGAAATGTCTACGGTAACCCCGGGAGATACTTATGCAGTATTAATGAACCTTGGTGAAGTGCTGGGCAAGCTGATGAGCTCGGGACACTCCGTAAAGCTAAAGGGCATCGGGACGTTCTACTACACCTGCCGTTCGGAAGGCACCGGGGTAGACACCCCAGAAGAAGTGAGTCCGGCGCAAATCACTGCGGTGCAGATACGCTTCATCCCCGAATACTACCGCGGGCAATGCGGACAAGTGACGGAACGCACCCTCCTCTCCCCGCATATCGAATGGGTAGATACCGAAGGAGAGGATTAATGTCACTCCCCGTTCCCTATATTTCAAGGAAAAAGGTTCGCTATCTGAAAAATGTTTCGTACTTTTGTACCCAAATTGAGTGAAATATAGCGAAATGAACGTATTAGAACTAAGTGAACAAGAAATCATTCGTCGCAACAGCATGAATGAACTTCGCGCGATGGGCATTGAGCCTTATCCCGCAGCAGAGTATGTAACAAATGCTTTCTCTACCGATATTAAAGCTGAATTCAACGACGATGCAGAGCCTCGCCAAGTGTCCGTTGCCGGACGTATCATGAGCCGCCGTATCATGGGTAAAGCATCTTTCATCGAATTGCAGGACTCCAAAGGACGCATCCAGGTATATATCACCCGCGATGACATCTGCCCGGACGAGGACAAGGAGATGTACAACACCGTGTTCAAACGTTTGCTCGATTTAGGCGACTTCATCGGTATCGAAGGATTCGTATTCCGTACCCAGATGGGCGAAATCAGCATCCATGCCAAGAAGCTGACCGTACTTGCAAAGAGCATCAAGCCCCTGCCTATCGTGAAATATAAGGATGGTGTGGCTTACGACTCTTTCGAGGACCCCGAACTGCGCTACCGTCAGCGTTATGTAGACCTTATCGTAAACGACGGCGTGAAAGAAAAATTCCTGAAGCGTGCCACCGTCATCAAGACCATGCGTGCCGTGCTGGATGAAGCCGGCTACACGGAAGTGGAGACGCCGATTCTTCAATCCATCCCCGGTGGAGCAAGCGCCCGTCCGTTCATCACCCACCATAACTCTCTGGATATGGACCTCTACCTGCGTATCGCCACCGAGCTTTACTTGAAGCGACTGATTGTGGGCGGATTCGAAGGTGTATATGAAATAGGCAAGAACTTCCGTAACGAGGGTATGGACAAGAACCATAACCCGGAATTCACTTGTATGGAGCTGTACGTGCAGTACAAGGACTACAACTGGATGATGAGCTTTACGGAGAAATTGCTGGAACGCATCTGTATCGCCGTAAACGGCTGTACAGAAACCGAGATAGACGGCAAGACCATCAGCTTCAAAGCTCCCTACCGCCGTCTGCCCATCCTGGAAGCCATCAAGGAAAAGACCGGATACGACCTCGAAGGAAAGAGCGAGGACGAAATCCGCCAGGTGTGCAAGGAACTGAATATGGAGATTGACGACACCATGGGCAAGGGTAAGCTGATTGATGAAATCTTCGGCGAATTCTGCGAAGGTACTTTCATACAGCCCACTTTCATCACCGATTATCCCGTAGAGATGAGCCCGCTGACCAAGATGCACCGCAGCAAGCCGGGACTGACCGAACGCTTCGAGCTGATGGTGAACGGCAAGGAACTTGCCAACGCTTACAGCGAGCTGAACGACCCGATAGACCAGGAAGAACGCTTCAAAGACCAACTCCGCTTGAGCGAAAAGGGAGACGACGAAGCGATGTTCATCGACCAGGACTTCCTGAAAGCATTGCAATACGGTATGCCTCCCACATCGGGCATCGGTATCGGCATCGACCGTCTGACCATGTTAATGACGGGCGAATCCTTTATCCAAGAAGTGCTTTTCTTCCCGCAGATGCGTCCGGAAAAGGTTATCCCCAAAGATGCTCCTGCACGATACACAGAGCTGGGCATCCCCGAAGACTGGGTGGCTGTAATCCAGAAAGCCGGCTACAACCTGGTGAGTGACATGAAAGATGTGAATCCGCAAAAACTCCACATGGACATCTGCGGTATCAACAAGAAATATAAATTGGAACTGGCAAACCCGACCGTAAACGAAGTTGCTGACTGGGTCGGAAGAATTAAGAATTAAAAATTAAAGAATTAAATAGGCAAGATTAAAGATAAGAGGAGGAGGAAGGTACTCCTTTCCCCTCTTTTAATTTTTAATTTTTAATTATTAATTTCGATATGAAACTACCCGGTAAGATAGCCATCATGGGCGGAGGAAGTTGGGCAACTGCCATTGCAAAAATGGTTCTGGCCCAAGCGGAGTCTATAAATTGGTACATGCGACGCGATGACCGTATTGCCGACTTCAAACGGCTTGGTCATAACCCTGCCTACTTGACGGGCGTCAAGTTTGATACCAAGCGTATCAACTTCAACTCCAACATCAATGATGTCGTGAAAGAATCTGATACGCTCATCTTCGTTACACCTTCCCCTTATCTGAAGGTTCACTTGAAGAAACTGAAGACTAAGATTAAGGATAAATTCATCATCACTGCCATTAAAGGTATTGTGCCCGATGACAACTTGATTGTCTCGGAATATTTCACTAAGGAATATGGCGTCCCAGCTGAGAATATTGCTGTATTGGCAGGTCCCTGCCATGCGGAAGAAGTGGCTCTGGAACGCCTTTCTTATTTGACCATTGCTTGTCCCGACACCGACAAGGCTTGCACCATTGCCCGCAAACTGGCCAGTTCATTCATCAAGACCTCTGTCAGTAATGACGTTGCCGGCATTGAATACAGTTCGGTGCTGAAGAATGTATATGCCATTGCAGCCGGTATCTGCAGCGGTCTGAAATATGGCGACAACTTTCAGGCTGTGCTCATGTCCAATGCCATACAGGAAATGAACAGATTCCTGCAAACGGTACATCCGCTGAACAGAAACGTAAGTGATTCCGTTTATTTAGGTGACCTGCTGGTGACGGGATATTCCAATTTCAGCCGCAACCGCACATTCGGTACGATGATTGGCAAGGGATACTCCGTGAAAAGCGCGCAGATTGAGATGGAAATGATTGCTGAAGGATATTACGGTACAAAATGTATCAAGGAAATCAACAAGCATTATCATGTCAACATGCCTATTGTAGATGCAGTATACAACATTCTGTATGAGCGTATCTCGCCGACGATTGAAATCAAGCTGCTTACCGATTCATTCCGGTAAGCGCGAAAAAAGATAAAACGAAATACTGAATTTAAAACCTAGAATATTATGATTAGTTTGAACATTGAAAAGACTCTTGGATTCATCTCCAAAGAAAACGTTTTCGCCTATGAAGCCCAAGTAAAGGCTGCACAGGAAGCATTAGAGAATGGTACCGGTAAGGGCAACGACTTCTTAGGCTGGCTGCACCTCCCCTCTTCCATCACTAAAGAGCACCTGGCCGACCTAAAGACTACCGCACAGACGTTGCGTGACAACTGCGAGGTAGTAGTAGTTGCCGGTATTGGCGGAAGTTACCTCGGTGCACGTGCGGTGATAGAGGCTTTGTCAAACAGCTTCACTTGGTTGCAAGACAAGAAAACGGCTCCGGTCATTCTGTATGCAGGACACAATATCGGTGAAGATTATCTATATGAACTCACCGAATACTTGAAAGACAAGAAATTCGGTGTTATCAACATCTCCAAATCCGGTACTACCACTGAAACGGCCTTGGCGTTCCGTCTGTTGAAAAAGCAATGCGAAGACCAACGCGGCAAGGATATGGCAAAGAAGGTTATCGTTGCCATCACCGATGCCAAAAAGGGCGCTGCCCGCGTAACGGCCGACAACGAAGGCTACAAATCCTTCATCATCCCCGATAACGTGGGCGGACGTTTCTCCGTACTGACTCCGGTAGGCTTGCTGCCCATCGCAATAGCAGGTTTCGACATTGAGAAACTGGTTGCAGGTGCAGTTGCCATGGAAAAGGCTTGTGGAAAAGATGTTCCGTTTGCAGAAAATCCTGCTGCCATCTATGCAGCTACGCGTAACGAGCTCTACAAGAACGGTAAGAAAATTGAAATCCTCGTAAACTACAATCCCAAACTGCACTACGTAAGCGAATGGTGGAAACAACTTTATGGAGAATCTGAAGGAAAAGATAATAAAGGAGTTTTTCCGGTGGCAGGAGAATTTTCGGAGGAACTGCATTCAGTAGGACAGTTTATCCAGGATGGTTCTCCGATTATGTTTGAGACATTTTTGGATGTAAAGAAACAGAATGCATCTTTGATCGTAGAACCGGATGAAAAAGAAGATTATTTTGATTATCTGGATGGAAAAGATTTCTGGGAGATCAACAAGGCTGCATATCATGCTACAGTAACAGCACACAGTAAAAAACTGCCATGCATGACATTTGAACTTGATGAACTGGATGCATATCATTTTGGACAGTTATTTTATTTCTTCCAGTTCGCATGTTATTTGTCCTGCAAGATCATGGGTGTAAATCCATTTGACCAGCCGGGAGTAGAGGCTTATAAAAAGTGGATGTTTGAGGCACTTGGAAAATAAAAACTATATTTAATCATATCATGAAATATGGAACACAAAAAGCTTCGGACTTGTAATGAACGTCCGAAGTTTTTTGTGATAAAATATTGGTGAAACATCACAAACGTTTGCGTAAATGCCACGCAAAATTTGTGACGGATGTGTTATAATGTAAACAGCGTAAGAAGTGTCGGAATTTTATAATTTCAGCAACACAGTTTCTGTTTGCAGTCAACCAAAATAGCAGACAAATACTTCAAATCAGGAGGAGAAAACTATGGGAGAGAATATACTGATCGTACATGGTGGTGGTCCGACATCTGTGATCAACGCATCACTGTACGGTGCAGTAAAGGAAGCAAAAAAGTATAAAGAGATCGAACATATCTATGCCGCTAAGAATGGTACAGGCGGGCTGATGAGAGAAGAACTGATCGAGCTTGAAAATGTTCCGGATGAGAAACTGGAACTTTTACTGAATACGCCGGGAAGTGCGATCGGAACATCCAGAGATCAGATCGAACAGGCAGAATATGACAGAATGATCGAAGTACTGTTAAAGAAGAATATTAAATACGTACTTTTCAATGGTGGTAACGGAAGTATGGATACCTGCGGAAAGCTTTATAAGAACTGCCAGGCAAGAGGATTAGATATCAGAGTAATGGGTATTCCAAAGACTCATGATAATGACATTGCGATCACAGACCACAGTCCTGGATACGGAAGCATTGCGAGATATATGGCACAGAGTGTGAAGGAAGTGGCAGCAGATGTCAAAGGACTTCCAATCCACGTAGTTGTTGTAGAGGCATTGGGACGAAATGCAGGATGGACTACAGCAGCAAGTGCATTGGCAGACGATGGTGATGGTGTCGGTCCGGATCTTATTTATCTTCCGGAGCGTCCGTTTGATGAGGAAAAATTCCTTGATGACGTGAAGAAGCTTCTTGAAAAGAAGAGCGGAATCGTAGTAGTTGCAAGTGAAGGTTTAAGAGATAAAGACGGAAAGCCAATTGTTGAGCCAATCTTCCAGGTTGGACGTGCAACTTATTTTGGTGATGTCAGCCAGCATCTTGCTAATCTTATTATTAAGAAGCTCGGATACAAAGCAAGAGGTGAGAAACCGGGTCTGGTAGGCCGTGCAGCCGCACATGAACAGAGTCCGGTTGACCGAGAAGAAGCAGTGCTTGCAGGAAGGATGGCCTGCGAAGCGATCATGAATGGTGAATCCGGAAAGATGGTAGCATTTGAGCGTGTTTCTACAGAACCATATGAGATGAAACCATTTTTTGTAGATATCGATAAAGTCATGATGTATGGGAGAACCATGCCGGATGAATTTATTAATGAAGAGGGCAATGGTGTAACGGAAGCGTTCAAGGAATGGTGTAAACCACTGATCGGTGGTGAACTGCCTAAGATGATTTCTTTTAACTAATAACATATATCAATAGTAAGCAAAACAAGGAGGCTAAATCCTCTGCTCCTGCAAGGGCAGTCGCATTTTGCTTCGCAAAACAAGGAGGCTAAAAATTTATGAAGTTTACAAAGATGCATGGAATAGGAAAGGATTATGTTTATGTAAATTGTTTCGAAGAATCAATAAAGAATCCTGCAGAAGTATCAAAGTTTGTCAGTGACCGTCATTTTGGAATCGGTTCAGATGGATTAATTCTTATCAGTCCGTCTGCAAAAGCAGATTTTCGTATGAATATCTATAATGCAGATGGTTCTCAGGCAGAAATGTGCGGAAACGGTATCCGTTGTGTGGCAAAATATGTCTATGATAAAGGATTGACGGATAAGCAGCAGATTTCGATAGAGACATTAGCAGGGATCAAATATCTGGATCTGACGGTGGAGGACGGAAAGGTCGTTCTTGTCCGTGTGGATATGGGAGAGCCGGAGCTGATCGCAGAAAAGATTCCGGTGATCGCAGACAGTGAGAAAGTTATTGATGCACCGATAGAAATTGACGGAACAACCTATCATATGACTTGCGTATCTATGGGAAATCCACATACAGTCATCTATGTGGATGATGTAAAGAATCTGGATCTGGAAAAGATCGGACCGAAATTCGAGAATCATGAGAGATTCCCAAAACGTATTAATACAGAATTTGTACATTGCATTGA
>OJNU01001271.1_pt1 | contig 13405 bp, 8 predicted proteins | sample 1597941 | NCBI WGS metagenome assembly OJNU01 (sample SAMN01915228, study PRJEB22387) | human gut metagenome | isolation source: stool | host: Homo sapiens | place: USA | reverse complement strand
AGGGCGTGGATTTCATCATCTGCGACCATCACCTCCCGGCCGAGGAAATTCCCCGTGCCGTAGCTGTCCTCGATCCCAAGCGGGTCGATTGTTCCTATCCGTTCGACGAATTGTCGGGTTGCGGCGTGGGCTTCAAGCTCGTGCAGGCCTATGCGCAGAAAAACCGGATCCCGTTCGAACAGATCAGCCCGCTGTTAGACCTGCTGGTCGTGAGCATCGCTTCGGATATCGTACCCCTGGTGGGCGAAAACCGTATCCTTGCCCATTTCGGGTTGAAAGACCTCAACCGCGAACCGTCGAAAGGATTGCTGTCGATCATCAAGATCTGCGGCCTGGACAAGCACAACATCACCATCGACGACATCGTCTTCAAGATCGGGCCGCGTATCAACGCCGCCGGACGTATGCGGATGGACGAGAACGACGAAAACGCCTCGCCCTCGGGCGGGCATGCGGCTGTCGAGTTGCTGATCGAAGGCAACGAAAGCATCGCCGCGGAGTTCGGGAACGTCATCGACGCCTACAACCAGGATCGCAAGTCGATCGACCGTTCGGTGACGCAGGAAGCGCACGATTTTATCGAGCGCAACCCCGCAATGAAAGAGCTGAAGAGCACGGTGATCTACAATCCCAAGTGGATGAAGGGCATCGTGGGAATCGTCGCCTCGCGCCTGATCGAGACCTATTACCGGCCGACAGTAGTGCTGACGATGAGCAACGGCTTCGTGACGGGGTCGGCACGCTCGGTACCGGGCTTCGACCTTTACCAGGCCGTGGAGTCGTGCTCGGATCTGCTGGAGAACTTCGGCGGGCATATGTATGCCGCCGGGCTGACGATGCGACCCGAGAACGTCGAGGAATTCACGCGCAGGTTCAACGCCTATGTCGAGGAGAACATCGACCCGCAGATGCTTATGCCGCAGGTGGATATCGACAGCGAACTGCTCTTCTCGGACATCACCCCCGCGTTCCGCAAAGACCTCAACCGCTTCCAGCCTTTCGGCCCGGGCAATACGGCGCCGGTCTTCGCGACCTACGGCGTAAGCAACCACGGCGATGCCAAACTGGTCGGCGTGGAGTGCGAACACCTGCGCATGGATCTGATCCAGCGGCAGAAGCCCAACACGAAGATCCAGTCGATCGCCTTCCAGCAACCCACGCATTACGAATGGGTGCGCTCGGGACGCCCGATCGACGTATGTTACCAGATCGTAGAGAACCATTACCGGGGGACGGTAACCACCCAACTCCGCATCAAGGACATCAAACCGGTCATGAACCGATAACTTTACATAAGAAGGGAGGGGGCTGTCTTCCGGCAGCCCCCTCCCGCTATTTTTGCGTCATACACTACTACCTTGCGTCCCTTTTTCCCCATGAACATGCCGACCACCCGGCCCGGCCTCCGGTTCCGGCCCCTCGTATGGGCCCTGCTTTTAGGCTGCATTTTAACATACCCCTTCTCACCGGCCGTCAGCAGACCTCCCGGCGACAAACGCGATTATATACTGGTAATCAACACCTATGCGGAATCGACCCCGTGGAGCAGAGGTATCATCGCAGACATCACGGCACACGTCGAACAGATCGAGAACCTGGAACTCTACACCGAACATATGACCCTGCTGTTGGTGGATTCCCCCGAGGACATCAGGACATTCGAGACGAACCTCCTGCGCGAATACGGCAAAAAACCTCCCCAGGCCCTGGTGCTGATCGGAACCCCGGCTGCCCTGTTGCGCAACTTCATCAACAGCATATGGCAAGATATCCCGACCATCGTATGTGCCGAACAGGATTTCATCGGGCCGGATAAATACTACCTCAAAAGGCAGCCCATCCCCGCATCGGAACAGGTTCCCCTCCGGGCGCTGGCAGACCAGGACAATTTGACCCTGCTTTATTCGCCGGCCTATCTCGACCAAAGCATCGACCTGATGAAGCGCATACTGCCCGGCATGGACAGGCTCGTATTCATAGACGACGCACGCTACGTCAATCGGCAAACGGAACACGACCTCGCGGAGCTGCTCGGCTCGAAATACCCCGGCATGAAATACACGGTTTATTCGGCCGACAAGATCGGGATCGACCAACTGCTCGATTCGCTGAGTACGATCGATGTAAAACAGACCGGCGTACTCTTCTCCTCGTGGCATTACCTGAAGAACATGTCAGGGCGTAACGAAATTATGACCAACCCGTTCAAGGTCATCGCCAGTTCGTCCGTACCGTTGTTCTCGCTGCGCCCGACCGGGCTCAAGAGCAGCGGCATGATCGGGGGTTACGTATACGGCGAGAACGAATATTCCGACCGGCTGATCGCCACCATAGATGCAGTGCTGGAGGGTAAGCAGCCGCGCGACATTCCCTTTTACACCCCGGCCGGTGCACAACCCGTCTTCAACTACCCGGTACTGCTCCGGCACAACATCTCCCCGAACGCCTGCCCGACAAATACCCTGTTTTTCGACAAACCGTCCTCGTTCATGGAGCGGTATAAAACCGAGATAGGTGTCTGCGGCAGCATATTCCTGTTATTCCTCATCTTCCAGCAATGGAGGATCGCCGTCCTGCGCAAGGTCGACGCAGCCCACCAGAAAGAAATGGAAACCCAGGCCAAATACTCGCACCTGTTCAACAACATGCCGATCCTGTACATGCAGGAACGGGTCGTATTCGACGCACAGGGGACGGCCATAGACACTGTTTATGTCGATGTAAACGCCCACTTCGAACGCTCCTTCTACCCCCTGGACGAAGTGGCGGGCAAATCCGGGTCGACGGTTTTCCCGGAGTCGATGCCCCAGTTCATGCCGATCATCGACATCGTACTGAAAGAAAAGCGGAGCGTTACCTTCCCCTATTACCACAAGCCGGTGAATATTTTCTACGAGGTCGTCATCTGCCCCTCGTACCAGCAGGATACGGTCGACATTTTCTGCATCGACAGCACAGCCCTGCACGATGCCCAGAAAAAGGTGGATTCGGTGAACCGGAAACTCGCACTGGCGCTCGACGTAGCCAACATCATCCCCTGGAAATGGGATCTCACGACCCACACCATCCTGTGCGACCTCAACAAGGCGGCCAAGATAGCCTCCGGGATGTCGCTGGCAAACAACCTCTCGCTTGCGGTGGACGAGGAGTGCTACTTCTCGAAAGTCCACAAGGAAGACCGGGAACGCGTCCGCACGGCTTACCGGAACCTGATCGAAGGGAGTACGGAGAAGGTCTGCGAAGAGTTCCGCGTCGTATCCAACGAAAGCGGACACTGGCACATGGAGTGGGTCGAGGCACAGGCCACGGTCGAAACCCGCGACACTAACGGCAGGCCGCTGTCGCTGGTCGGAACATCGCTCGTGATCTCCGAACGCAAACAGATGGAGCAGGAGCTGCTCACCGCACGCGACCGCGCCGAGGAGTCGAACCGCCTGAAATCGGCATTCCTGGCCAACATGAGCCACGAGATACGCACGCCGCTCAATGCCATCGTCGGGTTTTCGGGCATTCTTGCCTCGACGGACGAAGAACAAGAGAAGCAGGAATACATGTCGATCATCGAAAGCAACAATACGTTGCTGCTGCAACTCATCAGCGATATCCTCGACCTTTCGAAAATCGAGGCCGGAACGCTCGAATTCGTCCATACGGATTTCGAACTGAATGAACTGATGCGCGAGAAAGAAAACGTCATGAGGCTGAAAACCGACCAGAACGTGGAGCTGGTCTTCGAGCAGCGGTACGAAACCTGCCACGTCCGCACCGACCGCAACCGCCTTTCGCAGCTGATGATAAACCTGCTGACGAACGCCGCTAAATTCACACACCGGGGGTCGATCCGCTTCGGTTACGAGCTCCGTGCCGGGCAGCTCTATTTTTGGGTTGCGGACACCGGCTGCGGTATCCCCGCCGAGCGGAAGGACGCGGTCTTCGAACGCTTCGTCAAACTCAACTCGTTCAAGCAGGGCACGGGCCTCGGGCTTTCCATCTGCCGGACGATCGTAGAGCATCTGGGTGGGAATATCGGCGTAGAGTCGGAAGAGGGCAAAGGTTCGACCTTTTGGTTCACGCTTCCGTACGTCCCCGGCCAATCGGAACAGGCGGAGGCCCCGGCACAGATACTTCAGGCCATCCCGACGGTCGAGAAGGACAAGCTCGTAATCCTCATCGCCGAGGACAACGAAAGCAATTACCGTCTTTTCGAGTCGATCCTGCGCCATGAATACAAGCTCGTACACGCCTGGAACGGCCGCGAAGCAGTCGATTTATTCAACCGGTACACCCCGCACCTGGTGCTCATGGACATCAACATGCCCGAGATGGACGGCTACGAAGCCACGGCTCAGATCCGCAAACAGTCGGCCGACGTGCCAATCATCGCCGTGACGGCTTTCGCCTTCGCATCCGACGAACAGAAGGTACTCTCGAGCGGATTCGACGGCTACATGCCCAAGCCGATCAACGCCCGGCAACTCAAAACACAGGTACTCGACATGCTTCGCAAGCGCATGACGCTGATTTAAATGGAAAAGGAAGCCCCGTCGGGAGCTTCCTTTTTCATCGGTGCCCGTATCCGTTCTTACTCCAGGCGGATGATCCGCGCATCGTCGTCCGACCCGGGCAGCGGGGCGGGGGTGAAGTCGGAATACCCCGCCGCAACGGCGCAGAGGGGTTGGCAGTCCGCCGGGATGGGCAGGAAGCTGCGCAGGTAGCCAGCGGCAGTCTCCCCGCCGGGCTCGTCCTTGCGGCGCGGGCGGCCGTTGATGTGCACCCAGCACGAAGCCAGTCCTTCGTCGACACACGCCAGTTGCAGGATGGTCGCCGAGATCGCGGCGTTCTCCCGCCACAGGTCGCTTTTCGTGGTATCGCCCAGCACGACGATCGCCAGCGGGGCACCCTTCATGAACGCCGAACCGTAATCGCGCATGTCGGCCATGCGGGCCACCAGGGCAGGGTCGTCGACCACCACCAGGTGCGTCGTACGGGTATTGCGCGCCGATGGCGCCGACAGAGTCTCGTGCAGGATGCGGTCTACGACCTCACGCGGCACCGCACGCTCCGAGAATTTGCGGATGCTGCGGCGTTTTTCGATCAACTCTTTGAATTCCATCTGTTTTTATATTTTGTGTTTTCGGCCTCTCTTTTGCAAAAATAGTGAAAAAAAACTATCTTTGTTAAATTGATAATATTTCAGCAGGATTCGCAATCCGATATACCGAACTATTATTTACCGAACCAAACGTTCACCGCATCCAGGCAAAGGAATGCAACAAAATCAGCCATACATTCCATACAGCACTCCCAACCGGGAAGCACAGAAATACCTATTACTTAAAATGATGAAAATAAAAAATATAATCCTCTCGTTTCTATTAGGTATTTTCACCGTCGCATGCAGCGGAGCAGGCGAAGTTGCCGACGAAGGATACATGGGTTCCGGCTATACAAAGGAGGAATTAGACGCAAAGGGAGTCAATACCCAGCATCTGTTCGTATTTACGGAGGAGCGTGCTACTTACAATGGCCGGACATTCTCGATAAACATACCCATTGACTCGCTTATCGAGATATTCGGACCTTGCGAGAGAATCCTTTACGGAAAAGATTACAATACAGGATACAACCGCTATTTCTGGGACACGATAGGCTTTACAGCTTTAGTCTCCCCCGAAAAAGAAGTAATGGAGTTCAATCTGCATTGGGATTACCTGCCTAAAGAAAAGGAATACGACTATGACGATCCGGATCCGGCCGATGTTCCGGCAAAATTTTTCAAAGGAAAGATACTGTTGAACGGGATTCCACTCGACAATACGTCGGATTACGCAGATTATTGCAATAATAAAGAGATACAAAGTCTGTTGCTTAAATTAGCAAGGAAGAAGGGGATCAAAAGAAACTTCCATCAATGTTTATATCATTTCGTAGACAATGGAAGTATTAATCGGTACCATCACTCTTATCATAAGCTCTACTTTTTCGATTATACGACATTCGAAAACAATCCTTTTTTCTCATACAGGGTGAAAGTAGTAACCAAAACCGGACAGATACATGAATTCGGAATGCAGTACGCTGTCTACACCAATCCAAACTCCATAGATATCTTTTGACCTATTCATTTATACATATTTGATCTTCAAAACTTTGAAAACGATGGAATTCAGATTCACCATAGCCCTTATCTACGATTTCGACGGCACGCTCGCCCCCGGCAACATGCAGGAGTACGACTTCATACCCGCCGTGGGCAAAAGCAACAAGGAATTCTGGACGGAGGCCAACACGCTGGCCGAAGAACAGGATGCCGACATGGTACTGACCTATATGGCACGCATGTTACAGGAAGCCAAGTCGAAAGGGCTGTCGCTGCGGCGCGAGGCATTTCAGGATTCGGGACGCCGCGTGACGCTTTACAAGGGCGTGAAGGAGTGGTTCGCGCGGATCAACGCCTACGGCGCCGCACACGGGATAAGAATCCTGCACTACATCAACTCGTCAGGGATGAAGGAGATCATCGAAGGAACTCAGATCGCACACGAGTTCCGGAAGATCTATGCCTGCTCGTTTCTCTACGACGTCGACGGCATCGCCTACTGGCCCGGCGTGGCGGTCAACTATACCAATAAGACGCAGTTCATCTTCAAGATCAACAAGGGCGTCGAGTCGGTGTCGGACTGCAAACTGGTCAATCAGTATATCGAGGAGCGCGAACGTCCCGTGCCTTTCAGCCGTATGATCTACGTGGGCGACGGGACGACCGACATTCCCTGTATGCGGCTGGTGAAGAACTTCGGCGGACACTCGATCGCCGTCTACAACCCCGCGTCGGCGAAGGTGGGGCGCAAGGACCTGGCGTCGCTCATCCGCGACAACCGCGTCAACCACGTCTGTGCGGCCGATTATACCGAAGGGTCGGAGATCGACCGGCTGGTGAAACTCATCATCGACAAGATCGCGGTCGACTTCGAGCTGCAACAGCTCGAAATCCCGCGTTAAACGCATCGCTCATGAAGATCGTATTCGCAACCAACAACGCCCACAAGCTCGCCGAGGTGCAGGCCGTGCTGGGCGACGCCTACGAACTGGTGACGCCGCGCATGTGCGGCGTGGAGGAGGAGATTCCCGAAAACCAGCCGACGCTCGAAGGCAATGCCTCCGAGAAGTCGCACTACCTGCGCGCCCGCACGGGGCTCGACTGCTTCGCCGACGATACGGGTCTCGAAGTCGAGGCGCTGGACGGCGCGCCGGGCGTCCATTCGGCGCGCTATGCCTCCGACGGCCACGACTTCGCGGCCAACAACCGCCTGCTGCTGCGCAACTTGGAGGGGGTGGCCAACCGCCGCGCACGCTTCCGCACGGTCATTTCGCTGCTTGTGGGCGACGAGGAGCACCTCTTCGAAGGGGTCGTCGAGGGGCGCATCGTCGAACGGGAGAGCGGAGCCGAGGGGTTCGGTTACGATCCGCTCTTCGTGCCCGACGGCTGCGACCGTACCTTCGCCGAGATGTCGCCCGACGAGAAGAACGCCGTGTCGCACCGCGGCCGCGCCGTGCGCAAACTGGCCGCCTTCCTGCGCGCCCGCGGCGAAAAGTGACACCCCGACTTCGACACTCCGGCCGATGACCGATAAAGCCCTCCTTCTGCACCGGCTGGCAGCCTGCTCCGGCCCGCTGCTGGCCGCAGGTGCCGCGCAGGCGCAGCAAGCCGCCCCCGCGCAGCGCCCCAACATCCTCTTCATTCTGACCGACGACCAGCGGTGGGACGCCGTGGGATACGTCAACCCGATCGTCCGCACGCCGCACATCGACTCGCTGGCCCGCGAAGGGGTCTGCTTCCGCAACGCCTTCGTCACGACGCCGATCAGCGCCGCCAGCCGCGCGTCGCTGCTTACGGGCATGTACGAGCGCACGCACGGCTACACCTTCCGGCAGGGCCCGCTCAAAGAGCCTTACATGCAGCAGTCCTATCCCGTCCTGCTGCGTGCGAGCGGCTATACGACCGCCTATTTCGGGAAGTTCGGCGTCATCTATCCCGGTGCGCAGCGGCTCTTCGACGCGGCCGACCTCTATGACCGCCGCGGCAAATTCCCCGACCGCCGCGGCTATTTCTACAAGACGATCGACGGCGATACGGTACACCTGACCCGCTATACGGGCTACGAGGCACAGCGATTCCTGCGCGAAGTTGATCCGTCGAAGCCCTTCTGTCTGTCGCTCGGTTTCAGTGCTCCGCATGCCCACGATCCCGCACCGGAGCAGTATTTCTGGGAGCCGTGGGCCGATTCGCTCTACCGCGACCTGACCGTCGCGCCGCCGCTGCTGGCCGACGACCGCTACTTCGAGGAGCTGCCCGAGGCGGTGCGCAGGGGCTACAACCGTGTGCGCTGGACGTGGCGCTACGATACGCCGCAGAAGTACCAGCACAGCGTCAAGGGCTACTACCGCATGATCTCGGAGGTCGACCGCGAGGTGGGGGCCATCCGGCAGGTGTTGCGCGAGCAGGGGCTCGACCGCAATACGATCATCGTCTTCATGGGCGACAACGGTTATTTCCTCGGCGAGCGGCAGCTGGCCGGCAAATGGCTGATGTACGACCGTTCGCTGCGGGTGCCGATGCTCATCTACGACCCGCGCGGCCGCGACCCCCGCGAGGTGGAGGACATGGTGCTCAATATCGACGTTCCGGCGACGATCCTCGATGCGGCGGGCGTCGCCGTGCCCGAAGCCTATCAGGGCGTCAGCCTGCTGGGCTACACCCGCGGCGAGGCGCCGGCCGCCGACCGCGAAGCGTTCCTGTGCGAACATCTCTGGGAGCTGGACGAAATCCCTTCGAGCGAGGGAATCCGCACCGAGCGGTGGAAATACATGCGTTACCGCTTCATCCCGGGTTGGGAGGAGCTTTACGATCTGGCGGCCGATCCGGAGGAGGCGGTCAATCTCGCCTCCGATCCGGCCTACGACCGGACGTTGGAGGAGTTGCGCCGGGAGTGCGACCGGCAGATCGAGCGTTACGTCTCGCTGCGCCGCCACTGATTCCGGGCGAAGGTGTTCCTCCCGAAAAATCCATGCCGGAGAACAATGCGCAGCCGCGGCCGTACGCTTTTTCGGGGAAATCGGTTCGGAATGCTTCTCGGGGATTTTTCTGCCGGAATGAAGGCTTTCCCCGGCTTTCCCCGATGGAATGCAACCTTTTGTGGCTTAAAATGTTCGGATCGTTATTCCGTGCCGGAACATGCTGCCGGCGTGCGGCTTGCATCTCTGCGGAAAAAAGCGTATCTTTATCGGAAGAGCCGGCGCCGGAGGGCGGCCGGCTCATCGCCCTCGGCGGCCTGCTGCCTGCGGGGCGGATACTGCCTGCGAAGAGATGAAAGAAACCCTATTTATTCACTTAACTCAACTGTTTATGAAACATTTTATCCTATGGGGTCTGACGCTCGCGGCCGTGGTGCTGGGCGGGTGCTCGGACGATTACGACGACACGGAGCTTCGCACGGGGTTGAACGATCTGCGGGATCGCGTCGCGAAACTCGAAACGCAGCTGACGAAGCTCAACGGCGAAATCACGACGATCGATGCGCTGGTCAGGAAATTGGAGAGCAATGTCTCGGTGGTGAAGGTCGAGCCGGGCACGGACGGCAAAAGCTACACGATCTACTTTTCGGACGACACGAAAGCGGTGATTGCCAACGGCGAGGACGGCGCCGCGGGCAAGGATGCTCCGGTGATCGGCGTGAAGGAGGAGGACGGCGTCTACTACTGGGCGCAGACGATCGACGGAAAGACGACGATCCTCGAAGTCGACGGGCAGAAACTGCGCGTGACGGCCGAAGTTACCCCCCCCCGGCTGTCGGTCGACGAAGAGGGTTACTGGGAGGCGAGCTATGACGGCGGAGATACGTGGGAGCGGATCACGAATGCCGCGGGCGAGCCGGTGAAGGCCGTGACGGACGACGGATCGTCGATTCAGGACTCGTTTTTCAGCGCCGTGACGCAGGACGACGGCAACGTCTATTTCACGCTGACCGACGGGTCGGTCATCACGGTCGCGAAGCGGACGGATTTCTACCTGATCCTGCGCAAGGCTCCCGATGTGGCACCCTTCGTCTACGGCGAGACCAAGACCTATGAGATCGAGAGCGCCGGCGTGGCGGAGACGATTCTCACCAAGCCCGACGGATGGCGCGTGGCATTGAAGGACGACGTGTTGAGCGTGACGGCTCCGGCGGCCGACGCTGCGGGCTTCGAGGCCGAAGGCACGGTGGCCGTGATCTATTTCGACGGTGCGGAGCGCAGCTCGGTGGCCAAGTTGGGCGTCGTGGTCGACAAGAGCCAGACCGGCGTGACCGAGGGCGACGACTTCACGATCGACATCACCGAGGTGACCGACAAGAGCGTCACGGCGACCGTCACGCCGAAGGACGCTTCGATCTATTACTATGTTTCGGCTTACGATGCCGAGACGTTCGATGAAAAGGGCGAGGCGGCCGTCGTCGCCGAACTGAAAGCGATGTTCGATTTCTATGTTCAGTATGGAATGTGGGATTATTACAAAGAGACGCTGATGTCGAAGGGAACGGCTACTTATACCACGCCTGAGGCGACGCCGCTCGCGGCCGGTGCGTCTTATTATCTGATCGCCTTCGGATTGGAGGAAAACAGCGAAGGAACCGCATTGATACCCAATACCGCCGTAATGAAGGTTCCCTTCAAGACGACTACGCCGGTGGTGGTCAATACCAAATACCGCGTCACGGTCGACAACATCACGTGGTACGGCGCCGGGTACAGTGTGGTGCCGAGCGACGACCTGCACTATTTCCACGGCATCGTCAAGAAGTCGGCCTTCACCGGCGGGCAGGGGCAGCCTCTGACCGACGCGGAGGTGGCCGCCGCCTATGTCAAGGAGTATGAAAATCGTTATTATGACGAACTCTACCTGAATGATCCGACGACGATCAAGTGGACCGATCTTTCTTCCTGCGGTACGCAGCGGCAGGTCGTTCCGCGCGCCTGGATCCGCGAAAACGAACTGGCCAACGAGGCGATCCGTCCGCTGGTCGCCGAGACGGACTACTGCCTGATCGCCTTCGGCGTCGACGGCAAGGAGCTGCGCACGGACGTGGCGAAGAAGGAGTTCCGCACGCCGGCCTTCACGCCGACCGAGGAGTGCACGTTCGACCTCGACGTGACGGTATCGCGTCAGAATCTCTCGATCAAGGTCACGCCGTCGAACAAGAACCTGACCTATATCTGCCACCTCGACAAGAGTGCGACCTATTATGAGTTCGAAACCGACATGCAGTATGCGGCCGACGACCTCTTCTGGACGAAATACAACCTCGAAGCGGGCCGGACGCTCTCCGACGAGCTGCTGACGGGCGACATCGAAATGAAGGCCGAGAATCTGTGGGCTTCGACCGGTTATGTGGTCTATGCCTACGGCTGTACGGCCGACGGGGTGATTACCACGCCGCTCACGTCGGTCCGCGTATTGACCGAGGCCGGTTCGGATACGCCTCCGGCCACTGCCGCCAAGCCGCGTCTGGTGCGGGTACGGTAGCATCCGTTTCGGAAAATAAAAATCCCCGACTCCTTGCGAGCCGGGGATTTTTACGGATGACGACGGGGGCGGGTCACCGCTTGTTGTAGAGGTTCATCGTGCGTTCGGCGCCGATCGTGGCGAAGGAGAGAACGGCCTCGGCGAAGACTTTCAGCCGCTCGGGCAGCGCCTTGCGCTCTTCGTCCGACCACGACCCCAGCACGTAGTCCACCTGATGCCCGCGGGCGAAATCGCCGCCGATGCCGAAACGGATGCGGGCGTACGCCTCCGTGCCCAGCAGCTCGGTGATGTTTTTCAGCCCGTTATGACCGCCGGCGCTGCCTTTCGGCCGCATCCGCAGCGTCCCGAAAGGGAGTGCGATGTCGTCCACCACGACCAGCAGATTTTCCGGCGCGATCTTCTCGGCTTCCATCCAGTAACGGACGGCTTTGCCCGAGAGGTTCATGTAGGTCGACGGTTTGAGCAGCACGAGCGTGCGTCCCTTGTAGCGCAGTTCGGCCGTCGCGCCGTAACGGCCCGTCGTAAAAGCGATGTTGGACTGCTCGGCTAAGCAATCCAACACCTTGAATCCGATGTTGTGGCGGGTGTCGGCGTATTCGGCGCCGATGTTCCCCAGTCCTACAACGAGGTATTTCATCGTCCGGAATTTATCGGTTTCGACAATCGTTTCGGTTCCGGAGCGACGGCTACTGGGCGGCCTTCGCTGCGGCGCCGCGCGAAGCACGCGTTACGCGAACGGCGCAAACGGCCGTGGTGGCGGGGGTCAGGAATTTCAGGTCGTCCGATTTGAGGTCGCCCACGAAGATCGTCTTGCCCACGCCCAGCGTCGTCACGTCGACGGTGATCTCGTCGGGCAGTTTGTCGACCGGGCCGCTGACGAAGATCTTGCGGGTCGAGAGGACGAGCTTGCCGCCCACCTTCACGCCCTCGGCGTTGCCGGTCAGACGCACGCCGTCGTCGTCATAGGTGACGATCAGGTCGCCGCCGCTGACCTTGACGGTGATGGGTTCGCCCTTCGGGCACAGGCCGTTTTCCGTGGCGGCCACCACGGCCGCGCACGCGCCGGTGCCGCAGGCGCGGGTCTCGCCGTTGCCGCGCTCCCAGACGCGCATCTTGATCGTCGTGCGGTTGACGACGCGGATGAACTCCGTGTTCGTGCGCGCGGGGAAGATGTCCGCGTGCTCAAACTGCGGGCCGAGGTGCGCGACGTCCACCTCATCCACGCGATCGGCAAAGACGACGCAGTGGGGGTTGCCCATCGAGAGGCACGTGATGCGGTACTCCCCGCCGGCGATCGTCACCGGCCGGTCGATCACGCGCTCGCCCTCGAGCATCACGGGCACATTGGCGGGCTCAAACGCGGGCTTGCCCATGTCGACCGTCACGAGGCCGACCGTGCCGAAGCGCGTGTACAAGTGCAGCCGGTGCACGGTGCCGCCGGCCTCGATCGTGAGATCGTCGCGCGGCACGATGCCGTTGTCGTACAGGTACTTGGCCACGCAGCGGATGGCGTTGCCGCCCATGCCGCCGGCGCTGCCGTCGCGGTTGAAGACACGCATTTTCGCGTCGGCCACGTCGCTGTGCTCGATGAGCACGATGCCGTAGCCGCCGATGCCGCGGTGGCGCGAGCAGAGCGGGATGCACAGCGACTCGGGGCAGGTGATGTGTCCGTCAAAGTTCTCGACGTAGATATAGTCGTCGCCGGTGGCCTGCATTTTCGCAAACTTCAGGCTCTGGCGCTCGGTGCGCATGTGGTTGATGTCCACGAGCTCGGTGTTGCGCTCGTTGTAGCGGCTGGCGATGATGTCCGCCAGGGCGTTGGCCGTGTCGAGCGAGGTGAAG
>OJNU01001260.1_pt1 | contig 13519 bp, 10 predicted proteins | sample 1597941 | NCBI WGS metagenome assembly OJNU01 (sample SAMN01915228, study PRJEB22387) | human gut metagenome | isolation source: stool | host: Homo sapiens | place: USA | reverse complement strand
GCCAGTTCTTGTGGGCCTCGGCGCTGTTGCAGCCCTTGTACAGGGTGCCGAACTGGTCCACGGCGATGATGTCCTTAGCGCCGGCGGTCATCAGCATCTTGATGATGGCCGTACCGGCAGCGCCGGGGCCGTTCAGGACGATGTGGACGTCCTCCATCTTCTTACCCACCACGCGCAGGGCGTTGATGAGGGCGGCGGTCACGACGATGGCCGTGCCGTGCTGGTCATCGTGGAAGACGGGGATGTCCAGCTCACGCTCCAAGGTCTCTTCGATCTCAAAGCACTCAGGGCTCTTGATGTCTTCGAGGTTGATGCCGCCGAAGGTGGGGGCGATGGCCTTGCAGGCCGCGATGACGCTGGCCGCGTCGTGGGCGTCGATGCAGATGGGGAAAGCATCCACGCCGCCGAACTCCTTGAACAGCACAGCCTTGCCCTCCATGACCGGCAGGCCTGCCTCGGGGCCGATGTCACCCAGACCCAGCACGGCGGTGCCGTTGGAGACGACAGCCACCATATTGCTCTTGAAGGTGTACTTGTAGACGTCGTCGGGGTTTTCCCTGATCTTGCGGCAGGGTTCAGCGACACCGGGGGTGTAGGCGGTGGACAGGTCATCGCGGGTCTTGACCTCCACCTTGCTCACGATGCCCACCTTGCCGTGGTGCGTCTCGTGCATTTCCAGAGCTGCTTTGTTGAAATCCATGGGTTTATCCTCCTTTATCAACCTCTCAGTCTCGCTGTCGCTCGACAGCTCCCCTAGCGAGGGGAGCCTCTGGCGAAGAGATAAAGCTTTACGGAATGCCAAGGCCTCTCCTCGATAGGAGAGGTGGCAATGCGAAGCATTGACGGAGAGGTTAACATCTAAGAATGGGGTACAGCCCCTTTCAGAGGGGCGCACCACCAGAAAGAGAAAACAAATGAGTGAAACGATACTGATAGCAGAAAACTTAAAGTTCCGCTACGACTCGGAGCAGCCCGGCTACGCGCTCAACGGCGTCTCCATGCAGGTCAAGCGGGGCGAGTTCGTGGCCGTGCTGGGCGCAAACGGCTGCGGCAAATCCACCCTTGCCAAGCACTTCAACGCCATCCTCCTGCCGGAGGAGGGCAAGGTGTACGTCGAGGGCATGGACACCGCCGATGATGACAAGCTCTATGACATCCGCCAGACCGTGGGCATGGTGTTCCAAAGCCCCGATAACCAGATCGTCGCCACGGTGGTAGAGGAAGACGTGGCTTTCGCGCTGGAAAACCTCGGTGTTCCGCCGGAAGAGATGCGCCGCCGCGTTGATGACGCCATGAAGATGGCGGGCATCTACGAGTTCCGGGAGCGCGCACCCCACAACCTCTCGGGCGGCCAGAAGCAGCGCGTCGCCATTGCGGGCGTCGTCGCCATGCGTCCCGACTGTCTCATCCTCGACGAGGCCACCGCCATGCTCGACCCTCGCGGCCGTGAGCAGGTGATGCAGACCATCCACCACCTCAACAAGGATCTGGGCATCACCGTTGTGTCCATCACCCACTACATGGAAGAGGCCGCGCAGGCCGACCGTGTTCTGGTGATGAGCCAGGGCAATGTGGTGATGGAAGGCACCCCGAAAGAGGTATTCAGCCAGACCGAAAAAGTCCGTTCTCTCCGCCTTGACGTGCCGCAGGCCGCAGAGCTGCGGGATGAGCTGGTCAAGGCCGGCATCCCCATGCCCGAAGGCATCATCGACACCGGCGAGTGCGCACAGGCTCTGTATGAGCTGCTGAAGTAAGGGGGAACGGAAACATGGCAAGTATTATCAAAGTAGAACACCTGAGCTATGTCTACAACCCCGGTATGCCGAACGCAGTCACCGCGCTGGACGACGTGAGCTTTGAGGTGGAAGAGGGCGATTTCGTGGGCATCATCGGAGCCACCGGCTCCGGCAAAAGCACCCTCATCACCCACATGAACGGTCTGAACAAACCCACCAGCGGCAAGATCATCATTGATGGCCGCGACCTCTGGGCCGAACCGGAAAAGATCCGGGATTTCCGTTTCCTGACGGGTCTGGTGTTCCAGTACCCGGAGTACCAGCTCTTTGAGGAAACATGCTATAAGGACATCGCCTTCGGCCCGAAGAATATGGGCCTCGACGAGGCGGAGGTCGATAAGCGCGTCCACGAGGCGGCAGAATTCGTCGGCCTCGATGAAGCGCTGTTGGAGCGCAGCCCCTTTGAGCTGTCCGGCGGACAGAAGCGCCGCGTAGCCGTGGCGGGCGTTATGGCCATGAAGCCCCGTATCCTCGTTCTGGATGAGCCTGCGGCCGGCCTCGACCCCGAGGGACGAGATGAGATCCTGTCCGAGGTGAAGGACTACCACAAAAAGACCGGCACCACGGTGCTTCTGGTCTCCCACAGCATGGAGGACATTGCCAAGTACGCCGACAAGGTGCTGGTGATGAGCCGGAAGAAGATCGCCATGTACGACACGGTGGAGAAGGTCTTTGCCCGCGCTCCCGAGCTGCTGGAACTGGGCCTCTCCGTGCCGCAGGTGACGAAAATCTTCCTCAAGCTGCGGGAGATGGGCGTGGACGTCCCGGCGGACGTCTACACCATCCCCTACGCCGTCAAGATGATCCTGGCGGCAAAAGCCCGGAGGGATGCAGGGGAGACCCTCGTCTTACCCCGGAATGATGATCAGAAAGGGGGTGCAGCCGAATGCTGAGAGATATTACCATCGGCCAGCACTTCCCCGGCAACAGCCTCGTCCATCGTTTTGACCCCCGGCTCAAGCTGGTGCTGACCATCCTGTATATCGTGCTGCTCTTTGCGGCGTCCAACCCGCTGGGCCTTGCGCTTTCGCTGATTTTCCTCGCCGTGATGTACGCGGTAGCGAAAATTCCCTTCAAGCTCATCCTCAAGAGCCTGAAGCCCATCTTCCCCATCATCGTCTTTACGGCGGTGCTGAACCTCTTCTTTGTCTCGGGCGAGGGCGACCCGGTGTTCAAGCTCGGATTTCTGACCGTTTATGCGGAGGGTATCCGGTATGCTGTACTGATGGCGGTGCGCGTCATGGCCCTCATCGCAGGCACGAGCCTTTTGACCTACACCACCAGTCCCATCGTCCTGACGGACGCCATCGAGCAGCTGCTCAAGCCTCTTGGCAGGCTCCACTTCCCGGTGCATGAACTGGCCATGATGATGAGCATCGCGCTGCGGTTCATTCCTACCCTTATCGAGGAGACCGACAAGATCATGAACGCCCAGAAAGCCCGTGGTGCGCAGCTGGACAACGGCAAGATGACCGAGCGCATCAAGGCGCTGGTCCCGGTGCTGGTGCCGCTGTTCATCTCGGCTTTCCGCCGCGCCGACGAGCTGGCCATGGCTATGGAGTGCCGCTGCTATCGCGGCGGCGACGGACGCACCCGCCTCAAGGTGCTGCGGTGCGAAAAGCAGGATTATATCGACCTTGCAGTGTGCATTGTGTGTTTTGCGGTGATCCTCGCTTCGAGATTGGTGTTCCCGAATTTCTAAGGTGCGATAGATATGTTCTCTTTTGATGTCAAAAGAGAACCAGAAAACCACCAGCGATTTCGACGCGCTGGATCCACGAGAAAGGGGCTGCTCGCCCCTTTCAGACCCCAAAGGAGAAGTCGAAACGGAAAAAAGCTAGCCGCTTCGCTAAACGCTTTTTTCTCGTTTCTCCGATTTTGAATGATACGGACGGGAAAGTTGTAATTTCATTGATGAACTATCTTCTTACTTTAGCATACGATGGCACGAACTACTGCGGGTTTCAGGTGCAGCCCAACGGGCGGAGCGTAGCTGCTGTGTTTCAGGACGCCCTGGAGGCGGTGCTGGGCTGTCGGCCCGACATCAAGGGCTGCAGCCGCACCGACGCCGGCGTCCACGCGCTGGGCTTCATGCTCAACTTCCACGCCGACACCCGCATCCCGGCGGCAAAGCTGCCGCTGGCGCTGAACCAGCATCTGCCCCCGGACATCCGGGCGCTGGAAGCGCGGGTGGTGCCGGACGATTTCCACGCCCGCTATGCGGCCCACACCAAGACCTATCTCTACCGCATCCACAACAGTCCAATCGACTCGCCCTTTGCCGCGCGGTATTATACCAAAGTGCCGGGGCGGCTGGACGCGGACAAGATGCAGCAGGCGGCGCAGTATTTTGTGGGAAAGCACGATTTCCTCGCCCTCTGCGCCTCGGGCAGCTCGGCTGCGGCTCACGGCGACACCGTGCGCACCATCACGGCCTGTGACGTTCAGCGCCGGGGCGACGACATCGACATCACGGTGACGGCGGACGGCTACCTCTACAACATGGTGCGCATCCTTGCAGGAACCCTCTGTGAGGCCGGCGCGGGGCGTCTTGCGCCTGAGGCTGTGCCGGGCATCCTCGCCAGCCGCGACCGCAAAAACGCTGGGCCGACGCTGGCGGCGAAGGGACTTTTCCTCAAGAGCGTGGACTACGACACGCCCATAGAATAACGCAAACATGACCGATGCTCCCGGAGGGAAAACGCCCCTTTGGGAGCACTGTCATTGCACGAAGGGACAGGAGAGTATGAGAAAAAGACAGCGCGGCACCCGGCCTGTGTCGGACGAGCCGCTTTCGGCGGGACGGGTCGAATACCTCGAGCAGGCCCGCGAGCGGGTGCGGAACCGGCGCATCCGCCGCACGGCACTCATCGTCGTGGCGCTGACGCTGGTGGTGCTGTTCACTACCGGCATCGTGGGCAGCTCTGTTGCCATGGCCAAGGACTGGGCCGATACTGCCCGCATCCTGCTCTTCCCCGGCACGGGCTGGCCCCAGCAGACCGGCGTCATGGAGGTGAAACAGCTTGCCTCCATGAACAGCAGCTTTGTGGAGCTGGGCGAGGAAGGGTGCGTGGTCTGGTCCCGCACCGGCACCCGGCTCAACTCCATCCAGAGCGGCTACGCCCGCCCTGCGCTGGCTGCGGGCAAGAACCGCTTTGTGCTCTACAACCGCTCGGGCAATGAGCTGCGGGTGGAGAGCCGAACCCAGAATCTCTACACCAAGACGATGGAGAGCAGCATCACCCTCTGTGCCATGGCCGACAACGGCACACTGGCCGTCGTCACAGAGGACCCCGGCAGCGCGGCCCGGCTTCGGGTCTATTCGTCCTCAATGGAGCAGCTGCTGAGCTGGAGCCTCACCATCGCCGACGGCACCCCGCTGCGGCTGGCCTTTTCGCCGGATGGGCGGCGGCTGGCAGTGGCGGCGGTGACGGTAAACGGCGGCCAGATGGTCACGAATTTCTATGTCGTCACCCTGGCGCAGGGCGACCCCATGCTGGTGGGCAGCGGAAGCGGCGCGGCCCAGTGGCTGAGCTGGACCGGTTCCCAGAGCATCCTGGCCGTCTGCGACAGCCGCGCTGTCCTCTACAACGCATCGGGCGGCGAGCAGGCAGACTATGACTTTACCGGGCAGACCCTCCGCGACATCTCGGTGGACGCTTCGGGCAATACTGCCCTTCTGCTGGCCTCCGGCCAGCTCTGTCAGGCCGTGATGCTGGGCCGTGACCTCGGCGTCGAGAGCACCACGCAGGTGCAGGCGTCCAACCGCATCGTCCGCTCCGGTGCGCAGTTCTATCTGCTCACCGACAACGGCGTGGAGTGCCTTTCCACCGACGGCACCTCTCAGTGGACCCAGAGCCTTTCGGCCCGCCCACAGGGTCTGCTGGCCGACCGCAGGCAGCTGCTGGTCTTCTGCGGCAATACGGTGCAGGTATTGACCCCGCCTGCGGCGGAAAACAACGCTCAAAGCAATACATAATAAGGAAAACAAGGTATGTTCAAGAATCCGTCATTTCTTTTTGATATAGTATGTACCGTGGTCTGGCTGCTTCTGGCTGTGCGCTATGCCCGCAAGGGCTTTCTCGCATCCAGTGTCCAGCTGGGCGGGAATGTCTTCAGCCTCGTGGGCGCCCGGGTCTTTTCGGGCTGGGCGGCTGCCGAGGTGTTCCAGCGCTTTCTGGCCGGGAGCTTCCGTACCCAGATCGCGGAGAGCATCTCGGCCGGAGGGGTCGTGGACCTGACCGGCATCGCGGACAAGTACGCGGGCTTTCTGCCCGAGAGCTTCCGCGCCTCCATCGTGGAGACCTGCGAGCGCTCCATCTCGGCTGTGCTCAGCGACAACGCCGTGGTGCTGGCGGACGCCATCGTCCAGAAGGTGCTGGCTCCGCTGCTCACGCCGGTCATCTCGGTCGTGCTCTTTTTCGTGGCCTTTGCCCTGCTGCGGATGCTGGTGAGTATGCTGGTCACCGTGCTGGGCCTCGTCAACCGGCTGCCGGTCATCGGCACCGTCAACCGCTGGCTGGGCTGGGTCACCGGCTGTGTCGCCAGCACCATGGACATCTATCTGATGCTCTGTGTGGTGTGGGCCGTCATCGTCATCACCGGCGGCAATCTGACCGTCCTGAACGATACGGTCATGAGCAGCAGCCTTTACTATAAAGCATTCAATCTGTTCAACCCCTTCCTGTAAAGGGGAGCTTTAGGAGGAACCTATATGGTCTGCAGTCGCTGTCAGAAACGTCCGGCCATCATCTTCGTCCAGCGGATGGAGAACGGCCAGATGAAAAATGAGGGCTTTTGCCTGCACTGTGCGCGTGAGCTGCACATCAAGCCGGTGGAAGACCTGATGAAGCAGTTCGGTATGTCCGACGAGGACATGGATAACATGGAAAACCGGATGGAGAGCATGATGGATGAGATGGGGGACGCGAACCCCCTCTCCCTCATGATGAATATGGGCCAGCCCATGGGCGGCGAGGAGAACGAAGGGGACGACGACCTTGTCCCCGGCTCCAGCGCTACCTTCCCGCTGGGCGTCAAGGCGGAGGGCGATGCCGGAAACAGCAAAAAGGCCCAGAAGAACGGCAAAAAGCCGCCCCGCCGCAAATTCCTCGACACCTACTGCGAGAACCTGACCCGCAAAGCCCGGGAGGGCAAGCTCGACGACATCGTGGGCCGTGACCGCGAAATTTACCGTACCATTCAGATTTTGAGCCGCCGCCAGAAGAACAACCCCTGCCTCATCGGTGAGGCGGGCGTCGGCAAGACGGCCATTGCCGAGGGCATCGCGGAGCGCATCGCCAAGGGCAATGTCCCTGTGGGTCTGAAGGATAAGGAGATCTTCCTGCTGGATCTGACCAGCCTCGTGGCCGGCACCCAGTTCCGCGGCCAGTTCGAGCAGCGGGTCAAGGGCCTGCTGAGCGAGGTCAAGGCGGCGGGCAATGTCATCCTGTTCATTGACGAGATCCACACCATTACCTCTGCCGGTGAGAGCGAGGGTGCCATGAATGCGGGCAACATCCTGAAGCCCGCCCTCTCCCGCGGCGAGATCCAGGTCATCGGTGCCACCACCTTCAACGAGTACCGCAAGTATATCGAGAAGGACCAGGCGCTGGAGCGCCGGTTCCAGCCCGTGCGGGTGGAGGAACCCAGCGTTGCTGATACGCTGGCCGTGATGGGCGGCATCAAGCACTACTACGAGGAGCACCACCATGTGCAGGTGCCCGCCGATGTGCTGAACGCCACCGTGACCCTGAGCGAGCGGTATATCACCGACCGCTACCTGCCCGACAAGGCCATCGACCTGCTGGACGAGGCCTGTGCCTGCTGCAATCTGGCCCACCCGGTCATCTCCGAGTACCTGACCATGCAGAAGGAACTGGAGGCCCTCAAGCAGGAAGAGGCCGACATGGAAAACGCCGATGTGAACGAGCCCATCGACTACGAGCGTGTGGCAGAGCGCAAGACCCGGATGGCACAGCTGGAGCGGGAATTGCCCGCCAAGCAGGCTGCGGCCGGGGAGATCCAGGTGACCATGGACGATGTGGCCAAGGTCATTGAGCTGTGGACGGGCATCCCGGCGGTGAAGATCCGGGAGACCGAGTATGCAAAGCTCGCAAGCCTTGAGACCGAGCTGAAAAAGAAGATCATCGGTCAGGACGATGCCGTGCATCTGGTGGCCCAGGCGGTCAAGCGCAGCCGCGCCGACCTTTCGGGCCGCCGCCGTCCGGCCAGCTTCATCTTTGTGGGCCCCACCGGCGTGGGCAAGACGGAGCTGGTGAAGCAGCTGGCAAACCAGCTCTTTGACGGCCCCGACCCGCTGATCCGGCTGGATATGAGCGAGTATATGGAGAAGTACGCGGTGTCCCGCATGATCGGTTCCCCTCCGGGCTATGTGGGCTACGAGGAGGCGGGTCAGCTGACCGAAAAGGTCCGCCGCCGCCCGTACAGCGTGGTGCTGTTCGATGAGATCGAAAAGGCCCACCCCGATGTGATGAATATCCTGCTGCAGATCCTGGACGAGGGCAAGATCAACGATGCCCAGGGTCGCACCGTGGATTTCTCCAACACCGTCATCTGCATGACCTCCAATGCGGGCAGCAGCGACCAGACCACCGCAAGTCTGGGCTTCAACCGCAGCGAGGAGGAGCGGAACGAGGAGAAGAGCCGCAAGGCACTGAGCCAGTTCCTCCGCCCCGAGTTTTTGGGCCGCGTGGACGAGGTCATCACCTTCAAGCCGCTGAGCGAGGAGACCCTGCAGGGCATTGCTGCCCTGATGCTGGACGAGTACAAGCCCAGCATGGAGACCAAGGGCATTGCCTACAGCTATACCCCGGCGGCACTGGCAGCGCTGGTGCACAAGAGCCAGGGCGGCAAGTTTGGTGCCCGCGACCTGCGCCGGACCATCCGCAAGGCTGTGGAGGACCCCGCCGCTGAAAAGATCATCGACGGCACCCTTGTTTCCGGCTCCACCCTGACCGTGGATGCTGAGAACGATGAGATCGTGCTGAAATAAGTAAAGATCCCGGAGGGCAGAAACGCCCTCCGGGATCTTTGTTCTTTGAAGGAGGAGAGAAGAATGAACTTGTATCACTACCGATCAGTGGAAAGCGCACGAAAGGAGATCGAGTGCCGTACATTCCGCTATGCGGACCGGAACGAATTGAATGATCCCTTGGAGGGCTATGCTCAGATTTACTGGAAAGGCGATTGTCCGGCGTGGGAGGGACTGTTCCGGAACTATATCTGCAGTGTATACTATGCTGTAGTTGGCATTCAATTGAATGCAAGCGAGGAACTTTTGGCAGAGAGGGCAGTTATTCCGGATATTCACTGCTTTGATGATGTTCCGCTGGGGCAGGTCTGGAAAGAATTATCGGATCGTTTTGTACAGACAGCATTGGTGCAGAAGCTGATAGTAGATCTAGGAAATACGGAGACCGAAATGAATGCCCACCGCTTGAGGCAAATTTTGCGGCTCTGCCATGAGGATGCAATCAAAATTTGTCTGGACGACATGCACAAACGGAAAACGTTGCCAGGGGAGCAGGGCGGGCCGGTGGTGTCAATCAGCGAAAAGGCCGACTGGGAAAAGATGGGAGGCTTTGGAAATCTTGAAAGTCCGCTGATAAAAATGATGAAGGCAGCTTTTGAGGTTTATGAAGAAACACTGGAAAGCAGTTTTCTGAAACTGGAACAGGAGATCGAGGCAAACGAACCAAATGCCCGGAAGCGGAGGCTCTGGCTGAAGGTGAGGCTGGGATTTCCGGCCCTTTATATTGCTGGTCTGCAGGAACTGCCCTACCCCAGAATGTTTATGATGTGCTTTTCCACCGACGGAACAAACTCGGCCATGTGGGGAAATTATGCGCAAAATCACTGCGGTGTCTGTCTAGTCTACCGTGCCAACGAAGAAAATGGAAAGCAGACTCTTCGTGTAAAAACAGCCGAAAGCTGGAGTTCAAGTAGCGGATATTCCTGCGGTTTTCGGGATGACCCGGTCTACCCAGTTCGTTATACGGACGAGCAGGTAAAGCGCAACTTTTTTGAATCATTGGGACGGCTGACTTTTTCGCAGATTGAATCCTGGATGGTTTCGTCCAAAGGTGAACGAAGCCGGATTCTAGAACTTTACGACAAGGATGCGTGGCGGGTGCAGTATTGGAAAGACCAGCAGGAGAAATATTTGACGAAGCTTCCTGCCTGGAGCCATGAACAGGAATATCGACTGCTTATGAATGACAGTTTTCATCAGCACACGGAGGCAGAGCGCTATGTGGGATACGACCCAGCAATCCTGGAGGGCGTGATCTTTGGTATCAAGACATCGGAAGCTGATAAGATGCAGATTTTCCGAACCTTGCGAAAATCTATGGAGGAAGCAGGGCGGGACCCGAAGGAACTGGAGGTGTGGCAGGCGGAATATGATGACGAAACGCGGAAGATCAGCCTGAGGAAACGGCATTTTCCCATCTGGTAAAAGAAAACACATTTCCGGACAGAACAAAACCTCCCTGTGCAGAAGAATAGCGCTGCAGGGGAGGCTTTTGTCGTTAATTTCTTAGATAGGGAAGCCGATGACTACTTAACAGACACTGGCTCCTCCGGCTTGTTGGTGGTACGGGCGCTCGTGCGGCCCTCGGGAATGATCTCGCCTGCGGCGGTCAGGCTGAGCTTGGCCAGGGTCGGGCCCACCAGCTCGTACACCAGCACCGAGAAGAGCACCACGTTGCGCACCATGTGGCCGTCGGAAAGCTCGGCAGCCTCGGCGGCCATACCCAGTGCCACACCGGCCTGCGGCAGCAGGGTGATGCCCAGATACTTCTGGATCTTCTCACTGCAGCGGGTGGCCTTGCAGCTGACATAGGAGCCGGAGATCTTGCCCAGAGAGCGGGAAGCGATATAGACGGCACCAATGAGCAGGACCATGGGGTTGGTGAGGATGTTCAGGTCCAGCTCCGCGCCGGACAGCACGAAGAACAGGATGTTCACCGGGCTTACCCAGCGGTCCAGGCGGTCCATCAGCTCATCGGAAGTGGGGCAGATGTTGCAGAACACGGTGCCGGTCATCATGCAGACTAGCAGCAGCGAGAAGCTGCAGTGGATGGGGCCGACCTCAAAGCTGACCATGGAAAGGCCCACCGTCAGCAGCACAAAGGCCACCGAAAGGCTCATGCGCTTGGAGCGGGAGTGGAAGTAGATCTCCAGCTGGTTGAGCAGCAGACCGGCCAGCGCGCCCAGACCCAGGCTGAGTACGATCTCCACCAGAGGCTCCAGAAGGATGCTGATGGGGTCGATGCGGCCCTGCTCCAGTGCGTTTGCGATGCCGAAAGAGGCTGAGAAGAGCACCAGACCCACGGCATCATCAATGGCGACCACCATCAGCAGCAGGCGGGTCAGGGGACCGCTTGCCTTGTACTGCTTGACCACCATCAGGGTAGCGGCAGGGGCTGTGGCAGAGGCGATGGAACCCAGCGTGATGGCCGATGCCATTGAGATGACATCCGGCCGGGCAAAGTGCAGGGCCACCAGAGCGATATCCACCAGCACGGTGGTGATAACGGCCTGCAGGATGCCAACAGTGACCGCCTGCCTGCCCATGCTCTCCAACGCGCTGAGCCGGAACTCGTTGCCGATGACAAAGGCGATGAAGCCCAGTGCCACTTGTGTGATGATGCCGTAGCTCTCGACCTGAGCAAGGCTCCCGAAGCCGAAGCCCCAGCCGCTCAGGCCCAGCCGACCCAGAAAGAAGGGGCCCAGCAGAAGCCCCGCCACCAGATAAGAGGTGACAGCCGGCAGACGGACCGCTTTCGCTGCACGGGATGCCAACAGGCCTGCAATGAGCGAAAGAGACATGCAAATGAGCAATTGCTCCATAAAATAAGATCCTCCTCAGGAATTAAGATACGTTAAAAAGTATATCTTATCTGAGGAGGAAAAGCAACATTTGTTAATTGAATTTAAAAATCTTCTGTGCAATGCGGTAACCGCCCAGCACGAGCTTGTCGCCCTTGGGGATCTTCAGGTTGGTCACGCCGCCAAAGCCGTAGCGGATGGAGCGGTAGACCCCGGCACTGGTGTGTGCCTTGAGGTAGGCCCACAGTTCGTTCTCCTTCTGCTTGGCAGCGGCACTGCCGTCCAGCAGCAGGAAGATGTCGCTGATGGCCATCATCATGGAGAGGTAGTGCAGCATATAGCTGCGCAGCTTCTTCTGGCCCTTGAGAGCATCCAGGTCCTGGCAGTCAATCATGTGGCGGGTCACCCGCAGCTGCTGATCCACCCGCTTGACCATCACACTCTCGTTCACGCTCTGGTCGGCCCGGCCGATGAAGTAGCGGTACAGGTCCAGATCCATATAATACATGCTCTTGACAAAGGGCAGGGGCTGGTAGACAAAGATGTTGTCCACATAGAAGGTGTGCTTGGGCAGCACCATGCCGCAGTCCCGCAGCACCTGTGTGCGGTACATCACCGAGTGCATCAGCAGGTTTTGGTCGGGCCGGAAGTGGCCGACATGCGTCCAGTTGAACAGTCGGTTCTGGGGGAACACGTTGGTGTAGCGCACGGTGTGGCTGGTGTTGTCCTCCACATGCTCGTAGACATAGTTGCAGATCATCAGGTCAGGCGCGGTGCCCCGGGCAGTCAGCGTGTTCAGCTTGGCCAGCACGGTCCTGAGGGCTGCTTCGTCCAGCCAGTCGTCGCTGTCCACTACCTTGTAATACAGGCCGGTGGCGTTGCGGATGCCCTGATTCACGCCCTCGCCGTGGCCGCCGTTCTCCTGATGGATGGCCTTGACGATGGTGGGATATTTGGCAGCGTACTCGTCGCAGATAGCGGGGGTGTCATCCTTGGTGGAACCATCGTCCACCAGGATGATCTCGGCCTGCTCCCCGGCGGAGAGCAGGGTCTCGATGCAGTGGCGCATATATGCCGCCGAGTTGTAGCACGGGACGGCGAAGGTGATCAATTTCTGAGCCATACAAAATACTCCTTTGCTCTTTTCCGGCAGATGCACAAGGCAGGGGCCGGGATGGAGATATGTACCCATATTATAGCATTTTTGTGCAGGAAATGCTATCGAACGTGGGAAATGTCAGAGATGTTTTACAATTATCCGGGGAGTTGTGGTATACTGGTTGGGTTATAAACCGCTCAGGCCGCTTTGCGTCCAGCTCCCCTGGTAGGGGAGCCAAGACTTGCCTCTCCTACTAGGAGAGGCGGCATTGCGAAGCAATGACGGAGCGGTTTTGTATGGATAGGAGGAACCATGGAAAGTCCGCATAGTATTCTGAAAAAAGTCTTTGGCTACGACAGCTTCCGCCCGGGGCAGGAGGAGATCGTCTCCCGCCTGCTGGCCGGGCAGGATGTGCTGGCCGTGATGCCCACAGGTGCGGGCAAGTCCATCTGCTATCAGGTGCCGGCCCTGCTGCTGCCGGGCATCACCATCGTGGTCTCGCCGCTGGTCAGCCTGATGAAGGATCAGGTGGGGGCACTGGTACAGGCCGGTGTGGCGGCAGCTTTCCTGAACAACAGCCTGACGGACAACCAGAAGGCCCTGATGCTCCGCCGCGCCCGGGAAGGGTGGTATAAGATCATCTATGTGGCTCCGGAGCGGCTGGAGATGCCGGGCTTCCAGCGGTTTGCGCAGGAGCGGGAGATCAGCATGGTCACGGTGGACGAGGCCCACTGCATCAGCCAGTGGGGGCAGGACTTCCGCCCCAGCT
>OJNU01001255.1_pt1 | contig 13577 bp, 10 predicted proteins | sample 1597941 | NCBI WGS metagenome assembly OJNU01 (sample SAMN01915228, study PRJEB22387) | human gut metagenome | isolation source: stool | host: Homo sapiens | place: USA | reverse complement strand
GCGAGATCAGTCGGACGGATGCGTCTTGTCGGACGCCAAAGATCGATGTCTAAGAATTAGGCTTCGGTCTTTTCTTCGACTTCCACGAACTCTTCCTGAGCTTCTTCTTCACCGGTGGCCACATCGGCACGGCCGGCGAGGATGGCGTCAGCGATCACGGAAGCGTAGATGGCAACAGCCTTACCGGAGTCGTCGTTGCCCGGGATGACATAGTCAACGCCTTCGGGGCTGTGGTTGGTATCAACGACAGCCACGACCGGAATGCCGAGCTTGTTGGCTTCCTGGATGGCGATCTTGTGGTAGCCGACGTCAATCACGAAGAGGGCGTCGGGCAGGCCGGCCATGTCCTTGATACCGCCGATGGACTTGTTGAGCTTTTCAACTTCACGGGTGAAGTCGAGAGCTTCCTTCTTGCTCATCTTCTCGAGGCCGCCGGCTTCGAGCGTGGCTTCCATGTCCTTGAGGTGACGGATCGTCTGCTTCACGGTCTTGAAGTTCGTGAGCGTGCCGCCGAGCCAGCGCTGATCAACGTAGCAGCAGCCAGCGCGCTGGGCCTGTTCGATGATCGTGTCGCGGCCGCCGCGCTTGGTGTCCACGAAGAGGATCTTGCCGCCGCGAGCGGAGAGTTCGCGAACGAACTTTTCAGCTTCGGCAAGCTTTTCAACCGTCTTTTCGAGGTTGATGATGTGAATCTTGTTGCGAGCGCCGAAGATGTACTGAGCCATCTTGGGGTTCCAGAAGCGGGTCTGGTGGCCGAAGTGGCAACCGGCTTCGAGCATTTCACGCATGCTGACGGACATTTCTTATTCTCCAAGGTTATGTCTAACACCGAGGCCTTGGCAAAACCGCTCGATTGCGGTCACCCGGAGAGCCTTCGGCGTGCTATTTACTGACCCGCGCCAACATAGCGCAGGTTCGGGAAAATTCTTTGCTTGCACAAAGAAGCGCGGATTATATGAGAAAACACCGCCGAGATCAAATGCTCGGGCGAAATTTTTCTCTAATTTCAGTGCTCTCGAACACGTACCGGCACGGTGACGGTCTGAGGCGTTTCACTGCCGTCGCCGCCGTAAAGAGAAAGCAAACTGCCGATGACAGAAACCAGCGCCGCAACGTAGCTTAAGGGCTCATAACTCATGAGTTCGCTTGCCAGAGCCAGACTGCCCGCCGTTGCAATCGTCGCGAGCGCCGCCGCAGCATTGAGTTTTCTTCCTGCCGCCAGCGTCACGAAAATCGGAAAGACCACCGCACAGGTATATATCGTGTTGGCCGCCAGAAGCAGTCCCAGCACGCTCTTGCCGGAACCGGCAAGAACAAAGGCCGCCGCGGAAATGACAAGAATCAACCTCCGTGAGACCTTCACGCTCGGCGCCTTCAGAATGTCGTTGGCCGCCACCGTCGCCGCCGTGATCAGACAAGAATCGGCCGAAGACAAGATGGCGCTTGCCATCACAAAGAAAAAGAGCACGCCCACCCAGGTCGGCAACTGACCGACCAATTGAGGCAGTACGGAATCGCCCTCAATCCCCTCTCCCAGAAATGCCCTTGCCTCCAAGCCGATGCCCACGATCACAAAAGCAATCAGGGCAATGCCCAGGATGCCCAGCTCCGCTCCGCGGCGAGCCGCCTTATCCGATTCCGCACTCATGATGCGGGCAAATAGCATGGGACAGACGATATAGCTGCCGCCGATCAGCAGCATGAAGCGAGACCAATCCGAGATCTCAAACTTGTCGTTGAGCCATTCGAGACGCACCTCGGAAACAGGCTCGGGATTGATCGAAATCAGAAACCCCAAGAGAAAAATCAGTCCAGTCGCCAGGCAGACAAGCTGAATCACGTCGCTTTTGATCACGCTCGCCTGTCCGCCCAGCCAGGTGTAGAGAATGATCACAAAGGCACCGCAGGCCATCGCCGATAGGCTCGACATTCCAGTCAGACCCGACACAATTCGCCCCATGGCCAAAAACTGCGCGGCAAGAATCGCCACCCATGAACACAGAATGATCACGCAGGACAGGCGATGTGCATGAACACCGACGGACTCCCGAATCATTTCGGGCATTGTGAGAGCCGAACCGCGAGAGCGGATGCGCGGCACCATAAAGAGACGCAGCACCACAAGTCCCGCCGCCCCGGAAAGCAACCACCAAAGCGCGGGCGTGCCTACCGCATAGGCCAGTCCGCACATCCCGACCGTGGCCGAACCGCCCACGCAGGATGCGATGATCGAAAAACCGACCTGATGCGTTTTGGATTTGCGATCGTTAAGAAAGTAGCCGGCCGGCGTTTGCCCTTTACGAAAGTCGATATATGCCAGAGCAATAAAAAGAAGCGAATAAAGAACAAACCAAATCATGCAATAAAAACCAATTCGGACGATTGTCGATACAATTTTTCTTAAATGAAAGTTTTAGATAGCCTCTGACGGTCTTGTCAGCCCGCAACACGCTCAAGGCGAAAAGCGCGATTCAAAACCGGCAATTGCCTTGCGCAAATCTTCCGTGAGATAGGTTTCGACCTTCTCCGCCGTCTCATCCGGAACGCCGTAGTAGGCACCTGCCGGAGCTCCGACCATTGCACCCAGCGTGTCGGTGTCGCCGCCCAATCCGACTGCCAGCCGAATGGCGCTTTCAAAATCCGTGGACTCAAAGAATGCCTGCAGAGCCTGTGGGATGGAATTGCCGCAGGTGCCCAGTCCTCTTCCCTTCCAATAGTCGTTCTGAATTTCACCGATCGTGAAATCCAGCGGGTAGAAGTTCTCGACAATGTAGCGGCGAATCTCTTCCTTGCTCTTGCCCTGACGAGCCAAGAACGTTGTCGCTGTCACCGCGCGGGCGCCCAACATGCCTTCCGGATGGTTGTGCGTCACTCCCGTGACCAGATCGGACAACAGCAAGGCCTCTTCGAGTGTCTCGGCTGCGTAGGCGCAGCCGCTTACGCGCATTCCTGCGCCGTTGCCGTGACTCATGTAAGGCTTGCGGTGCGGATTGTGCAGCCACTCGTCAAAACGAGTTCCGTAGCCCGCCAACGGATAGCGAGAACCGTATTCACAAAAAAGTTCGACCACGCGTCGCGGCAAAGATGCCGGATTTCCGCCCGTTTCGGTCAGCGCCTGACAGATTGCCACGGTGAGCACCGTATCGTCAGTGAAGAAACAATCCGAGGACAGAAACTCAAAACCGGTTTCCGGCGGCATCGTGAACTCACAATACGAGCCGTCTTCGGGCTGACACGAAAACTCAAAACGAGAACCGACAATATCTCCGACAATGGCTCCAAGCATTCTCCGCCTCCGAATCTCTTGGTGCGTTGAAAAATGTTGCGGCCGTCAGGCCTTCATGGACTCAAGCGCCGCCAACAACACATTGGGACCGGCTTCCTTGTATGCCTTGGGATCGGACAGCGTACGGCGCCAGAGTCGCGCACCGGGCAAGCCGTTCATCAGGCCCATCGTGTGGCGAGCTGCGTTTCGCACCGCATTTTCGTGTTCCGGTGCAACGCGATGCAGGTACGCCGTCATTTGTTCGACCACGTCTTCACGACGAAGCTCACGGGGCTCTTCCCCGAACAGAACTTCGTCTACGCGAGACAGCATCCAGGGTTCATGATAGGCGGCTCGCCCCACCATCACACCGTCCATGCCGTTATCAATGAAGGTCTTGGACTCTTCAAGCGTCTGGATTCCGCCGTTGATGCAAAACTGCGCCTGCGGAAAGTCCTTTTTGAGTCGGTAGGCATAGTCGGGCTTAAGCGGCGGCACGTCGCGGTTCTGACGCGGCGACAATCCTTTGAGAAAGGCAGTGCGAACATGCACGATGAAAGCGCGGCAACCGGCTTCGTAAAGCGTCCCGACAAAGTTCTGCACGAAAGGATAGTCGTCCTGATGATCCACGCCGATGCGGTGCTTGATCGTGGTCTCAAGACCGCTCGCTTCTCGGATCGCCTGAAAGCACTCCGCCACGAGCTTGGGCTCAAGCATCAGGCAGGCACCAAACGAGCCTTTCTGGACGCGCTCGGAGGGGCAGCCGCAGTTGAGGTTGATTTCGTCGTAACCGTATTGCGACGCAATGGCAGCCGCCTTGGCCAGATCCTCCGGATCACTGCCGCCGAGCTGGCAGGCGACGGGATGCTCCGTTTCGTCAAACTTCAGAAGCAGATCCCGGTTGCCGAACAAAATGGCCGGCGCCGTCACCATTTCGGTGTAGAGACGAGCACGCTTCGTCATCAGCCGCATGAAATAGCGGCAATGACGATCGGTCCAATCGAGCATCGGGGCAACGCAAAAGCGAAACTTTTCGGTGTCAGTCATGAAATATCGATACGAACGCCCCGCATCTTTCTCAGACGCGGGGACGAAATGGGATGGAAATCGTCATCGGCCGCAGAGCCGATCGTCAAACGATTATTTGCGAAGCAGGCCGCCCAAAAGCGCGGCAACTCTGCCCTTTTTCTTGCCTTGAGTCTGGCCGCGAACGGTAGTCTGAACCGACTGATTGCGTTCAGTCTCGGCCGTAGCCGTGGTTTCGGTCGGTTCATATGGCGCATCAAAGATCGGATCGTAGACCGGAGCCGGCATCTTTGGCAGATCCAGACCCACCGGCCGGGGCCCCTCGCGATCGTCATCTCGCCATTCCTTGCGACCGCGGCGCGGACGATCTTCTCCGAAACCGTCACGACGCTGCGTCTCATAACGGGAGCGGCGCTCTTCACGAGACAGCGGACGGCGCTCGGCAGGCTTGAACTTCTGCTTGGTGAGCTCTTCGATGGCCGTCACAAGGCGACTGTCGCCGCCGGTTGCGAGCATCACGGCTTTGCCCTTGGCGCCCGCTCGCCCCGTACGACCGATGCGGTGCACGTAGTCTTCGGCACCAAACGGCACGTCGTAGTTGATCACAACCGGAAGTTCGGCAATGTCCAGACCTCGGGCGGCCACATCGGTTGCCACCAACACTTCAACTTCGCCCTTCTTGAAAGCCTCCAGAGCAGCCATACGCTCTTCCTGGGACTTGTCTCCGTGAATAGCATCGGCCGAAATGCCAACGCGAGAAAGCGTGCTTGCAAGACGACGGCATGTGATCTTGGCGTTCACAAAGACGATGACCTGCTTGATCGGACCGCCGTTTTCGCCGTCACCCTTGAGGATATCGATGAGAACATCGGTTTTTTCGGAGTCGTGAACCTGATAGACAATCTGCTCGACCGTATCGGCCGTGGCGTTTTCACGAGCCACTTCCACGAGCACCGGGTTGCGCAGGAAGTTGCCGGCAAGTTTCTTCACTTCAGGCGAGAACGTTGCCGAGAACATCAGGTTCTGACGCTTTTTCGGCAACAGATTCAGAATGCGCGAAATGTCGGGCAAAAAGCCCATATCAAGCATACGGTCGGCCTCGTCGAGAATCACGATTTCGACCTGAGAGAGGTTCACCGAACCGCCTTCATGGTGGTCAAGCAGACGACCGGGCGTTGCCGTGAGGACCTCAACGCCACGGCGCAGCATGTCGGCCTGCGGCTTGATGTCCACGCCGCCGTAGACCACGCCCACGCGCAGAGGCGTCTTGCTTGCGTACTTCACAAGACTTTCATTAACCTGCACTGCCAGTTCGCGAGTCGGCGCAAGAATCAGCACGCGCACGGGGTGACGTGCGGGCGACATCGACGTATTGGCCTTGGGAAGAATTCGCTGCAGTGCAGGCAGTCCATAGCCGGCCGTCTTACCCGTACCGGTCTGTGCCGCTCCCATCACATCCTGCCCCGCAAGCACGACGGGGATAGCCTGCACCTGAATCGGCGTGGGCGTGACATAGCCCATTTCGGCAATCGCTGCCTGGATATGTGAATCGAGGGGAAATTTAGAAAAATCTAGGATTTCTGACATCAGCGTCTTCCGGGGCTGTCAAACGGATTGGCCGCATTTTACAGTTCTTCCCGTAAGAAAACCTTGCAAAAACAGCGCAATAGCTTTCCAGAAAGTACCTCTGATGCTAATCCCGTGCAGCACCGCAACCAAGAAAAGCGGAAACTGAAAAGAGAAAACCCCAATAAATCGGGGCATACCAGACTTTACCGAATGTAGATGGTGCCCGAAGCGGGACTCGAACCCGCATGCCAAAGGCCAAGGATTTTAAGTCCTTTGCGTCTACCGATTTCGCCATTCGGGCGACATTCGGCAGTAAGTTGGTGTGCTGAAGGATTCTCAGCACTAAAATTGTGATTTTATAGAAATTCTTTCTTCACGAAAAGTCTCAGATGGCCGTTAAATCTCTCTTCGTCTTCGCTTCGCTGTGTTGGGCTTTCAGCTCAAGCTACGCCCAGACGCCGGCGCTTGATTTCTCACAGGCAAGGCAGCTTGCTCACGACCGGGTGGACGCCATCAAGGTCGAAACCGCCGAAACGGCCAAGCGCGAAAGCGAAGCCAAGAGCGCGCGCAGCCTACACGGACCAAAGATCGAGCTTGACTCCAAGCAGATCTGGGGGCGCAAAACGCTCGATTACGGGACGGTAAATCTCGGCTCAATTGTGCAAGGATTGCCCTCTATCGACCTCTATCACGAGGAAGACATCGGGGGACCGCGCGCGGCCATCAACGCTCAGCTGCCGATCTACATGGGCGGCGCCATCAATGCCAAAGTACGTGCGGCAGACGAAGCCGTCTACGAGTCCAAGGCCCGCACGCAGGCGCAGCGCGATACCGTTGACACCGAACTTGCTCAGAAATACTTTGCCGTACAGCTTGCGCGCAGCATCGAACGACTGCAAAACGAAATGCTTCATCAGCAGGAGCTGGAAGTTCGCAAAGCGCTTCGCTTTGAAAAGACCGGCACGATCAGCAAACTCGAACGCATGGCCGTCGAAGTCAACCGAGACGCAGCCAAGCGCGAGCTTTTGACCGCTCAGACAAACCGCCGCGTGGCCGAAAGCGAATTGGCCGGACTTCTGCGCGAAGAGAGCGTGGGCGAACTCAAAAACCCCCTCTTTGTTGTCACGGAAGACATCGGCTCCTTAAAGAGCTGGCAAGACAAGGCGATGGGCTCAAGTCCCGTCTTAAAGAGCGTAGTAGCGCAACGCCGGCAAGCCGAACAAGGAGTGACGGCTGCCAAGGCCGCCTGGCACCCTCAGGTATACGCCTTTGCCAACTACAACCTGATTAAGCACTACCTGACGATTCCCGAACCCGACTGGATCGCCGGCATTGGTTTGAAGTTCACGCTCTGGGACAACAAAGACCGCAACGCGTCGATTGCAGCGGCCAATTCGCTCGTCACCAAAGCACAAGCTGCGCACGACGAAGCAAGCAACCGCATCCAGACTGCCGTTCAGACAGCGTACCTAAAAAGCAACGAGGCCCGAGAAGCCTATCGCCTCACCGACTCGACACTTTCGCTTGCCAAGGAAAACCTGCGGCTGCGTGAAAAGAGCTTTTCCGAGGGGCTCTCGACGGCCGATGAAGTCAACGATGCGCGCACCAAGCTTCTGGCCGCTGAAATCGCGCGACGTGTGGCTGCCTATCGCTTTGTCGTCGCCTGGGCCATGCTCAACGCCGTAAGCGGCGACATGAACGCCTTCGAGCAATCTGTCACGCGTCAGACAAACATTTTTGAATATTGATGTGTCCACTATGACCGAATCCAAAAACGTCTCCGTTAAAACAATCGCCGTTGCCCTGGTCGGCGCAGGACTTCTTGCCTTTATCGGCATCGGTCTGTGGAAAGCGGCCACCCCTGCTCCGGCGCCGCTTCAGGGGCAAGTCGACGCCCGCACCATTGAAGTGGCGCCCAAGATTCCGGGCCGCATCGAGAAAGTGCTCGTCAAGGAAGGCGACACGGTCGAAGCCGGCGCCGTGATGGTCAAAATCGACATTCCGGAAATCTCCGCAAAACTCGGCCAAGTCACGGCGCAGGAGCAGGCCGCTCAAGCCAAAGCTCGCCTTGTGGAAGAAGGAGCCCGCAAAGAGAAGATTCGTGAAGCCAAGTCAATGTTTGAAAGTGCCAAGGGTGCGCTTCAGCTTGCCGAGAAAACCTTTTCCCGTGTCAATGCCCTCTACAAGGAAGGACTTGTGTCGGCTCAAAAGTTCGATGAAGCCAAAGCGGCGCTTGATACCGCCCGCGGGCTGACCCGCGCCGCGCAAAGCGTCTATGACATGGCGCTCACGGGGTCGCGCGAAGACGAAAAGCGAGCCGCAGAAGCACTGGCGCGTCAAGCCGCCTCGGGTGTCGCCGAAGTGCAGAGTCTGGCTTCTGAAAGTCTGGTCCGCGCTCCGCGTCAGGGCGAAGTCACGCGCGTGGTGCTGCATGAGGGTGAAGTCACGCCCGCGGGTTTCCCGCTCGTCACTTTGCTGGATCATTCCGACAAATGGGTGGTCTTCAACATCCGCGAAGACGAGCTTGCCAACATCAAAGTGGGCACCGAACTCAAAGCCAAGGTGCCGGCTTTGGGTGCCGACAACGTCGCCTTTACCGTTTATTGGATAAATCCGCGGGCCGACTACGCCACCTGGCGTTCCACCCGTCAGTCGACGGGCTACGACGTGCGCACCTTCGAAGTTCGCGCCCGACCGCTTGAGCCGATGCGCGATCTGCGTCCCGGCATGAGCGTGATTGTTGACCGCGTTACCCGAGGCTCCTGACGTTTCTCCCGGTTATGTCGTCGTTTCTTTCCGACTTTAAGCGCGCTTTTGTGCAGGAAGCACGCACCACAGCCGATACGCCGCTTTTGTGGCTTACCGGCATCGTGGTGCCCGTTTTCTGGTGCCTGGCCGTCGTCGCCGTCTTTGCCACCGGGCTGATGCGCAACATCCCCGTCGGTCTTGTCGACTACGACAACTCCGCAGAAAGCCGGGATCTGATTCGATCGCTGGATGCAGTTGCCTCGGTCGATTTCATCAACTACGAAAATCCTCAGGCGGCAACGGCTGATCTTGCCACAGGCAACATATACGCCCTCTTTGTCATCGGCCACAACTGGAGCGAAAAAACGTCCGGCAGCCGCTCCGACTCAGCTCTTGAGCTCTTTCTAAACAAGAGCTACTACGCCATCGCGACCACGGTGGAAACCGACCTCAAGCTTGCGCTGTCTCAAATCCAAGTCGGACAGATGCTCGAAGCCGCCTCCGTCGTGGGCGGAGGCTTTGCCGGAAACAAGGAACGTCTGGCAGTGCTCGACGCCGACATTTTGATTGCGGGCAACCCGGCTCTCAATTTCAAAGCATATTTGCTCACCACCATTCTGCCCGGCGTGCTCGCCTTAGGGGCCATTCTGACTTGTGTAGGATCGCTTACCCGAGAATGGAGACTCAAGACCGTGCATCAAGTCGTGGGAACCTACTCTCACCTCACGGGATTTCTGCTTGGTCGCATGATCTTTTGGTTGGTCCTCTACTCGCTCATGGGACTGGCCTACCTTGCCTGGTTCACCGGCTGGGAGGGCTGGGGCGTACAGGGCAGTCTCGTCGCCTGGGCGCTGGGCATCGTGCTCTTTTTCGCGAGCATGCCCGCCCTAGCCATGCTCTACACAAGCCTTTCGCCGTCGTGGATTATTGCCATGTCGGTTGCAATCGGCACCACCGCTCCCATCTTCCCCTTCACGGGCTTTTCCTTTCCTCTGGATTCGATGGACTCGGTTGCGCAGCTCCTTGCACAATTCCTGCCATTGACGTGGTACCTGAGACTTCACTCGTCGCAGTGGGTGCTCGGCAGCGACCTTTCGCACACGATCCATCTGCTCTCGATGCTTTCTCTATTTGTCATCATCCCGGCCGCCGTCGGTCTGGCTCTGTTGCCGATGAGAATGCGCAAATGGGCTCAAAAAGAGCTTAAGCCACACTCCGTTGTCGATTTGCCTGAACCCATCGGGTTCTGGGAAACAGTTCGCACAGTTCTCGCACGCGGCGCCTTTACGAAAGACACTTTCGTGATTTTCGTGATCGCCGTTGCTTTCTACCTGCTCTTTTACGCATGGCCCTATGCGGCGCAAAACGTCACCAGCGTTCAGACGGCCGTAGTTGACCTTGACCGCAGCGCCGCGAGCCGCGCCATGATCGAACGCATCAAATCAGTGGCTATGATCAATGTCGTTGCCATCGAAACGGATCGAGCCAAAGGCGAAACACTCTATAAAACCGAACAAGCGGCGGCTGTGATCACGATTCCGGAAAATTTCGAAGAAAACCTGCTTGCCGGCAAACACACCTCCGTTGCACTTACCGCCAACGGTGCCTTCCCCGTGAAGTCGCGCGCGGTCATGGCAGGCCTCATGGGCGTCGTCGGAGAAACGACGGCCGCGAGCATGGCGCTCAATCTCGTTCGCGCCGGAGCTCCACTCGAAACACTTAAAAAGCTTCAAATGGCCCCCGTCGCCTTTGCCGACGTCAACCTCTACAACCCGCTTTCGGGCTACGCAAGCTATATCGTTGCCGCCGTAATGCCTGTCATCATCCAAGCCGTGATGTTCGTAAGCATCGTAATGAGTTTAGGCGGTTGGCTTGCGAGTTCCCAACCTCCATCCGTGCTGCGTGCCGTCTGCCGCAACACGCGTGGCTTTGCGGCGCTCTACACCGCCTTCTGGCTTTTCAGTCTCGTGTGGCTTGCCTACGCTCTGGGCCCGGACTTCGTGCTCTTTGATTTTGCCTCCATGCAAAACCCCGGCGCAACGCTGCTGATGGCCTCAATTTTCAGCGCTGCCGTGGTGAGTTTCGGTCTGGCCTTTACGTTTGCCATGGGTACGAACGCCTACGGCGCACAGTTCTTCGTGGTCATATCGGCTCCGGTGCTCTTTCTTTCGGGCGTCGTACACCCGCTCTTTGATATGACACCGCCCGCTTTGGCCTTGCGCTTGTTCTTACCCTCGACCTCGGGCATCAACGGTCTTGTTGCCGTCTCCCAAAACGCAGCACCGCTCTACGCCGTTATGCCTCAGATTGCGCATTTGCTTGTTTTGGCCGTCGCCTACGGTGTGTTAGCGTTCGTCCTTTGGAAACGCACCGCAAAGAAAATCCAAACCGCCGAGTTAAGCTCTTAGACCGATGATCGATAAGACAGAACTCAAATCGCGCCTGCGCCTTTTTGCCCTGCCCGCCGGAACGGATCACCGTGAAATCGATGCGCTCAGAGACAATCCCGTTGCCGATATCACCGACGACGGCAACCGAATGTTGTATCTAGCTTCGAGCGATGAGTTTTTTGCGCTTTACTGCAACGGAACAACGATCGTCAACGCTCATGCCTGCAAAGCAGTGACGGACAACGCCCTTCAGTTCCTGTCCCGTCGGCCTCTCACGGATCTCGTGCTCGCCGGCCGCTTCTCCAAAGGTGCGCTTCGAGCTGTCCGAGAATCTGCCCAAAACTTGGGCGTAGCACTTGAAATCGTTGAAACGCCGGAACCTCGCCTTTTTACCGCAGAGGTAATTGACGGTACTCCCGCTGCTTTTGAACCGAGCGCCGGCTTTGCAAGTGAATCGGAAGCATTAGCCGCGTGTCTGGCGCCCGGCCTGGGCGTTCGAGGCGCTGTGCATTGGACGCAATTGTGGAAAACCGAAGCGTCCCTCCCGGCCATGCGCTGCGGACTGAGAAAGCCTGACGCCTTCTATTCGGTGGCCCGACTGCTTGCGCGCACCACCGCTTCGGCCGCCAACTGGAGCGAAATCGGTCGCTTGGCGCACATTCCGAGCGTGACGGTTCTCGAATGGGTCAGACTTCTGGAAAATTTCGCGCTTCTTGAAGTCGTGCCTGCCATCAATCTCAAACCGATGCGTCGCACGTTGGATCGTCCCAAGATCTACTGGCGGCATCCGGGGCTCTGCCTCTGGCTCTCTGGTCAAATGACCGGATGTCCTGAAGGACTGCGCCGCTCCCTCTTTGAAAATGCGGTGTATTTGGCGCTCACGGACATCTACCCTCAAGCAACTTTTGCTCACTTTGCCGACACGAATCACGTAACATGCCCGTTGGTTGTTGAAGTCGACGGACAATATCGAGCCTTTTACATCTGCGAGAACGATGTTCAGCGGGAGCTTTCGCTACGCCACCACAAGTCTCTCGTCAAGACCGGCCGTTTTCATCCGTTGGCGGCATTGATCGAGTACGGAGGACTGACAGCCCCGGCGCTGATAACATACGAAGAAATTTCAGCTGCTTCTCAGAAGCGCTGAAGAAAACACTTAGAAAGGACAAACATGCGAAAGATTTTGGCGGGCGCGACGCTTCTGGCTCTTAGTGCAGGCTTTCTGACCGGATGCAGCGGCATGATAGATGCGATCGAAAAAAGCGCCAATTACACGGACGTAGAAAAGATCGACTACAACCTCTACCGCATTTCCGGTACGCGTCAGAACATCAACCAGCAGTTGCAGTTGCGCGAATTCCTCTACCAGCGTGCCCATGACTTCTGCATGAGAAACGGCCAGGGCGCCCAGCTTATCGACGGAGTTTCCGGCAAGAATCCCAAGGGCGAAGGCGTCAAGGCGATCGTGGTGTTCCGCTGCGTCGGAATCATGAAGGGACCGGAGAAGGAATTCATTGACAATTCGCCCGAAGCGGACGCCGCTCGCGCTGAAGCCGCGCGCATTGCGCGTGAAAAGGCTGAAGAAGAAGCCGAAGCCAAGGCCGAACAGGAGGCGGCTGAAAAAGCCGCTGCGGAGAAGTCCGCCGAACAGTCTGCAACAGTCGAAACAACTAAGCAATGACTTTTTGACAGACAATCGGTTAACCTGATCCTGAGCAGGCATCAATGACGAGATGTCTGTTCGTTTCCAGGAAAGACCGAAGGCCCGGGGGAGTTCGCCGCGAACCGCTCCGGGCTTTTTTGTGTCCGCAACTACGAAAAAACGGCCCGAAGGCCGTTTTTTCTCTATGCGTTACAACACCGCTGAAACATTAGACGCGCTTGAACACCAACGTGGCATTAGTGCCGCCGAAGCCGAAGTTGTTCTTGACGGCAGCGCGGATTTCCATCTGCTGCGGCTTGTCTTTGCAGACATTGATGCAGCATTCCGGATCCTGGTTGACGATGTTGATCGTCGGAGGCGCCACCTGGTCGCGAATCGCAAGAACCGTAAAGACGCTTTCGATACCGCCGGCACCGCCGAGCAAGGGACCCGTAGCGCCCTTGGTGGAGCTCACCACAAGCTTGTCGGTGTGTTCGCCGAAGAGTTCGCGCACAGCGCGGGATTCGTTGATGTCGCCCACGGAGGTCGACGTGCCGTGTGCATTGAGGTAGTCAATGTCCTCAGGCTTCAGACCGGCGTGGTTGAGCGCCATCTTCATGGAGCGAACGGGGCCGTCCGTAGCAGGCGTCGTGATGTGATAGGCGTCACCCGAAAGACCATAACCTGCGAGTTCGCAGTAGATCTTGGCGCCGCGGGCAACGGCGTGGTCGTAGTCTTCGAGAACAAGCAGGCCGCAGCCTTCACCCATCACAAAGCCGTCACGATCAACGTCGAACGGACGGGAAGCGTGAGCCGGGTCGTCGTTGCGGCGCGAAAGAGCGTGCATGCTGTCAAAGCCACCAATGCCGACTTCGCAGACCGTGCCTTCGGTACCGCCCGCAAGCATCACGTCGGCATCACCACGGCGAATGATCCA
>OJNU01001251.1_pt1 | contig 13625 bp, 4 predicted proteins | sample 1597941 | NCBI WGS metagenome assembly OJNU01 (sample SAMN01915228, study PRJEB22387) | human gut metagenome | isolation source: stool | host: Homo sapiens | place: USA | reverse complement strand
ACTTCACTCAGCCGGAGCCTGCAAATAAATTTGCGCATAAATCTTGACGGGACCATTCAACATGGGTGAACTATTACTTTTTATCTGTTGCATGGCGAGTACTTTGGGATGATTTGTATCGCATGAAGTCACATTGTGAACACTTCTCCAGACATATTTTTGAAGAGTATTGCGATGAATTGGGGAAATGCTTACTTGCGTTCAAAGATGGCGCAAACTCCAAAATTCCAAAACAATTTAAGACCAGAGTATACAAACTCAATCGACTGATTAAGCAATCGGAGGTAAATGAACTTGCCAAAGGATGCATTTTTGGATACTCTGTGTTCTTGGCAAAAAGTCATTCTTTCTCGGTGATTGTGTACTACGCTGGGTTGGTGTTTGTAACAGATTATATTCCAGATAAGCGGCGGTATATTTTTCTGGGTGGAAAACCCACTTTGTTTAAGACACGATGCAAGAAAAAGGAAGTAACCGAAGAACTAAAAATCCAGTTTTGCGAAATGGCACAGCAGTACAAAAAAGTTATGACTCCAGATATGAGAAAGAAAATTTCAGAGCGATACAACAAATGATGTGCAAAGGGCATCTTTTCTGTCGACACACGACAAAAAAGCCCTGAAATCTCAACGGTTTCGGGGCTTTTGCTTTTTTCAGTATATCTGCAAAGGGCATTTTTGTGTCTTATTTGTGTCTTACAGTCGAAAAAATGTGTTTCGGCGGGCAAAAAAGCCGGTCAGGATCAACACCTGACCGGCTTTTCATTTTGCCGCTGCTTCTCATGCCGTAGCGCCCTTTTTCTTCTGGTTCGGCACAATAATGTCGGCGAACTTCTCTGTGATCTGCGCCGCCTTTTCATCCGCCGACGCGATGACATGCGCGTAAATATTGGCGGTCGTGCTCACCTGAGCATGTCCCAAGCGGCGGGAGACTACGACGAGCGGCGTTCCCTCTGCAATCAGCAAGGAAGCGTAAGAATGTCGGAGGCTGTGCACATGGATCTCCGTGAATCCGTTCCGCCGCGTAAAATCCCCAAACCAGCTTGACAGTGCGTCGGGGTGAATCGGCGCGCCCTCGTCATTGGTAAAGATCCGCCCGTCCTTGTCCTTCCATCTGTCTCCGCAAAGCGCGCGCTGCTCTTTCTGCCACTCCTGTACCTGTCGCAGAACGAAAAAAGCAGAGCGTGAGAGCTTCAGAGGCCGTGCAGATGTTTTGTTCTTCGGTGTGTCCGTGTAGATCCCTACTCCCGGAACATAAGAGGATGTCTGCACAATGGTAACAGTTTCGTTTTCGAAATCGACATCCGACCAGCGCAGCCCCAGTAATTCGCCACGTCGTAGGCCCGATAAGAGATCAAAGGAAATAGCCGCGCGATATTTGGCAGGCTCATTTTGCAGCAGCTCCAACAGCCGCCGCGCGTCCTCTTCGTCAAGATGCGCAGCCTCTTTTGGCATCAGCTTTGGCAACTCGGCATTTGCCGCAGGATTGAATGGGATGAAGCCCCATTTCACAGCTTTCGTCAAGATAGATGAAATGAGTCTGTGATAACCTCGCACGGTGTTCGCATCAAGTGTTTTACGCTTCTCAACGTCAATAAACAGATCCAAGCGCGAACGGCCGAGCGCTTCCGCAATTTTGTCCGCGCTGTGCATGGTGACATTCTTGCCCGCAATCGCCGCTTGTACCGTGCACACGCCGAGTCCCGTCTTCTCAGAAATGGATACTCGTGTGCGCCCTTCCTTTTTCAGCAGTGCTGCGAGATCCACGCGAGCGCGGCTCTTCACGTCAAGCCGTATGCCGACTTCCTGCAAGTTCGCATAGGGCTGATGAACTCGCTGAAAGCGCAGGCCGAGGAAACGATCCTCACGGAACTGGTGTTCAGCTAAATATGTTCGATGCCCCTGCTGGGGCGCAGATGTCCTTCTTCCCCTCAGAGGCAGAACAAATTCAATCCATCGCAGAAGCGGAGAGTGTAACACCCTCCGCTTTTTCTATGTTCATTTCTCAGGATGATATTGACCACATCCTGCGCGCGGGCGGTAATGCGGATGCAGCGCGGATGAAAATTACTGCGGAATTCTCCAAGCAAAAGCCTTTAGAGAATCGCACGGCATTTCTGAAAGCTCTTTACTACGGCGGCAACGGCCTGATTACGGATAACGGCAGGCTTTCCGCATGGTATCGTGGGTTATGCCAAGACCCGCGATACCTACGTTGCCTATCGCAAGGCCGGGTACTCCAAGAAATTTCTTGCAGAGCATGAAAGTGAGATCACGATCCACAAGGCCGCAAAGAACTATTTTGATGGGCTTGGCCTCAAGAAGCTGCCCACCATCAAGGCGCTGAATACCGAGTACGCCGAGCTGCTGGCGGAAAAGAAAGCCGCCTATGCCGACTACCGAAAAGCCCGTGAGGAAATGAAAGAGCTGCTGACGGCCAAGGCCAATATCGACCGTATTCTGGAGTTGGATAAGGAGCAGGAGGAAGCGAATGAACGACGGGAAAAAGAGGCGGAGCAGCGCTGAGCTGCCCGCCCACAAGCGATTTGAAAAATCGCGCAGCCGATGGATTTATCCATCGTTCCAGAACACAAATTTTGTGTTCTGCGGGGATTGGGGCAGCGCCCCAACAAGCATGAAACAGGCGGGCTCCGTGTAAACGGAATCCGCTTGTTTTCGCAAAGTGGGTACCGCTTTGCATTGCTTGCCGCTTTCTTGCCCCCCGTTCGTACCCCCGTATTTCCCCTCTACCCATACTACAATCTGGACAGGGTGTTTTGGCCAGTTTTCAGGAAATTATCGCAAAAATAGCGTGCGTTCAAAGAAAAGATACAGCTTATTTTCTTCGTTTAATTCAACTCGTTTCCATGCTATACGATTGTCGAAATATAATTGCTCTGTGCGCGTTGAAGACGAATATCACACAGAACATGGGCAGGCCGCATTGCGCCGCGACTTTAATTTTGATTCTCCTGTGACACAGTAAGAAGTGACAAGACTTTATAAGTAAACACCGAATCGCACAGCGCAGGCATTTTGGCCTGATGCTGTGCGATTTCTTTTTCACCTCACGAAATGCTGGCCTGCACAGCCGTTTGCTATGCAGCGCGTCTCATCCTTTGGGATGATTTACATTTCAGAACAGCCGCGTATAATATAATTTGAGATAGCTGGCAAAAGGCTTATGACAATCTCACTCTGTATCAAAGGGAGGGAAGAAATGATCGAAAATATCATCATAAAGCCCTCCGTTCAGAAACGGTTTGACAGCTTCATGGCGCATGGCAGAGTCCTTTTTTTTCAGCGCGCCCTGCGGCTTTGGAAAGACCGTGCTGGCGGACGCGCTGCTGCGCGGGCGGAATGTGCTGCGGCAAAGCGCGGCAGACCCAGACTGCGCGATCCCACCGTCAGCGCAGGATTGGGACATTCTGCTGATTGACGATCTTCAGCTCATGCAGGAGGAAGCCGGGCAGCAGGCTCTTTGCGAATTGATTCGCTCAAGTCCGGAGCGCCATTTCGTGCTGCTTTCGCGCGGTGTGCCGCCCGGCTGCCTGACGGCGTTTCAGTACACGGGGCTGATGACGGTGCTGGAGGCCGACGACCTGCTCTTTGATGCGGACGATGTGCGGCGGCTGCTCCGGCTTTACGGCGTGGAGGCGGCAGACAGTGAGATCGACGGAATTTTGAAAGAATCCGTGGGCTATCCGCTGGGCGTAGCCATCACCGCCCGGTGTATGTCTCCGGGCAAGCCGTGGACGCCGGAGTTGGTGGCGCGGGTGTTCCGGGAGGTGTTTCTCTACTTTGAAACCGCCATCTACCGGCGCTTTGACCTGCCGGTGCGGCGCTTCCTGTTGGAGCTGGCCCCCTTTGAAAGTTTTGACTTGGAAATGGCACGGATGGTCAGCGGCGATCCCCGTGCCGGCGAACGGCTGGACTGGCTTCTTCGATACACCACTATGCTGCGCTACGACGACTGCCAGTGCTTCCACTTCTGGTCGGGGTTCCGAGCTTTTCTCCGCTGGGAGATGGATCGGGAGTATACCGAGGAAAAGCGCAAAGCGCTCTTCAGCCGGGGCGGGCTGTACTATGAGCTGAAGGAGGACTACGCCCACGCCCTGGAATGCTACACCAGCGGCGGCGACCATGCCAAGGTCTCCGAGCTGCTGATCCGCAATGCGGAGCTGCATCCCGGCATGGGGCACTATGCGGAGATGGAGCAGTACTACCGCGCACTGCCGGAGGCGGAAATACTCGCCTCGCCGTCTCTGATGCAGGGCATGAGTATGCTCTGCGCTCTGAGCGCGGACTATGACGGGTCGGAGCACTGGTACGGATGCCTGAAACGGTTCGTGGAGCGCTGCGGCAAGGAGGACGCCGCAGGTCGGCAGGCACGCGGCCGTCTGGCATGGCTGGACATTTCTCTCCCCCAGCGGGGCGTGAACGGTCTGACGGAAACCATTCCCGCCGTGTTCCGGCTGCTGATGAACAAGGAAGTGACGCTGCCGTCCTTCTCCGTCACAAGCGCGCTGCCCAGCATCATGAACGGCGGCAAGGACTTTTCCGCATGGAGCAAAAAGGACGACCTGCTCTACAAAACCCTCCGTCTCCCCGTGGAGGCGGTGCTGGGGCGGGACGGCGTGGGTCTTGCGGACTGCGCCATCGCCGAGAGCAAGTTTGAAAAGGGGGAGGACGTGGCCGGGCGGATGCTGGCCCTTCTCCCACAGCTGAACGAGGTCCGCAACCGGGGCACGCCGGACATGGAGTTCGCCGTCAGTGGACTGCTGGCCCGCAGCCAGCTGGCAAGCGGACAGCCCGCCGACGCGCGGCGCACCATCGAGGTGCTCCGTGAATGCTTTGCCGAGCGCGGTTTGACACGCTTTCTGCCCAATATGGACGCCATGCTCTGCCGTATTGACATGCACACCGGCGACCTTGACGCGGCGGACGCGTGGTATCGGGAAAAAGCCCCGCGGGAGCCGACGCACCTGAACGTCATGCGGCGCTACCAGTATCTCACCCAGGCCATGGTGGAGCTGGAGGACGGCAGGCCGGACACGGTGCAGCTGACGCTTGCCCCGCTGGAGCCGTACGTCCAAAACTGCGCCCGCATCATCGACGGCATTCACCTGAATGTTCTGACTGCCATTGCCCTGTACCGCAAGAAGGACGAGCGGTGGCGCGAGCGATTGACGGCGGCGCTGGACGCGGCAGCGGAGTACCGCTTCATCCGCACCGTCAGCGTATACGGCACGGCGGTGCTGCCGCTGCTGGAAGTGCTGGACTGGGACGGCGACAAGGCATGGCGCAAGCGGCTGATGGCGGCGGTGCGGACGCAGGCGGCGTTCTACCCGCATTTCCTCGAACCCCGCCTTGCCCCCGGTGAGGAGCTGACGCCCACGGAGCTGCAAATTCTGCATCTGCTCTGCGCGGACAAGTCCAACGCCGAGATCGCGCAGATCATGGATGTGAAGCTGCCGACCGTGAAGACCCACGTCAGCCACATCCTCGACAAGCTGGACGTGAAGCGCCGGGCGGAGGCCAAGGCCGCCGCGAAAAAGCTGCGGCTCATTCCGGATGATCTATAAAAGCTGTGCCTGTGCTAAAACGGGCTGAATATAAACCCTATACGCATATCCTAAAGGAGGATCTTATGAAAAAACGAGTATTGAGCCTGCTGATGGCGCTGACGCTCTGTCTGACGACGCTGCCCACGGCAGTCTTCGCCGACGTCACGGAGAACGGCGAAGGAAGCGGCGGGACGCACTACGTCGCGGAGAGCGGCGGGACGCAGTATGAAACGGTGCAGAAGATCTTGGACGAAATAGAGGAAGGCGAGATCACGCTGCTCGGCAACGTCACGGAAGACCTCACCGTCTACGCCGCGACGACCATCCACATGAACGGGCACAGCATCACCGGCAATATTGATGCCACGGGCAGTCTGACGCTGAACGGCGGCACGGTCGATGGTACTGTAACCGTCGATGCAACGGGCGGCACGTTTACCATGACCGCGCCCGCCGAAGCGGAAGCGGCCATTACCGGCGGGCTGAACGTGGTTTCCGGCTCTGCCTTTGTCAGCGGCGCGCAGGTCGGCGTGAAGGGCACGCTGTACTTCGATGGCACGGATATGCTGATCTCCGGCGCAGTGAAGGCGGTCGAGCTGGATAGCGCGGCAGAGCCTGCCGCCAAAACGCTCTACGGCTCCGCCACAGTGAACGGCGATACCGCTGCGGAAGCTGGCTTTGACACCGATACCTATAAAGTAGGCGGCGAAATCGCAAAGAAGCTGACCAACAAGCAGGTGGGCAGCACCACACCCGCAGCGCCGAGCCTGACGCTGACCGAAACGAGCAAGAGCCTTACCGCGGGCAAGACCGCCGTGTTCACTGCCAATTATACCGGCACGGACACGCTGAACGCCTATGTTCAGGGCAGCGCGGTCAATGGCTACTTTACCATCAGCCAGAAGAACAACGGCGACGGCACTTATACCGTCTCCGTCAAGATCGATGAGGAAACGCCCGGTGGCACGTATACGCTGTTCGTTCACGAGCTGGGGAACACCTCCGTGCAGGCAAGCGCCACCATCACCGTCACCGGCTTGCCGGATGCAGCCGAGGTGAACGGCAAACAGTACAAGTCTCTCCCGGCGGCGCTGAATGCGGCACAGAACGGCGACACCGTCAAGCTGCTGGCAAACCATGTGACGGATGCAGACGCCCTCAATGCGCTCGGTGAAGATTTTACGTTCGAATAGTATGCTTCCATCGTACCCGTTGTCACCAAAACCCTGACGCTCGATCTGAACCACAAGACGGTCGACTACCTCGAGGTTGGATTCACAGAGACTAACGAGGAAACGCAGAAAAAAGAAACTCTCGCGACAGGCAACCTGACTGTTACAGGCGAGGCCGCTTACGGCAGAATTTCAAATCTCATGTTCATGGCCGGCGCACTGGACATCCGGAGCGGCGAGATCGGCGGTTCAGAAGGCGCGGGACTTGTCTGCGACGTGAACAGCGGCACTGCGACCGTCAGCAACGGCATGGTGTATGGCCTCACCGTATTAGAGGGTGCAGCCGTCACCGTCAATGGCGGCTCCAATCACGCGGGTGAATGGGTTGTCGCTTCCGGCGCTACGCTGAACATTACGGACGGCACGTTTGGCGATGTGCAGTTCACGCGCAACGGAACCATCGCCATCAGCGGCGGCACGTTCCAAAGCATTAAGAGCTACATCGCAGAAGAGTTGCAGCCGCTCATGTCCCTGTTGGATACGCAGAAGGTGCACGCTTTCTACAAGGGCGACGACGTGCAGGACGGCAATGCAACGGAGCTGGCCGACGTAACCGTCAAGGAGCACACCCACGCCATGGTGAACAACAAGTGCGCCTGCGGTCTGTCCTGCACCCACAAGAACGCCGAGGGCGCGAGCACCATCGGTAAAGACGGCAAGTGCACGGTCTGCGGGACACAGTTCGCGGCTGGCATCGGCGAAACCTATTATACCGATGTGCCGTCCGCGCTGAATGCGGCAGCTGACGGTCAGACCGTCAAGCTGTTGGCAAACAAGATGCTGCCTGACGGCATATATGTCAGCAAGACCATCACGCTGGATTTGGACGGACACAGTCTGGATGGATACAGCTTGAATGTGGGCGGCCTTACGCCCACGAGTCAAGTTCGCACCGGCAACCTGACGGTCATTGACAGCAGCGGCGGCAACGGTGCGGTGGGCGTGACCGTGCGGGACGGCGGTACGCTGGTATTTGATCCGAAGAATGACCATACCACCCTGCTCCAGCTGGAGGTTTGGGGCGGCAAAGTCGAGCTGCACGGCGGAAAGATTTTGAGAAGCGGTCTGCGGCTGAATAATAACATCACATTGGGTGATCTGCTTCCCGGGAACGCGGGACTTGCTTACTACTGTGGCGACACGCAGCTCACGCTGAAGGAAGCCGCTTCCAAGACCTGCGACCTGGTGGTAAAGTCCTGCGCCCACGGCGGCAAGAACGGCTTTGACAACAACTCCACTGCCTGTCCCTATTGCAACGCGCCCGCGGTGGCTGAAACAGGCTTGAACAATGGCGAGGGCAACCGCCCGCAGCGGAGATTTGCTGATTTGCAGACAGCCCTTGATGCAGACAGAGATGGCGGCGCAGAACTCACGCTGCTGACCGACGTGACCGGCGATTATACCATCGACGGCACGAAGAACACGAAACTTGATCTGAATGGCCATTCCATCAAGGGCACGGTGACGGTCAAGGCGGCTGTGGGCAGCAACACCACCACCTTGAGCAACAGGAAAAACACGACCACAGCCAGGATTGATAAGGTCGTTGCCCACAGTGGAGCAGAACTCGCCAGGCCGGATAAGCCTGCCGTGATCGGTACATTGACGTTGGCAGAGGGTGCGACATGGAAAACGATTCTAAGTGGTAAAACACTTGGATACAAGGTGCTCAACGCGGACGGCACTCACAAGTGGTATGCCCGGGATGATGTCAACGGCTCGCAGTTGAACAATGTTATCATCAATATCCTGCCCATCACTTTCGAGAAACTGAATCTGGAGGTCGATGGCCAGAACCTGACCGGCAACTCGCTGAAGGTGGAGCGCGGCACGACCGTCCAGCTCTGCGCCAGCTGCAACAAAGACGCGGAGGTGACGTTCTCCATCAAGCAGGACGGCGCAACAACGCCCATCACGCTGTCAGGAAACGATGTGAAATATACAACAGTCGGCACCAGTACCACCCTAGTCTACGTCGCGGAGTATATCTTCAACGATGTCGGCAGCTACACGATTTCTTTCACCGCCACCAAGGACGGCTATACGGTGCAGAGCGCCGAAAAGAAGCTGACCGTCACCAAGCCGAATCTCAGCAATGCCGAGATCACATTCCCCGATGGCAATGAAGCGGCCTTTAATTCTGTGTCTGCGACCGGTGTGCCGATGTTTATCGTGACATACAAAGGCCAAACGCTGGAAAAGGACAAGGATTTCACCATTACCGGCGGCGGCAGCACCTACGATGTAGGCCCCTGTACGCTGACCATCAAGGCAACAGACGACGGCGATTATACCGGAAGCAAGTCTGCCCAATGGAATGTCCGACCGCTCAAAGTAGCGGCTTCGGTCGGCGACATCATTAAGACATACGACGGAACGACAGACCTGCCTGCAAATGCGAAAATCACATTTAAGAGCGCGGACAGCTATTATACTGGTACTACGCTTCGGCTGGCTAAGGGTACAGATTATGAGGTGTCCAACGCCCACTATGATTCCGCCGATGCCGGCCAGAAAAAGACTGTCTCCTTCACCATCGAGTTAAAGAATGCGGGCTATGTCTTTGAAGACGGCACGACCCAAAAGGACTTTACACTGAACGGCGCGGATTTTGATGATAAGACCTTCCAGATCAATAAGGCCGCCCCGCCCATGAATATCCCGACCGACACACTGAACGTAATCAACGGCACACAGCAGACGTACACCTACGATTTCAGCAAGCTGCTGCCCGAAGCGCCCAATGGAGATTACGGCACAGTGCGCTACGATTTGGGGAATCGGCAGACTGCTATCAACTTCACCGCTCATGGATATTATCTCGACCCGGAGATAGCGGAATTTGAGGGGAGCAAGCTGACTTTGGTAGGTCTCTATGCGAAAGATGGAACAGCGACCGGCCAGATCGGTACCGTCAAAGTGACGGTCACCACCACCAACTACGAAAACTTTCAACTGACGCTCGTCCTCAACGCGGTGAACCAGATCAAGCCCACGCCGGACGGCACAATCACTGCAAGCGAGATTACCTACGGCCAGACATTGAGCGAGAGCCGGATTTCGGGCACGATGAAGGATCCCGACACCGGCAAATCCGTTAACGGTACGTTCGCGTGGACGGACGGCACGATCAATCCTAACGCAGGCGACTATGAAGCCGAATGGACGTTCACTCCGGCTGCGGGCTACGAGAAATACGCGACCGTGACCGAAACTGTGACCATCAAGGTCAAACCGGCGGAGCTGACCGTTTCCGTGAAAGCATCCAGCATGTATTACACCGGCGAGGAACAGATCGCATCGATCATCGCGTCTGGACAAAGCGTAGACAGCACTCCCGTGACGTTCACCTACAGCGACAAGGAAGATGGCAACTATACTTCGGGCGTACCGACATTCACCGACGCGGGCACATACACCGTTTACTACAAGGCGGAAGCCGCGAACCACGAACCAGCTACCGGTACGTTCACCGTGACCATCGACCCGCTGCCGATCAGCCTTCTCTCTGTTTCGTCAATCTCCAAGACCTACGACGGCAGTGCAGATGTCACGCTCACTGCGGACAAGCTGACGTTCCTCAGCAAAACGGCGAAGATTAAACTTCCCGATACGGCGCTCTCCTTCTCTGACGCCCAATTTACCAGTAAGCAGGCGGACGGGAGTTATCTGCCCTCGCCGGAGGTCGGAAACGGAAAGGCGCTTTCCTTCACCATGACGCTCACAAGCAATAACTATGTGTTTGAAGGTAAGTCGGAAGGTACCACAAAGGTCAGCGACGTTTTCGCGACCGATGATGTGAACCGGTTCACCATCACCAAGGCCGCTGCGCCCACAGTGCAGCCCGTAGAGCTGACCGTTATCAACGGGCTGGCAAAGACTTACTTGGTCAATCTTCCCGCGCTGCCGACGCTGGGCGATAATTGTAAGTACGGCTCCATCAAATATGAGGCCTGCAACTTCGATCTGATTGGAGAGGGCGGCTACGCAAATTCGACGGCAATGATCACATCAAACGATGAGTTCCAGTTGACTGTCCCGGCTGTCGAATCTCAGACCGAAGGTTCCGTCGGAACCGTAGGCGTCAAGATCACCACGGACAACTATCAGGACATGCTCCTGACCGTTGAAGTCATCGCGAAGAACAAGATCGTTCCCGTGCTGGACGGCGAGATCACCGCAACGCCGATTACCTACGGTGACACACTGAGCAAGAGCGAAATTTCGGGCAAGATGAAAGACCCCAATACCGGCGCAAAGGTCGAGGGCACTTTCTCGTGGCAGCAACCGGACAATACGATTCTGGACGCGAGTACGCTTGGTCATAGTGTCGAATGGACGTTCACTCCGGATTCCGAGGAATACGCAACCGTAACCGACACCGCAACTGTCGAGGTCGCTCCCAAGTCCATCGAGGGCGCAGTGATTACGCTGGAATCTGCCGACCTCGAATACAACGCGGCGGAGCAATCGCCGAAGATTACCGGTGTGGCACTGGAAAAATGGACTGAAAATATTACCTACCGTATTGTAAGCGGCAACACGGCCACCAATGTCAATGACAGCCTCACCCTGACTATCGAGGGTACCGGCAACTACACCGGTAAGGCCGCGGTCAAGTGGAAGATTACGCCAAGAGAAGTGACACCCGCGATTGAAGTCGCATCCTGCACCTACACCGGCGATGCGCTGGAGCCGACCGTGACCCTCAAGGACGGAAATGAGGTCATTCCGACAGACGAATACACGGTAGAGTATTCCAACAACACCAACGCCGGTACCGGCCGGGTGACCATCAAGGACGTTGCAGGCGGCAACTACGTCATCAAGGAGAAAACCCAGGACTTCACCATCACCAAGGCCGCCGCACCCACAAATATCCAGTCCGGTACGCTGACCATCACCAACGGCCTGCACAAGACCTATTCCTTTGACCTGTCAACGCTGCTGCCGAAGCTGACTGCTCCCTGCGACTACGGCACGATCACCTATGACAGGAAGGTTGATACCAATCTGGGCGTTGGCTCCTTTATTACCCTTGTAGACGGCAAGACCGGCGAGCTGACACTGGACGCAAACAGAAGCGGCACGGACGAAGGACAATTCGGCACGATCACTGTTACCGTCTCCACGAGCAACTATCAGGATATCATCTTGACCATCAACGTCATTGCGAAGAACAGGATCACTCCCACCGGCACACCGACGCTGAGCAAGAACGCCATCACCTACGGCGACGCCCTGAATACCATCGCTCTCTCCGGCAAGCTCCATGATAATGTCAACAACGTGGATGTCGATGGAACCTTTGAATGGGTGGACGGCACGCATATACCCGTGGTTGGGAACGGTACCTATGCAGCCGAGTGGATTTTCGAACCGACTGACACCGAGAAGTATTTAACGATTTCGGGAAGATCGAATATCACTGTCGAAAAGGCTCAACCGTACGGCAAGGTCAGCATGGCGGGCTATACTTACGGTAAAACGCCCAGCACACCGACCTTGACGGACCGGACGGGCGATTTGAATGCTCAAGTGACCTACCGTTATGCCGCTGCGGACAGCGGCTCCGTTCAGACGTGGGATATTCAGAATCCGCCCGCGCTGAACGCCGGTACCTACCGTATGTACGCCAGCATTGGTGATACGGATAACTACTACGGATTTGAAGCTGTGTATTGCGAATTTGTGGTAGCAAAGGCAACGCCGACCTACACCGTTCCCACCGGGCTGACGGCAAAATACGGTCAGACGCTGGCGGATGTGACGCTGCCGGACGGCTGGAGTTGGATGGATAGCAGCGAATCTGTGGGCGGCGCTTCGACTGCCGCCAAGACCTTCCAGGCAAAGTTCACTCCGAAGGACACCAAAAACTACAACACAGTGGAGAACATTGAACTTGAAGTCACGGTGAACAAGGCAGATGGCGGCAACCTCAAAACGGTCGAGCTGGAGCAGAAGTACACGGACGCCTCGGATCACACCTACACGCCGGACTGGGCCGGACTGCCCGCCGGGCAGGACTGGACGTTCAGCAGCGAGGCGAGCATCGTCCTGTCCAAGCAAGACTTCGCAGCGGACGGCAGCTTGCTGACCTATGCCATCTCCGGCGGCAAGGCGGGTGACAAGATCACCATCACCCTCAAGGCGTCCTGTGACAATTATGAGGATTTCACCATCACGCTGAACGTCACTCTGACAGAAAAGGACGATCAGAAGCCGTTGACCATCACCGGTGTGGGTAGTGTGGTCTACGGTCAGACACTGACATTGACCACCACTGGCGGCTCCGGCACGGGCACAGTGACCTACCGCATCGACACAGACGCGAGCACCGGCGAGGCGACCATCGATCCCGAAACCGGCGTTCTGACTCCCGTCAAGGTCGGCTCTGTCAGCGTCATCGCGACTAAGGCGGGCGACAACGACTACAACGACGTCACCAGCGCTCCCTTCGTGCTCATGATCAAACCGGCCACGCCTACCGGCGAGCCAAACTACACCAAGATCACCACCAGCGGCAAGACGCTGAAGGACGCGGCGCTGACCACCAAGGGAAGCACTCTGAATCCCAGTGACGGCAAGCTGGAATGGGTGGATGACAAGGGCGAGCCCCTGCCCGACGATACCACGGTCAAGGCCAACACGACCTACAAATGGCGCTTCACGCCTGATGATGACAACTACACGACCCTGACCGGCGAGGTTGAGCTGTATCACAAGTCCAGCAGTGGCGGCGGTTGGTACGACAGCTACTACACCATCAAGACAACTGCCGGGGCGGGCGGCTCTATTTCTCCCTCCGGCAGCGTCAGCGTCCGTGA
>OJNU01001244.1_pt1 | contig 13655 bp, 10 predicted proteins | sample 1597941 | NCBI WGS metagenome assembly OJNU01 (sample SAMN01915228, study PRJEB22387) | human gut metagenome | isolation source: stool | host: Homo sapiens | place: USA | reverse complement strand
AAATTATGGCGGAAGCAGTTGCATTGCAGCAGCCTCCGACGGACAAGGGAAAGCGCCTGCGGCTGTATTACATTACGCAGGTATCGGTAAAGCCTCCGACATTTGTTATTTTCGTCAACGATAAAGAGCTGATGCACTTCTCGTATACGAGATATATAGAAAATAAAATCCGCGAGGCGTTTGGGTTCCGCGGAACACCTCTGAAATTTATTATCAGAGAGAGGAAGGAGAATAACGAATGATGGAACGTCTGGTCTGTGTAGCCATCGGCTATCTGTTTGGTCTGTTTCAGACTGCCTATATTTATGGAAAGCTGCATGGAATCGATATCCGCAATTACGGAAGCGGCAATGCGGGAACGACAAATACGCTGCGCGTGCTCGGTACAAAGGCAGGATTGATCGTACTGGCAGGAGATATTTTAAAATGTATCCTGGCAATCGCAGCAGTGCGCTTGTTGTTTGCTGGCGGTGTACATGAGGATATGTATTATCTGCTTGCGATGTATGCGGCACTCGGTGCGATTCTGGGACACGACTATCCGTTTTATTTAGGCTTTAAGGGCGGCAAGGGCGTACTGGTGGCGGGTGGTACCATTCTGGCCATCCAGCCGGTGCTGATCCCCTTTCTGGCGGTCATCTTTCTGGCCTGCCTGCTGCCCACGGGCATGGTATCGCTGGGCAGCGTGACCATGGCGGCACTCTACCCGGTGCTCACCATCTTGTACGGTGTGTTCCGGGGCTACTCCGCCGCCGATCTTACCGTGTGTGCCATCGGCTCGGTGATCATGGGCGCGATGGTCATTTATATGCACCGCTCCAACATCCAGCGCATCCGCGACGGCAAGGAATACCGCTTTGGCCGCCACGGCAAACAGTAAAATCAAACAATGAAACAGGCGGTGCCTGCACACAATGCTGTGCGGCACCGCCTGTTTTTCTTTTTGTAAGGTTATTCGTCGTCCTCGCCCGGTTCTGTTTCCGGTTCGGGGTGCAGCCAGTGGATGCCGTTTTGCGCGGGCGAAAGGTCCGGAGCGAGGTGGCCGTCCGGCAGATGGGCACCAAAGGCGGGCACAAAGAAGTATTTGCGCACGATGAAGATGAGGGCGATGGCGCCCACACTGAGCAGGTTTTCCAGCGCCGAGTCATGGCCAACCACCAGATGGCGGGCAATGGCATAGAGCAGTACTTCCAGGCTGCTGCCGGGGCTGTGCTTGGCCAGCATCTTGATGAACTCGATACCGATCACGATGTCCAGACTGCGCTCCAGAAAGGTGCGGATCTCCACCTCGTTGCCGTCGATCAGTAGGCCGGGCATCCACCGGATGAGCGGCACGGCGCTGAGCAGCAGACCAATGAGCACCAGCCCGGAGAGCAGGATCTCCAGCAGGCTGGACGCCTGAATGATGTGGTTGCGCAGCTGGGTGCGCCAGTGGCTTTCCACATGCGAAGCGGGATGTTCCATAACAAGACCGTCCTTTCGGCATTCTGCTGTAGAAGATTCGACAAATCTTTGACATTATTGTAGCAGAGGGATGAAAGCGTGTCAATTCAAACGGTGCAGGTTATGGCAGGGATTCAGCCGTTGGCGGCTGCACTGCCGGCAGGCACATAGCCGGCCTTTTTGATGCAGGCCTGCCCGGCCTCGGTGTCCAGCCAGTCGTAGAGCTGGCGCTCCGGGCTGTCGGCGGCGGCATCCGGACGGATGACGGCGTAGAAGTCGTTGCAGAGGGGATAGCTGCCGTCGGCCAGTGTGTCGTTGGAGGGCATCACGCCGTCCACACTCAGCAGCCGCAGACCGGGCTGGGAGTACATCTGGTCGATGTAGTAGTAGACCGAAAAGCCGATGGCGTTGGCGGAGTTGTTGTACTCGGCGATGCTGTCCACGAGACCGCCCATGTCGGCGGGGGCAAGCTCGGTGGGCGCGGCCATCAGCTGGCCGTCGCCCTTGTCGATGAGCAGCTTTTTGAAGAGGGTCTGACTGCCCGAGTCCACGCCCCGCTGGAACGCCACGATGGGGGAGTCCACGCCGCCCACGTCCTTCCAGCTGGTGATGCGGCCCGCATAAATATCCCGCAGCTGCTGCTGGGTCAGGCTCTGGACGGGATTCTCTTCGTTGACGATGAACACCAGCGCGTCCCGGCCAATGGCTTTCTGTTCGAGCTTTGCGTCGGCCTCGGCCAGCTCTTCCTTGACGTACTCGGGGGCCTCGTAGACGATGAGCAGCTGTGCGCCGTAGTCCTCGCTGTCGCTGCGGGACCAGAGGCCGAAGTTCTCCCACGCATAGGCCGTGGTGCTGACGGTGATGCTGGTCTGGGCCTCGAGAAGGTCCATGCCGGTGATGTCGGCCTTCATCTGGGCCATCAGGGGGATGCAGGCCGTGGAGCCGTCGAGGCGGGGGAACTCGTCCTCGGTCAGGAAGGGGACGGGCGTGTCCGCATCGGGGACAGACGCCGCCGGAGAGTCGGCGGGGGAGTCCGCCGTGCCGGTATTGCAGGCGGTGAGCATCGCCGCCCCGAAGCCGAGGCCCATCACGCGCAGGAAGCTGCGGCGGGAGATCATCTCTTTCATATCAAAATCCTCCGTGTCAGTACAGGTAGCCCCCGCCAGCGTCGTCGCTGGGGGAGGAGAAGATGCTTTCGCGGTAGAGCCACTGGCCGGTGGAGTCCATCAGGCCGTAGTCGAAGCCCTGCCGCGCAACAAAGCAGTCGTCGGGAAGGTCGTCCGGGCTGTAACAGCTGCCGAGGCGGCGGAGAAGCAGATTGCCCTCCATGTCCAGAACATCGTAGAGGCTGCTGCCGTCACGGCTGTCCCGGCAGGCTGTGAGCAGAGGGCCGCTGGCGGTGCTGGTGAGGTAGGAAGCGTAGGTATACTGCTGGGCCTCACCGGCGGACGACCAGAGCAGACCCTCTCCGCCGTAGGTCTGGATGGCGATGGTGTTGTAGTTTTCGTCGTTGTACTGCAGCAGGGCGTAGCCGTCGGGCAGGGCCGTCACGCTGATGTACTGTGCTTCTTCCACGGGCGCTGCCTCCACGTCGGTCAGAAGCGCGCCGGTGGTGCCGTCGTAGACTTTGAGGATGTTGTCCGTCGTCAGCACAGCGACGTTGCCGGAGCGGTAGTCCGTGTCTCTTCGCTGGACGCCGATGCTCTCGCCGCTGGCGAGGTCGATGAGGGTGTAGGGACTGTCCGGGTCATCGCTGCCGGAGAGGACGACGCAGCCGGGGGTGTAAGTGTTCACGCTCCAGTCGAAGCGGCCCAGCTCCACGGCCTCGCTGCCGTTCAAATCGTAGAGGACGGAGCAGCTGTCCTGACGGCTCTGGAGGCAGGCGACGCCCACGCCGCAGGCCGAGACGGCGCTGTCGTCTTCGCCGGTGAGCAGTTCGCCGGTGGTGACGTTGTAGAGGGCTTCGCGGGCGATGCCCCAGTCTGAGCCGCGGAACCAGCTCAAATCGAGCCAGTCGGCAAAACCGCCGCGGTACGATGCGAGGGAGCTGGCCGTGCAGCCGTCCTCCCGCATCAGCACATTGCCCTCCCGGTCGGTGATGAGGACGTACTGGTGGAGCGGCTGGTCGGGGTCGTCGTAGGCGTAAGTAAGGTCCTCGGGCAGGTCGTAGCAGTTGAAGACGAGGCGCTGGCCGCCCTCGTCCACCACGAGACAGCCGAGCGCTGTTTCGGGTACGGGAAGCTGGGCGCCTGTGGCGAGGTCGTACACCCGAGTGCCGCCGGTGGTGCCGTTCTCGAAAGCCCAGACGTCGGCGTCGTCCCGCAGGATGAGCAGCCCGCCCGAGAGGGTGGCGTTCACGGCGTAGGGGAAGGTCATGACGGCATTGCCGTCGGCGTCGTAAAGGGTGGAAGTGCGCTCCTCCGTGCCGGGGGTGGAGTGGGCCACGAGGTAGTGGCCCGTCTCGCCGGTGAGGGTGTCCTTCAGCAGCTGGATGCTGTCGGAGCTGCTGGCTTTGTAGAGCACCCTGCCGCCCCGGAGGATGGTGCCGCCGCCGTTCCCGACGTAAGAGTAGACGTAATGGAGCGAGTCGTCGCTGAGCCATGCGTCGCTGTAATACTGCGGAGCCTGCGATGCCGCCGTCCCCTCGTGCCGGGGCGACGCCGCAGGCAGCAGCGAACAGCTCGTCAGCAGCCCGCCCGCCAGCACGAGGCAGGCGGCGCGGCGGCTGAGTCGAAGCAGAGTGGTCTTCATAGAAACACCTCACAGTCTCCCAGAATTTGACTTTCCCATCTATAGTATATACGAAAGACCCGGACATTTCATTGCAGAAATGTGGACGGGTCTGGTTACAAAATTATGACGATGTGGGGTACTTGACAAACCGATGCAAAACATCTATACTGAAAACAGGAAAGGTGCTGCCTGCAGCTGGGTCAGCTCCTTACTGATACGTCAAGAGAAATGACCGGTCAGGTTGGTAGCTGTGGCGGTCATTTCTTCTTTTTACGGCGAGGAATATTGTCAGTGCGAGGGTCGTCTTTTTGAAAGACGGCCTTTGCAATTTCCCAGGTGATCTGGAAAGTTGCAAGGATGACCGCCACCAAAAGCGTCGCCAGAGCAAAAACGAGTTCTTCTTCGCTCATAAGTATCGCTCCCCCTTTCTGCGAGGCCGCAGTCCGGGGCGGGCGAAAAGAAAATCTGCCTTTCCCGGAAGGGCCGCGCGGATGCTTGGCCGGACATATCGGAAAAGGAGCTTGACCACCGAAGTGTTGCAGACAACACCTTACTGACAGAATAGCATAGTTGTCGGCAAAAAGCAACAGTCCGCACAGGAGGCTTCTTCTGTGCGGACTGTTTATTTATTCTTCGTCTCCCTGTTCCTTCAATTCCTTCAGGAAGGGCAGCAGGAAAGGCACCGAGATGCAGAAGGTGAGGCCATCGGCGATGGGCTGGCACAGCTCGATGCCGCTCAGGCCCCAGATGCGGGGCAGGGTGAGGATGAGCGGGATGAAGCAGACGCCCTGACGGCAGCAGGCGAGGAAGGTGGCCCGGCCCGACTTGCCGATGGACTGGAACATCATATTCGTCACGATGATGACGGGCTGTAAGAACATGGCGACGCACTGATACCGCAGGGCGGGCAGAGCCACGGCGGTGACCTCGGGGTCATCGCGGAAGAGGCGGATGAGGGGCTCGGCGTTGAACCAGCAGAGGGAGTTGAGCACTGCCATAAAGACGAAAGCCGTCGAGATGGTGAAGATGGCCGCTTTCCGCACCCGGGCAAAGCGGCGGGCGCCGTAGTTGAAGGCCGCTACAGGCTGCAGGCCCTGTCCGACGCCGATAGCCACCGACAGCACGAACTGGAAGATGCGGGACACGATGCTCATGCCGGCCACGGCGGCGTCGCCGTAGCTGCGGGCGGCGACGTTCAGCAGCATGCTGCCGATGCTGTTCAGGCCCTGACGGCCGAAGCTGGGCGCACCGTTGAAGAAGATCTGCCCGAAGTCCCGGGCGCTGCGGGTGATCTGGGTGATGCGGAATCGGCTGACGGTCTTGCCCCGCAGGAACATGGAAAGCAGGATGCAGAAGCTGATGCTCTGGCTCAGGGCGGTGGCCGTGCCTGCGCCGCCGGTCCCCATGCCGAGGCCGAAGATGAAGACGGGGTCCAGCACGATGTTGAGCACACCGCCGGTGACGAGGCCGATCATGGCGAAGCTGGCCTTGCCCTCGTAGCGGAGGATGTTGTTCATCACGAGGCTCGACATCATGAGCGGGGCCGCGATGAGGATGGGCCGCGCGTAGGCGCAGGCGTGGGGCAGGATGGTGTCGGTGCTGCCCAGCAGCATCATGAAGTCGGGCAGGGTAGCGAGACCGAGAACGGTCAGCACTGCGCCGAAGGTCAGCGCCGTGAAGAAGCTGGTGGAGGCGAACTTTGTGGCCGCATGGGTGTCCTGACTGCCGAGGCTGCGGCTGATGATGCCGCCCGCGCCGTGGCCCAGCATGAAGCCGAGGGCCTGAATGATGGCCATCAGGCTCGACACGACGCCCACCGCGCCCGATGCGCTGGTGGACAGCTGGCCCACAAAGAAGGTGTCGGCCAGATTGTAGATGCTGGTGATGAGCATACTCAGGATGGTGGGGGCCGCGAGGCCGAGAATGAGCTTCGGCACGGGGGTCTGGGTCATTTTCTCGAACTGGAGCCTGCTGCGCTCCAGCTCGGCGGCGTCGGATGCGGTGCGGGGGGAAGACGGCATGAAGAGATACCTCACTTTCGGAAATCAAAGAAAATACCGCTCTTTGCGCAAAGAACGGGTAAAATGCAGATATACAATAAGTATAGCGCAGATCGGGGGAAATGTCGAGACAGCAGTGCGGGCAGGCACGGTGGAAGCTTTCTCCTCAGATACGGTGACCGGGTTGCGGCTCCCAGCGTCTGCTGCGCTGTCGCTTGCATCCTGCTGGCCGCGGCCCCAACAGCTCCTCCCTGTTTCCGCCGCTGGCGGCGGTCGTCGCCGTTGCCTCAAAAAGTTAGGGTATTGAGTGCAAAAGCAGGAGAAAATGGAATGCCTTTTGGCAAATTTGCCAAAGAAAGGTCGAATTGCTTGTAGAAAATCACGTCAAGTGGTATAATTTATGGAAAGAAACAAAAGCGCGAAGACAAAAAACAGCGCAGAGAAGAGTTCCGGGGAGATCCTGCCCCGGGATACGGAGGGAAATCTTATGAAATCTGTGGCACAGACTATCATTGAAGCAGACCGCTTCTACACCATCGCCGCCAAGACCGGCAGCGTCATTCAGGCTGTGGAGAGCGTCAAGGACGGCGGCAACATCCGTCTGGGCAAGTACGAGCGCAAGCCCGAGCAGGAGTGGGCTTTCGTCCGCGAGGGCGACGGCGTTTACCGTATCCGCAACCGCGCTTCCGGCAAGCTCATCGACCTGATGATGACCGGCACCGCAAACGGCACCTGGCTCCATCTGTGGGAGGACGTGGGCGGCACTTCCCAGATGTGGAAGATGGAGCCTACCCCGGCCGGCACCGTCCGCCTGCGCTCCATGTGGGCTGCCGGCAAGTGCATCGACACCGTGGGCATGGGTACTGCGGACGGCGCTGTGCTCCAGATCTGGCAGGAGACTGCCGGCGAGGACCAACTGTGGACCATCTCCGAGGTGAAGGACCGCGCAAAGCACGCCCCCAAGGCGGAGGAAAAGCCCGCTGAGGTCAAGGCCGAGGCCGCTGCTCCCGCCGAGGAAAAGCCGGTTGAGGAAAAGGCTGCACCTGCTGTGAAGAAGACCGCCAGAAAGCCTGCGGCAAAGAAAACCGCCGCCAAGACTGCTGCGAAGTCCGCTGCGGCAAAGGCTGAAGCCGCACCCGCCAAGGCCGAGGAAAAGCCCGCCGAGGCCGCTCCTGCTGCAAAGCCTGCCCGCAAGACCGCCACTCGTAAGAAGACCACGAAGGCCAGCAAGTAAGCACGGCTACATAGCATCATAGCAAAAAGAGCACCCGCTCTCCACGGTGATGTGGAAAGCGGGTGCTTTTGAGTTTAGGGTCAGGTTTGCCTTCGTACAACCTCTCAGTGCCCCATCTTGCCCTTCTTGAACTTCAGCGCCGCTGCGATGAAGCCCTTGAACAGGGGATGTGCGCGGTTGGGACGGCTCTTGAACTCGGGGTGGAACTGTGCGCCGAGGTGGAAGTCACGGCCCGGCAGCTCCACGGTCTCCACAAGGCGGCCGTCGGGGCTGGTGCCGGAGATGACCAGACCGGCGTCCTGCATCTCCTGACGGTAGTCGTTGTTGAACTCGTAGCGGTGGCGGTGGCGCTCCCAGATCTCGCTCTGGCCGTAGCACTCGGCCATCTTGGTGCCAGGCAGGACGGTGCAGGGATACTTGCCCAGACGCATGGTGCCGCCCTTGGGGATGTTGCCCTGCTGGTCGGCCATCAGGTCGATGACGTTGTGATGACCCTCGGGGGTGAACTCGCTGGAGTTGGCGTCGGCGTAGCCCAGGACGTGGCGGGCGAACTCCATGACCATGATCTGCATACCGAGGCAGATGCCGAAGTAGGGAACATCGTTCTCGCGGGCGTACTGTGCGGCCTGTATCATGCCTTCGATGCCGCGGTCGCCGAAGCCGCCGGGGACGATGATGCCGTCCACGTCCGCAAAGGCTTCCTTGCAGGCTGCCTGGTCGGGCAGGTCCTCGCTCTCGACCCACTTGATCTCCACCTGACTGTCGTTCTCAAAGCCGGCGTGGTAGAGGCTTTCCATGACGGACAGATAGGCGTCATGCAGCTTGACGTACTTGCCCACGAGGGCGATGGTGCAGGTCTTGCTGCGGGTGGCGATCCGGGCCAGCATCTCTTTCCACTCGGTGAGGTCGGCGGGGGGAACATCCAGATGCAGCTGCTTGACCACCACGTCGTCGAGGCCGCCGGTGTGGAGCATCAGCGGACACTGGTAGAGGCTGGGCATGGTCAGGTTCTCGATGACGCACTCCGGCTTAACGTTGCAGAAGGTGCTGATCTTCCGGCGGATGTCGCTGCCCACGCTGCCGTCGGCGCGCAGGATGATGATGTCGGGGCTGACGCCCATGCCCTGCAGCTCCTTGACGGAGTGCTGTGCGGGCTTGGACTTGTACTCATCGGAGCCGGAGATGTAAGGCACCAGCACCACATGGATGAAGCAGCAGTTCTCCTTGCCCTGCTCGAGGCCCACCTGACGGATGGCCTCGAGGAAGGGCTGGCTCTCGATGTCGCCGGTGGTGCCGCCGATCTCGGTAATGACCACATCGGCCTCGGTGGAAGAGGCCAGATTGTAGATATAGCTCTTGATCTCGTTGGTGATGTGGGGGATGATCTGAACGGTCTGGCCGAGGTAAGCGCCCTGACGCTCCTTGTTCAGCACGTTCCAGTAGACCTTTCCGGTGGTGAGGTTCGAATACTTATTCAGATTCTCGTCGATGAAGCGCTCGTAATGGCCGAGATCCAGGTCGGTCTCGGTGCCGTCGTCGGTGACGAAGACCTCGCCGTGCTGCAGGGGGCTCATGGTACCCGGGTCCACATTCACGTAGGGGTCCAGCTTCTGGCTGGCCACCTTGAGGCCGCGGCACTTCAGCAGTCGGCCCAGAGAGGCGGCGGTGATGCCTTTGCCCAGACCGGAGACGACGCCGCCGGTCACGAAAATAAACTTTGCCATAATGGTTCTCCTCTAATTTACAGATATTCTTTTCCGTGAATATCACGATAAGCAAATACTTCCCCTCAGTGGGGGCGCAATACGGATTATTGCGCGGGGTCGTAGGAGTCCAGTATCTCCTGCGCGACCTCGGCGCGGTCGCGCCGGGTGTCCATCGCTTTTTTCTCGATGTAGCGGTGCGCCTCGGCCTCGGTCATATGGCCCAGCTCGATGAGGCAGCACTTGGCGCGGCTCACCAGCCGCACCTGCGCCAGCTTTTCCTGCATCCGCTGATTCTCCTGCCGCAAAAGCAGGAGGCGGTGGTTGCTGGCGGCGGCCATGTGGATGGCCTGCAAAAAGAAGGTGTTGGAGAAGGGCTTTGTGACCAGCAGAACACCTTCTTCGCTCAGCGGGGTCAGAAGCTGCTCGGCGGCTGCGGCCTTGGCCAGAAATATCACACCGGCATCCGTTTTCTCCACGGCGTCGGCGCACAGCTCGTGGCCGAACTCATCCGGAAGCGGCGAGTTGACCACGATGAGCTCAAAGTCGGATTCCAGCATCCTCCGCCGCGCCTCCGCCGCACTTGGTACGATGATAGGCCGCGCATAGCCCAGCTCCGTCAGGCGTGCGGAGATATATTCGTTGGAGCTTGCGCCCGCGCTTACGATCAGGGCACGTCCCATTCGGCTCACTCCTTTCCTATGTCATTCTGCATCAGATGGCATTGAAGTAGTGGACGCGCTCATATTCGGCGGGGTCGGAGGCGTTCTTGAGCGCCTCGCAGCGGCGCAGAGCCTCGGCATAGTAGCGGCGGCTCAGCTCGTCGGGCAGGAATTTGTGAAGGAACTTGCTGTTCTTGGCCACCTCGACGGACTCTTCCAGCGAGGCGGGCAGGGTCTCGAGACCGAGACCGGCGGCTTCGCTCGGGATGAAGAGGTTGCGGTTGACAGGGGCGGACAGCTCCAACCGGTTCTCGATGCCGTCGAGGCCTGCTGCCAGCACGAGGCCGATGGCGAGGTAGGGGTTGCAGGCGGGGTCGGGGCTGCGCAGCTCCATGCGGCAGTTGTCGCCCTTCACCTGCGGGATGCGGACCAGCTGGCTGCGATTCTGGCGGCTCCAGCTCACGTAGCGGGGAGCCTCGTCGCAGCCGAAGCGGAGGTAGCTGTTGGGCAGGGGATTCGTGAAGGCCGTCAGCTCCCGGCTGTGGCGGAGGATGCCCGCCATGAAGCTGCCGGGGATGCTGTCGGGGGCGATGTCGCCCTCAAAGAGGTTCTTGCCGTCCATGGTCAGCGAGAGGTTGATGTGGAGGCCGCTGCCGGCCTGGTCGGGCAGCGGCTTCGGCAGGAAGCTGGAGTGGAAGCCGTTGCTGGCCGCCACGGCCCGGACGATCTGCTTGAACAGGAAGATGTTGTCGGCGGTCTTGAGGGGGCCGGCGTAGTGGAAGTCAATTTCATTCTGGCCGTGGCCGTTCTCGTGATGGCTGTGCTGGGGGGCGAGGCCCATCTGCTCCATGGTCAGGCAGATGTCCCGGCGGATGTTCTCGCCGGCGTCCAGCGGCGCTACGTCGAAATAGCCGCCTGCGTCGATGGGGATGCGGGTGGGACGGCCCCGGTCGTCGTTCTCGAAGAGATAGAACTCGCACTCGGTGCCGACGTTGCAGCGCAGGCCCAGCTGCTTGAACCGGCGGTTGATGTCCCGCAGGAAGCCGCGACAGTTGCCGCCAAAGAGGGTGTTGTCCGGCTTTTCCACGTCGCAGAAGAACTGCATCACCCGGCCCTCAGCCGTGCGCCAGGGCAGGATGGTCATGGTGGACAGGTCGGGCCGGAGCACCAGGTCGCTCTCCTCCACGTGCATGAAGCCCGCGATGGCGCTGCCGTCGAAGCAGACGCCATCTTCCAGCGCCTTGGGAAGGTCGCTTGTCAGCACGGCGATGTTCTTCTGAAAGCCGAAGATGTCACAGAACGCGAAGCGGACAAATTTTACGTTGTTGTCCTCGACGAAATCGAGGATGTCCTGCTGTGTCGTATAACTCATAGGTGTGTATCCTCTGAAAAGTATGTCTTCTTAAAAAACGCCCAAAGGCCTGCCTCTGTACAGAGGCAGGTCTTCAGGCTGGTGTAAGAAATAGGAAAAGGAGAATGGCTCAGATAAGCGCCTCAGCCTGTGGTGCTTTATTCTACGCTGGTATGTGAAGATCAGACGTAGTAGAGCATCTTGCTGTAGCTGGGCAGAGGCCAGTAGTCCTCGCCGCAGATGGTCTCGGCGTCGTCGGCGGCGGCGCGGAGGGCGTCCATCTTGGGCAGAACGTCGTCGTGGAAGGCGACGGCCTTTGCGCTCTCGTCGGAGAGGGCCTTTGCGGCATCGACGGCGGCCTGCAGCTCGTCCACAGCGTCGCTCATGGCGTCGGCGTCAGCGGACAGGCGGGTCAGTGCCTTCGTCTCGCTGCGGACGCTCAGGCTCTCGCTGACGGCCAGCTTGGAGGCGGCGGTGTTGGCGACCTCACTCATGTAGGCGTTGACGGCGGGCAGCAGCTGCTTGCGGGCCATCTCCAGCATGGTCAGGGCCTCGATGTTGATGATCTTGGAGTAGTGCTCCATCTCAACTTCGTAGCGGCTCTCCATCTCGACCTTGGTCAGGACGCCGAAGTCCTCCATCAGAGCGATGTTCTTCGGCTCGATGAGGGCGGGCAGAGCGGCGGGGGTGTTCTTCTTGTTGGGCAGGCCGCGCTTTGCTGCTTCCTCTTCCCACTCGGCAGTGTAGCCGTTGCCGTTGAAGATGACGCGGCGGTGGTCGCGGATGGTGCGCTTGACGAGGGCGATGGCGGCGCTGGTGAAGTCGTCGGCCTTCTCCAGCTCGTCAGCGTAGCCCTTCAGCTCCTTGGCGACGGCGGTGTTCAGGATGGTGTTGCAGTCGCTCAGGTTCTCGGCGGAGCCGGGCATACGGAACTCAAACTTGTTGCCGGTGAAGGCAAAGGGAGAAGTACGGTTGCGGTCGGTGGTGTCCTTGCTGAACTTGGGCAGGACATCGACGCCGAGGTCCATCTTCATCTTGACGGGGCCGGCGTAGGGAGAATCGGAAGCGATGGCGTCGATGACGGCTTCCAGCTCTTCGCCCACGAAGATGGAGATGATGGCCGGAGGTGCTTCGTTGGCGCCCAGACGGTGGTCGTTGCCGGGGGTGGCGACGGAGGTACGGAGCAGGTCGGCGTACTCATCGACAGCCTTGATGACGGCGGCGAGGAAGACCAGGAACTGCAGGTTCTCCATGGGGGTGTCGCCCGGGTCCAGCAGATTCTCGTGGGTGGTGGACATGGACCAGTTGTTGTGCTTGCCGCTGCCGTTCACACCCTCAAAGGGCTTCTCGTGCTGCAGGCAGACCAGACCATACTTGGGAGCGATCTTCTTCATCATCTCCATGGTCAGCAGGTTGTGGTCAATGGCAACATTGGTGGTGTCGAAGATGGGGGCCAGCTCATGCTGGCAGGGAGCCCCCTCGTTGTGCTTGGTCTTGGCAGGAACGCCCAGCTTCCACAGCTCCTCGTCCAGCTCCTTCATAAATGCGGAGACCTCGGGACGGATGACACCGAAGTAATGCTCCTCCAGCTCCTGACCCTTGGCAGAGGGAGCACCGAACAGGGTGCGGCCGGTGAGGATCAGATCCTGACGTGCCTCGTAATCCTCCTTCTTGACAAGGAAGTACTCCTGCTCGGGGCCGACGGTGGTGGAGACGTAATCAACATCCTTGCCGAACAGCTTCAGGATGCGGATGGCCTGACCGGACAGTGCATTCATGGAGCGCAGCAGGGGGGTCTTTTTGTCCAGTGCCTCGCCGGTGTAGCTGACAAAGGCGGTGGGGATGCACAGCACGTCATCCTTGACGAAGGCGTAGCTGGTGGGGTCCCATGCGGTGTAGCCGCGGGCCTCGCAGGTGGCGCGCAGGCCGCCGGAGGGGAAGGAGGAGGCGTCCGGCTCACCCTTGATGAGCTCCTTGCCGGAAAACTCCATGATGACGCCGCCATCGGGAGACGGAGCAATGAAGCCGTCATGCTTTTCTGCGGTGACGCCGGTCAGGGGCTGAAACCAGTGGGTAAAATGGGTGGCGCCGTGTTCCACAGCCCAGTCCCGCATGGCGGTAGCTACCGCGTCTGCCACATGGGTGTCCAGAGAAGCACCCTCATCAATGGTCCTCTTCAGAGAAGCATAAACATCGGAGGGCAGCTTGGCCCGCATGACCCGGTCATCAAATACCAGACTGCCGAAATAGTCAGAAACTGTACGCATGTGTAAACTCCTTTCCCTCATGAAAAAGGGGGCACCGATCCCCCGGAATCACATTCCGAGACACCGTTGCCCCTCCGTATAACGAACAAAAATGGCGTCTTGAAGATCACTCTCCAAGACGCCATTGCCTTTGATGTTGGGGATTATACACGATAAGATTTTGCTTGTCAAGATGTTTCCTACAAAAAAACGGAGAAATTTTCGGGAAATTTGCCGAAGTCTCTTGACATCCCGGAAATACCTGTTAAGATAGAAGTACAAT
>OJNU01001226.1_pt1 | contig 13793 bp, 15 predicted proteins | sample 1597941 | NCBI WGS metagenome assembly OJNU01 (sample SAMN01915228, study PRJEB22387) | human gut metagenome | isolation source: stool | host: Homo sapiens | place: USA | reverse complement strand
GGATTTTGTCGGGTGAAACAGACGGCAAAATGATCGGGTGTGTTGCGGGGCGGTAAATCTTCGCAGGAAATAAAACCGCACAGAATCGTTTCTTTACAGAAATCGCTGTGGATTTGTTGGGAATGATAACATAAGTATTGATGTGTGTCAACACTTCAGGATAATGAATACATCAGATGAATGAAACACACAAAGTACAAGCAAAAGCAAAGCAATGTTTTAGGAGAATGTTTTAATTTTCGCAGTTCAGGCGGACTTGGACGGTAAACACACCGTCTTTCTTTTTCGTATAGAAGTCACCATGGTTCTCCTGAACGATACGATTTATATTTTTTAGTCCGTAACCGTGATACTCTCCGATGCGGATTCCGCGAGAAGTATCACTGTATGGGTTTTCCAGCCGATAGAAGAGGCTTCGATACTGCTTGCGCAGCTGTAGATGAATGATTCTCTGTTCCGCTGGCAGGTCGCAACAGGCTTCGATGGCATTGTCAAATGTGTTTCCGATAATGATGCTCAAAGACAACGATGAGATCGTCAGGACTTCAGGAATCGTCACATCCAGTTTGACGTTGATGTTATTCCTTTCCGCAATTCGTAAGTAATAATTCAAAAGAGCATCAACAACAGGATTTCCGACCGCAGAAATATTTGTGGAACGCTCGAAAACATCCGTGGCAGCCTGCGCAATCTTGTGAAGTTCTTCGGTATCACCGTGTTCTGCAACTGCCTGCATCGCCAGGATGTATTTCTTCACATCATGCCGCAGAGAACGGACTTCTTCCTGGCGTTCTTTGAGCTGCTGGTAGTATTCCATTTGAAGATTGTACTGCTGTTCGTTGAACTTAACTTTGAATTTTTCCAGTTCATTTTCCCGGAGAGCTTCCACATAGAACACGATCAGGATGTTTATAAGGAGAAGCACCGCCATAAGACCGACCATATAATCCGGGAAATACTCATCCGCAGCATGATACTGTGCCACATAACAGACAGCAATACTTGCGATTTGAATCGCAATGATCGGCAGCAGCCATAGGATACGCAGAGCATTTCCTTTTCGGCTGAAAAAATGTGAGATCAGGACTACGAGTGGAATTTGAATCAGGTTTGAAAAAACAACATAGACCAACCGTGCTGCCCCAGCCTGCATTAGAATGTCGGTATCCGGGATACGCAGCCCAATCAGAAGCATTGCAAGCACTTCCACCAAAGCAATCAGTGTGAAGAAAGCTCCGCTTGCAAAAACCGCCTGCCACGGTCGAACCTCATAGAACAGCAATGCAAGGAAAAATCCGCCAACTAAAAGATAGATCGTGCGCTGCGTCACCCAATCCGGGAATAAACTCAAAGCACACTGCCCAGCAATCAAGAGTGCAACATAGGCATAGAACCACCTTGAGACGGGCTCCTTTTTGGGAAACAGCCGACCGATAAAAAGCAGCAACAGGGCAATGTTGGCAAAGCTCCCTGCAAACTCAACGAAATAATAAAGCATCATCTTCCCAAATAAGCGTTGAAGATCTGATTGAACTCCTGACGCTTCCTCCTGCTGATCGGCAGCTGATGTCCGCTGGAAAGAAAAACAGCGGTTCCCGTAGCGTAAACAATGTGTTCCATGTTGACGAGATAACTTTTGTGTGGTGACACAAAGCACCGTTTGGGAAGCTGCTCCAAGGCTTCAGGAATGCTCATTCGCAATGTAAGGTCTTGCTCCTTGCAGTGAATCAGAACTTTATGTCCGTGGCTTTCCAGAAAGTAAATGTCCGATGTTTCCAAGGACATGGTAACACCATCGTATTCGATCGTGAAATGTTTGGAGTTCAGTTCCTGAAGGACGGCATCCATTGCCGCAGCGAACAGCGTCTGATCCAAAGGTTTGACAAGGTAGCGGAATGCAATGCCATATCCCTGCACAGCGTACTCATGCCGCTTCGTGACAAATACCACCAAAGGATGCTTCTCCATCTGAATCAAAGACTGCGCCAGCTGAAAACCGTTGGATGGCATCTCGATATCGAGAAGAAGCAGATCAAAGGATTTCTTCTGCATTTGCAATTCGCTCAGAAGTTCGTTTCCATCCATGTAAGTTTCAATGTCAAAGCAGCCTTGCACATCGTACTGCTGGACGCTTTGAACAATGCCATCAAGGTCTGATTTCTCATCATCGCAGACTGCAACGTGGTACTTCAGCATTTCGACAACCTCCACAAAATAATGTCCTGCTACTATTATAGACTGTGCAAAGGCTCCTTACAAGTAGCCTGACCTACCACTTTTGTCACCAGAACGACCAGTTTTGCCAAACCTCTTGATTTTGCTGAAATTTATGATACAGTGAAGCAAAAATCAGAAGATAAGGTGGCGCAACTGCAATGTGGGAACGCACGCTGTCTCAAAAATCAGTCCGTCTTTTCTGCGAGCAAAAAGTGATAGATGAAGCAAAGGCGGATGCGTATGTCTATGGGTACGAGTTGCTCATATCATCTGTTGTGAGCGTTCTGCTTGTTGTTTTAATCGCTGTTGTGTGTGGTGATGTGCGGTACGCACTTTCATTTTTGATTGGGTTTATCCCACAGCGAATCTACATTGGCGGATACCATGCAACATCGCACACCAGATGCTATTTGGCATTCTCCGGACTGGCACTTATCTGCATTTTGCTAAGTAAGGCAATCGCAGCAAATCACCTTTTCCGTATCCTGACAACAGTAGCTCTTTTGGGCATCTCTATCTTTCTCTCACCTATCGAAGCAAAGAATAAGCCTTTAAGTGAAAAGAAGCGGTCAAGTTACAAGATGGTCGCATCTGTTCTTTCGTCAATAGATTTCCTGCTTGCCATTTTTAATGTGCTTCCGTATACACGTCATGTAGTTTGCTACTATCTCTCCAAATGGGTATTGATTGTATTCTCAACAATTCCTTTGGTTCAACAAAAATTTAATGCCAACTTTTGTAGATAGGGAGGTGATAACATGAAAAAAAACAAATGGGTGCTGCTTCTTATCGCTTTTGTTGCATTTTTGGTATTGGTTTATTTTATTGGTGCTTGCCTTAATGCAACGGCAGAGGCATTGACAATTATTTCGCTCTGCATCGGCATACTGGTCATTTATTTAGTCGTAAAAGCAATCAAATCAAAATAAGGAAAGGAAAATGTGATCATGAGTACAAGAAAATTCATCAAAAAACTTACGGCGAGTCTGCTTTTTATTGCGGTTGTAATGTCGTTTGGCGTTCAGTCTGCCTTCGCTGAATCGAATTCACCGAAAGCTACCGTTAAGAACAATGTTGTTACTTTTAGCAATCTCGATCAACTGAAGGCAAACGAGAAGCTCGCAATTGCGGTAGTTGACAGTAATGGTGATCCAGCAACTATTACTATCGAGTCAGTGGACAATTCAATTTCTCGTGTAGCGAAATCGTCGAATTCTTGGAAGGTTTCGTATAAGGGAGTGGTGATTCATGCATATTTTTATATGACAGTGACGAATAACAAAGTCACAAATGCATGGGACTATTCGATTACAACTTTGGGTTCCACATATAGTGATGCAAGTTTGACGTATAACTCCAGTTCGGCAAAACTCACCTTTACCAGTAACGCTTATAATGGTATTGCTTCTCATACTTGCTGGCTGAAGGGAACTCCTCGCGGAACAAACAATGAAGTCGATGTAACGTATTCTATGTAATGTGGAGGACAATATGAAACAGAATTCACAAAAACTGATTTTTTTCCTGAGTAAAATTACATGTGCTTTTGCAATGGCGATTGCAGTCTTAAGTGTGAATAGCACCTGCTGCTTTACAGCGTATCAGCCGGATGTCCCTGAATCGCTTGATCGCAACTAAACTCATATGATAGACATTATATCAAAAACGATGTGAGGTGATAGAATATGAAAGATGTATCTCGAAGAGAATTCTTGAAAACTTTATGTTTAGGCATAACAGTAGCCGCTTTACAAAATTTGCCAATGACAACGGCTTTTGCAGACAGTGCAATCAGTAAAACAAAAATTATTTCTAAAAGCGACCGTGAAAATTTGGTGGCTACTGTTGCAAGAACTGTGCAAGTGTCCTACAAAATAGATAAAAATACGATCATTGAAGTAACTCGCTTTACTGATATTGATGGACAAAATGTTACCTTGAACCGGAGCGTTAAAGAAGATGGTACAGGTGAACTTGTCTATACGAAAGCCCAAAAAACGAAAAAAAGCAAATTGACCAATCAAAGCTATGATGTCTTTTTGAAATTAGCAACTTCAAAATCTATGCCTCAAACAAGGGGAGCCACTGTTGGAAGTGATGTTACAGGATCACAGTATAAGCATATATTTGTATCAAATCTCAGCTATACAATTGACAATACGGCGATTGCGCAAATTGAGATTGGTGGAGTTGAAACTGCAGCAAGCCTTTTAATTACTGGGTTGCACTTGCCGGGAAGCACTGCTGTTACGGTTGGATCCTTTTTGGTTAGTGTGGTTCTAGCTACTTCTCCATCGAAAGTTGTTATAAATCAATCGCTGTATGAAGTCCATTTCGCATATGATAATAGCTACTATACCCATTGCTATCATGATATTTTGTATTCGTATGATTCCGGTGGACACCTTATGGATACTACAAAATCGTACCATCAAGCTGTGGGAGGCTAAGAATGAAAAAAGGCAAAAGCAACTTTTTTCTTATTGCTCCTTTTGCCCTTTGGGGCTGCATTTCAGTATGGACTAGTAATCTTGTCCGATTGACAGATAAAAGCGCAGTACCTTATGCTTGGGCTTCTTTGTTTTTCTCATATGGAATCGTAGCAGTGCATTATATCCAAGTGGCAGTATCCTCCAAAGGCTGTAACAATGCCGAAAACGAAAAAATTGCATGGGTTCAGCTTGGGCTTTCAACTTTGTTCTTGATAGTAGCTGTTGTTCTAGCTATTCAATGAAGGAAAGCAAAGTAATCACCCAAAGCAGTGTAAGGTCACAATATTTTCTATTCCAGCAGTATTCTAGTAGTTTCAGCATTTGTATGGTTCACATTTATTTGCCGAGGAGTATACACCTGAAGGGGAAAATTTAATGAAGGTGATTCCAATGGAGCTTTAGTGTATTGAGTGAAGAAAAAAAATAAATTAGGAGGCAGTATACTATGACTAACAAAATCAAACGGCTGATTTCCATTCTATTGGTCACGGTTTTATTTCTCCTGACCATTCAGCCAGCATTTGCAACTGGAAATAAGAGAAAGATCGATGATTATTCGATAGAAGAACTTCTCAATCTTTCTGTGCAAGAACAAGAGAATCTCGGATTTTATGTTTTGGCCGAGGTTCCAATGCGCATTCCTGTTTCTAATACAGACGGCTCAAGAGTTGTATCGTATATTGATGGAACATGGAGAGTTCTTTATACAAAGGCCAATGGATTGGGCTTTTATATGAGTGGAACTACCGTCGGTATTGGCCCGGATTTAATAAAAAATGTTTCAGGAACGGATTACTACACGAGCTATTCCGATAACATCGAACGAAGCTGCCCATTTTCAACGACAGCACTAGTTCCAGAACAAAGTATATATAATACAACCTATACATATGACTTCTATGATGTTGGAACTTATCTTGATTGCAGCGTTGGGTGTTATTTTGGAGTGGTTGGCTCAAGCAAACCAATCTATTGGAGTGCAACTACACAAGTTACCATCCCGAAATTATGATTTTGACCAGCTATGGATGAAATTGTTTTTGAACCCAGTGATGTCAATATGTTAGCAGCTTTAGGCATCGTCGAAAGTGTAAAGTTGTTTCCGTTTATGTTATCAATGGGAGAACTTCAATATGCTTGCGATTCAGAATATCGTTGCAAACAATTCGTGAATTGCCTTTCAGAATATTATCCTGACAGCCAAATTGAAGCTAGACAACTGTGGTCGAAATATCATGGTACAGCGAATGCGGTTCAATGTGATATGATAAATCATAAGCCACTGCGTGTTTGGGTCAGGAGTTCTGCCGATTGTTGGTGCGGCATTTATTATATTTGTTACTATGCAGCAAAGTATGGTACAAATAGAATTTTGCTTGCATCCAGAGAAGGTCTGAAAGAATTTATGGAAGGGAAAACCGATAAGATCTCACAAAAGTATTTGACGGAAGAAACTATTACTGAGTATGCCAAAAGATGGGGAAAGCTATTAAACGAAAACACCTCCATGCGTATTTGGCATGCGAACGATGTTAAAAGCGTTAACATAGATTATTTCGACCAGAGAATTATTAGTTTAGTATCGAGAATTCCTATTTCGGTTGGTGAACTTACCGCAGACGTATTAAAAGCGATTTCTGCTCCGGTAAGTGACTGGTATGTCATGAAACGCATAGAAGCACTTTTGAAAAAGGGTGTTCTTCAAGTCGTTATTCCAAACAAAATCTTTTATAATACCATCGTCCAGCTAAACGAAGAATAAAGGAATCCGAGCAAGTCGGCCCAACAGTCACCTCATTTCAACGAGAGGGGTGGCTGTTGGGTCAATTGTTCAAAAAGAAAAACTGAAGATAATAAAAAGTCTTGATTTCTCCATCAAAACATGGTATATACATTATACGAAACAGTGCTTTGAAAGAACGCTCCACCGTTCAATGATGTAGAATGAGAGGTGTCCGTCATGACCGCCGTAATCTACGCCCGCTATTCATCCGACAGCCAGCGAGAAGCGTCCATTGAAGGGCAGCTGCGCGACTGCAAGGACTACGCCGAGAAGAACGGCATCACTATCGTCAAGCACTACATTGACCGCGCCATCTCTGCCAAGACGGATAATCGCCCTCAATTCCAACAGATGATAAAGGACAGCGACAAGAAGCTGTTTGATATTGTTCTGGTCTGGAAACTTGACCGCTTTGCCCGGAATCGCTACGACAGTGCCCGGTATAAGACCCAGCTGAAGAAGAACGGTGTCAAGCTCATGTCGGCTACGGAGATCATCTCCGAGGGGCCAGAGGGTATCATTCTGGAATCGGTTCTGGAGGGCTATGCAGAATACTACTCTGCCGACCTTGCCGAAAAGGTTGTCCGTGGACAGACAGAGAACATCCTGAAAGGCCGCTGCAACGGTGGTCGTGGAACGTTTGGATATACGCTGGATTCCGAGCGGAAATTTCACATCGACCCGCTTGCCTCCCCTTTCGTGCTGGAATCGTTCACGAAGTATCGGGATGGCCTCACGATGAAAGAGATTCGGGACTGGCTGAATGAAAACGGCATCAAGAACCCGGTCGGAGGCGAATTTACTTACAACAGCGTGGAGCACATGCTCAAAAACCGGCGTTATATCGGAGAACTGAAATTCCGGGATGTGGTCGTGCCGGATGCGATTCCGCCCATCGTGCCGCTGGAACTGTTCGATGATGTGCAGGAAAAGATTGCCAAAAACAAGAAAGCCCCTGCCCGAAGAAAGGCAGAGGACGATTACCTGCTGACAACCAAGCTGCACTGTGGTTGCTGCGGTGCGCTGATGTTTGGCGAAAGCGGCACAAGCCGGACGGGAGAAGTCCACCGCTACTATAAATGTGCCACGGCCAAAAAGAAGAAGGGCTGCAAGAAGAAAACTGTCCGCAAACAGTGGCTGGAAGATCTGGTGGTGAACCAGACCATGCAGCTTGTCCGGGACGATGCCGCCATGGAATCCATTATCGCCAAGGTCATGGAGCTGCAAGACCGAGAGAACACCAACCTTCCTCTCTATGAGAAACAGCTCCGGGATGCAGAATCGGGTATCCAGAATATGCTCAACGCAATTCAAGCCGGAATCCTCACCAGTTCCACCAAGGAACGGTTGGAACAGCTCGAAGAAACCAAGCGTGAGCTTGAAGCCCGCATTGCGGAAGAAAAGCTGGCAAAGCCAAAAATCAAAGAGGAATTTATCCGTTTCTGGCTGATGCGCTTCCGTAAACTGGACATGAGCCTGAAAGACCAGAGGCAAGCGTTGGTGGATACGTTCATCAATTCGATTTATCTGTACGATGATAAGGTTTTGATAACCTTTAACTATAAAGAAGGTACACAGACCATCACGTTTGAGGAAGCGGCCCAAGCCGCATCAAAGGAAAATGGTTCGGATTTGGATTGCTTTACTGCACCAAGAAAAACCAGAACACGTTTGTGTTCTGGTTTTTCTTTTTGTCAGCACGATGGAAGGGGCTCGAACAGGGCGGCGGCGCGTAGCGCCGCAAGCAATCAGCCCACTGGGCTGTTGCTTAGCCCGCGGGTTCCAACGCGTAGGAATGTCTACCGTGGAAGCTGTAAATCGAAAGATTTCATGGCTTTTTTGTTTTGTAAGCCATGGGTGCACGGTTTCTGCACGGTTTTTGCACGGTCGGTGTTATCTGTGTCCGATTATGTAGGGCGCTGTATTGCATTGCAATCAGTGCCCTTTTTTGCATCAGGTGAGCAGAGCTAAGCGGAGCTTTGCCTTCATTTCCGGGTCGGCATCCTTGAGCAATTCCAAGAGAGCCGTCATGGAGATGGTGGGTTCGCCTGCGGCGGGTACAGCCTGCGGGCTGGGGGTGTCGGGCTTGGCATAGAAGCCGCTTTCAAACTTCTTGCCCAGCTCCACACGGGAGGACTGCTGGATATGGGCGTAGGTGTTCACCAGCATATCCGCACTGGCGTGTCCTGTGGTCCCCTGCACCGCCTTGATGTCACCGCCGGAGATCATCAACTGATAGGTGGCACTGGAGTGACGCAGCCCGTGAAAGACGATGCGCGGGAACTCCGGGTGTGCATCCTGCCATTTCAGGAACTTCTTGCGGATGAGCACCGGCTCCACCGCCAGACCGTTGGGCAGTCGCAGCAGCATCCCGCTGTTGCGGTACCGCTCCGGGTCGAGGGCTTCTTCCCACTTCAACCGTTCCAGCCACTGCTTCAGTTCCTCCCGCAAGGCGGCGGTCATGAAGATGGTGCGGCAGGAGGCTTCGGTCTTGGTGTCTTTCAGGATGAGGGAGGTCTTGCTGCCCTCCAGCTTGTCCGGGAAGATGCGGAGGATGCAGCCCTTGTCCACCTGCGCCAGCGTGTCCTTCTGCACCCGCTGCATGGAACGGTTGACGGTGAAGGTGCCCATGCCGTTGGCAGCATCGAAGTCGATGTCCTCCGGGGTCAGACCTGCCACCTCCCCTTCCCGCAGTGCACCCACCAGCGTCAGGTGCACCGCCAGATGCAGGATGGGGTCCTCCATGCTGTCCAGTGCTGCCCGCATCTCGTCCACCTCCCAGATGCTGCGCTCTTGGGTGGTCTTTTTGGGTGCTTCCACCGGGACGGGGCTTTTAATGAGAATGCCCCACTCCACCGCCAGCAGAAAGGAATTGTGCAGCAGTTGGTGGACCTCATGGAGGGTAGTGCCGGAGAGGGTGCGCTTCTGCTGCTTGGGCGAGAGGTCTCGCCGCTTGCCACCCACATACTGTCCGCAGGGGGTCTTGCTCAGGGTGTCGTACAGGGCTTCGATGTGGTAAGGCCGCAGCTTCTGCATCTGCATCTCCCCGATATAAGGGATGATGAGGTTCTGGATAAGGGCCAGATTGGATTGGTAGGTCTTGGGTGCCCACTTGTGCTTGCTGCACTGCTTGGGCAGCCAGTCCATCAGGAACTCTGCCACCGTCACCGTGGACGGGATCAGGAAGTTACCGGTCGCCAGTTCATGCTCGATCTGCTTCTGGCGTTTGACCGCCTCCTCCTTGGTGGGAAAGCTCTCCCATTTGTCGCAGCTCTTGCCGTGCTCGTCCTGATAGGTGTAGCGGACACTGTAAGAGCTGCCGCGTTTCGTGATATATGCCATAGATTTGCCTCCTTATCAAGCTGCCCGGTAGAGCCACGCATCGAAGCTGTCTTTCGGGATGCGGATGCTTCCGCCTGCCCGCAGGACACGGAACTCGGTGGTGCTGTTGCACAGGTTGTAGGCGGCACGCTGGCTGATGGCCAGCATCTGCGCGACCTCCTTTACCGTGTACACCAGCTTTGTGGTCTCAGGGCTGTTGGTCGGAGACTTGACGGCATTGGTTCGAGTGACCACCTCCATTGTAGCCGGATCAGAGTCTGACTGCAAGGACTTTTTCGTATAATCCAAAGATTTCACATTCTCGTACATTTTATTACACATAGGCATTGCTCCTTACTTATCGTGGCGCACCACAGGCTCCTGCGTGCGGTTCTCATAGAATCGAATGACCTCCGGCGGGATGCTGTCCAGCGTTTTCAGGGCGGCTTCATAGTCCTGTCGCAGCTTGGCATCCTCCAGACGCTTCAAGACGCTCCCTTCCTTCGCTTTGTCCAGCGAGGCAGAGAGCGTCCTGTTTTTCTCTTTCAGCTTTTCATTTTCGACGGCGGTCTTGGTGAAGGCTACGTTGTACTTTCGCAGCTGGTCCTTCATCCGTGCCACGTTGGGGATATAGCTGTCCAGCACCTTGCTGATCTCCGCCGCACGGCTCTTGCCGTTGAAGGGGGTAATGCCCACCAACAGGGCATCCAACTGCTCCTTCTGCTTGGTCAACTGGGTCATCTCCTTGAAGATGCGGGGCGGGATGTGCTCTCGCCCGGTCTGGCTGGCGCTTTCGCCCCGTTCCAGCTCCGGGTACTGCTTGACCATGTGCTGCCAGAACTCGTCCTGCCACCTCACAAAGTTCTTGCGGTTGCCGATGATCTCTTTCGCGCTCAGCCGTCCGTCAGCAGTCAGGGGCACGAAGCAGAGGTGCAGGTGGGGCGTTTTCTCGTCCATGTGGACAACAGCCGAGATAAAAGTTTGGGCGTTCGGCTTGCTTTTCAGAAACTCCAAGGCATACTCGAAATACGCCTTGATCTCCCGGTTGGTCTTATCCTTGAAAAACTCCGGGCTGGCGGTGACAAGAGCCTCCACCACCCGTACGCTGTCCTTGCGGACACGGCAGTGGGCGGCAGCTATCATGCGGTCGGCTTCTTCCCGGTACCTGCCCTGCGGCTGCACCAGATGGAGGTTGTAGCGGCTCCGGCTCACATCAATATCCGGGTTGCTGGCGTACTGCTCCTTGGTGCGCTCGTTGTGGGCTTCGATGGGGCTGATGGCAGGCCCCTTGTACTTTTTGAACCTTAAAATGCCGTATTGGGCTTTCATAGATCACGCTCCTCCTTGGGGTGTACAAAAAATCTGTACGGACTTCAAATAACCTGTATGGTCTGTACGGCGTACGGAAATTTGAAATATAAACGATAACACGTTTTAATTTGCTTCAATTCGCCGTACAGGTGCGTACAAGTACAGACCGTACAGGTTGTACGAACTTCTTCCGTGAAAAAATGCACTTTTTACGGACAGGGGTGGACAAGCGGTTCGATGCCGACAAAACCCCGCACCCTGCGGCCGCCGGGCAGATAGATGTTGTTGGTGGCTTCAAGGTTATAGCGGCGGTCGTTCTGGCGCAATTCTGCGCTGAAACGGATCGCCGATACGCTGTGGCAGGCGTTGTCCTCGCACCACTGCTTGTAAATGTCGTAGAACTCCTTGGAACTGATGGAGTAGTCCGCCTTGAAGCGGAAATAGCCCTCGGACTCCATGAAGTCGATGACATTGTTGCTGCTGCGCTTGATGGTGTCCACGTTGGCGGCGGCTCGTTCGCTGACCGTGAAGCGGAAATCGTTCTGCACCAGCCGGTGCAGCCCTTCCAGACACCAGAGCAGGATGCCTTCCAACTCGGCGCACATCTTCTCCACAAGGAAGGGGTCATCCGTGCGGTCGGCAGGCTTGTCCTTAGTGGTCAGGATAAGCTGGCGGCGAAAGAAACCGTCCGAATGGTCATACAGCGAGGTCAGCGCACCGTTGCCGAAGCAGAGGAACCGGGCGTAAATGTCCCGCTGGTAGCTCTGGACACCCTTGCGCTCCAAGTCCAGCTTGGCTTCGGCGGTGACGATGGTCTTGATATAGTTGGTCTTGGGCAGGGCGTTCATGTCCATGTCATCGTCGATCATCAGCAGGCGGCGTTCCAGATCGGCACGGGCAAAACGGTTGTTCTCCACTTTCTGGACGCTGCCGTTGCTGGCGGCATCTCCCATGAGCCGCTTGAGCACCAGCCCGATGCGGGACTTGCCCTCGCCGCCCTTGCCGACAATGAGCATCATCTTCTGTCCCTTGGTGCTTGGGATCAGGCAGTAGCCCAGATATTCCTGTAAGGTGGGGATGTCGGCATCGTCCAGCAGCTCGTGCAGGAAGGTCAGCCAGCGTTCCGGGCTGGGGGCTTTCGGGTCGTACTTCACAGGCAGGCGGTTCTGGCAGAACAGGCGGCTCTCCTGAAAAGAGCCGTCCGGCAGATGGTACACGCCGTTCTGGAGGTGGATGCAGTCCTGCTCGATGGGGAACGGGTCGGAAAAGGCCAGCAGCTTGATGGTCTCCAGAATGTTGGTGACCTTTTTGGACAGGCCGGAGGTGACATATTCCTCGATGTTCTCCAAGATGCGCTGCTTGATCTCGCTCTCGTCCTCCACCGGGCCGTCCAGCGTGTACAGCGTTCCGTTGACGCATTTCAGCGGCCACTGTTCCAGAAAGGCACGGCCAAACTGGACTTCATCGATCTTCTTGCCGTTGTACCAGTCCGGCCATAAGGGGTTGCGGGAAATGTTTTTCTTCATAGGGTGGTTCTCCTTTAGAAAAGTGAAGTGGTGGGTCTCACGGTGAGACCCACCACTTCGGGTGAATAAATTATTAGGCGCACTTTGCCAGAGCAAGGCGGTCGGTGCGCTCCTCCAGCATCAGCAGGTACGACCCGGACAGCAGCTGTGCGGCGGCAGCGGCCTTCTGCTGGGGCGTCCCAAATGCAACGCAGTCCGTCAGGTGCTCGATGGTCTCGGTCATGTGGAGGGCTTCCACGAACCGCTCGTCCAGCGGTTCTTCCGGGCTGGCGGGCTTGTAACGCTCTCGCCAGTCGTGCAGCAGGTCGAGATAATCGGTCAGCACCCGCAGGCAGTAGGCGATGTCTGCCCACTGCTCGTCCGTCAGGCCACGCTTGGGCGGCGGCAGGGCGATGGCATTGGCGGGCGGCTTGTCCGGGTCAAGCCCGAAGTCGTGTATCAGCTTCTCGGCGGCTTGCCGGGGGTTCAGGTCGAACAGCTTGGCGGTGAGGTCGATGGCATCTCCGTTGGCTCCACAGCCAAAGCAATAATAATAGGTGTCGTTCAGCTTCATGCTGGGGTCGCTGTCGGAATGGAACGGACAGCACACCATGCCATGGCGGTCGGGCTCCATGCCGTACATCTCTCCCACCTGCCGAACGGTGATGGCGGACTTGATCTTTTGATATAAACTCAAAATTTCTCCTTTTCTCAAAGGTTTTGGCACGGATCATTTTGATCCCTGCCACGTTCAAAGTCACTGGGGTTCCTAAGTGGGAATCTCGGTGAAGCCGGTCTCCCTTGCTGCCTCCCGACAGGAAATCTTTTTGGACTCTGTGTCGGCCCCATGCAGGGCGCTCGCTCCCCCGATGGGAGGTCTTGGCGGTCTGGGCAGTTCGGACGGTCATTCGGTTTTCAAGGTCCGGTTATGAAAGATATTTCAGAGGGCTTTCGCGGGAAGCCCTTAATATGTTCGCTGCTGGGGGGTTACTATGTTTTCTTTTTGTCTATAGGATAGCACCGCAATGGCCGCTGTGCCGTATATCCATAATGTCGGAAAACAGGTGCAGAAACTGCAAAATTCCACGCTTATGGACAGGAACCACCGGAAGTGGTATACTGTGCAAAAAACATCGGAGGTGCGACCATGAACATCAAGCTGAC
>OJNU01001203.1_pt1 | contig 13979 bp, 17 predicted proteins | sample 1597941 | NCBI WGS metagenome assembly OJNU01 (sample SAMN01915228, study PRJEB22387) | human gut metagenome | isolation source: stool | host: Homo sapiens | place: USA | reverse complement strand
TTGTCGGCTTTGCCAGACCACCGATCATTCTCATACAGGTAGTCTTGCCGGCACCGTTTCTCCCTAGATACATACTGAGCTTTTTCTACTACTATCCCCTCGCTCAATATCGGCACTATAACTATAACCTTATCTGGGAATATCTGTACCTGCTTTAAGTGCTCTAAGAGGTATTCTACTTTTAATTTCTCATTACCATCTACATATCTGGATACCTCCTCATCTATGTTAGCCAGTACCTTATCTATCTCTGCAATATCTCCAGAGTTAGCCTTATTCTTTTCTGTTTCTGCTTTGAGCTGGATGATCCTCTCATCTAACTCCTCTGCTTTTTTCTGGTATTCCTGTTTATTTAGGATCCCATCTAAATAGGCATCCAGTAGCTTACTTTTTCTGGAGAGCTCACGTTGTAGATCTGCCTCTGTATGCCCTCCATTTGCCTCTAGGAGCTGTTTTCTGAGCTTAGTAAGCCAATTTATCATATCATGCTTTATTGTGTCTGTATTTGCTTGTAATCGCTCTGATACTACCCCCATTATCTCCATGAGGGAGTTATAAGAGATATTTTCATTATCACAGCCTAAAGGATTTATCTCTCCAGTTTTCCCCATCGTGCTATCTCTTTTTCTGGTTTTCCTGCCTTTAGTCTGCTTTGTACTGCATACCCAGTACTCATCCTTAGATACTCTCTGTTTTCTCCAATACGGAGCCCCACAGATACCACATACTAATTTACCGCTAAAAGAGTATCCGCTGGTTTTCTTGCCTCTCTTATCGGATCCTGTGGCTATTACTCTCTCCTCATGGATCTTACAGATTAGATCCCACTCCTCCTGTGTGACTATCGGAGGGAGAGCGTTTTCTACATATACCCACTCCTCCTTAGGGAGTTTTATAGTTTGCTTACTCTCAAAATCATGTCTTTCTTTGTTTATAATCATGGTACCTACATTTTTACAATCATATACAAATTTAGGTATATCCATAGGTTTCCACAGTTTCCCTACTGTGTTACGGTATCCAGCCTCATTAAGCTCCTTAGCTATGAGGGTAGATCCTTTTCTTGCCATAATTCCCTCACACATGAGCCTCCTTACCTTAGCCTGTTCTGGATTTATATAATACTTACCATCCTTTTTATCCCATCCATATACATTACCACTACCCTGTAAGGCTATCTCCTGCCCCTGTCTGGCTTTTTCTATTCTGTGATCGTGGTAGTTATGGAGTTTCTTACTAAGATTTCTACTAAACTCCTCCGCTATAATCGCTCGTACACCTGTGATAAGAGCATCATCTGGGGAGTAAAATTTCCCATCCATGTACATAAACAGGAGCTTTCCTGTCTGTACTACCCTGTTAATAAAGAGGTACCAATCCAGAGTATTTCTCTGTAGCCTCTCTTGATCCTTGATTACTACAATATCAAATAGATCCTCGTACAGATCCTCATAGAGCCTCTGGTAATCATCTCTGCCCTTTACCATCGTACCGCTCTTACTGCGATCAATATACTCTCCTACCAGTTTCCAGCCATGATCCTTAATACATCCTCTATTTTCCTCAATCTGGAGTTCTATAGCGTTTAGCTGTTCCTCCTCCGCTGTAGATACTCTGGCATAAAATACCGCTCTCATACCAATAGTATCTTTTATATCCGTTATTTTCCTGTATGCCATCCTGTTTACCCTCCTGTAATAGTCCTGTGAGCTCCTGTGTGCCTCATACAGCCACTTTTATATATTAGGTGTAGACTTTTACCCTCGATAAAATAGAGGGCTTTATGAGGCTGTTTTCAGTTCCTATCTAGTATACACCCCTTATATACTAGATACAACTAAAAAATGAGGGCTACCAGCATTTTACAGCCAGTAGCCCTCTATATGAAAAAATATTAAGGAGTGCCTAAAGGATTAAGGTAACTTGATTACCTGTCCGATGTTAATAAGGTTTTTATTTTTGATACCATTGAGCTTAACCAGAGTATCTACAGTAGTTCCATACTTTTTAGCGATCTTGCTAAGAGTATCTCCCTTAACTACTGTGTAGGTCTTAGCGGATCCTCCGCCTGTCTTACCAGAAATATCTCCAGCATTTACCCAGCCATATACAGTAGAGCCCTTACCAGAGATAGCCTGTAAATGATACGGATGTACCGCACCCTCAGCCTTGTTAGTTACCTTAGCCTGTCCTGCCTTACAACCGTATGCAACGCCACTAGCTGTAGAGCTGGTATAGTGGAGGCATCCTGTAAAGTTTACAATATCTCCAATATTGTAAGAGCCCCCTCCGTTACCAGATGGCTTAGGAGCCTCCTCCTTAGTAGCCTTAGAGCTGTACTTAGGAGTAACAAAGCCTCTGATATACTTACCGTTTACTGCAATATCTCTATAGCCTACAGTGTTACTCTTGTTACCCTCGATAACCTTAATAACGCCTCCAGACACAGATACTACAATACCGATATGATTCGCACTACCTGCATTATCTCCTACTCCGTTATCATCCCAATCATAGAGGATCATATCTCCAGCGGATGGAGTGTAAGCATCATTCTCTACCCAGATACCCATATTTTTAGCAAGCTGGATAAACTGATTACAGCCACACTCTCTAGGGATAATATCTGTAAGCCCTGCCTTAATACCTACAGCGGATGCAAAAGTAGCACACCACGCATCTGTATACTTTACAGCATAACTTCTAGGGAGTGGCTTACAAGCGTTATAAGTATCAATAATCTTTTTATGGGATCCGTCACTCTCTTTACAGCCTAACCAACCCTTAGCGATTTCAACAACCTTTGATCTGATTTCTTTCTCTGTCATAATAATACCTCCGATCTAAACACTTAAAAAGGAGAGCCCTGTAAAGGCTCTCCCTGTCTGTCTGATAAATATATTTACTGTGGAGCTGTATAGCTCTTTGCTCTGGCACTATCGCCTAATCCCTTTGTAGTCGGATCGTTCAGAGTGTTCCAAACCGATACCACCACTAAAGAGAGTACATAAGGATTAGAGATAGCTCCTACAATGAGCTCCCCTACCTTACTCCATGTGGTAAGATCCTGTGCTGTAAGTCCTGCATGGGTTATGCTCCTTACCGTTTGCGTGAAAAGGGCAAGTACACATAAGATCCGATCCTGTGTTTTTAATCTCCTTAAGTAGCCCTGCTCCGTAGAGCTGGAGCTTAAGATCCTTAAGTACCTGCTCTACTGTGGCTACTATTGGAGTTTTCCAGATCGTTATCACTTTTTAGCCTTTGCCTTTTTAGGAGCTGTGAGCTTAAGCATTACTACCTCTGTTACCTTTAAGGCATCTGCTAATACTTCCTGTGGCAACTCTCCAGCCTCTACCGCCTTAAGAGTTGCATCCTCATCTACAACCTCCTTAGTTGCGATACAGCTAATAAGGTTTCTCTCATGGAGTTCTGCTAAGAGCTTTTCCTCATCCATGCTCTTACGCTCCTGCACAATTCGCTCAAAGCGGTATCCAGCCTCATCCGTGTAATCACTTTCTCCAGCCTCTAACATCGCATCCTTAAGGAGTGCCTTGTATTTCTCCTCCTCTTTCTTTGCACTGTCTAAGGCTAACTTTCTGGCTTTATAAGCCTCCTTTAACTCTGCTAAATTCATTAGCTTGTACCTCCTTTATCTCTGTTTTATTGTATATCATTCTCTGTTTAATAGAGATTGATAGCAAAAATATATGAGGGGAGTACCCCCTCTGTGTTCTCTCTGTTTCTCAGAGAACAATTATAATATAATCCTGTTTTACAGAGATGTCAATACCTAATTTTCTGTTTTACAGAGTTTTATCTCTGTTTTACTTTACTTTTTCTCTGTAATACTGTATAATTAACTTATCCCTCAAAGGAGAGGAGGTGTAAAAACAATGAGTACATTTGCTAAAGCACTTACCTACTACCTAGCGGTAAAAGGTAAAACTCAGCAAGATCTAATCAACGATCTCCACTACAGCTCCTCTACAGTTTCTCAATGGTGTACTGGAAAGAACACTCCTAGAATGGATAGGATTGAGGCTGTAGCAACTTATCTAGGGATAGATGCTACGGATCTCCTAAGAGATCCAGAGATTTTCTCACAGGAAAAGTTTTCTACTGATCCTGCTTTAATCTCAAAGATCTTAGAGAGTAAGCCCTCTCTATACGATTTATTTAAGCTATCTATCTCACTATCAGATAAGGATCTGGAGCTACTTAAGGGATTAGCTCAACGCATCAATGAGCTACAAAATCTTAAAGAGGAGTAATCCTCTGGATGGAGCCAGCCTGCAAAAGCTGGCTCTTTTTCTTTATCAAAACTCAACCGTAATCTTCTTTACTCCAGCGTCTTTTACAGCCTTTATGGTATCTGCAATAAACTCATTCACACAAATTTCTGCAAGCCCCTCATCTGCATCCAGATCACTCATAAGCTGATTATTTAACATTTTACACTCATTAAGCTCCGCCTCTAAATTTTCAATATAGGCTTTCTGTTTAAGCGATACATCCATAAGATGCTTAACCTCGTCTAAATCGTTAATATGTCTATGATCTCCTAACATCTCTCCTACAGGCATTTCCAAATAATCACAAATTTCCATTAACTTCTCAATGTCTGGTAAATGGGCTCCTCTCATCCACCCATTTACTGTAGTAGGCGGTACCTCCAGCACCTTAGCAAGCTCTACCTGCTTAATCCCTCTCTCTGAAACTGCTTTGTGTAAATTTTTTGCAAACTGTCCTTTAATCATCTTTTTTTCCTCCTATAAATTAAAAAGCTGGGATCTGTGGCTCACTCTCACGCTCTCTAAGAGGTGTGGAGTTTCCAACTTTTGAAAAATCCATATAAGCCAGAGGGATACCGTACAGATCACTAAGCTCCTGTGCTTTCTCCATCTTAGGAGCTGTCTTACCTGTTTCCCAGCTAACAATAGTCTTATCACTACAGCCTAAGATCTCTGCTACCTCTGCCTGTGAGTATCCTGCCTGTATTCTGCAAGCGGAGAGCCTCCATTTCATTTCAAAGTAATTCATTAACTAGCCCTCCCTGCTTTATATTTTTCCAGAGCCTCCTCTGTTACAAACTTCTTAAGAGTAGGGATCATTACCTCACGCTCTACCGCCTCCAGCTTTCCGCTCTGGATATTTCTATAAACATTTCTCTCACTACAGCCTAAGATCTGAGCTACCTCCTCTACTGTGTAGGCTTTCTCCTGTGGCTCCTCCTGCTTTTCCTCTACCACCTCTACAGGAGCCTCCTCTCCAAACACTGGAGCATACTTAGCCTTAAAAACCTCACTCTGAGCTCCGATAATACGCCCTGCCATAAGATCACAGCCATCCTTAGTAATGTGATACAATCTACCGCCCTTATCTGGATCCTCTGAGAAATACTTAGGAGCCTCCTCTCCTAACTGTGTGATATATTTGCGGATCGCTCTTAAAAGGTTATCGTGCCTCTTTCCCAGCATCTCCGCTACTTCCTTACTTGTAATCGTCATATAAAAAAGTACCTCCTTTTCCGATTTACTTAACCTAATCAGAAAAAGAGGTAACATTTAGAGAGATTTTTATTATTTTTTCTTACTTAAATCAAAAATAGAGATTTTATCATTCTCTGAGTTAATTCTGGTATTAGTATCTACCACAATCTTATTATCTAAGATACCTGCTACAAGCCTCTGGATAATCTCTAACTCTCCCATCTCATGTAAATAAATAGGGTACACATCTCCCTCATCTGTAAGATATACAGGGATGATCCTCCCCTTAGGTACTCCGCCTTTAGAAACCATAATCTTTCTCTCCTCCTTTATCCTTTTCTCCGTCTGATTTATCGTCCTTTTTATCCTCTGTGCTCTCCTCTGGATTTTCACTAAGGAAAGGCTTAAGGTATCCTGTGTTTACTTCCCAGATCATAAGTACCTCTTTGTTATTGATACCATATCTGTTTTTCTTAATGCTGATCTTAAGAGTGCCATCTATCACGGATAGAGATAATACTCTTGTGGCATTCTGTCCTACACCGTCACTCTCTGCCAGATCATGGAGCTCTGGGCTCTCTCCCTTTTTACGGTTCTTAACTGCCTCACGGTTAGCCTGTGCCATAAGGAGTGGATTGATAGTAACCGTTACATCACAGCTATTAGAGCTAAAGCTAGGTAATCCAGATCCGTAACCGCCATTACCTTTTACCTTAGTTCCTAAGGCGGTAGAGATAATATCCTCTAAGGATTTACCATTTACCTCTAAACCGTATCCGTGATCCGATACCTCAGCATTTGTAAAACTGATTTTAAGCATCCTGCTTACCTCCTTTTCTTTTGATACTTAACCTAATCACACAAACGGTAAATTTTTAGATAGCCCTCAAAATTAAGGGCAAAAAAAAAGAGGAGAGCTGTTACACTCTCCTCACACTTAGGGCTACTTTTTAAGTTTTGCTTTTCTCGGTAATGAGGCATAAGCCTTTATAGCCTCCAGATCCTCCTCATACCAGTATCTATAGCCTCCCTCATCTCTTACACTTGCTGGAATAGCTCCAGCATCTTCCCAGAGGCGGATAGATTGAGTAGAGGCTCCTACTAGATCCGCTACCTCTTTCCTTGTGTATACTCTTTTTCCTGTATCTGCATCTATTGTTATCGCTCTCATTATGTACCTCCATTTTGAGTTATTATACCACACCTGTATATTAAATGCTAAGTAATTTGTTAAGGATGGTTTTAATATCCTGCTTAGATCCTTTACCGTCTACTACTCGATCAATGAGATCTTTATTTTCTAACAGGTAATCCTCTACCGCCTCATCTATGGTACCCTTAGCCACCATAGAGATTACATTTACAGCCCCTACGGTACCTATTCTGTGGGCTCTATCCTCAGCCTGTGCATTATCTCCGCTATTCCATGCTTTATCCATAAAGAATACATAAGAGGCTTTATTTAGGGTTAGTCCAGTACCCATAGCTCCGATAGTTCCTATAGCTACTTTACATTGTTGGTTAGTCTGGAAATTGTCTACTAATTTCTGCCTCTGTTCTGGATGTACCTCTCCTGTAATCACAATCGGATCATATTCACTAAGCTCTATCCCCAGATCCTTAGCTATCGTGCTCCACTGAGAAAATATGATAGCCTTGTGACCGTTAGGGATAATCTCCTCCTCCAGCATCTCCTTAATACGATCCAGCTTAGGGCTATCATCTGTTAAGTTAGGATTACCGCTGGTAAGCTGTCTGAGGCGGAGAGTACAGTTAAGAGGATTAACAGAGGCTAAGATATTCTCCATATCCGCTTCAATGCCATTTTTAATATCCCTGTACTGTTTTTTCTGAGCTGTGGTAAGTTCTACATACTCAGTACTGTATAGCTTAGGAGGGAGATCTAGTACCTCCTCTTTCTTTCTTCTAAGCATTACAGTATTTAACTCAGCATTGAGGCTATCTAAGTTTTTATATCCGATTACTTTATAGCCTCCGAAACCTCCCATAGTACAATAGGCATTTCTAAAACTATAAAAGGATCTCCTCTCTACTCCCAGCCATGTAAGGATATTCCACAGATCCTCCGCTTTATTCATTGGAGTACCAGATAATCCTATCTTAACTGGAGCTTTCAAAAATCTAAGAGCTTTTCCCTGTTGAGAGCCTCCGTTTTTAGCCTTGTGGATCTCATCCACAATAATAGCCCCTATATATCCATCCTTAATCCCCAGATAGAGAGCATCCTGTATTTTCTCATTTCTGAGGCTCTCAATATTGATAACCCCAAAATAAGAGGAGCCTCTGTACCAGTCATTTAGCTGTTGTACTCTAACATCCATTGTCTTACCGTCTACCATTACACAGCCCTCGTTAGAGTGGATCTGGATCTCTTTCTCCCAGTTATATTTTACAGAGTTTACTCCGCATACAATAAGGGTTTTAATGAGCTCTTTCTTTCTGGCTACACAAATATCAATACTCTCCTTTGTTTTGCCTAAGCCCTGCTCATCTCCGATAAGTAAAGAGTTTTTCTCCATTCCATAATTAAAAGCCTCGATCTGATGAGGGAGGGGAGCTGTCTTAAAATCAAAATCTCTTACAGGCTTAATACCCTTTAGCCTCTCCTGTGTAGCCTCCCTTTTATCCTCGATCTCCTTAGTATTGAGGGCTTGTACTACAGCCTCCTCACTTTTAATATTGCTAAGCCCTACTTTCTCTATGAGGGCTGGTAACTCATGTGCTGGGATCTCCCACGCTCTATCCTCTGGTAAATATCTCCGCTCTGCCAGCTCTTTTACCTTAGCTACAGTAGTGGGATCGTATCTAAATGAGATTTTAAAAGCATCATCAAAATAAGTACCTTTTTCCAGTTTTTCTACTGTTATCATAAAAATAAACCTCCTGTGATTTAGTCTTTATATAACTTAATCACAGGAGGTAAATATATTTAGATAACCCCTATATAATTTATGCTACTAACTGCACATAAAGCCCCAGCTTTCTAGTACAGTACATATAATCCTCTAAGTAGTGGATCATGCTTTCAGTATGTATCTTGGAACATTTCTGCCCAGCAGACCATAAATTCTCCCACGCTTCACATGGATATTTAAGTCAGCCACACTCTTTTGTGAGCCGTATTGCTTCGTCAGATTTTTTGTTTCAATGATATAATTTGTATCCATATTCAAAACCTCCTGTTCTGTAAGGTATTCTATCATGCCAACCTTGCATTAACCTTGCCGCAACCTTGCATTAACCTTGCAATTTGAAATCCAGTAAAATGACAAAGGCTCCCGCCATAAAGACGGGAACCCGCTTAACTCTCCAAAGGAAAAAGCAACATAAATTCAGTTCCTTTTCCCGGCAAACTTTCAACTGTTATACTCCCACCCATCTTTTCTACAAGCTGATGGACAATAGAAAGACCAAGTCCGCTGCCTTTTTCGGAGCGTCCTTTATCACACTTATAAAGCCGTTCAAATATGTGTTTCAAATCTTCCTTCTCAATTCCCACTCCATTATCCGCCAGCAGCAGCTCCATGTTATTTTCCTTCTTTGACAGGGCAATTTTGATTTTGTCTGCATGGCTGTGAGCGATTACATTTTGAATAAGGTTATTGATGATCCTCATATAGCTATCCATATCTAATCTTACCCGGACAGGCTGTTCGGGAATATCGATGTCATACTCAACCTGTTTATCCTCAAAAATCGGTATCCAGTCAATGAGGATATTTCTTGTCAGCTCTGCGGCCTCAACACTCTGGATCTCCAAAGCAAACTCGTTAGAATTTAACTTGAACCAGTCAAAGAGTACATCAATATATTCTTTCAGATCATGGGCTTTCCGGCGGGCGGTTTCAATATAATCATCCCGGTCTTTTCCTGTGACCAGTCCTTTGTGTGCAGCGTCAAGATACCCAATCAGAGTAGTAAGGGGCGTTCGCACATCATGGGAAAGGCTCGTCATAAGCTGGCGGTTGGTTTCTTCTGTCTGCCGTACAGTTGAAAGTCTGCTTTCATAGGCCACAACGATCTCATTGATTTCATAGGCAAGAGGTGCTGTCAGTTCATTTGTTGCAGATAGAATACGCCGGTTGCCATTTCCGTTTTTCACATCAACCAGCACATCGGTCATTTCTGCTATTTGTTTTTTTACACGCCGAACGAGAACGATGGAAGTCAATACAGCCACAACAGCAATCACAATGGACAAGAATACGATAATTTCCATGCTGACTACACCTCCTTATTAAACCGGTAGCCAATCCCTTTGACCGTTTGTATATACTTTGGGCTTGAAGGATTGACTTCTAATTTTTTACGAAGTCGGCTGATAATCGCCATAATGTTACTGTCATCATAGAAATATTCTTCGCCCCATACTTCCTCATAAATCTGCTGTTTGGTCAAAATTTTCCCTTGATGTTTTGCACAGTACAGGAGCAAATCAAATTCCTTTGGGGGCAGTTCAAAAGTGCCGTTTGATGTAGTAACAGAACGATTTTCAAGGTCAATCTGCAATCCGTCAAAATTTAGCTTTTGTATGGCTCCAGCTTGCTGATTAAAGCGAGTGTAGCGGCGAATAAGAGACGCAATACGGGCAATCAGTTCATCCATATCAAACGGTTTTGTAAGATAATCGTCCGCTCCGGCCCGTAAGCCCCGTACTTTAGAAATGCTGTCATTTTTAGATGTGAACATCAAAATCGGCAGACTGTTCTCTTTGCGGATTTCTTCCAGCGTTTCAAAGCCATCCATACCAGGCATCATCACATCCAGCACCACAAGCTGATACTCCTGCTCTCTTAATTTTTGTAAGCCCTCTTTTCCGGTATTACAAAAATCAGCTTCTATGTTTTCTGCTTGTACGCTACGTTTAATCAAAGCGCACAGTTCTCTGTCATCATCTATAATCAGGATTTTATTCATGATGCAACCCCTTCCCTTGTTTTGTTGTTCCGTCATTCGGCTTTTCTACGTTCTTGGAGAACTGCAATACATTATATGTATTTTTTGATATAATTTCATATAATGTGCGAATTGATTTCATAATTATATGCCATGGAATGTCAGCAGAGTAAGAATAATTTCTTTGATAAGCTTTCCATAGATTTTCCATAACAGAGCTGGATTGAATCTCGTCAAAAACCTCATCTATGTCTTCAGTTTCTATCTGTTCTAACGTTTCTCGCTTCTTAGCGGTAGCAACAAGTGCATCCCTTAATACATCTTTTGAAAGTTGCTCCCCATACAGTTTTTGTAAAATATAGATGTCATAAAAATCTCTCATTCGTGTATTTGTAACGTTTCGACTAACAACAGTTTCCAATTTTTCAGCCAATACCGTTTCCAGATTATATGCCCATACCTCAATGGTGCGGTCTTCAAGCATAAGATTAAATTTGTACTTGATTTCTCTTGGTGTAATTACATCCCCTGTAGAAATATCAATCTTTAATGGTGTGATTACACCATCAAATTTCGTTTCCATGCTTACACGAACACCAGGATAATCTGCTTCTTCCATGATTTCCGATATCCGTTTGACCCGAAATGAAACACCATCGTCCAGTGGAATTGATATAATTTGGGATATAATCATTTCTACATCCTCCACACTAACATTAGTGCCTTTTATGGTAGCATCCAGATCCATAGTAGCTCTGGCATCCAGACCAACCATTGCCGCCACAAGCATTCCACCTTTTAATATAAACTGGTTTTTATACTCTGATAAAGAAATTCGTTCTAAAAAACGTTCCATCATATAATTCCGCATCAAAATCTGTGCATCTGCGGATTTTTTCTTTGACAGATTACGAATCAAATCCTTTAATTGTCTTGCCGTTGTTATCATCTAAAGTAACACCTCCAAATATGGTCTTAGTATCTTTTCAACATGAAACATAGCTGCGTATTTCATAAGCATCCGTAAGTTTTTATCCTTACGTTTTGCATATTGTTTCAATGCGTCTTGAAAGACCTGCATTTCAACATTTTTTCTGCTACGAAGCAGATCACAAATTGTTCTCTCCATGTCATAAACGGGAACGGAATGTCCGAATGATGTCTGCATAGCTATGATTCCTATTTCATGTAAATCCTTTTTTACTGTGTACACTTGAAAACCGTCTTCCTGCAAACGACTTGGATTATATCCAGTTCTTACTGTTATGGTGTATTTCAAAGGCTCTCTGTCCGTTAAATCATGAAAAAACAATGCAGTTTCATGAGAAAATACAGCTTGACCACAACGTAAATGCAAAAGGTACATCGCATCTGTCCACGTATCAGGTGATACATACACACCATGAGAAGCTTGCTCTAATCCTCGTTCCTTCACATAGGCATAAAACACAGACTTACTAATTCCATTATTTAGGACTTGAAATGTCTGAATTGTCCCTCCACATTCACGCAACAACAAATCTAATTTTTCAAATTGAGTCATATAGATTCTCCTTTCATGCTAATATGATAATATATATTAGCATGAAAGTAAATATAAATAGCACCAATGAACAAATTAGATTTTAAAAATATCCTGTTCTTCCATCCAGCCTTTCACATAACATCGAATTCCAATATAAATAACGAGTCTGTGATACTTTTTCTGCAAAATAATCTAGGCAAGGTCCTTCTATGATAAAATAAATATCATTAGGAGGGCCTTTTATTATGGCAAGACAAAAGAAACCTGTACACAGAGTACAAATGACCGATGGTAAAAGAAACATCATTCGGCAGCTTCTCGAAGAATACGATATCGAGACTGCAGAAGACATCCAGGATGCTCTCAAAGATCTCTTAGGTGGCACCATTAAAGAAATGATGGAGGCCGAAATGGATGATCACCTTGGATCCGAAAAGTCCGAGCGTTCTGACAACGATGATTATCGCAACGGCTATAAACATAAGCAGGTAAACAGCCGGTATGGTTCTATGGAAATCGAAGTCCCACAGGATCGAAAATCGACCTTTGAACCACAGATTGTGAAAAAGCGTCAGAAAGATATTTTTGATATTGATCAGAAGATCATTTCTATGTATGCAAAGGGAATGACCACTCGCCAGATCTCGGAAACAATCGAAGATATCTATGGTTTTGAAGCATCAGAAAGTTTCATATCTGACGTGACAGATAAAATACTTCCTCAGATTGAAGACTGGCAGAACCGTCCACTGGATGAGGTATATCCGATCCTTTACATCGATGCAATCCATTATTCTGTACGGGATAATGGAATCATTCGTAAACTTGCAGCTTATGTCATTCTGGGTATTCATACAGAGGGCAAAAAGGAAGTCCTGACCATTACAATCGGTGACAATGAAAGTGCGAAATACTGGCTTTCAGTCTTAAATGAACTGAAAAATCGAGGAGTTAAGGATATCCTGATCATCTGCGCCGACGGCCTTACAGGCATTAAGAAAGCGATTGCAACAGCGTTTCCCAAAACAGAATACCAGAGATGTATTGTTCATCAGGTAAGAAATACTCTGAAATACGTTCCGGATAAGGATAGAAAAGCCTTTGCTACAGACTTAAAAACCATCTATCAGGCTGCTGACGAGCAGAAAGCTCTGGCTGCCTTAGACCGTGTAACTGAAAAATGGACTCCCAAATACCCGAATTCCATGAAGCGTTGGAAGGACAACTGGGATGTTGTTTCCCCTATTTTTAAGTTCTCAACCACTGTCAGAAAGGTCATTTACACGACAAATGCGATAGAATCACTGAATTCCACCTACCGGAAGCTGAATCGCCAAAGGAGCGTATTTCCAAGCGATACCGCCCTGTTAAAAGCCCTGTATTTGGCCACTTTTGAGGCTACGAAAAAGTGGACTACCACAATCCGGGATTGGGGCCAGGTCTATGGAGAACTGAGTATTATGTACGAAGGACGCTTACCTGAATAATCAAAAGACAGCTTAAAAAGACAGGCGGGAAACCGCCTGCCCTTGACATGCCTGTAAGCAACTGTTATATATAAAATAAGGGCGATAAGCCTAATCCGTAAGCTTATTGCCCTTAATTATCATAGAAGAATCTTATTTACAGAGATTTTCTCATACTCTCGCATTTCCCCCTTACCCCATAAATTTGTTGATTTTCAAATCTATGCAACTGATTTTATTTTCATCTGTTTGTTGTGGAATTTATAAAGATTGTGTCCCAGTGAAACAAGGTATACTTCAAGTTGAACGGATTTTATCCCTCTTCGCACAATCCGTTTATACCACCGGTCATTTTTTATAATACCAAAAGTACCTTCTGCCTGGATGGAACGGTTCATTCTAAGCAGCGCACCCTGGATACTCTCAAGGTTTTGAATCACTTCCTGATGCATCTTTGTTAGTTCCTGATTGACACGCACGGTACGGTTTCCTTCTCCCTTTTTACATTTTTCCGCATAAGGACATCCACTGCAGTCTTCGCACTGATAGATTTCCTCTTCCCGTCCATACGCGTTTCCTTTT
>OJNU01001201.1_pt1 | contig 14001 bp, 10 predicted proteins | sample 1597941 | NCBI WGS metagenome assembly OJNU01 (sample SAMN01915228, study PRJEB22387) | human gut metagenome | isolation source: stool | host: Homo sapiens | place: USA | reverse complement strand
AACATTAAAAAAGCCATAGACATCTATGGCTTTACAATACTATATACATATAAAGAATTAGCTGAAAAATCATTTAAGAATTATAAATAATTCTAAAGAAACCTAAAGAAGCTTATGCTCTCAATTATCTTACTATTGCCGTTTCAGATATCCTTTTAAGTTTTTGAATTTCAATATCGGCATCAGAGAAAAGATATTTACCATCCACATATACAAGATTCGCAATAGCATCATTATCCTGATATAAAGTAATGTAACCATCATCGTTCCAACTCCATGTTCCGGTTTCCACCTTATCAGTATTCTCTATGTTAATCTCATACTCACCTTGTATTTCATCGTCATCATGTATGATAGCTAATTTTTTTGTGCTGTCCACATTTTGATACTCTGAAAAATCAAAAGTTCCATAATAAAGTCCCACCGTTACATTATTTTTTTGCTGCATTATGCTATATGTAATCAGCACACTTATTACACAAACGCAAACAGCAACTACTACATAGGTAATAACTTGTTTTCTCTGTTTTTCCATTATCTACTTCCTCCCTATTGTTTAATCAATGTTGGCTTTATCCTTACTGTTTCATAACTCTTACTATATACTGATGCTTTCCCCAATGGTATTCCTAATGAAACAGAACCTATCTCATATGCAACTCCTACAGATAATGAATATGTAGATCCACCTGACTCACTGTAGTATAACATATCTCCATTTTTTAGATAAGTACCTTTTGTTTGTTGTCATAAAACATAATGATTTCCAGTCCATTGTGTTGACTTAACTATTGTGATAAATCTATATTGCTTAAATACCTATATATCTGATCATATGTCACCAGCGATACATTTCCCATTTTTCCGGCTTCCTCAATACACCCTTGGGTAAATCCTTTTTTTGCGAATAAAAATAAATGGACATTCCCATATCTAAATAATCTGCTTCTCTTTTTCAGCTTTTCGAGCACTTTTACATCCACATTTTCATTTATCCACTTACATTCTCCAAACAATGCAGTGCTTTTATCCTGATCACCCATTATATCAATTTCTGTCTGTATTCTCTCTTGTGGATCTGTTCCCCACCATCGTCCAAGATTGCTAAATTCCACAGGTGCTTCCCCATCAAGCAGCAATTTCCACAGATACTGCATACATATTTCTTCAAATATCCTGCCCATATAATCTGACAGATTTGGAGCAATTCTTTTATACGCAAGTTCTGTTGCACCTCTGCTAATGATAGAATTATTATCAGGTATAAACCGATACCAGAATCTAAACATATTATCAGCTATTGCATATATTGATTTTCTGGACTCCTTTTCGCCATATGGAGTTTCTTTCCGTATTAAGCCAAGATTAATCAGATTTTTCATATACTGTGAGCATACACTTGTCGTTTCGCCTATCTTGGTTGCGATTTCCGACATACGGGAGCTGCCTGTTGCTACTGCTGTTATTATTGCATTATATACAGCAGGTTCACGGACTTCCTGCTTTAACAGATTTTCAGGTTCCTCGAAGATTGCTGATGCGGGGTTGAGGAACACATTTTTTATATTGTCCTCTACACTTATGCTGTCATTCATCTGTAAAAGATATTGCGGAGTACCACCAACAATACCATATATCAGAGCCATATCCTCTGCTGAAAATCCGTTGAAATATTTGCAGCTATCCTCAAAATCAAACGGAAGTATTTTCATCTGGGCAGTTCTTCTGCCATACAAAGGTGCCTTATACGCCAGCACATTATCTTCCATGTAAGACATAGATGAGCCACATAATATAAGCATCATTTTAGAATTATCTTTATTTTTATCAATAAGCATCTGCAAGGTTGAAGCCATGCTTTTCGAAGCTTTTGCCACATATGGATACTCATCTATGACAAGCACCAGTCTTTCATTTTCACATAATTTAAATACATATTCTATTGCAGCCTGAAATGACACGAATGAAGTCCCCGGCATTATTCCTGAAGCATATTCCATGATTGCCTGACTAAAGTTCTCCAGATTCTGCTTTTCGTTGCTCTCTACTCCCATAAAATATATTGCTTTTTTATCCTGTATAAAATGGCTTATGAGAGCTGTCTTCCCCACTCTTCGTCTGCCGTAGATTACTGCGAATTCAAATTTATCCGAATTATATAATCCGTTTAAAGTTGCAAGCTCTTTTTCTCTTCCTATAAACATAGCTCTTCTCCCTCCATTTCTATACACAATATTTTATTACTTATATCGATTTAGTCAATCGTAATTTAGTTAATCGTAAATAACCAAATCGTAAATGACTAAACATTCATCTCGCATTCTGTGTATGCAAAAAAGACGGCCGTCCCGGTCCCCACCGGTTCAGCCGTCTTTATAATAAATTTCAATGTTATACTTTTATATTTTACTCTTATTTATACTTTTTTACTAACTTTTATACTTGTTTGGATTTAGCATCTACTGCTGTGCAAGCACTGCCTGTACCTCTGCCTCTGTAGCGCATGCCATTACCTTGTCTGCCAATGCCTTGCATTCTGCCATGCTGCTGTCTGCGATGGTCTTTCTGGTCTTGAGCACACTTGTGGCACTCACTGAGAACTCATCAAGTCCGAATGCGAGTAACAGCGGAATGAGCTTTGGATCAGCTGCTGCCTCTCCACACATGCCTACCATGATTCCCTCTTTCTTACCGCACTCGATGATACGCTTGATTGCGCGAAGCACTGCCGGATTGAAGGCTGAATAAAGGTATGCTACCTTTGAGTTTCCACGGTCTACTGCCATTGTGTAGCCTGTCAGGTCGTTTGTTCCGATACTGAAGAAGGCTGCCTCTTTTGCAAGCACATCTGCCATCATGCAGGCTGCCGGTGTCTCCATCATGATACCGATTTCGAGGTTCTTGTTGTATGCAATGCCCTCTGCATCAAGCTCTTTCATGATGTCAGCTACCATTGCCTTTACACTGCGAAGCTCATCTACGCATGTCACAAGCGGAACCATTATCTTTATCCTGCCGAATGCACTGGCTCTCACAAGTGCACGAAGCTGTGTATTGTAGATGTCTGTTCTCTGGAGACAGAATCTGATAGCTCTGTAACCTAAGAATGGGTTGTCCTCTTTCTCAAGACCCAGATATGGGATTTCCTTGTCGCCTCCGATATCGAGTGTACGGATGATGACAGGCTTGCCCTTCATTGTCTCTGCTACTGATTTGTATGCCTCAAACTGCTCTTCCTCTGTAGGAATTGTGTCTCTGTCCATGAAAAGGAACTCTGTACGGAAAAGTCCTATTCCCTCTCCGTCACACTCTACAGCCTTCTTTGCGTCCTCAGGCTTTCCGATATTGCATACAAGCTCTACCTTTGTGCCGTCTGCTGATACTGTCGGCACACCCGCAAATTTCTTTAAGAGCTCTTTCTCTTTTTTGTATTCCTCAAGCAGCCCAGCGAATTTCTGCTCTGTCTCAGCGTCAGGGTTTACGATTGCCTCTCCGCTTGTTCCGTTGAGTACCACTCTGTCACCATTTTTGACAGCTGTGCAGATTCCGTCAATACTGAGAACTGCCGGGATTTCCATTGCTCTCGCAAGTATTGCTGAGTGGGAGGTTCTGCCACCCACCTCTGTGAGTATTCCTGCGATATTCTCTGCCACGATACCTGCTGTCATGGATGGTGTCAGGTCATGTGCCACGAGCACTGTGCCTGCCGGAGCTGCTGAGATATCGTAATCCTCGATTCCAAGCAGAATCTTAAGGATTCTGGCTTTGATATCCCTGAAATCTGTTGCTCTCTGCTGCAAAAGCTCATCAGGTATCTGTGCAAATATCTCTGCTGTCTGCTCAAGCACCTGGTCGAGCGCCTTCTCTGCCGTGATTTTCTCACTTACTATGAGCGCTGTAATCTGCTCCTCTATGGTCGGATCCTGAAGCATCTGGATATGTCCGCGAAGGATATCCGCATCCTTTGCTCCGACTGTCTTTTCCATTCTGTCTGCCATGGCGTTTGTATCATTTACAAATTTCTCAATGGCTCCCTGGAGACGTGCGATTTCAGCGTCTGTATCTGTAATTTTCTTATTCTCAATCACTATCTCATGCTCTTCGATAATGACCACATTTCCGATTCCGATTCCTTCTGAGCCGGCGATTCCTTTGTACATATCACACCTCCGATTGACTTTGCTGGTTGATTAATCTCCGAAGTTGTCTGCCTCGAGCTCTTCCATCTTTGCAAGTGCTGCTTCCTCGTCAGCTCCCTCACACTCGAATGTAATCTCTGCATCCTTCTTGATGCATGCTGCAATGATGTTTACAAGGCTCTTTGCGTTGATTCTCTTGTCGCCGAATACGATTGTTACGTCTGAATCAAACTTGCCTGCCTCTCTTGCGATAACTCCTGCAGGTCTCATGTGAAGTCCCTCTGCTGCTTTTACTACCATTGTCTTGCTTACCATAGTTTTGTCCTCCTGAATTTAAAATTATTGGTTTGTTTATTTCGCTCACACATATGATTAACTGTATCGCTCTCTGCTATTCATCAGCCTGTCATATGTCCGTTGCTTTCTATGGTTTTATTGTACTGTGCGGTATGAGTTTTTTCAATATTCCCCAAAATGCAAAATTGCACCATCTCTGGTGCAATTTTGTATTAATGTGATATTCAGTTCCACCCCAGCTCTTTCCGGATAGCTGCACAAAGCTCATGAGGTGAAGCAGCCTCCCTGAGCCTGTCCGTCGCTCCATTTTCATTCAGAAGCTTTGTGAAATCATGGAAAAATGCCTTTGTCGTGTTGACACTGTCAAAGTTTATCGCAAGCAGAAATATCATGTCTGCCATTCTCTCGCCCCACTCTATCGGCTTGTCGAGACGTATAACAAGTATCTGGCAGCGGTTTACATGCTCAGGCTTTCCGTGCGGTATGGCTATATTGCAGCCCACAGCGGTTGCCTCCACCTTCTCACGCTCCAGTACATCTCTCGCAAACTCGCTCTGCACTATTCCTTTGTTTATGAGAAGCTGGCACGCGCGCTTTAATACATCCTTGCGGTTTTTCGCCTTTTTCTCAAATATGATAAATTCCTCCGACAGCATCTGTGAAAACTCGCTGACCTCCGCGCTCTGGCCGGTCATGAGCTCAAAGCACTTGTTTCTGATATTTTTCTCATCCTGCGCACTGATTAGTGGAGAAACATACAAAAATCTCATATCCTTGTGGATATCTGCCTGTGTGTCTATGGTCGAGAGTATGAGGTCGCAGTCATACTCGTCAATATGCTCTATGCGGTCTGACGACAAAATGCTTACTATCCTTACATCCGGCACCCTGTTTTCTATTTTGCCCGCTATTATGCTGCCGGTCGCATAGCCTGCTGCACCGATTAACACTGCGCGCACTGTCATAGGATTTCTGTGCAGGGCTCCGCCCACCTGCAAGGCAATAAATGCTATCTCATCCTCGCTCGGCATGGCACCTGTGTACTTTTCGTAGTATCTCGATACTGTAAAGCATACCGTAAAGAGACTGGCATACGATTGTGTGATATCCGAAAGAAACGGATTGTCTATCTCTATGCCGAAATGAGTCCTCGCAATGGAGCCCGGTAAAAAGCTACGCATGCTCTCACGTAGAAGCTCATTTTCAATCAGATTGGCTGCGAGAAGATTTGACAGATACACTATCATCTCATCCTCTATGCTAAGTGCCTCCTCACAGGACATGACAACACGGTTTTGTCCCTCGGCACAGGAAAAAAGCATTGCCAGATACATGATTTCAGGCTGTGAGAGGCTGATGCCGTGATGTCTGTCCAGAAAGCCTGCTGCCTCCTTTGCCATGTTCTCATGCTCTGTCATTACGAATCCATTTTTCTGTACCTGCTGCTCTGTTTCGGTGCCCGCATCCCCATCATTTGCATCATCACGCACTCGGTTTGACAAATCTAACTCATCCGGCTTCAGCTCTTTCTCCACATCCACCCTGAAAAGTGCAATGGCTATATACTCTGCCAGCATCTGAAATGTGTAATCCGTAAAGATGATATCAAAGCGTCTCTCCACATGATGTATCATGTCAACTGCCATCGACAGATTTACGCTTCTGAAATTATTGGCTATCACCTCGGCCGCGCGTCTTGAAAGCCTGTGGTCATCGGTCTTGATAACCTGCTTATCACTGATTGGATACCTGCAGAAATGCCTCATGGCTTTTCTGATATCAAGCTCACTGCCTGTCGCATATATTCCGTAACCCGCCGTTCTGTGCACCTTAATGCCAAAGAGCAGAAGCTCTGCGTCAAGCTCATTTATATCATCCATGATGACATTTTTGCTGACGTTTAACTCCTCCGAAAAAAGCGCATACGTGTATGTATCCCAGCCACTTAGCAGAATATACGATATGTAGTTCTGTCTCTTCTTCTGCGATACTGCTGCCGATTTCCGCCCTGCCACATCCAGAATCTTTCCTATCTGCGCATCGCTAAAGCACGGCTTCATGCCTTTGCCCGGCTTTCTGTCGAGCGTCATAGAGTTTTGCTCACAAAAATCAGCCACCTCCTTCAGATATGTCTTCACACTTCGCTCCGACATACCTGTGGACGCAGCAAGAGCCTTTGATGTGACAAGCTCATTGTTGTGCTCTGCCAGCTTTTCAATTATCAATAATCCCTTTTCTGAAAGCATAAATCAAAGTTCTCCTGATTATACGTAATTTAACAATTCGACCGGTTCATCTATCAGATTTGTTGCACCATGCTCCTTCAAAAACTCTACGTCCCTGAAGCCCCATGTGACAGATACGCACTCCAGACCTGAGTTTTTCGCTGTGGCGATATCCACATCGGAGTCCCCCACGTAGATAGCGTCCTCCGCACTCACCTGAAGCTCTTTAAGTGCCTTCTGCACCATATCAGGCGCCGGCTTTTTACGGATACCCTCTTCCTCCATCTCGCCGACTGCCGATGTCATATATTCCTTGAAATAGAGCTGATTGAGCTCCTTTACCGCCGGGTCAAGCTTGTTTGAAACAATAGCAAGCTTTATGCCGTTTAATTTAAGCTCCTTTAAAAGCTCCATGATTCCATCATAAGGTGCTGTATTGTCATTGCAATGAGCCTCATAATATTCCTTGAAATCCGAAAATGTCTTTTCAAACTTTGGATTGTCTGCCCCCTGTGGCACTGCGCGCTCCATCAGAAGCTTTACACCGTTTCCCACAAATCTGCGCACCTCGTCGAGTGTACGCTCCGGCATGCCATTTTGTTTTAATGCATAGTTTGTTGCATTTTTTAAATCCTCAAGTGTATAGAGAAGTGTTCCATCAAGGTCGAAAACGACCGCTTTTTTACGTTTTTCCTCCTCACCCTTTGCTATATGTGTCTTTTCAAATTCTGTCTTGCTTATCATATATGCCTCATTCCTGTCATCATTTGGCAGAACCATAATATCTCCAGGTCTGCCTGATATATAACTGCTGTCATCCTTATTCTTAAATAGCTTTACCTTGTGCTTTAGCACAAATGCTCTTGAAAAATCCTCCTCAACAGGTATGCACACTCTGGCATGTGCCATTCCATCCACTATAGTCTCCGTATCCTTATTCTTGAACTTCGGGACATAATCTGTCTGTTTCACAGTAAACCGCCAGTCCTTGTATATCCTGAAGCTTTTGTTCAGCCTGTCCAGATTTAAAATCCGTACACTGCCGTCTTCTCCTATTATGACTACCGTATCTTCACTAACCGGTGTGGAGATATCCCCCTTAGCTGTCCGCACTCCCATGCAGCAGCCCACAGGCAGTATATCCTTTGCAATGATACATCCCATCGGTATCGGGCGTTTTTTATAATCCACTTTTTTGAAGCCACTCGTATCAAAATCTTCTCCGTAAATTATCTTTGTATCGTTTAAATAATCAAAAATCCTCTCTTCCAATAATGATTTGATTGCAGAATCCGAAGGACGTTTGTGTGTACCATCGCTGCTGTACTGAAATCTTGGTGTCACGTCTTTTTCTTTGCAGTAGACATTATAGCTGTCTATCAGCAGATCCATCGGAATAAATCCACCGGCCTTGTAATAATGCCCTCCGCCTGAGCCTATGTCCCTGCACACTTCCTGCGCCATTTCGCTTGCGCTCACCTCTTTTATACAGCTTCTAAACGAAAGCTTCACTCCATTCTTAATCACTGAAAATACCATACATATGTCAATAGCATCCACCTCCAGCACAAAATCGCTTATGATGCCGAGTACATTCGGGTCACATGCCCCTGCCTTTACGATCGCCAGACGATATTCCTCTATATAATCGCGCCCCAGCAATGCTGTTGCGGCTATGTCCAGCTCCTCAAGTGACATGTTGGCATTTCGGAATTTGGCCACTATAGTGTTGTCAAAATCCGCCTCATCGCGCAGGTCCCTATCAAGCGAATGTGTTATCTCGGTAAATTCTCCGGTGTCGGTGTAAAGTCCATAATACAGTGCTGTTGCCAGGTTTCGATTTATCTCTACGCCCTCCTCACGAAGCATATCCCACACAATTGTCGCACATGAGCCCATATAGCTCATGACACGGTTCATAGCAGGAAGCTCTCCCGATACTCTGTGGTGATCTATGACAGCTACATTTTCTGCCTTGAAAAATGTGACATTCCCACCACCGTACTGACAATCGACAGTCACAAGCAGCTGCGGATTGTCTAAAAAATCCACATGCTCTATCGGTATGCCAAGACTGTCTACCATAAGCACCAGATTGCTCTTGTGTATGATATTCCTGCCTCCGTATACAAGTCTGGGACTTTTTCCATTCATCCTCAGGTATTCATAGACTCCAAAGCCGCTTGCCAGTGCATCTGCGTCCGGATTATCATGACATTGCACAATTATGTTATCAAATTGTAATAAATCACTTAGCTTCATTATTAGCTCCCTGAATAGTTATATTAATTCATTTTCTCATATGTGTATTTATGGTTGCTTCAAATCATCACATTATTTCAGGTACGGAAACAGCAGTGAACTTCTGTCCTTCTCGTCAAACATCGAATTGTACTGCAGGATATTGTATGCCTTTATCCATTTTGCCTCGTCTCCTGTTGCGTCATCCACATGCATAAAACACTCATTCTTTTTCGAATAATAGCCCCTTGAATTTATCGCCGGAATCTTCTCCATCAGCTCTGCGAGGAACCGGTTGTATGCCGGCAGATCTATGTTGGCTCTCTCAAGCGTCAGTGTGGACAGGTAGTTGAGGCTCGTCACATCAACTTTCTGTGCATCCGTCTCGTAATTGGTCCATATGAAAAACGGCACCTTGTACAGATTCTCAAGTTCCTGCTCTGTAAGTCCGGAATTGCCCTTGCCATTTAAGAGCTTGATAAAATCATTGCATAATCCCGGCTGGTGGTCTCCAAAAAACACAATCTCTACCGGATCATCCACACCCTTAAAGTATGTGATGAGATTTTCGAGTGCCTTGTCACTTTCATTCAAAAGTGACAAATACTGGTTCGCATCGGTGTATGACGCTCCAACCTTGTAAACCTCCTGATTGAAGTTGTCATATCTCTCACCGTAGCCGCCGTGGTTTTGCATCGTGACACCCATGATGTAAAGCTTCTCGTCATCGCTCTTTTTCTCGTAGCGGTCAATGATCTTATCATAGAGCTCCTGGTCAGTGATATATTCCCTGAGTATCTTTGTCTGGTCAAAATCATCTATAAAGTATGTCTCATCATAGCCCAGATGCGGATAAACCTTGTTTCTGCTCCAGCCTGTCGCATAGTACGGATGCATCGCAACCGTCGTATAGCCGATATTCTTCAGGTTTGAGACTATGGAGGTCGGGTCATCATTTATATACTGCTGATAAACCACCGAGCCGTCCGGCAGAAATGCCATCGAGTTTCCTGTCTCAAATTCCCACTCAGAGTTTGGCGTCTTCGCACCGTACACGGACGAAAGAGCATAGCCTTTAAGCGTATTTTCACTCAGAGAATCCATAAACGGCGTGACCTGCGTGTTGGTCTCAAAATCTCCCACCACCGACAAATCCGCAAACGACTCATTCATGATAACAATGATTGTCGGATTTTTCGCATCAGACTGCGAATATGAGCTGTCCGTTTCCTTGAAATTGCCCGCTATCTTGTCAACTGCTGCCTTGCTGTATCCATCAGGTGCCTTCACAAAACTGTCCCTTATGCCGAGCACAAAGTTCAGCAGATAGCCGTTTCTGTACGTGCCCTTTTTCTCCCAGGTCTCGGTGTTCAGTGACATGGAATTCATGATGACATACAGCACGCATATTATTGTGAGAAGAATCGAAATAATCCTCATATGGATAGCCGACTCGAACTGCACTTCTATACGCCTTACCAGCATGATATACAAAACAGCCGCCAGAATCACATATAAAAACTTGTAGTCTATGACGAATTTGTATTTTGTCACGACGGAAAGTCCTGTTCCCGCTGACTTCAAATCCGCATACGTAAACTCATTGCCACGAAATTCATAGACAAAATAATCTATAAACCCAAACGCAAGAATGGCAATTGATGCTATGGTACATGTCAGCCTCGTGTTGTTTGTGATAAAAAGTATTACCAGATATATGGCGAGCGCCAGAACCATATTCACCACGCATACCATATCGGTGGTTTTCACAAAGTCCTCATCTGTCAGCAGCACATACTGCACCGAAAAAACAGATAGTATCGCTCCGATGACAAGCAGTATAGCAGCCCAAAGCCACGACAGCTTCACCGGAAGCTCAAGCTTCACATTTACAAGTCCAAAATATACTGCCGCAAACAAAAGAATCACCCACCAGCTTGCCGACGTAAAGTAACCTACCAGCGCGGCCGCCACTGCTGCAATTCCAAAATGTATGTTGTTTTGTTTTGTTATCTCAAATTTGATGCTCATTTCTGCCTCTTAATATTGCCTCTTAATGCTTCCTCTTAATGCTTCCTCTTAATGTGCCTCTTAATGCTTTCTCTTAATGTTGCGATTTGATTTTAAAAATATTTCCTAATTAGCAAAGAAGTCCTCAATTTGACTGTATATAATATGCATCAGATTTGTTCTTGCCTCAACGCTTGCCCACGCAATATGCGGTGTGATAATCAGCTTGTTTGAATCCTTTATCGCACGGAGCGGATTGTCCTCACTCATAGGCTCCTGCGCCAGCACATCAAGACCTGCCGCCGCCAGTTCTCCATCCATAAGCGCCTGTGCCAGATCTGCTTCATTCACTATAGGACCTCTGCCAAGATTTAAAAATATAGCAGATTTTTTCATCTTTTCAAACGCAGCCTTGTCCATCAGACCAAGTGTGTCATCCGTAAGCGGTGCATGCACCGACACGATATCAGACGTGGCAAGCAGAGTATCAAAATCCACCCTCTCATAGCCCGGCTGCGAATTTCTTCCTGATGTAGAATAATAAACCACATGGCAGCCAAAAGCCTTTGCGATATCAGCCACGCGTCTTCCGATATTTCCAAGCCCCACGATGCCCCAGGTCATACCGCTAATCTGGTGAAACACATTGGAAAAATGCGTAAACGACGTATCACCCACATATTTCTCGCTCTTCACATAATCATCATAATATCTCAGCTTCTCAAGCAGGTAAAATAGCAGTGCAAACGTATGCTGCGCCACGGTCTCTGTAGAATACCCTGCGACATTTCTCCATTCAATACCTCTTTTTGCCAGATATTCTTTATCCAGATTGTTTGTGCCTGTTGCAGTCACACATACAAGCTTTAAATTTTTTGCCTTTCCTATAGACTTCTCATTTACCTCGACCTTATTTAAAACAATCACATCAGCATCTCTTGTGCGCTCCGCTGCTTCCTCTGTTGTCGAAAAATCATATTTGACAACCTCTCCGAGCTTGTCATATTCGGAAAGGTCGATGTCGTCACCAATTGTTTTGGAATCTAAAAATACTATTTTCATGGTTTGTTTCCTCTATGCTATATATTTATTCGATTTTATTTTTGGGGGTAGGGACTTCGCACCGGCAGGCTGTGATGGTGCGCCGGCATATGGTATATTCCTCAGAAATATATGAAGTCAGCCACAAAAAATGCATCCGGATAGTCTGTTTTATCAGTCTGCTTTTTATCGTCACCGAAGGTTAATGGAACTTTGTGGCAGTTCATATATTTCTTCGGAACACACCATATGCCAGCGGTAATGCAGGTTTGCGTGTGCGAAGTCGTATAAATAATTATCTATATTTATCAATGTATTTCATACATATAAATATACATATAAATGTACACATAAATATATTTATACCACATTTCCGGAAATAAAGCCACTGTATCAGTGTTTGATTAAACAAAGCTTAAGAAAGCCCACCATATTAATGATAAATTTCATCAATATGGTGGGCTTTAACTATTCTGTATCTCTCTTATGTTGGCATTTTATTTCACAGAAAATTTGTAATCTGTCTCTGTGTGGTATGTATCACCAGCCTTTGTAACAGGTGTACTGAAGTTGGTCTCATTTATTGAGTTTGGATAGAACTGTGTCTCGAGGCAGAATGCATCGCGGTTATTGTATTTGACTCCGCCCTTGCCTTCCTGTCCCACGATAAAGTTGGCAGTATAAAGCTGGATTCCGACACAGTCGGTGTATACCTCCATCTGTATGCCACTCTCAGGAGAGTATGCTGTTGCGACCTTTTCTACTCCCGGAGCGGTCTTGTCTATTGCAAAATTGTGATCATATCCGCTTCCATAGTGAAGCTGTGTATCATTTGCCTCGATATCTCTTCCGATCGGCTTAGCCTCTGTAAAATCAAATGGTGTACCCTCAACCGGTGCAATCTCACCTGTAGGAATAGCCTTGGAATCCTTTACAGGTGTGTAATGCTCAGCATTTATCTGCAATGTGTGAGTGTATACGCTTCCTGATGCATGACCGTTCAGATTGAAATAGCTGTGGTTTGTCATATTGAAGGTAGTTGTCTTATCTGCCTTTGCATTGTATATAATAGCGAGAGCATTTTCCCCTGTCACCTTAAATGTCACATCAACGACTGCATTTCCAGGGAAGCCCTGCTCCAAATCTGCATCCTCTATCTCAAAGGTAATCTCATCTGCCTTCTGCTCCTTAACAGTCCAGAAGCGCTTAGAAAAACCATTTGAGCCACTGTGAAGACTGTTCTCATTGTCATTAGCCTCAAGCTTATATTCCACTCCATCAATATTAACCTTTGCATCAGAAATCCTGTTTGCATATCTGCCGACAGTAGCGCCAAAATAGCAGTGCTCCTTCTCATATGACTTTACATTGTCATATCCTAAAATGACATCTCTCTCATTGCCATCCCTGTCTTTTACAAAAATAGATACAACTGAAGCACCATAGTCTGTCAAAAGTACTCTCACTCCACTGCCATTGCTGATTTCGTAAAGCGATGCCTCCACTCCTTTTGATGTTGTACCGAAAGCTTTTTTACTCATGCCCCATATCCTCCTTTGGTTACATTACGTTTGTTGCATTTTTTGTAACTTTATGTTTGTTACATTTTGTTTTAGTACATTATGCTTTTTACATTATGTTCTGTTATTCTTTGCTTGGTAGCATTTCGATTGCATAATCGCATTTTTCTTATTCTACGCATTCCTTTGTATTTTACTTCTTTTGATCGCATAAGTAAACTTTTTCGTGCAAATATCCGATAAAATATTTATAACAATTATTTAAGTGCGATTATACGTTCAAAATAAAACCTAAATATGATGATTACTACACATCACTGCGGGCAGGAAGCAATACAAATCTGACGGTATAAATCTAACGGTGTTTTTTATAATGTAATTTTAGCATTTCAACTGTAGAATTTCGACTTTGCAAAAGAATAATTGATAATAAATGCATGGCTGTCTTTTTCTTACATTAGATCAAAAAAAAGACAGCCATCGTTCTGCTGTCCTTTAGGAGAAGGTATTTTACTATGGGGATAGTAA
>OJNU01001188.1_pt1 | contig 14121 bp, 10 predicted proteins | sample 1597941 | NCBI WGS metagenome assembly OJNU01 (sample SAMN01915228, study PRJEB22387) | human gut metagenome | isolation source: stool | host: Homo sapiens | place: USA | reverse complement strand
CCGCGATGGTGAACAGACCAGCGGAGTATCGTTTGTGCCCCATGAAAAACTAATGATTGCCCGACTTCTGCTGGAAGAGTTGAAAGTAGATCGTGTGGAGGTGGCTTCGGCACGTGTGTCCGACGGAGAATTTGATGCAGTAAAGATGATATGTGACTGGGCCGCCCGCAGAAATCTGCTACAAAAAGTAGAGGTACTGGGATTTGTCGACGGACATACTTCACTGGATTGGATTCATGCTACGGGATGTCGTGTTATTAATTTGCTGTGTAAAGGTTCGCTGAAACATTGTACTTGTCAGTTAAAGAAAACACCGGAAAAGCATATCGAAGACATTCTTGCCGTGGTAGATTATGCTAACGAACTCGATATTGAAGTCAACGTGTATCTGGAAGACTGGAGTAACGGTATGAAGGATTCTCCCGAATATGTATTCCGGATTGTGGACGCATTGAAAGAGACTACCATTAAACGATTCATGCTACCCGATACATTAGGAATACTGAATCCGCTTCAAGTGATTGAGTTTATGCGGAAGATGAAGAAACGTTATCCTGATACCCATTTTGACTTCCATGCACACAATGATTACGATCTGGCTGTAAGTAATGTACTTGCTGCCGTGCTAAGTGGTGTCAAAGGACTGCATACGACGATCAATGGTTTGGGCGAACGAGCCGGTAATGCACCTTTAGCAAGCGTACAAGCTATTTTGAAGGATCATTTCAACGCTATTACCAATATAGACGAGAGTCGGCTGAATGATGTAAGTCGCGTGGTCGAATCGTATTCGGGTATTGTGATACCAGCCAACAAGCCGATTGTCGGTGAGAATGTATTTACACAGGTAGCAGGAGTGCATGCCGATGGCGATAACAAGAATAATCTGTATTGCAATGACTTGCTTCCCGAACGTTTTGGACGTAAACGCGAATATGCGTTAGGGAAAACGAGTGGCAAAGCAAATATCCGCAAGAACCTTGAAGACCTCGGATTGGAGCTGGACGAAGATGCAATGCGTAAAGTAACGGAGCGCATTATCGAACTGGGAGACAAGAAAGAACTAGTCACTCAGGAAGATTTGCCATACATTGTTTCTGATGTGTTGAAGCATGGAGCAGTAGGTGAGAAGGTCAAGTTAAAGAGTTATTTTGTAAATCTGGCTCATGGACTGAAACCGATGGCTACTTTGAAAATAGAAATCAACGGCAAGGAGTACGAGGAAAGCTCGGGTGGCGATGGACAATATGACGCTTTTGTACGTGCATTGCGTAAGATATATAAGGTGACATTGGGACGCAAGTTCCCGATGTTGACGAATTACGCGGTAACGATCCCTCCCGGTGGACGTACGGATGCATTTGTGCAGACAGTCATCACTTGGAGTTATGACGAACAAGTGTTCCGTACCCGCGGACTGGATGCCGACCAGACTGAGGCAGCTATCAAAGCTACAATGAAGATGCTGAACCTCATTGAAGATGAATATGAGAAAGAGTAAGTGGAAGTTACTTGCCCGAAGAATGTTTTTATAAGTATATAAATAGATAGAATTGACGATTATGGATTTTAAGATTGCTGTATTAGCAGGCGACGGCATCGGACCCGAGATTTCGGTACAAGGTGTAGATGTAATGAGTGCCGTTTGCGAGAAATTTGGTCATAAAGTAAGTTACGAATATGCGATCTGCGGTGCAGATGCGATTGATAAAGTGGGTGATCCGTTCCCGGAAGAAACATATCAGGTTTGCAAGAATGCAGATGCTGTTTTGTTTTCAGCCGTAGGCGATCCGAAGTTTGACAATGATCCTACTGCAAAAGTGCGCCCTGAACAGGGATTGCTGGCAATGCGTAAGAAATTAGGATTGTTTGCCAATATTCGTCCGGTACAGACATTCAAATGTCTGATCCATAAATCTCCGTTGCGTGCAGAACTTGTTGAAAATGCAGATTTTATCTGTATCCGTGAGTTGACCGGAGGTATGTATTTCGGTGAGAAATATCAGGATAATGATAAGGCATACGATACTAACTACTACACTCGTCCGGAAATTGAACGTATTCTGAAAGTTGCTTTTGAATATGCAATGAAGCGCAGAAAACACTTGACTGTGGTGGATAAGGCAAACGTTTTGGCTTCTTCCCGTCTGTGGCGTCAGATTGCACAGGAAATGGCTCCGAACTATCCGGAAGTGACTACTGACTATATGTTTGTGGATAATGCTGCAATGAAGATGATCCAGGAACCTGCTTTCTTTGACGTGATGGTGACTGAAAATACATTCGGTGATATTCTGACTGACGAAGGTTCTGTTATCAGCGGCTCTATGGGATTGCTTCCTTCAGCTTCTACTGGTGAAAGTACTCCGGTATTCGAACCGATTCATGGTTCATGGCCACAGGCGAAGGGCTTGAATATTGCGAACCCGTTGGCACAGATTCTGTCTGTAGCTATGTTGTTTGAATATTTCGATTGCAAGGAAGAAGGTGCGCTGATTCGTAAGGCGGTTGATGCATCACTGGATGAAAACGTGCGTACACCGGAAATCCAAGTAGCTGATGGTGCCAAATACGGTACAAAGGAAGTAGGACAGTGGATTGTTGACTATATTAAGAAGGCTTAAACAGATCATTCTGAACAAGATATATGGAGGCTGGATTCTTAAAACGGAGTTCAGCCTCTTTTTTGTTCATTTCGTTTCTTTGTTTTTTTACTGAATAAAATGAGTCCGTTGGGAGAAAAAACTAGTCGGACTGTTAAAAAGTAAAAGAGTAAGATATTTGCTAATGAAAAACAGTATATTTGCACAGATTAATACACAAATGCTATGACAAAAAATTATCTATTCTTACTGTTGGGTTTGCTGCTTGCAGCGTGTAGCTCTGATGACAAGGATGAACAACCGATTTTAGTGACCAATGTTGTAATGCCTGCTTCGGGAACAGTATTCAAGCCTGGTGAAAAGGTAACGATAATGGCGAAAGGATTCCAGGACAATGATGAAATCATGTTCGATATCCGCTGGCCGCTTCAAGATGAAGTGCTGCATGAAGGATATGCTAAAGGGGGACGGGGTGTTATAACGGAAAAGACGGCTACGAGCATTACTTTTCTGGCTCCCGGACACTGGCCTGCTTCTACAACGGAAATCTTGTTATGCCGCTCCGGTCAAATGATGTCTTTAGGAAAGATTTCAGTGGCGGATGGACAGGCACCCAAAGATTTTCAGCTTTATGGTATCATTAATTCTCGTTCCAATACTGACCGTCCTTATGCTATCGAATACATCAATCTTGAAAAGCCACAGACAGTAGAGATAGTACGACTTGCAGACAATCAAGACTTCTCTTGTGTAGTCAACCTTCCCGGAAGCTGGAGTCTTAGTGGAGTATGGACGCAGGATAATCGTCGTACGACTGGGCTTTATGATCTTTCTATGAACTATTGGGAAAAAACGGGAGCTGATCAGCTTGTAACAATGGGGATAGCGACCGGTAACTCTGTATTTGGGGTATATCAAGGTGGAGACCGTTTATTTGTTAAAACAGTTAATGTGATGCCCTATACCAGAATGTATATACCGGAGAAACCTGATTATGGTTTTCTGCTGCCCGAAGGAATGAAGGCTGAAGTATTGTCACGTTATCCCTGTATACAAATGAGTGATGGAAATATACTCTGTTCGGCTGATAATGGCGATGGAACTTTTTCACCAGTAGTCTTGAACGGACAAAATATGGAAGAGAAAAGTATATATGTTGGCGAGCCGATACAGGCTGTGGCATTGATCCCTTTTTGGATAGTTAAGCCTGTAGAAGGTATGGGAACGGCTAAATATACACGTGTTGGCGGATATATCGTATCGAAGAGAAATGGTGCGACGGCAGAGGAGGGAGATGGAACAGAATTTAGGTTATGGAACCCGGCTACAAAGACGCTGGACGAACCTTTCACCACATTCTCTAATGCTGCGTGTTCAGTAGCCACACTTGTTTCGGAAGATTTTAAGAAACAAGAACTTTATGTATTGTTTGATGGTAGTCGGAATGGAAGGCTGATTTATGTATATGATTTACTAAAAGGTAGCTGGGAGTCATTATATCCAGGGGGCGGATTTCCTTATTCAGAAATCGTATTAGCCCGATAAGATTATTACTCAGTTATTCTCCGGGCTACTATGCACAAAGGCCCTTTTTCATGCTTATATGAAGCAATGGAGACAAAGCCGGACTGCAAGAGTATGGATTTCAATTCATCACAAGAACGAATAATCATCCCGTCAATCAGATTTGTCCAAGTTTTGACTGACGGGTTATTCAGTTCGCAGCAAATCAGGAAATGTCCGTTCCGCTTTAATACCCGTGTTACTTCGGTGAATGCTTTCGGAAGATCGTTCCAAAAGTAAACCGTCTCGAAGGCAGTGACCACGTCGAACATTTCATCGGTATAAGGCAGTGTGTCTACCGTGCCTTGTTCTATAAAACAGCGGGTGGAAAGATATTTCTTGTTTTTCTTCTGTGCGAAAAGGACACTTTCCGGTGAAATGTCAATGCCGTATGCTTTTCCTTGCGGACAGCGACGCATCAACTGTGTAAGATTGGCTCCGCCACCGCAACCAATGTCGAGCACATTCCATTCCTTATTCCATGCTATATTTGACATTCCCCATTCGGAAAGCAAAGTGTGCCGTTTGTTCATTTCCCGGAGAATGACTCTTCCCCAAAAGCCTTTCGGTTTTTTGAGATTGTTGAATAACTTATGGATGATATTTTTTTTACCCATGTTATAAACTAACTTTGCACGATGGAGTAGATGATAATGCCTGCTAAAGTCAGCAATCCGGTATAGATCATAACTTCCGTTTGTTTCATGCCGGTACCCTTTTCAAGAGCAGGAGTAGGAGTATCTGACTGAAGTCGTGCCGTTAACTTGTGGGCGATAAAGTAGAACAGCCAACCTCCGAATCCACCGATAATGGCTCCTGCTACTAAATCACCGGGATAATGCAATCCCAGATACAGGCGTGTGTAAGAGTTGGTAAATGCCCAAAGCACGATAAATATGCTTAACCAGCGTTTACGGAACAGGCAAATCAGAAATATGGCAAGTCCGAAAGAATTGGCAGCATGACAGGAAGGGAAACCGAATCCTCCTCCTTGTCTTCCATTCACGATATAGACCAAATCCGCTATTGGATTTTCCGGATTGGAGGGACGCAGGCGACCTACCAACGGACGAAGAAAACTATTGCACATCTGATCGGCAAACGTGATAGTGAGGGCGATTGCTATCACATAGCACAATGCCACTTTCCAATGAAAATTCTTGAGCAGTATATATAAAATACTGGCATACATCGGTACCCATATAACTTTACCTGTGAATGCACTCATGAAGTAATCCCAGAAAGGCGAATGTATTCCGTTGAAGAATAAAAGCAGTTGGGTGTCTATATCTGAAAGAAATTCTATCATAAAATAAATCGTATTATTGAAAAGGGATTTGTTTGATCTTATCGTTTAGCCAAGTCATCATATAGCTTCTGAAGGAAGGCTTTTCCTTTTTCCAGATTCGCTCCTTTCTCAGTTCCTTCGTCTATCTGAACGGTATTGGCATCCAGATTGTACACTAATTGATTTTCCGCAGTCACCATGCCGAACAGGGTCGGTTCTGTGAAATACCCGAAGTGGGGAGAAGCCGGATTGAAGATATTCTTACTGAAGGTAAAGTCATCATGCGGTAATCCCAGCTGAGAAAGTAGAGTAGCAGCGATGTCAATCTGTGAAGCATAGGTCTCTACGACTCGTGGTTCCTTCACAGCTCCTCCGATAAGTATGAGCGGAATTGTATGTCCCTCCAGCGGATTTTCTACCGGACGGGGGTAGGCACCCAAATGATCCGGTACAAGTACAATCAGCGTATTTTTCCACATAGGAGTCGCCTTATACTGTTTCACAAAATCTCCTACACAACTGTCTGCGTAGGCGAAAGCATTCAGGACTTTGTCATCCAACCGGTAGAAGGGAACTTCAAAGGGCTCATGACTGCTTGATGTCTGTATAATTTTGAAGAAGGGTTCCTGTTGTTTCTCTTCTTTCAGGTCTTTCATAAAACGTTGGAAGAGTGCGTGGTCCGGTGCTCCCCATTTGCCCGGGCGTTCGGACAAAGGAAAATCTGTCTCTGAAATAATCTTCTCAATGCCCGATGAAACCAGATAGGAACGCATGTTAGTGAAGTCTGCATCTCCTCCGTAGTAGTATTCCAGACTGTATCCGGCATCTTTCAGACTGCGTGGAATGGAAGGGAGCCCGTCTGTCTTTTCAGGATACTTCATAATACTGGTACTTGGCTGACCGGGATAACCACTGATAATAGAGGCCAGTCCGCGATCTGTGCGGAAACTGTTTGCATAGAAATTAGTGAATAACACTCCTTCTTTTCCGAATTTATCCATATTCACTGCCACATTTGGTTGTCCTCCCATCGTTTCCATCAGGTGTGTAGAAAAACTTTCGAGGATGATAAAGATAATATTCGGGCGCTGAGTATTCAGAATTTGTGGGATACTGTCTGTTGCAGTAACAGGTTTATCCAGCATTTCTGCAAACAGATCATCCGCAACTTTCGGGTCCATGAACCGATATTGCTTATCGAAATTGTTTTGATGGGTAGCGGAATACATAAAACTGAATGCCGGATTGATGGCAGCATGATTCATTCGCTGATTCTGACTATAATATACTTTACTCAGATTCATGGTTGACACGGAAAAACCACCGCGGATGGGAATGAAAAGCGCAGCTGTCAGCAACAAAAGAACGAGGGATACATATTGCCGTTGATAAGGTATTTTCAGTGGTGTTTTCTCCCGAATAAGTACGGTGTAGAAAATACCGTAGAGAATGGCTGCGTAAATCAGCATAGCCAGTACACCGAGTAATATAAACCAGAAACTGACGCTCGCCATCGCATCCTTCGGGGAGGAGAAGAAATAGAAGATCGGAGTAGCATCCAGCCGGAATCCCCAGAAGCCGTACAAGCCCAGATCGACAATGAAGATACAGGACATCACAAAAGAGATGATTCCGAAATAACCTTGCCGGATACGGCGTAATATGGAAGATTTCGTCCAGGCGGAAGCGATAAGCAGGAAGCCCGGAATAGCAGTCAGATATCCTGCCAGTGAGAAATCCAGAGGCAAGCCGTGCCACATAACGTTGAAATAATCGCCGATGGAGGCGTCTGTATAAAGTTCATGGTAGTAAACCATGAAAATAGGTTTTTGAAGGACAAACAGAAGAACGAACAAAAAATAAGTCGTGAGAAATTGCAGTATTCTCTTTTTCATATCTATAAACTTAAAAATAATGAACGGAGACAAAGGTACAATTCTTTTCTGTATCTTTGCGCATCAACCTGATAAAACGAGGTGAATGATGGCAAAAATTGCGAATAAATTAACAGATTTAGTGGGTAATACACCTCTAATGGAACTTTCCGGTTATAGTGGAAAGTATGGTCTTGAACAGAATATTATTGCTAAACTGGAGGCGTTTAATCCGGCGGGAAGCGTGAAAGACAGAGTCGCTCTTTCCATGATTGAAGATGCGGAAGCCCGTGGAGCACTGAAGCCCGGTGCTACAATCATTGAACCGACCAGTGGAAATACAGGAGTTGGACTGGCAATGGTAGCGACCATTAAAGGATATCATCTGATATTGACTATGCCCGAAACGATGAGTCTGGAACGGAGAAATCTGTTGAAAGCACTGGGTGCGCAGATTGTGTTGACGGATGGACTGGGAGGTATGGCAGCTTCTATTGCCAAGGCGCAGGAGTTGCGGGATAGTATTCCCGGTTCGGTCATTCTGCAACAGTTTGAAAATCCTTCGAATGCTGCTGTCCATGAGCGGACAACGGGAGAAGAAATCTGGCGGGACACAGATGGCGAAGTGGCAGTGTTCGTTGCCGGAGTAGGAACCGGAGGGACGATTTGCGGTGTAGCACGTGCTTTAAAAAAACATAATCCGAATGTATATATTGTTGCGGTAGAACCTGCGTCGTCTCCCATATTGGCGGGAGGGCAGGCTGCTCCCCATCGTATACAGGGAATCGGAGCGAATTTTATTCCCGGACTTTATGATGCTTCTGTAGTGGATGAAGTAATCGGTGTGCCCGATGATGAAGCTATTCGTGCCGGACGGGAGCTGGCTGCTATAGAAGGGTTGCTTGCCGGAATCTCTTCGGGAGCGGCTGTTTATGCAGCCCGTCAGTTGGCACAGCGTTCGGAATTCAAGAACAAAAGAATTGTTGCGTTGTTACCTGATACGGGAGAACGCTATCTGTCGACGGAATTGTTCGCTTTTGATGCCTATCCTTTGGATTAATACTTAAACCATGATAAGAATTATTTTAATTTTATTGTTTAGCTTTCCAGTTGCCTTATGTGCGCAAACCTATCAGCAATTATCAGAAAAGGCGATTGAATATATCGAGATGGACAGTCTCCACAAAGCGGAAGAGCTTTTGCTTCAGGCTTTGAAACTGGAACCGAAGAATGCGAAGAATGCCATGCTTTTCTCCAATCTGGGGTTGGTACAGCGCCGTATGGGGGAATATGATAAGGCACTCGAATCTTATTCCTTTGCATTGAACTTTGCTCCATTGGCAGTGCCTATCTTGCTGGATCGTGCTGCGATCAATCTGGAAATGGGAAATACGGATCGTGCCTATACCGATTATTGCCTGGTACTTGACGAAGACAAGCAAAATAAAGAAGCGCTGTTGATGCGGGCATATATCTATGTGCTCCGGAGGGATTATCCTGCGGCACGAATCGATTATAATCGCCTGTTGGAGCTTGATCCGCAGAATTATAGCGGGCGGCTGGGTCTGGCTACCCTGGAACAGAAAGAAGGGAAGTTCAAGGAAGCGCTCGAAATCCTTAATAAGATGATTGCGGCGACTCCCGAAGATGCGACTCTCTATATTGCCCGTGCTGATGTAGAACGTGAAATGAAGCATGAAGATTTGGCTCTCGTTGACCTGGAAGAAGCGATTCGCCTGAAGCCGTCTTCGGCGGATGCCTATCTGCTGCGTGGCAATATTTATCTGACACAGAAAAAGAAAGCATTGGCTAAAACGGATTTTGAAAAAGCTATTTCGCTGGGCATACCTCCTGCTGATTTGCACGAGCAGCTAAAACAATGTAAGTAGAACTTCAGACAGTATACGGAAACTAAGTGCAGTATTTCCGCTATGAATACATGTTCCGCATAGAAAAGACAAAACTAAAAACATTTTTACTACTAACTAATACTCAAACAGAAAATGAAACGTATCGTTTTTTTAGATTACGTGCGCGTGTTCGCATGTTTCCTTGTTATGGTGGTCCACGCCAGTGAAAACTTTTACGGTGCTGCCGGATCTACCGATATGGCAGGACCGCAGTCTTATTTAGCTAATGAGGCAGACCGTTTGTGGGTGGCCGTGTACGACGGCTTTTCACGTATGGCAGTACCACTGTTCATGATTGTCTCTGCCTATTTGCTGGTACCGATGAAAGAGGGGCAGACCTCATGGCAATTTTATCGCCGCCGCTTCACTCATATCCTGCCGCCGTTTTTCATATTTATGATATTATATTCTACCCTGCCAATGTTGTGGGGACAGCTAGATGGAGAAACATCATTAAAGGACTTGTCTCGGATACTCCTGAATTTTCCGACGCTTGCCGGACACTTTTGGTTCATGTATCCTCTGATCAGTCTTTACCTGTTTATACCTATTATATCTCCATGGCTGAGTAAAGCCACGGCGAAAGAAGAACGTTTCTTCATTGGACTGTTCCTGTTATCAACATGTATGCCGTACTTTAACCGCTGGTTTGGTGAAGTGTGGGGACAATGTTTCTGGAATGAATACCACATGTTATGGTACTTCTCAGGTTTCCTTGGATATCTTGTACTGGCACATTATATACGTGTACATCTAACTTGGGACCGCTCCAGACGTTTTATCGTAGGACTTGTTTTGATGGTTGTCGGAGCTGCATTGACAATTTACTCATTCTATATACAGGCTATACCCGGAGAAACTCTTTCTACACCTGTGATAGAGATAGGATGGGCCTTCTGTACAATCAACTGCGTACTTTTAACTGCCGGTACATTCTTGCTTTTCACATGCATAAACCGTGCGGAAGCTCCACGGCTTGTAACTGACATGTCGAAACTCAGCTATGGTATGTATCTTATGCACATATTCTGGCTCGGATTGTGGGCGACGGTGTTCAAGAGTACTCTGGAATTACCTACTGTTGCCGCGATACCATGCATTGCAGTAAGTACATTTATCTGCTGTTATGTGACTACGAAACTTATCTCGTTTATACCGGGAAGTAAATGGATAATAGGATAAATAACTGATTTTTTTAGGCACGGATTACACAGATTTCACGGTTTTAGGAGATTGGATAGACTACTAAAACCCTGTTCATCCGTGTAATTCTGTGCCTGATTTTATTTCATAACGACGTAATAATATGTCTTTTTTATATCGAGCGTTTTTTACGAAGTCGATAAATTAGCACCGGATTACTATACAAACTGTCGGATCAGGTTCACGAACTCTTTTCCGTATTTCTTCTTCTTAAACTCTCCGATACCATTGATTTCTCCGAATTCTTCGATGGTAGTCGGGCGAGAAATACTAAGCAGATGCAGCACTTTATCAGACAAGACGATGTATGCAGGAAGTCCGTCCTGATCTGCTATTTGTTTCCGCAATGCCCTTAATGCTTCGAATAAATCTTCGTTTTCTCCACCGGGGATGCCGAAAGGAAGTTCTTTGGCAATGACTACCTTCTTCTTTTTCCCTTTTCCTGTCGCGATTTCTTCCCGGTGAATCACAGCGAGTGTCGCTTTTGCTTTTCCAAAAAGAATGTCACTTCCGCTTTGAGTAATTTTGAGATGGTTGTTCTCATTGTAGGCTATTTCAAAATAGCCCAGTTGTAACATTTGGAGTAAATAATCCTGCCAGTCACGAGGTGGTATGTCTCTTCCTGCACCAAATGTTTTTAATTCCTGATATCCTTTTGCCGTCACTTCTGCCGAATAACTTCCACGAAGAATATCTATTAATGTACCCGTACTTATTTGTTGATTCGCCCGGGCAATGGCACTTAACGCTTTTTGTACAATCACCGTACCGTCAAACCGTTGTGGCGGATTTTTACAGACATCACAGTTTCCGCAATCTTCTGTTGAGGTTTCTCCAAAATAGCTTAGCAGAATTCTTCTGCGGCAGATATCTGCTTCAGCATATTGTTGCATACGTTGCAGTTTTTCCAGGTTGATGGTCTGCTGGCTGCTTTCTGTGGCGAATTTAGTTAACAGTATCAAGTCCCCCAATGAATAGAACAATACTGTATCACTTGACAAGCCATCACGCCCTGCACGCCCGATTTCCTGATAAAAACTTTCAATACTTTTAGGAAGGTTGTAATGGATGACCCAACGGACATTCGATTTATCGATTCCCATACCAAAGGCAATCGTAGCACATACTACCTGAATGCGGTCGTTGATGAAATCGTTCTGAGTTTCGTCCCGATGTTGAGAAGACAGTCCGGCATGATAAACACCGCATCGGATTCCTTGTTTTTGCAGCATCTGTGCTACGGTTTCCGTTTTATTGCGGCTCATGCAGTAGATGATGCCGCTTTGCCGGTGGTGGCGGTTGATGAAATGGACGATCGCTGCAATCTTTTCCTTTTTGCTCAGTCCGCGACGGATAGTGAGCGATAGGTTCGGGCGATCGAAAGACGAGATGAATGTTTTAGGATCACGTAGTTTCAGTTGATTCAGTATGTCTGTCCGGGTGATTTTGTCCGCCGTAGCTGTCAGGGCGACGATCGGTACTTTCGGGAAATTCTCTTTCAGAACGGACAGCTGGGTATATTCGGGACGGAAATCATGTCCCCAATGCGAGATACAATGTGCTTCGTCAATGGCGATCAGCGAAATGTCGATGCGGGGAAGAAGCCAATGCAGTTCGCTTATGATCCCTTCGGGGGAGATGTAAAGCAGCTTCACCTTCCCCTGTATGCAGAGTTGCCGTACCCGGTGGCGTTCTTCCTCAGGCATCATGCTGTTGAGTGTTGATGCCGGTATGCCATTGGCGATCAGTCCTTCGACCTGGTCCTTCATCAGAGCAATAAGGGGAGATACTACGATGGCAGTTCCCGGCATGTAGATCGCCGGAAGCTGAAAACAGATCGACTTGCCTCCACCCGTGGGCATCAGCACCAACGAGTCCTCTTTCTGTAAGATACGCTGTATGATGTCCGCCTGCAAGGGACGGAAGGAGGTATATCCGAAGAACTTTTTCAGTAGTAGTAATAATTCTTTCATATCGCTTTACGGGCATAAAAAGCGCAAAGATAGTTTATATCATAAAGTTTTACTACCTTTGCCCACATTATTTACATAACGAGCCGTGATGGCTCACCCTATTTTAGAATGACATTTGAAGATTTAGATTTGATAGAGCCGATACGTAAGGCTCTCGTGCAAGAAGGTTATACGACTCCAACACCTATACAATCAGAAGCGATTCCCATCGTTTCGCAAGGTTATGATTTATTGGGTTGCGCCCAGACAGGAACCGGTAAGACGGCGGCCTTCTCCATCCCGATTATCCAGCGGTTATATCTCCAGAAGAAGAAAGGTTACAAACGGGGTATCAAGGCATTGATCCTTACGCCTACCCGTGAGCTTGCCATCCAGATCGGAGAGAGCTTTGCCGCTTACGGCCGTTTCGCTGGATTACGCCATACGGTGATATTCGGGGGAGTAGGGCAAAAGCCCCAGACGGAAGCCTTGGAAAGAGGCATCGATATATTAATCGCTACGCCGGGACGTCTGCTGGACTTGATTGGACAAGGATTCATCCACTTGGATACCTTGGAGTATTTCGTCTTAGACGAAGCGGACCGTATGTTGGACATGGGCTTTATCCATGACATCAAGCGTATTTTACCGCTATTGCCCAAGAAACGCCAGTCCTTGTTCTTCTCCGCTACCATGCCCCCTGAGATCGAGCGCTTGGCAGGTACGATCTTGAGCGAGCCGCAAAAGGTGGAAGTAACCCCGGCCTCATCGACCGTGGACGCGATCGACCAATCCGTTTATTTCGTCGAGAAGGCCGAGAAGATCAACTTGCTGAAAAGCTTGTTGGAGAACCCGGAACTGGAATCCGTATTGATCTTTACCCGTACGAAACACGGGGCGGACAAGGTGGCCCGTGTCTTGTCGAAAGCGGAGATAGGGGCGGAGGCGATCCATGGCAACAAGAGCCAGACTGCCCGCCAGCGTGCCTTGACGAATTTCAAGGATCATACGACCCGTGTGCTGATCGCTACGGATATCGCCGCCCGTGGAATCGACGTGGATCATCTGACACACGTCATTAACTATGAGCTTCCTAACGTACCCGAGACTTATGTACATCGGATCGGGCGTACGGGTCGTGCGGGCCGTGAAGGTGTGGCGTTCTCTTTCTGCGACGCCGAGGAGGTACCTTTGTTGAAAGATATCCAGAAACTGATCGGCAAGGAAGTCCCCATAGCCGGTGGCCATATGTATGAGACCAAGGAGGTGAAAGCCGCCGTAGCCGAGAAGAAAGAAGCGATCAAGCAAGAGTCGAAACGCCGTAATATGTTCGGAAGCAAACGTGACGGTAGTTACTGGCGTAACAAGAAGCGTGCCGCCAATTCTTCTAAGTAATCTAAGTTGTTGTATTGTAACGACGTATAGTGTCAGTCCTTTCCATAGCATTGGCACAGTCGTGCCACGCCGGTGGCATAGCAGTGCCACAAGGATAGCAAGGGCGTGCCACAAGGATGGCACAGCTATGCCACCCGTATGGCATCCGGTTCGTCACCTAAGTATCCAAACAGTCCGCTTTAGCGAGCTGTTTGGCGCTATTACCCTATACTTTCTTTTAAAATGAGGTAATCTCTGGAATATTTCATCCTTAATTCCGCAACACTATTATAAAATATTTTTTTTAAGTACCTGAGCAACAAAAAGTTGCTCAGGATTTTGCCATGTCAGAGG
>OJNU01001159.1_pt1 | contig 14406 bp, 12 predicted proteins | sample 1597941 | NCBI WGS metagenome assembly OJNU01 (sample SAMN01915228, study PRJEB22387) | human gut metagenome | isolation source: stool | host: Homo sapiens | place: USA | reverse complement strand
GTGGCGTACAGTTCTGAGGGCTTCCGATAATATGACTTTGTTGATGCGGAGAATGAGGAAGATTTTAATTCCTATGTCGGGAAGTGCAAGGAGCTTGCTTTGTATGATACAGGTGTGACCGCTGAATACGGCGACAGGCTCATTACCCTTTCCACCTGCGAATACTCCGCACGGAACGGCAGGCTCGTTGTAGTGGCAAAAATGGTCGGCTGATTTGAACGCAAATTCTCTGGGAAAGGAGGTTTTCTATGGCTGATATAAAAACCAGAGATGCGGTCAAAGGCACAATAAAGACCATAGATAAAGCCGCCATAGCCAGTGAGCGTATGAAGTCTGCCTATGTGGAGATAAAGGAAAGGGCAGAACAGGGATACTACGCTGACGAAAACTCTGCCACAGAATATGCTGCGGATAGGATTTCTTATGCGGCAGACCGTGTAAAGGACGAAGGTATCCACCAGTTCAATAAGCAAGGGCAAAAGGCAGTTAAGACAACGCAGGAGAATATCGGTAAGGCAAAAGATAAAATAAGCGATTTCAAGCAAAGTCGGGCTGTCAAAGCCGCAGAACAGAAAGCAATACAGAATATGTCAGAACAACACGGCTTGCAGATCCGTCACGGGGTTGCAAGCCGTTCCACTGCATCCGATGTTTCCCAGACAGCAAAATCGCAGTTGATAAAGACCCGACAGCAGGGGCGAAAAATGATTAAGACCACAGCCCGAAATGCAGAAAAAGCGGTGAAATCAACTGCTAAGGGAACGGTCAAGACTACCGAAAAGGGAATTAAAACCGCACAGGCAACTTCTAAGGCGGCAATCAAAACGACGGAAACCTCGGTAAAAACGGCACAGGCAGTGGCAAAGGCGTCTGCGAAAACTGCTCAAAAGGCAGCACAGGCGGCAAAAGCCACCGCAAAGGCAACCGCTGAAGCAACAAAAGCTACGGTCAGAGCCACCATAGCTGCGGTCAAGGCGATTATTGCAGGAACAAAAGCTCTGATTTCCGCTTTAATTGCAGGTGGTTGGATTGCAGTTGTGATTATTCTCATTGTTGTCCTGCTCGGCTGTGCTGTTTCCCTGTTTGGTGGCGGAAGCGGGAGCAACGCCTATACGCCTGTCAGTGCGGAGGTGGAAGCCTACACGCCGCTGATACAGAAGTATGCGAAGCAGTACGGCATCCCCGAATATGTGGAGCTTATCAAGGCGGTGATGATGCAGGAGTCTGGTGGTTGTGGGCTTGACCCGATGCAGGCGGCGGAGGGCAGCTTTAACACAAGGTATCCCCACGAGCCAAATGGGATTAAAGACCCAGAATATTCGATTGAGTGCGGGGTGCAGGAATTAAAGGCTGCCCTTATCTCTGCCGAGGTGGAAAATCCGATTGATATGGAGCATATCAAACTTGCCTTGCAGGGTTACAATTTCGGCAACGGATATATTTCGTGGGCTAAGACCAACTATGGCGGCTATTCCTATGCCAATGCGGTAGAGTTTTCCACCATGCAGGCGGCACGGTTAGGTTGGGACAGCTATGGCGACACGCAGTATCCTGCCCATGTGCTGCGGTATTATCCATACGGGCGGGCGTTTACAAGCGGCGGTAACCAGGCGATTGTGGAGGTCGCTCTGACACAGCTCGGCAATGAGGGCGGTCAGCCTTATTGGAGTTGGTATGGCTTTGATGGACGTGTGGAATGGTGTGCCTGCTTTGTGTCATGGTGTGCCGACCAGTGCGGCTATCTGGAAAGCGGCATCGTGCCGAAATTCTCCCTCTGCTCGGATGGTGTGGATTGGTTTCGGGGCAGCGGACAATGGCAGGGAAAGGATTATGAGCCGAAAGCAGGCGACATTATCTTTTTCGACTGGAGCAACGACGGGCAGGACGGAGATGCTGACCATGTGGGTATCGTGGAGAAATGTGAAAACGGCGTTGTTTACACCGTGGAGGGCAACTCTGGAGATGCCTGCCGACAGAACAGCTACCCCGTAGGATATTATGAAATCCTCGGATATGGCTGTCCGAGGTATTAGAAAAGGGCAAAAGAAAACCAGAGGTTTATTCCTCTGGCTCTTTTGCCTTACATAGTCCGTTTACCGTTGCTTCTATGACGGAAAGCTCTTTATCGTCTAATCTGTTGAGCTGTGCGTCTAAGCGTCTGCGGACAGAACTTTTTCCGACTTCCTTATTGGGGAATATGTACTCGTCAACCGACACATCAAACATCGTAATCAGTTGGATAAACAGCTCGATACTTGGGTACTGCCCCTCATTTTCGATAGATTGAATGTGTCTGGGAGCATAGCCGATTATTCCAGAAAGCTGCTCCCTTGTCATTCCTCTGGCTTCACGGGCTTTTTTGATAGCTTGTCCTATCGGAGTAAAATCGAAGTCAAAATGATTGTTCCTTTCGTCCATTAGCTCACCACCTATCTTCTGAAAAATCTTACATTTATATTTTACAGAGATGTAGCTTCTAATTAAACGATGTGAAATCTCTTGTAATAAGATATATAATCTCTTATTACAAGAGATAAAAATTCATATTCGCACACTTGATATTGTTCGTTCAAACGGATATAATAAATACAGTACAACTAAGGAGGTCAGAAATGTTTGAATATATGACGGCACAGGAAGCCGCAGAACTTTGGGGAATATCGGTACGGCGTGTGCAACGGTTATGTAAAGAAAATCGTATTGAGGGAATATTAAATGTAAATCGGGTATGGCTTATTCCCAAAAATTCAAAGAAGCCCGTTGATAAACGGAGAAAGGTTACAAATTATGAACAATAAAATTTTGTTATTAGAAGATGATGTAAGTTTGATAGACGGACTGCAATATTCGCTAAAGAAAAACGGCTTCAATGTCGATTTTGTCCGTTCTGTGCAGGAAGCTCTAACTTATTTATCAGAGATAGAAAAATACGATATGCTCATTCTTGATGTCACATTGCCAGACGGAACAGGTTTTGAGATATGTGAAAAAGTACGAAAAAACGGAAGCCAGATACCGATTATTTTTCTGACAGCTTCTGATGAAGAAGTCAGCATTATCCGTGGTCTGGACTGCGGCGGTGATGACTACATAACCAAACCGTTTAAGTTAGGCGAGTTATGTTCACGCATCCGAGCGTTGCTACGGCGGGCAGGATTGTCTAATCAAGGAACAGGGGCAGTTATGGAATGCGGCGATATTAAGATAGACCTTTTAGGTAGCCGTGTCTTGTTAAAGGGAAAAATATTAGAACTTACAGCCGCAGAATACCGCTTAATATGCCTGTTGGTAAAGAATGCAAACCGTATCATTACAAGAGATATTATTTTAGACGAGTTATGGGACAGCACAGGGGATTATGTAGACAATAATACCCTTTCCGTCTATGTGCGGCGACTGCGTGAAAAAGTAGAAGCAGACCCGTCACATCCAGAACATTTACTAACAGTTCGAGGATTTGGTTATCAGTGGAAAGAGGTGGACGAATGAGCTTCTTACATGATAAGCATACCCGTTGGTATTGCATTTTCATTGTTGTTCTTGTTCTGCTGCTTTTTCTGATGGGAATAACTGTGATTGACACGCAAACAGCGGCTACTAAAGAAATGTTTTTAACACACAATAATGCGATTGCTACTTCTTTACTGGAAGAAGGAATCTCAAAGGAAGTAATTGCAATAGCCTTAATGAATACTGAGGCAGACTCTGCAGGAAGTAAGTTATTAGCCGAAATCGGACTTTCAAACAGTACGGATATAGATAATTTAGCTTATGTATCTGCTGCTAAAAATACAATGCTGACATCACTATTTGGGATGTTATTTCTATGGACGCTGCTTCTGCTTTTAGGTACAATGCTTTTTTTGTATTGTAGGGAAAGGCTATATAGGAAATCAGAAAACATCATTAAGGACTACATAGATGGGAACTATATTGTTCACCTGCCGCAATCCAACGAGGGAACTATTTACCAGCTCCTATCTTCTGTTGACCAACTGGCTACTATGCTTCAAGCAAAAAATGATACAGAACTAAAGACAAAAGAGTTTCTTAAAAATACAATTTCTGATATATCACATCAATTAAAAACACCCTTATCGGCACTTATGATGTATCAGGAAATTATTGAGAATGAGCCAGATAACACCGAAACGGTCAGAGAATTTTCCTTGAAGATAGGAACTGCATTAAAGAGGATTGAGCAGCTTATTCAATCTATGTTGAAAATCACAAGAATAGATGCAGGGAGCATCTCTTTTGAAAAATCTAATTACAGTATCCCGAATATTCTCAATCATGCAATTAGCGAATTGACAACACGGGCAGACAATGAAAAAAAGGAAATTGTGATAGATGGTGATTTTAAACAGATGCTTTACTGTGATATAGAGTGGACGAGCGAAGCCATTGGCAACATTATCAAAAACGCACTTGACCATACAGATGCAGGAGGAAAAATCAATATATCGTGGGAACAAACGCCTGCTATGATTAGAATATTTATTACAGATAACGGACACGGCATTTCCCAAGAAGATATACACCACATATTTAAGAGGTTTTATCGAAACAAAAATACTTCAGATAGTCAAGGGATTGGACTTGGACTGCCATTAGCAAAGGCGATTGTTGAGGGACAAGGCGGTATTCTTTCAGTTCAGAGCGAGCGATTACAGGGAACAACCTTTACATTGTCCTTCCTTACATAATCGTAAGGGCAAATTCATCTGCTTGTAAGGTCGAGGTGTTATTCTTTACTGAGAAAGGAGGTACTTGGATATATGGAAATATTGAAAGTACAAAAATTATGTAAAACCTACGGAACAGGCGAGGTAAAGGTTGATGCCTTAAAAAATGTGTCTTTTTCTCTGGAAAAGGGAGAATTTGTTGCTGTCGTCGGTGAATCTGGCTCTGGAAAAAGCACGCTGCTAAATTGTATTGGAGCATTGGATGTTCCTACTTCTGGCGTGATTACGATAGACGGAAGCAATCTTTTCACGCTGAAAGAAGAAGAACGCACGATTTTCAGAAGGAGAAATATCGGCTTTATTTTTCAGTCTTTTCAGCTTGTATCTGAATTGACGGTGGAACAAAATATAGCATTTCCGCTTCTTTTGGATTATCGCAAACCGAAAGCTTCTGATGTAGAAGAAATATTAGAATTGCTCGGCTTAACAGACCGAAGAAACCATTTGCCAAGCCAACTTTCTGGCGGTCAGCAGCAGCGTGTCGCTATTGGCAGGGCATTGATTACAAAACCGAAGTTGATTCTTGCGGACGAGCCGACAGGCAATCTGGATAGCAAGAATAGCCAAGATGTTATTGATTTGCTGACAAAAGCATCCAGACATTACCAACAGACGATACTTATGATTACACACAACAACAGTCTTACTTCTATGGTTGACCGTGTCTTGCGTGTCACAGACGGTGTACTGACGGACTTGGGAGGTAATGCGAATGAAAAATTATCTTGACCTTGTTCCTATTTCTGCAAAAGTACATCGAAAGCAAAATCGTATGTCTATTATTTGTATTGTATTGGCGGTCTTTCTGGTAACGGCTATTTTCGGTATGGCTGATATGTTTATCAGGGGGCAGATTTTGCAGGCACAGCAGGAAAAAGGAAATTGGCATATTGGAATAAGGGGCATAAGTGATGAAGATGCAAAGTTAATATCTTCCCGTCCAGAAGTAGCTACCGTAGCCGATTACGGAGTCTTGAATTACCGAGGTGAGCAAGGCTACACCCTGTCGGGAAAAAATGTTGTAATATGCGGTAGTAGTGAAAGTCATGTTACTGAAATTTTCAATACATTGGATAAGGGTAAATTCCCTACAAACGAAAACGAAGCTTTGATAACAAATAATGCGAAAGATATGCTGAATTTGGAAATCGGAGAACAGATAGTTATTACTTTGCCCGATGGGGATGAAATGACATACACAATTTCAGGCTTTTTGAATAACGCTGCAAAGCTTATGAGCGAAGACTCTTACGGCGTATTTTTGACAACTGAAAGTTTTCGTGCCATTTACCCAGATGGTACAAACAGTAATCCCGCTGACTACACAATGCGTTATGTGCAGTTTAAGAGTGCCCGAAATATTCAGAGTAACATAGCAGATATTAAGCAGCAGTTTGGATTATCTGATGAGCAAGTGTCCGAAAACACAGAATTACTTGGACTTTTAGGACAGAGCAGTAATTCTTTTATGTTACAGGTGTATTCTACTGCTGTTATATTATTTATCCTTGTTCTGATTGCAGGCGTATTGATGATTACAAGTAGTATGAACAGCAATGTGGCACAAAGGACAGAGTTTTTTGGAATGGTTCGTTGCATAGGGGCAACACCTAAACAGGTTATGCGGTTAGTACGCAAAGAGGCTTTGAATTGGTGTCGCTTTGCAATTCCGCTTGGTGTTGTCGGCGGGATGGTATTGGTTTGGGTATTGTGTTTTATTTTACGGCAGCTTAGTCCAGAATATTTCGGCGGGATGCCTGCTTTAAGCATAAGCTATCCAAGTATTATAGCAGGTATTGTTGTCGGTCTGTTGACAGTTCTCCTTGCTGCACGTTCTCCCGCTAAGAAAGCATCCAAAGTTTCTCCTTTGGCAGCGGTAACTGGAAACGCAAATGCCTTACAACCTGTAAAAAAGGCGACGAATACCAAGTTTTTCAAGATAGACATTTCTCTTGGTATTCATCATGCTAAAGCAAGCAAAAAGAATTTCATTTTAATGATTAGCTCATTTTCAATCAGTATTATTCTTTTTCTTGCATTTTCAGTAACTATTGATTTTATGAATCACACATTGACGCCTTTACAGCCGTGGACTGCCGATATATCTGTTATCAGTCCAGAAGATACCTGCTCGGTAAAGGCTGAATTTATTGAGGAATTACAGCAAAATCCTACCGTAAAAAATGTTTATGGGCGAATGTTTGCCTACAATGTTCCCGTAATCATAAATGGCGAGGAAAAAGTTGTTGACCTTATTTCCTATGAAGAGATGCAGTTTGATTGGGCGAAGGACTATGTTTTGTCTGGCAGCTTGGAAAAAGCACAAAATGAAAATAATACAGGTCTTATCGTTTTTCAGCCACAAAACGACATTGAGACAGGCGATGTCATTACCTTAAATTTGAATGGCAGCCAAACTGATATGGAGATTGTCGGTATGTTATCTGACTGCCCATTTAATAATCGTCAAGATGTTGGCAAGCTCATTTGTTCTGAGGATACCTTTAGAAAACTGACGGACGAAACAGATTATACTATCATTGATATACAGTTATCTCAAGATGCCACAGAAAATGATGTAAACGAAATTCACCGCTTGGTAGGCTCACAATATACCTTTTCTGATGAGCGAATGGGTAATAGCAATACTCGTGGAGCTTACTATTGTTTTGGGCTTTTCATTTATGGATTTTTGGTATTGATTGCATTGATTACGCTATTCAATATCATAAATAGCATCGCTATGAGTGTGGCTGCAAAAATGAAGCAATACGGAGCTTTTCGGGCTATTGGATTAAGTAACAGGCAACTGGCTAAAATGATTGTTGCCGAAGCATCTACTTATGCTATCACAGGTATTATCTGCGGCAGCGTTTTGGGAATAGTCTGCAATAAGATTTTATTTAGCAAACTTATAACCTATCAGTGGGGCGATACATGGAGTGTTCCTTTGGTTGAGCTTGGTATCATTATTGTTGTTGTAGCCATTGCAGTAATTTTGGCAGTAAGAAATCCAATTAGAAAAATGAAAAAAACGTCCATTGTCGATACAATCAGTGTACAGTAAATGATAATTCCAATTTATCATAAGGGCAGGCAATTCCTAATTCAAGAATTGCCCGCCCTTTTAAGCTTACTGTATTGTAAGCTGAAATTCATCTGTTTGTAAGGTTGGCTCTATATCATAATATAGGAAAGATAGAGGATACCATGAAAAAACGATTATCTAAAAAAGCTTTGATTTTTATATGTATTCTAATTGCTGTTTTGCTTTCTTTGACTATTTGGACTGTCTGGAGCAATACAGCTTTGATGGTGAGTACGGTGACTGTTTCAAGCAATCGTATTCCCACTGCATTTAATGATTTTCGGATAGCTCACGTATCCGACCTTCACAATGCGGTGTTCGGAGAAGACAATGCAGAGCTGTTACAAATACTGTCAGAATGCGAGCCAAACATCATAGTAATAACGGGTGATTTAGTTGATGCTGAACACACGGACATTGATATTGCCCTTGATTTTGCAAAAGAAGCTGTTCAAATTGCAGGTACATATTATGTAACTGGCAATCACGAAGCCAGTTTATCACAGTATGATGAGTTTAAAGCAGAGCTTGAAAGTACTGGTATAGTTGTCCTTGAAGATACAGCAATACAGTTAGAATATAATGGAGAGGAAATTACGCTTATCGGACTTTCCGACCCAAGCTTTACGCTTAAAGGGGATATGTTTGGAGAAGTTCCTGCTATGGTTGATACGAAATTACGGGGACTAATCGGAGATAAAGACGATTACACTATTTTGCTTTCATACCGCCCAGAATTGTTTGAAACCTATGTAAATTGTGGTGTTGATTTAGTTTTAAGCGGTCATGCACATGGTGGTCAGTTTCGTTTACCGTTTATTGGCGGTTTGGTTGCTCCAAATCAAGGCTTGTTCCCCCAATATGATGCGGGCTTATACATGAAAGGCGACACAAATATGATTGTTAGCAAAGGACTTGGCAATAGTATTATCCCCATTCGATTTAATAACCGTCCAGAAATTGTGTTACTGGAGCTTATCGCAGAATGAAAGTAAGTAAATGAACTGTAAATATAATAACTACTTGTGAAAGGCAGGTTGCAACATGAAGCAGACAGAATGGCTGTTATGTCCTCTTTGTGGAAACAAAACCCGAAACAAAATCAGAGAGGACACAGTTTTGAAAAACTATCCTCTTTACTGCCCAAAATGCAAACAGGAAAGTTTGATTGAAGCTAAAAATTTGCACATAACCATCATCAAAGAGCCAGACGCATAAGACGCAGAGCCGATGAACAAGTGAGCAATCACAGTTTTATCGGCTCTGTTCTTTATATAGCCATAGGTAAGACAAGCCCACCGAATAAAAAAAACGGTGCTTTGGGTGGGCTGTATTGTCACGCTCTGATTAGCAACCCTCTAAACCCGTTTTGAGTTTGGAGGGATTTTTTATGCGTTGGTCTAAGTCTGACACGCCGCTGCTTATCAGAAGCAGCCATTACCTACATAGTATCACGAATAAGCGAGGATAACCTGTTAAAAAAATCTTTGCTTGTGCGTGGTGCTTTTATACCCCAAAAGTAGATGTCAAATCTCTACATAATAGCGTTTATTTTTCTCATATCCGCATTGGTGTGACAGCCTTTGCGGATTTTTTTGCGTCGTTTTTTGCTGAATGCTGTAAATCGCATATTTTCAGCGTAGGGTGCCGTTCCCCACCGACCAATCTGGATTTTTCAAAAAATTCAGATTGGAGGTAACAGGAATGTCATTCAATTATGGCAGAGAAGAAAAGAAATGGCAGCTCTGGAAAGAAGCCGAGGAAAAGCAGTTACGGAGCTTGGGTGTCAGTGAGGATACCATTGAAAAGCTCCATACCCACGATTGGGCAGTCTTTAACTCTGACAGGCGGTATTACCGCAGATTACAGGACGCAGGTACATACCTTGAGGAATTTGCCGAGGAAACAGCACAGCCCGAAGTGAAAACCGTTGAGGATTTTTTAGACAGCATCGAAAATCAGCGGCTCTATCAAATCCTTATCATGGTGGACAGGCTTACCCTGCAAATTGTTGTGATGAAGATACAAGGCTATTCTACCCGTGAAATTGCTTCACGGCTTAACACCACCGAAAAGGCTGTTTACAGAAGAATGGACAGGCTCAAAGAAAAATTGAAAAAGTTTTTTGAGTAGAGGGGAAAATCGAGGTTTCCCAAGGACTATGGGGTGTAAGGCAAAAATGCCTTCGCCCCATTTTCCTTTGTGTGGCGAAAACGGGGACAGTTCCTTGACAACCGAATAATCATTCGCCAAATACTTTCTCTTTGTGATTGTGATGAGCATAAGCGTGTGCAGCGGTACGCCACGACCTGCCAAGCGGCAGCGAGCGATGAAAAGGTGGTGAACCTATTCTACCGACTCAAAATATTGGGCAGCTCCCGATTTCGCCATAACCCACAAAGAGGATAATGATACTCCCGTCCAGTCACAGTCCGAGCGGTAATCAATCCGTCGCAGGCAATGAGGGCGGCTCTGTCAGAACGACAGTTGGGGTGGAACTCCCGTGGCGTCAGTTAGCTACTGACCGTTTGGCGACTTCCCTGCGTCAAAGACGCATTGCATTTCGGGGTGTCGAGGACAAATAGAGATGCTCCTATCATAAAGCCAGATAATAAGGCGGTCATAAGAACAGAGATTTTGTTAATGCTCTCCCGACCTTAAATACTTCCTTGTATCTGGCTGCTACATAGGCAGGAAGCCCCTGCCTAAATCCAGATAGGAGGTTAAACACATAATGGAAAGGACTATTAAGCGTGGGGACATTTTCTACGCAGACTTAAATCCTGTTGTCGGTTCGGAGCAAGGCGGTACAAGACCTGTACTTATCATTTCTAATAATATAGGAAACAGGCATAGCCCTACGGTAATTGTGGCTGCTATTACAAGCCGAGTACACACAAAAGCAAAGCTACCGACACATACGGCAGTAAATGATTTTGAGGGGCTTGATAAAGACTCCATTATCCTGCTTGAACAAATCCGCACCATAGACAAACAACGCCTGCGAGAGTATTTAGGAACTCTTGACAGGCGTTTTATTGATAGTGCAGACAAGGCACTTGCTATCAGCATCGGTCTTAGAAAAAAGGATTAGCCCTCTCGTTATACGGTACAAGCAATAGCTCATATATTGAAAACGAGGGAGGTGTTGACGGCTGAAGCATAGAGAATTTGTTTATGTTGGCGACCCTGTTCCAGAACTGAACGAGCAGGAACATGCAGCGTTTCTAATGAATATTCAAATGTCAATCGTTCTTTCGTTAGAAAAGAGAAAGCTGTTGACCCCTTCACAGCGTGAACGCTGCTTGGTCGAGCTTGAAAAACAATACAGTCAAAGTCAGAAAAAGCAACGCCGAGCATAACGCTTGGCGTTTTTACATATCCGAATGTACGAAATGAAAATTTGCACATTCGACACTTATATTCGTTTTTTCTATAATAAATACAGTAACGCAGGTTACTGAGAAAGGAGCTTTGCTATGAATAGATATGAACGCCTAAATCAAGAGCGAAAAATGGTAGATATGAAAAGAAAAGTGGCTGCATATTGCCGTGTTTCTACGGATAATGAAGACCAAGCCAATTCGTTTGAAAGCCAGCAGCGATATTTCAGACAATATATAGAGCGTAATCCCGATTGGGAGCTGTACGAGGTTTTTGCCGATGAGGGTATCTCTGGTACGAACACAAAGAAGCGTAAAGAATTTAATCGCATGATTGCGTGTGCCAAAAATGGCGACTTTGATTTGATTATTACTAAGGAAATTTCTCGTTTTGCGAGAAATACCCTTGATAGCATATATTACACCCGTGACCTCAAAAAGCACGGTGTCGGCGTTATCTTTATGAATGACAACATCAACACCTTGGACGGCGATGCGGAGCTTCGCCTTGCCATTATGTCCTCTATCGCACAGGAGGAAAGCCGCAAGACTTCCGAGCGTGTGAAATGGGGACAGAAACGCCAGATGGAGCAAGGCGTTGTATTTGGCAGAAGTATGTTAGGCTATGATGTTGAAGGCGGTAAAATGACTATCAATGAGGAGGGAGCAAAGGTTGTACGCCTTATCTTCCACAAGTTCGTCAATGAGGGCAAAGGAACGCATGTCATCGCCCGTGAGCTTCGTGAGGAAGGGATTAAGCCTATGCGAGTAAAGGAATGGAGCAATACAGTTATTCTCCGTGTTATCCGCAACGAGAAATACTGTGGCGATTTAGTGCAGAAAAAGACCTATACGCCAGACTTTCTATCTCACGAAAAGAAGTATAACCGAGGGCAAGAGGAATTTGTTATCATTAAAGACCATCACGAGCCGATTATATCCCGTGAGCTGTTCGATGAAGCAAACCGTATTTTGGATGCCAAGTCGCTATCACAGGAAGGTAAGGCAAAACACAGTAACCGCTATCCATTTTCTGGTAAAATTAAATGCGGTTGCTGCGGTTCGAGTTATGTGGCAAGATACAAGACCCGAAAAGACGGTAGCCGTTATAAGGCGTGGCGTTGTCTTGAAGCGGCAAGGCACGGTAGTCCTCATATGGATAAGGCAGGAAACCAAGTAGGTTGTACGGGCTTAAGTATTCGTAATGAAGATGCAACCCACATTATGTATCTCGTTACCAAGAACCTTAAATACAACAAAGAGAAAATCACAAACAATCTGGTTTCCATTATTAATTCTATAATTGCTATGGATACGACAGGCACAGATGTTGAAAAGCTGAAAACCCAGATTGCAACTATCGAAGATAAGCGTACAAAACTGATTGACATTTATATGTCTGGGGATATAAGCAAAGATGAATTTTCTGCGGCACGGTCTAAGTGCGATGCTGAAATTGCAGAGCTTCAATCCGTTATCGACAGCATTGATAAGCAACAGGCAATGATTAAACAGCAACAGGAACTTGTGCAGGAAATCAGAACAGCTATCAATGAGATTGTCGGCGGCGTTGAATACGAAGATGAGTTCTATAAGCACATCTTAGATAAAATGGTCGTTATTGACAAGGACAACATTGATGTATATTTGAATTTACTTCCTCTTAAATGGAGCTACACGGTTGCAAAAGCATCAAAAAAAGTGATAGCCCCTGAACGGAACATTTCAGGGGCTTCTGTACCCAGAGAAGCATCGGAAATGTTCCAAATCAAACCGAACTTTGCGGCGTTATAATTAGAGTTAAAACACTTTTAATAGCTGCTGCAATAGGAGCACATCAATCTTCTATTGCTTTTTCAATAACGGAAACCAATTCACTTACAGTACCGGCAGAATGAATAAGATTTAAATAATCATCTAGATTTATACCTAAATCTTCCTCTATACGCAAAGTTAATTTTAATAAATTTAGTGAATCTATACCTGAAGTTCTATCCAATTTGGTTTCATACGTAACAATAACAGATATGTTTTCTTCATCAAAAATTTGTTTTACATTTTTTGCAACTATATCATATATACTATTATTCATCTTTTTGCTCCTTTTTATAAGCATTTTTAATCTCATCAGGCCAATTATTTATATCTATACCAAATTGACTTATAAACGCTATTACCCATCTTTCTAATCCAAATCCAATACAACCTGTAACTGTATTATCTATATTTGCAATTTTGATATTAAAAGGTGACGTAAAAGCTGATCCATGTAAATTAAACGAAGCCACAGAGATTTCATGTTCATTAGAACAATTCAATCTAATTTCATACTTCAATTCTTCTGATTTCTGAATCTTTTTAAATTTTTGCATTTTAGGTATTATAAATGGATCAAATGCAACACAAACTTTCGCACACATTTTCCATTGTTTCAGCAAAATAATCACTGTATCTAAAATTCTTTTTCTTATATTCGAAACAAAATCAGCAGAACCAATCATAACAATTTCTCTTACATGATAACCCATTAATCTACCAATCTCTGAATAATTGAATCTTCCTTCATTTCGAAATACATTCTGATTAAAAGTAACTACTGAATTTGTATCTAAAGTCATATTTTCATATTCTAAATATGTATGAAAACAAGCTGACGGCGATAACGCATGTTTAGGATCTTTCAACACTGATGACCAGTTATAAGCATCAATATTTTTATCCAAATTTTCAAGATTACTCATATCTTCAAACGTGCTGCAACAAAACATTGCATATTGCGGAGAATGCTTTAAATATCCCGTTTTCTTATATGCATCTACCGGAAGCAACGTTGGATATACCTTACAGTGTGCATTATGCTCCATTGCAATACGTTCAAATTTTTCGTCAAAAAATCTAAATAAAAATTCTGCTGCTCCACTTAATGCGATATTACCGCAACCAAAGTCATGAAAACACTGTTTGTATTTATTAAAAACATCATTATAATGCCTGGTACTATCATTATAATGATAAATTATTTTATCTTTATCCGGCAATATAAACTTTTCTGCATATAATTTCAAATCATACTCAACTTGGTTTTCATCTGCATTATCTGAAACTTTTACAATTAAAGTACTGTTCTTTACACTAAAATCTAATATTACCTCAGAAACAAAACCTATATTTTTAATAAACTCTTTTT
>OJNU01001132.1_pt1 | contig 14643 bp, 10 predicted proteins | sample 1597941 | NCBI WGS metagenome assembly OJNU01 (sample SAMN01915228, study PRJEB22387) | human gut metagenome | isolation source: stool | host: Homo sapiens | place: USA | reverse complement strand
TGAAAGCTTTCCGGAACCCCACGCATAGCGCGGGGTTTTCGACAAACGCAAAAAGTAAGGTGGCAGGCCGGACCTGCCACCTTGTTACTATACCATACTTGAAGTTTCCGTGCAGAAATTATTTTTTCAGGAACTTCGCGTACATGGCGTCGTCATCGGCCAGCATCTTGTCGGCAGCGTCGCCGATGATGGCAGTCGGGTCAATGCCCTGTTTCTTGAAGTAATCCTTGAATTCCTTGCTGTTGCAGACTTTTTCCGCAGCGTTGCGCAGTACATCGACCTTATCCTTCGGCGTTCCTTTCGGTGCCACCAGGGCAGCCCAGGCACGGATTGTCAGCGGATGGCCCAGTTCCTTGAAGGTCGGGACGTTCGGATAGAGTTCGCTGCGGGTATCGGCCATGACGGCGAGGATCTTCAGCTTGCCGGCGTCGACCTGGCTCTTGAACACGCTCGGGTCGGCCAGGGTCGCTTCAATGTGCTTGCCGGCCAGTGCTGCCGCGATGTCGGCACTTCCCTTCGGGTACGGTACGTGCTTGAACTGCACGCCGAATTCCTTTTCAAAGTTCAGGGCCGCAATATGCCAGATGGCGCCCGTGCCGGAGTTTCCCATCTGGATTTTGCCGGGGTTCGCCTTGGCATATTTCACGAACTCATCGAGGGTATTGTACGGAGCGTCTTTCGGGACGATGAGGGCCGCTGGTGCCGCAATAGGGGCGCAGATGGCGATATAGTCCTTGTTCGTGACCGTCGCCTTGCCCTGGTGCGGGAACATGGCCAGTTCCACGGTCACCATGCCCAGCGTATGGCCGTCCGGTTTGGCTTTTGCCAGGTCGACCATGCCGGTGATGCCGCCGCCGTCCGGTTTGTTGACCGGTACGAACTTGCTGCCCGGCAGTTCCTTCTGCAGGAACTGGATCAGGCCGCGGGCACTCGTGTCCGTGCCGCCGCCCGGCGCTTTCGGAATGATGACGGTGATGTCCCCGTCCGCCGGATACGCTGCCTTCTTCTGTCCGCCGCAGCCTGCCAGTGCCACAGTCAATAAGACCAGCATACAAAGTGCTAAGAGTTTCTTCATGGATCTGCTTCCTTTCTCCCTGTATTGGCATAAGCTCTTTTTGCGGAACGGAACCGCTTATGCCTCCCCCGTTTCCGTGCTTGCCAGATGCATTCATTTTACCATATCCACCATACGGTTACCACCAATTTTTAGGGAATTTTGAACACTGTTGCATAAACAGTGTATACCAATCGGGGCGGTCAGCTGATGCGGAATTTCCGGCACCGGGCAATCTCCTTCCACGTAAGGAAACACAACGCAATGCTTTCCCGGTTGTACGTATAGGAGCACCACAGGCCCTGGAAGGTATAGGCGAGGGACGGATAGCTGAACTCACCCTTGCCGGACTGCACGCGCAGGAATACTTCCCAGCCGCTGCCGTCCTCCCGTCCCAAGAACAGGGACAGGGGCGTGCGGGCCCCCCAGTTCCCTTTGACGGGGTTGCAGGCCAGGAACAGGCTGCCGCCGGGCGTACGGATCAGGTCGAAGCCGCTGTTGTTGTTGAACAGCGGCGTGGCCACGGGATCCGTCCAGGTACGGCCGTCGTCTTCGGACACGCTTTCAAACAGGTACCCTTCCGTACTGCGCATGTACATGTGCAGGCGGCCGTTCATTTCCTGCCAGATGACGGGCTGGATGATGCCGCGCCCGTTGAAGCTCTGCGGACTCAGGGGCGGCAGTTCGTCCGGCAGCGGCACCTGGGCATCGGCAGACACCTTTGCCGCGTTGCCCGTCAACAGGTTGAGGCCGAGCATGGCGCTCTTCGTCCAGGTCTGCCCGTAGTCGTCGCTGAAATCACAGAACGACTGCCACTCGCCCCGTTCGACACTGCCGCCGGCGCAGATGCGGCCGGAGATCAGGATGATCGGCTTGGTCCGGACCGGGCCGCGGCCGCCGCCCGCATCCCCCGGAACCAGGGGGCGCGCTTCCCCCCAGTACAGGGTGTCCGTGCGGGTCACCATGACCTTCGTCTGCCAGTCGGCGATGCGGTCGCCCGTCTTATAGAACAGATACACATATTCGTGATACACAAGCAGGACCGGGTTCCAGCAGGCTTCCGGCTCACGGGTCAGGCAGACCGGCGCGTCCCAGTCGCAGCGCATGCCGCTTTCATCCTCTCCCGCTGCGGGCAAGGGGAGGCGCGCCCGTACGGCATGGCCTACGGAAAAGTAGATTTCCGTATCGGCCGCCCCCTCCCGGCTGCCGCCGAACCAGGCACACAGCAGGCGTCCGTCAGGCAGGGCCGCCAGGCAGCTGGCGTGGACCATACGGCCCGGTTCCGCTTTATAGATGAACTGCTTCAGCACGGCTACTCCTCCTCAGCGATTCTTTTTCCAGAAATCTTCCATAAAGTCAGCCAGGGTCTGGCAGCCCTCCACCGGCATGGCGTTGTAGATGGAGGCACGGATGCCGCCGACGCTGCGGTGCCCTTTGAGACCGCCCATATTGTACTTCTTCGCCGCTTCCACAAAGGCTGCTTCCAGCTCCTTCGTAGGCAGATTGAAGGTGACGTTCATGAGGGACCGGCTGTCCCGGGCGGCCTTGCCCCGGTAAAATTCCGGATGGGCGTCCAGGGCATCATACACAAGTTCCGCCTTGGCCCGGTTGACCTTTTCCCTTTCCACCAGGCCGCCGTGTTCCTTAAGCCAGCGAACGACTTTGCCGACGATGTAGATGGCGAACACCGGCGGCGTGTTGTAGGTGGAATCCTTCTTCATGATGGTTTCGTAATTCATCATGACAGGGATTTTGTCGCTGCGGCCTTCCAGAAAATCCTTTTTGGCGAGGACCAGTACGGCACCGGCAGGGCCGATGTTCTTCTGGACGCCGGCATAAATCAAGGAAAACTTCTCCACCGGGAAGGGCCGGGAAAGGATATCCGAAGACATGTCCGCAATAAGGGGTACGGAGCCCGTTTCGGGATAGACGGAATACTCCGTTCCTTCAATCGTGTTGTTCCCTGTGATGTGCAGATAGGCGCAGCGTTCCGGCAGCCGGACCTCGTCCGGCCGGGGCACGCGGTCGTAGCCGGTTTCCCTGGAAGAGTAGACAACCGCTGTCTCCCCTACCTTTCCGGCTTCCGCCAGGGCCTTGTCCGAGAAGCTGCCCGTGACAGCGTACGCACCGACCGTGCCGGGGAGCAGGAAGTTCCAGGGTACGCAGCTGAACTGGAGCGTACCACCGCCGGCCATGAAGCAGATGCCGTAGCCGGCGGGCAGGTGCAGCAGTTCCGCAATGTCCGCCTTGGTTTCGTCCAGCACAGCCTGGAATTCTTTGCTGCGGTGGCTGATTTCGAGGATGGACATGCCGCTCCCGCGGAAATCGAGCAGCTCCGCCTGCACTTCCTGTAAGACATCCAGCGGCAGGATTGCCGGTCCGGCATTGAAGTTATAGATGCGATTCATATTCAAGACTTCCTTTCCCGTCCATATTACAGCAGATGTACCACCAGACCGTCGCGCAGTTTCGGCTCGAACCACGTCGACTTGGGCGGCATGATTTTGCCTGCGTCCGCCACGGCCATGACTTCGTCCATGGAAGTCGGATACAGCGAAAAGGCTACAGCCCAGCCGTCATCGTCCACCCGGCTGACCAGTTCCTGGAGTCCGCGGATGCCGCCGACGAAATCGATGCGCTGGTCGGAGCGCGGATCCCCGATCTGCAGGACCGGTTCCAGCAGGTTTTTCTGCAGGATGGAGACATCGAGGGATCCAATCAGGTCCCCGCCGTCCAGGGAGTTTTCGCGGGCCGTCAGCAGGTACCACTGTCCTTCGAGATACATGCCGAAGGTGTGTTTCTGCCGCGGCTGGACCGGCTGGTCCTGCGGCACGACATCGAAATTTTCCCCCACCGCCTGCAGGAACTGTTCCGGTGTCCGGCCGGCCAGGTCCTTCACCAGGCGGTTGTAGTCGATGATGTGCATCATGCGGTCCGGAAAAATGACGGCCTGCACATATTCATATTCCGGCATTTCGTCAATCATGTAGACGCCCGTGTCAGTCCGCTCCCGTTCCTTCGCCACGCGGGCCGCGCCGGCACAGCGGTGGTGCCCGTCAGCGATGTAGAAGGCCGGGACCTGGCGGAAGAGGTACGTCAGCTCCCGCACCTCCAGCGGGTTGTCGATTACGTAGAGCATATTGCTCACGCCATCGTCGGCACGGAAATGATAGACCGGCTTATGGTTGCTCATCAGATGCAGCACGTAGGAGTCAATTTCCGGCCGGCCGCGGTACGTAAGGAACACAGGGCCCGTCTGGGCCTGCGTCGCCAGGATGTGGTTCACGCGGTCCTGCTCCTTTTCCGCCCGCGTCAATTCGTGCCGCTTGATGATGCCGGCGTTGTATTCCGCCACAGGCACGCAGGCCGTGATGCCGATCTGGATGTTGCCGTCCATCATCTGGCGGTAAATGTAATAACAAGGTGCCGGGTCCTGCTTCATCTGACCCTTCGCCACGTAGGCATCCAGGTTTTCCTTCGCTTTTTCATATACGGCTTCACTATAGGGATCCGTACCTTCTGGCAGGGTCGCCTCGGATTTGGTGACCGTCAGGAAGCTCAGGGGGTGTTTCTCGATTTCTTTGCGCGCCTCCTCCGTATTCATGACATCATACGGAAGGGAAGCGATTTCCGCCGCCAGCTCCGGAACGGGGCGCAGGCCGCGGAACGGTTGGATAGTGGCCATGGCTGATACCTCCTGTCTTAATATGGTCTGTCTATATCTTAACAAAACCGGACAAAAAAGGAAACAGCCTGTCGGGCAAGATGCCCCCCTCCGGCTTCCGCAAATTTCTCCGCGCCCCTTTCGTCCCTACCGTAAGCGCGTTATAATGGAACGGGCGGCCTCCGTGCGGTACCGCCTTATCTGCAAAGGAGGATTCCATGATTTTTCTTCATCAAAAGCAACGCATCCTGACCCTCGCCCTGGTGTTTTCCCTGCTGCTGGGGACCGGGTCCGTCCTCCTGTCCCTGCCGCAAAGCGCTGCCGCCGCTCCGGCTGCAAACACAGCAGCCGCGGCACCGGCACGGCGCGTCGTGACGCCGGGACACCCCTTCTCCATCCAGGACAAGGCAGAAAACTGCCACTCCGCCCTGGACGCCGCGGCCACAAAGGCCCTGAACACGGCCTTGGCCAGACGCATCGGCGGCTACGGCGATGCAGTGCCGGGTCTGTCGGTCCTCATATACCGGGACGGGAAGGAAGTCTACCGCAACAGCATGGGCAACGCCTTCCTGAGTCCCGGCAATGCCAAATGGAACCTGCCTGTCACCGCTGCCACACGGTTCCGCGTCGCGTCTTTGTCGAAAATCGTTACCGCCGTCGGCATCATGCAGCTGGCGGAACAGGGGAAGCTGGATCTGGACGGCGATGCCGGCTCCTATCTGGGGTTCCGGCTGCGCAATCCCCATTATCCGTCCACCGTCATCACACCGCGCATGCTCCTGTCCCACACGTCATCCCTGCGCGACAACGGGAACAACTACATTCCCGCTTCCGTCAGCCTGCGTTCCTTCTTCGCGTCAGGCCGGGGATTTGCCGGCGCAGGCCAGGCTCCCGGCGCCTATTTCAGCTACTGTAATTCGAACTACATCCTGCTCGGCACCATGCTGGAACGCCTTTCGGGCGAACGGTTCGACCGCTACATGACGAACCACGTGCTGGCGCCGCTGGAAATCCACGGCAGTTTCAACATGAACGACTTTTCCCCTGCCGACCTGGCGAAACTGGGCGCGAACTACCGCAAACCCAACGGTGTCCACCAACCCTACGTCGCCGCCGTCGACGGCCGTCCCATCCAGCTCCAGCCGCCAGCTCAGCGGATCAGCACCTACCAGATCGGCACCAATGCTGCCCTGTTCGGACCCCAGGGCAACCTGCGCGTATCCGCCGTGGAACTCTCCCACCTGCTGCAGATGCTCATGAACAATGGCACCTACAACGGGAAGCGGATCCTGCAACCTGCGTCCGTCGCCGCCATGACCACCCCCGTCTGGACGTACAACCCGGCCGTGCCGAACGGTACGATTGATGAAGACAACATCGAAAAATACGGCCTGGCGATGCAGTACATGGACGGCAAGGGGACGACGAAACCCGCCCCGGACAGGCCCGACTTCGACCTCGTCGGACACTTCGGCGAAGCCTACGGCTTCATCGGCGGTCTTTTCTGGCAGCCCGGCACGAAGAACGGCTTCGTGTTCCTCCAGAACGGCTGCGCTACACCGGAAGAAGACAATCCAGGCCGCTACAGCCGCAGTTACCGCTACGAGGAAGATATGCTGCAGCCCATTATCGAGAACGCCTTCCCTGCCGTGCCGTCCCGGAAGGGAAAATGATGTTGGCAGCCGCCCCCAAGCAAACGAAAATCTCCGGAACCGCTTCCGGAGATTTTTTATAACCTTGTGTTTTCCGGCTGCCCCTGTCAGCGGGCACGGCGGAATCGTCCGTACTGCACGGACAGGTAGAGCAGGGAGACCAGCGTTGCAACGGCGAGCATCCCCGGCGTCAGCATGGTGCCGCCGAACAAGGTCAGGATGCCGCAGGCGGCAGGCACGAGCACGATGTTGCAGGCACTGGCGATCCATGCGTCGCGCCAGGCGCAGCGGGCGCAACGGCGGCTCAGGCGCAGCAGGCGGGGAATGTTGCGCAAATCGTCGTCGAGCAGCACAATCTGGGACGCCTGCCAGGCCTCTTTGTCGCCGCTGCCGATGGTGATTCCCGTATCAGCGCAGGCCAGGGCCGGCGCGTCATAGGAGTCGTTTCCCACAGCGGCGATATCATCACCGCCGGCCTGGAAAGCCCGCACCAGGTCCGCCTTGTGCTCCGGCTTCAGCTCGGCTGCCACACGGTCTGCGCCGGACATTTTGCCCAGATACTGGGCAGCCCGCTTATTATCCCCGGTCATGACGGCTGTGCGGATATGCTGCTTCTTTAAAAGCTGCATGACATCCACCGCTTCGTCGCGCAGGATGTCCGAAAACCCGAAAACGGCGTAGAGCCGGCGCCCTACCGTCAAATACCAGACCGTCTTGCCTTCGCCGGTCAGGCGGTCTGCGTAAGTGTCAGCCTCAAGGGGCAGCAGGACGGTGCGGGATACATATTCCTTCGGTCCCAGGCGCACATGTTCATGAAAGCAGAGCGTCTCGAACCCGCCTTCCGGCGCCGCTTCCAGTTCCGAACAGGGCGGCAGGGCACATCCTTCCGCCGCTTCCCGGATGGCGGCAGCCTCCCGGCTTCCGCCGCGCTGCACCATGGCCGCGGCCAGACTCAGGAGTCCCGTTTCCGGCCCGTTGTGGAACGTGAAGATGTCCGTCAGTTTGACCTGGCCCTTCGTCAGGGTGCCTGTCTTGTCGAACACGACCATGGTCGTCCGGTAGAAATCCCCCAGGACGGCGCCGTCCCGCAGCAGGATCCTGCATGCCGCCACTTTTCCCGCCGCGGCAAAGGCCGGCAGCGAAGTGGCCAGGAAGAGGCCCGCCGGGCAGGCGACGATCAACAGGGAAGCCACAATCTGCCACAGGGGAAAGCCGTGGCGTCCCGTGAAGAAGAAGCTCAGGAAGGCGACAATGGACAGCAGGATGGCCCCGCTGAGCATGCCCAGGGCCGGACGGTCGCGGAAGGACGGCAGGGAGACTTTGCCCCACCGGTCCAGGGCGTTGGCGCCGAGGGCGGCCGTCAGACAGACGCCGCTGTATAAGAAGAACAAAGGCGGCAGCACTTCGTACGGAATGCCGCGCATCAGCTGCACGGCCGTGTAAAGGCCCATGAAGAGGGACGCCGCCGTACTCACCGTAAGCAGTACCTCCGGCGAGGGAATCCGCTGCAGGATATCCTTTTTGGCAAAGCCGTAGAACTCGCGGCCCGCTGCCACGATGGGCAGGAACAGGACCAGCTGCACCAGACCCCAGATATTGCAGCGGTCATAAGGGACCGGCAGGGTGAAGAACGGGACGGCAACGCCCCGGGCCAGCAGCAGACCGGCCACTTCCGTCCAGACCGCCGCCACGCACAAAGGGATCAGGAACCGCAGGGCCCGCTGGAAACGTCCCAGTTCGCCGATTCTGGCGCGGCTTTTTTTGCGGTCCCGCGGACGCGGCTTCGGCGCCGGCTGCGCTGTTCCGGGCTGCTCTTTAGCGGCCGGCGCCGCCGCGGGGGACATCGTTCCCTGTTTCGGTGAATCCGTCATATATATCCATCCAATCCATGTTATGAGACCGGCTGCAACGGCCGGGAAAATTTCCTGAAAAAAGGGCGGCTGCAGAACCCCGCCCATTTTAAGTGTATCAACAGGCTTTGCCCCTGTCAATTGAACAGGGTATAATGAAAGGGAAGAAATTTGGAAGGGAGGTCTTCTCTATGTCCATCGTCGGTGCCGTCATGGTTCCCCATCCGCCCCTTTTGATTCCCGAAGTGGGTCACGGCGAGGAACGGGGCATCCAGTCAACCATCGATGCCTATCGGGAGGCGATGCGGTTTATCGCGCACCTGAAACCGGATACCGTCATCATTTCGTCTCCGCACAGCATCCTGTATAGCGATTATTTCCATATTTCGCCCGGCCAAGGGGCCGAAGGTACCTTCGCCCCGTTCGGCGCACCGCAGGTCCGGATTTCCTGCGTCTATGACACGGAGTTCGTCAACGCCCTCGCAACCGGGGCAAAGCAGAGCGGTCTGCGGGCCGGCACGCTGGGAGACCGCCAGCCGGAACTGGATCATGCCACCATGATTCCCCTGTATTTCCTGTACCCCTGTTACAAAGACTTCAAGGTCGTGCGCGTGGGCCTTTCGGGCTATTCCCTGAAGCACCACTACGCCCTGGGCATGCTCGTCCGGAAGGCGGCCGATGTATTGCACCGGCGCGTGGCCTGGATTGCCAGCGGCGACCTCTCCCACAAACTCAAAAAAAGCGGTCCTTACGGATTCGACCCTGCGGGACCGCAATACGACGAACGCATCATGGCTGTCATGCGTCATGCCCGTTTCGACGAACTCTTCGCTTTTAAGGACTCCTTCCTGGAAGAGGCTGCCGAGTGCGGCCACCGGTCCTTTACGGAAATGGCCGGTGCCTTCGACGGTCTGGCGGTTGAAGCGCGGCAGCTTTCTTACGAAGGGCCCTTCGGCGTCGGCTACGGCGTCTGCACCTTCCAGCCGGCCGGCCCTGATCCATCGCGCCACTACCTGGACCGGTACGATGAAATCCGCGACCAGATGCGCAAGGAGCGCCTGGCCCGGGAAGATGCCTATGTCAAGCTGGCCCGTGCCACCATCGAACATTACGTGAAGACCGGGAACCTGCAGAAGCTGCCCCCGGACCTGCCGGAGGAGATGCTGGACCGGAAGGCCGGCGTCTTCGTCTCCCTCAAGGAAAACGGCGTCCTGCGCGGCTGCATCGGCACCATCGGCCCCATGTACGGAAGCGTGGCCGACGAAATCCGCCACAACGCCGTGGCGGCTTGCAGCCGGGATCCCCGTTTCACGCCTGTCCAGCCGCAGGAACTGCCGGACCTGGTCTACAGCGTCGACGTCCTCAGCCCCATGGAGCCGATCGACTCGCCGGCACAGCTCGATGTCAAACGGTACGGCGTCCTTGTGACGAAGGGCAGCCGCAGCGGCCTGCTCCTGCCGAACCTGGCCGGCATCGACACGGTGGAACAACAGCTCTCCATTGCCAAACAGAAAGCCGGTATCGGCGAAGAGGAAACGGGGTGCTCCCTGGAACGGTTCGAGGTCATCCGTCATGAATGAGGCACCTGTAGCGGAAGTCTTCGCCGCCGCCCGCCGGAGAAAGGACAGGTGATTCCATGCCGATCTGCGATCTTTGCCATCATCACTGCCATCTGGAAGAAGGTGCCACAGGGTTCTGCCGCGTCCGCACCGTCCGGGACGGCCGCAACCTTTGCGGCAATTACGGGTTTGTGACATCTCTTGCCCTGGATCCCGTTGAAAAGAAACCCCTCGCACGCTTCCATCCCGGCAGCACCATTTTGTCCTTCGGCAGCTACGGGTGCAATCTGCGCTGCCCCTTCTGCCAGAACTTTTCCATCTCCCAGCACGGGCGGGAGGATTTCCGCCCCGTCCTCGTGACGCCGGAACAACTTGCCGCCAAGGCCGTTGAGCTCAAACGGTTCGGCAACATCGGCCTGGCCTTCACGTACAACGAGCCGCTTTTGAGCTGGGAATTCATCCGCGACACCGGGCGGCTGATCCACGAGGAAGGCTTGTACAACGCCGTCGTGACGAACGGGAACTTCGACACACGCGTGGCCCGCGCCCTGGCTGCTACGGTCGATGCCTACAACATCGACCTGAAAGGCTTCACGGCGGAGTATTACCGGAAGCTCGGCGGCGACCTGGACATGGTCCGGGACTTCATCCGCGAAGCCTGCCGCACGGCCCACGTGGAACTGACGACGCTCGTCGTGCCCGGCGAAAACGATACGGACGAAGAGATGGACGCCCTGGCCGCCTGGGTCGCCTCCCTGTCCCCGGACATCCCCCTGCACGTGAGCAGATTCTTCCCGCGCTGGAACATGGTCGACCGCGACGAAACGCCGGCCTGGAAGGTCCACCACCTGGCCGGTGTGGCGCGCAAACACCTGCGTTACGTGTATACGGGCAACTGCTGAGGTGCGGGGCACCCCTTTGCAACCCGATAAGCATGCGAAAAGGACTGTCGGAACCCTTCCGGGTTCGGACAGCCCTTGTTTTTTTGGTTGAAGCCTTCCGCGGCACCCCGCCTCGTGACCGGCTCACTTAAAGGCCGTCTGGCGGAAGATGGACGCCACGCGCGTGTTCCATTTGAAGACGCCGTAGCGGTTGATGTTGAACAGGGTCTGGGGATGATGGGGATCGATGCTGGCGATGAAGGCGAAATCATAATATTTTTTGGCTTCCTTCATGACCTCGTCGTTGGCGAACCCGCAGGGATAGGCGATGCAGTAGACCTTGATCCCGAGCAGTTTCTGCAGTTCGTCCCGCGACGTCTTGAACTCATAGTCGAGCTGTTTGTCGCTTATACTGGTCAGTGGTTCATGATTCACCGTATGGGACCCGATCTTGAATCCCGCTGCCACCATTTCCTTCAGGTCGCTTACGGTCATGCGGTTCTCCGCGCCAATGGAATGGCTCACCACGAAGAAGGACGCCTTGGCGTGCTCTTCCTTCAAAATCGGGAAGGCGTAGGTGTAATTATCCTTGTAACCGTCGTCGAAGGCGATCAGCACGGGTTTCTCCGGCAGGGGTTTGTTGTGTTTCACATACTCCTCGATATCCTGCAGGTCGATGAAGTTGCAGCCCTGTTCGCGGAACTGGCGGATATGGCTGCGGAACTGGTCCGGCGGCACGTTAAAGATGTCCTTCGGCCGCGCCGGCGTCACTTCGTGGTAGCAAAGCGCCGTGATATGAGGCACTTCCTTCGTCTCATTGCCGATGGGGAGCGAACGGATCCGGTCGTCGAAATAGTCCGTCGCCAGGACGCCTCCGACCGCCGCAAGCACCACCAGCAGCAGGCATACGAGAATATTGCGTTTTTTGGTAGACAAGACGAACAAGACTCTTTCCTGGAACATGTATTAGCATAGCAAAAGCGTGTTTCTGGATTTCAGAAATGCCTTATTTGTATATAGTGCCATGCTTTCCTGTTATAGTATAACAGTTTTTGCCACGATGTAAACCGGTTGTTGCCGGAAATTCCCCTGCCGTCCCGCTTATTTTTTCACCTGCTTTTCCAGCACCCAGCCGTTCCGATAGGCGTAAAGCAGCAGTTCCAGGCCGTCAATCTGCTTCTGCAGGCGGCGGCCGTTGTCCGTGTCGGCAATCATGATGCGCTTCGGCTCCTGTTCGACCTGGGTCGTGATGGAGTCGATATCGGCATTGCTCGTCAGCACGTGCTCGATGTCCTGGAAGGGATAATGGGCCTTGATGCGCAGTCCGTGGGAATTGAAGATGAGCGTGTAGCCCGCAATGCCCGTCGATTTCTGGTAGGCCTTGCAGAACCCGCCGTCGATACAGATTTCCTTGCCCTCGGCGCGGACCGGCGTGTCGCCCTGGGCGACCTTGACCGGCGTGTGGCCGTTGATGATGTGGGCCTGTTCCGAATCCAGGCCGAATTCGTGGAGTACCTTGACGCAGATGTCCTTGCGCCGGTGCAGTTTATAATAGGGATCCTGCGGCTCGGGCCACGTGGATTCGTCGTCAATCACGCTGCGTTCGAAGGTCTTGATGGTACGGCCCGTGACCGGCGAATCGGGATGGATCCACAGGAAGAAGAAAAAGTCCTGGTCGTCCTGGTTGCGGCGCACAAAGGCCTGGCGGGCCAGATGGTCCACCCAGTCCATGTAGGCCCGGCCCTTCAGGGTCTTGCCCCACAGCGTCACGGGGCGGAAATTACCTTCCGCGTCCAGCGGCACGCCGCCGTGGAACATGAGGTTGTTGTTCATGACGCGGTACAGCGAGCCGTGGCTGAAGAAGAAGCGCATATGGCGCTGAAGCCGTTCGCTGTTGCGGAAATCCCGCTGCCACTCCTCCAGGATTTCCTCCTCTTCCGGCGACAGTTCGTACGGATGTTCCGGGTCGTAGGTCGGGAAATCGACGGTGTTCATGGCATACGTGCCCGACGGCAGGGTCACCGTCCCCTTCACCGGGTCGATTTTGTCGAACAGGAGACGGTCCTCCATGTGCCACTCCGGATGGCGCAGCACGGCCTGGCCTTCCAGCTTGAACAGCATCACGTTGATGGCCTTCACCAGCGGTTCCTTACTCTCCGTGTAGTTATAGTTCTTGTCGGCAAACATGGCGAAATGGCGCAGGCTGATGCCGTAGCCGTTCTCCAGGATTTCCCAGTTGTGGTAGCGCACGTTGTTGCGGATGACATTGACGATGCAGGCCGCGCTGCCGGCTGCCGCGCCCATCCAGAGGACATCGTGGTTGCCCCACTGCAGGTCCATGGAATGGTGCTTCATCAATTCGTCCATAATCTTGTCCGCATGGGGACCGCGGTCGTAAATGTCCCCGACGATATGCAGATGGTCCACGGCGAGCCGCTTGATCAGGTACGACAGGGCGCCCACGAAGAGGCGGAAGCTGCCCGTCTCCCAAATGGTGTCGAGGATGCGGGCGTGGTAGGCATACTGGTTCTGGTCTTCGTCCGGCGCGGCATGCATCAATTCATCGATGACATACCGGAACCCTTCGGGCATGGCTTTACGCACTTTGGACCGGGTATACTTGGACGACAGCATCTTCGCCAGGCGCACCAGGCGGCGCAGCGTCGTTTTCCCCCACGTTTCCGACAGGGGCTTTTCCCGCTCCATCAGATCCATTTTTTCCTTCGGGTAATAAATCAGCGTCAGCAGGTCCTTCTGCTCCTTCTCCGACAGCGTGTTGCCGAAGAGCTGTTCCACCTTCTCGCGGATGACGCCGGAGCAATTGTTCAAAATATGCAGGAACGCGTCATACTCGCCGTGCAGGTCGCTCATGAAATGCTCCGTACCCTTGGGCAGCTTGAGCAGCGCCTGATTGCTGATGATCTCGCTGGCGGCCGCCGCCTGCGAGGGGTAATCTCTGGCCAGCAGAGCCAGATACTTCAGATTATCGCGGATCTCATCGGTTTCGATGCGCATGGTCTCCTCCATCACAACGCATTCCTTGCCCTGCAAAGATGTTGCGTTTTTTGTATTATCGTTTCTCTGTATTTCAGTATAGCACGAATGGCACCAAAAGTGGTATACTGAATACGAAAATTTTAAGCAAAGGACTTTGGATATTATGCCGAAAACCATTTCCGTTCCCACCTGCTGCACCCTCTGTCCCCGCCGCTGCGGTGCAAACCGTGCCGCCGGGCGCACCGGCTTCTGCGGGGCAGGCGCTACGCTAAAAGCTGCCCGCGCCGCCCTGCACCACTGGGAGGAGCCGTGCCTGAGCGGCGACCCGAACGCCGAAACCGGGAGCGGCACGGTGTTTTTCAGCGGCTGCACGCTGAAATGCTGCTATTGCCAGAATTACCCGATCAGTCAGGGCGAGGTCGGCAAGGCGATCTCTGTGGAGCGGCTGACCGAGATTTTTATGAATTTGCAGAACGGCGGGGCGAAAAACGTAAACCTCGTCACGGCATCGCAGTATCTGCCGTGGGTCACTGCCGCGCTGGATGCCGCGCGGGCGCAGGGCTTTTCCCTGCCCGTCGTCTACAACACGGGCGGGTATCAGACGGTGGACGCCGTCAGGGCGCTGGCCGGGTATGTGGACATCTGGCTGGCGGATTACAAGTACGCGGACAGTGCGCTGGCAGCGGAGCTTTCCGCCGCGCGGGACTACCCTGCCGTGGCGGACGCAGCGCTGCGGCAGATGCTTTTGCAGTATGCAAAGGAAGATGACCGCATTGTGGTGCGGATCCTGGAGAAAAACCTTGGAATCGCAGGCAATACAAATGCGGCGCTTGAGATGGCGACCGGAGAGTACATCGGTCTGTTGGATCACGATGATTTCCTGGAGCCGGATGCCCTTTTCTGGATTGCTTCAGAGATGGAGAGCCTGGACTGGCCGGATCTTCTCTATACGGATGAGGACAAGACGTCACAGGACGGAAGCGAGT
>OJNU01001111.1_pt1 | contig 14964 bp, 18 predicted proteins | sample 1597941 | NCBI WGS metagenome assembly OJNU01 (sample SAMN01915228, study PRJEB22387) | human gut metagenome | isolation source: stool | host: Homo sapiens | place: USA | reverse complement strand
GTTTTTTCATGGTTAATTGGACACGCGGGGCGCCTCTGGGAAGAAGCGCCCCGCGAACTTTAAGCAATCCGAGCACGAAATCGCCTCAAATATTGCACAATTAAAAGAAAATCACTACCTTTGCCACGCTTTTGCGGGCATTTCCGACCAAAAGCATATTTAACCAATTTATAATCAACAATTTTACAAACCGTCATGAAGTACGAAACCGTTTTCATTTTAACTCCCGTTTTGTCTGACGACCAGATGAAGGAAGCGGTAGAAAAGTTCACCAAGACGCTCACCGACAACGGCGCAACTATTGTGAACGAAGAAAACTGGGGCCTGCGCAAACTCGCCTACCCCATCCAGAAAAAAACCACAGGCTTCTACACCTTGGTAGAGTTCGATGGCGAACCCACCATTGTCAAAAAGCTCGAAACCGCTTTCCGCCGCGATGAGCGCGTGCTCCGCTTCCTTACATTCCGTCTGGACAAGTACGCCGCAGAATACGCCGCCAAGCGTCGCAGCCTCAAAGGCGCCAAAGCCACAGCTAAAGAAGAAGTTGAAGTAGAAGTAAAGGAGAACTAACCCATGGCAACATCTCAGTCTGAAATCCGTTATCTCACCCCCCTGTCGGTAGATGTAAAAAAGAAAAAATATTGTCGTTTCAAGAGAAGCGGCATCAAGTATATTGACTACAAGGATCCCGAATTCCTCAAAAAGTTCCTCAACGAACAAGGTAAGATCCTCCCCCGCCGCATCACCGGCACCTCGCTGAAATTCCAGCGTCGCGTGGCCCAGGCAGTGAAGCGCGCCCGTCATCTGGCTCTTCTGCCCTACGTTACCGACTTGATGAAATAAATTCACCCACACTCTTAACTCCAAGAAATTATGAAAATCATTCTTAAAGAAGATATAGCCAACCTCGGCTACAAAGACGACGTGGTTGAAGTTAAGTCGGGCTATGGCCGCAACTATCTCATCCCCTTCGGCAAAGCCGTGATCGCCACCGAATCCGCACTCAAAGTGCTCGCTGAAAACCAGCGCCAGCGTGCCCACAAGCTCGCTAAAATCAAAGCTGATGCTGAAGCTGCTGCCGCTGCTCTTCAGGGCGTAGAGCTCACCATCGGTGCCAAGACAAGCGCTACAGGCACAATCTTTGGTTCTGTCAACAGCATCCAGATTGCCGAAGCCCTTGAAAAACTTGGTCACAACATCGACCGCAAGATCATCACCGTAGAGCCCGTGAAGGAAGTTGGCAAATACACTGCCACCATCAAGCTCCACAAGGATGTGACTGTAGATATTCCGTTTGAAGTAGTATCGGAATAATATAGACCATAACACTCCTATTTATATTGCAAAGGTGCGCCAATGGCGCACCTTTGCTGCGTTATGTGGGTGCGGGCATGATAAATCCTATAAATCCTATAAATCCTATAAATCTTATAGGACTTATAGGACTCATAGGACTTATATGATTCATAGGACTCACAGAATCGAATCCATCAGTCCAAGCCCGGCCTGCACAAAAAATTAGGGGACGCTGATGCGTCCCCTAACGGTATGAAGATATTGTAGGATCAACTATTACACACCCTGCAGACGGAATGTGATGGGGAGTGTGTACCACACATTCACAGCGTGGCCGTTCATCTTACCGGGCACGAATTTGGGAAGAGTCTTCACCACGCGCACAGCTTCTTTGTCAAGGTCGGGGTCCTTGGAGCGAACCACTTTCACCTGACCGATGCTACCGGTTTTGGTTACAACGAACTGTACCACTACGCGACCCTGGATATTGTTTTCCTGGGCAACGCTCGGATAGCGGATGTGTTCGCTCACATATTTGAGCAGAGCGGCATCGCCACCGGGGAACTGGGGATTCTGTTCAACAGATTCAAACACTTTGTTATCGTCCACGGGTGCGGTCTTTTCCTCAACCACAACGACATCTTTGTGTTCCTGAGCGTTGATGATATCATCAACACCGCGGTCTTCGTTCTGTTTACCTACAGCGGTTTCAGTTTCGCGAAGTTCATCCTGGCTCTTGATTTCCTCCTTAACCTCGTTATCGTCAACGATAGCGATTTCGGTAAGTTTCACAGTGTTGAGGAGTTCTTCTTTCACCACTTCGGGCTGCTGTTCCTCAACGCGCTGGGGTTCTTCCTCGGGGGTTTCTTCTTCAACCTCCTCGGTGGCCATTTCAACGAGAGCCTGTTCGGCTTCGTCGGTAGGACGAGCATCAACTGACTTAATCACAGTGTTCACAAGAAATGCCAGGGCAAACACGGCAATGATCACAACAACGATAACAATCATCGCACGATTGTGACGGGACACCGACTTGGCACGCATTTCGTATGCGCCGTATTCCTGGTTTTTACCCTCGAATACTATATCGCGCCATTCTTTTGATGAAAGATCTACATCTTTTGCCATTTTCTTCAGGTTTTTAATGATTAATATATATCTAACATCAATTAGCGATTATATTTGCGCTTGTAAGCCTGTATCATCAGAGTATCCATGTGGTTCATGTTATCGATCTGATAACGTGAAATCTGATTGATCTGCATTTCGTCAAGAGCTCCGATCAAGCTTTCCCAAGAAGCCTCGGGAGTGGCTTTGATCACCACAACAGGACGGGTGAGAGTGGAGTCGTTACGAACCTCCTTGGCGCGGGCCTGATAGATAGAATCGTTGAGGTCCTTGTTGGGGGAGAATTCTTTGGCACGCCACTGAGCTTTGAGCTTGTCAATTTTCTCAAGCACCTGTTTGTTGCGGCTGTGGAGAATTTTGCGGATTCCGCGCGCGGCGCCTTCCTCGTTGCCAAGGAACTGGGCTTCCTCCATATTGGAGTCTTCGATGGAGCCGGAGGCAGCATCGCCTACAATCTGAGGTTTGCCGGCGTAGAAATATACAATGTTCTTGGGTTTGCCTTCATCGTCCTTCTTGATGTTGCCTTCGGCATCACGTTCGGTAGTAACGATGAGGGTGATGGCTTCTGATTCTTTTGCCTTGTTCATTTCAGTCTGGTCCACCTTCTCATTGGTAGGGAGGGTGATTTGCAGAGTCTGACTCTTGATCATTGTGGTACAAAGCATGAAGAATGTAATCAGAAGCATGTTCATATCCACCATAGGAGTGAAGTCCACGTGGATCGACATCTTTTTCTGGGCGCCTTTCTTCTTTTTGCCCTTATCTGATTGTTCTATCTGTGCCATAATTAGTCATTCTCTGTTTTAAGTGCGGTCATCAGGCTGAAGCGGTTCATCTTAAGAGTCTGAAGATTGTCGAGCACATGCTGTACGGTGCTGTAAGGGGTGTCCTTGTCAGCTTTGACAGCTATGCCCTCGCCTTTCTTCATGGCTGAGGTAAGATTTTCGTTTCCGCTATCATAGATGGCGCGCATCCAGATTTGAAACTCGTTGAGCTTGGAGAGGTCTTTGTTGTCATTGATAGGAATTCCGACATCGTTGCGGGTCATATCGCTGATAACTTTGTCCTGCTCGGTCTGTGACATTCTCAAGAATGTGGGGAGAGCCTGGAAGGGTACACCGAAGGTACCGAGTTTCGAGAACACTTCCACATCCTTCTCTGTGAGGGTTACTTTCTTACCGGGGTGAAGCTCATTGTACTTCGACACGGCTTTGCGAAGAATTTCCTTGCGGATTTGTTCGCTACCCCATTCGCCACCGGCCACATTGGGATCGGCTTCACCGGCAATGGAGAGGAACACCTTGCCTTCGGGGCTGACGAGTACCTGTGCCACGTTGGCTGTGGAAACTTTGATTTCCGACACAGACGACGGTGTGAGCACAGTCACGGGTTCTTTCTGAAGGAAGGTTGAGGTCAACATGAAGAAAGTAAGCAAAAGAACAGTCACGTCACTCATCGCGGTCATGTCGATGAGGGTACTCTTTCTTTTAATTTTTACTTTTCCCATATTACTTCAAAAAATTATAGGTTAAATTAATGTTGTAACAGGGATTAGTGAGTAGCTGCGAATGTCTGTACAATCGAGAAACCGATTTCGTCGATAGCGTAGGTGAGGTTATCGATCTTGTTGGTGTAGAAGTTGTAGGAGATTACAGCGAAAGCACCGGTTGCGATACCGAAGGCGGTGTTGATAAGAGCCTCAGAGATACCGGTGGAGAGTTCGGTGGAGTCAGGAGCACCGGACTGAGCAAGAGCCTGGAATGATTTGATCATACCCATTACAGTACCGAGAAGACCGACGAGAGTACCGAGGGTGGTCATGGTAGCAACGATGGGGAGATTCTGCTGAAGGGCGGGCATTTCAAGAGCGGTGGCTTCTTCAACTTCCTTCTGAAGAGTAGCGATTTTCTGCTCTTTGGAGAGAACAGTGTTTTTGTCCATTTCCTCGTAGCGGATGAGAGCGGCGCTAACAACAGCGGCTACAGAACCTTTCTGCTTGGAGCAGAGAGCCTGTGCACCGGCGAGGTCGTTCTTGGCGAGGCAAGCCTTCACACCGGCAACGAATTTGGTGATGTTGCCTTTACCTTTGGCTGTGCGCATGGCAATGAAACGCTCAACGGAGAGAACGATAACAGTGAGGAACAGGGTCTGAAGAACAGGCACGATGAAACCGCCTTTGTAGATTGTACCCCAGAGGTCGATGGGATGACCTTCCTCAAAGTGAGATTCGTGACCGAACCAGAACATGAAGAGGCAAACTGCAACAATAAAGCAAGCGATGATTACCAAGAAGGCGTTTTTGATACCGCCGACATTGCTGCTTTGTTTCTTGGCCGCAGCCTTAGCTGCGGACTGAGTGGGCTTTTGAGCTTCCATAATTTAAAGATGTGAATTAAAAATTTTGTAATTGGTTATTTTGATTTTAGTTTTTATATTGATTCATATTTTGGTTTAAGGCTCAGCTTGATTCTTCATGGCATCGGAAGGGAAACCCCGGATTGCGTCCAAAGATTATTGCAAAATTATTGAATTGTTTTAATCCCACAAAATTTTGGTTACAAATTTAAGTATTTTACATCACTCCGCACTATTTTTTGATTAAACAACATGTTATTTAACATATATCTTATCAATTTTATCTCATATACCTATATATTAATGTGTGGTGATTCGCCGGAGAGTTTACGGATTTTTCAGCACAATATTTAAAAAATTGAAATATTATAGGTAACTTTGCAGTCAATCTATTCACACCATTATCGCAATCTTTATTAGCATTTTATCGATAAATGTCAACAACCATTCACATCAAGCGCGGTCTTGATCTCAAGCTACAGGGCGAAGTCACCGACAAAGCCATCATAGCGTGTGCCGCGACGAAAGTGGCCATTGAACCGATGGATTTCCCCGGGTTCGTGCCGAAATTAATGGTCAAGGAGGGCGACGAAGTGGCTGCGGGCGCACCCCTGCTGTGCCACAAGAACTCACCCGACATCTGCCTCACATCGCCCGTCAGTGGCAAAGTGTCCAAAGTGGAGCGTGCCGAACGCCGCCGGATAGTAAGGGTGGTGGTGGATGCCTCCGGCAACGACAGCCACACCGAGTACACCATTCCGGCCGACCGAAAGGACAACGCCGAGGAGCTCGTGCTCTTGCTGCAGCGCAGCGGTCTGTGGGCTATGATGCGCCAGCTCCCCTACGCCATTGTGCCGGAAGCCGATTCAGTGCCGGCCAATATTTTTGTGACAGCATTTGACAACGCCCCGCTCGCGCCCGACTTCAACATCCTGCTCGCAGGCAAAGAGAAGGAGCTTCAGGCCGGAGCCGACGCGCTGCTGAAGCTCACTCCCGGCAAGCTGTATTTCAGCACCTGCCCGGGGAGCACCGTTGCAGTGCCCGGCGGAGTGGAACATGTGGAAGTGACCGGGCCGTTTCCGGCATCGCTGCCGAGCATCCAGGCTGCCAACCTCGCTCCGGTGAGCAAAGGCGACAAAGTGTGGCTGCTTGATGCCATCACTTTGGCCCGCATAGGCGAGCTGCTGCTCAGCGGCAAGCTTAACTGGCAGTGCACCGTGGCCATCTGCGGCTCGGAAGTGGAATCGCCCCGCTATGTGACCACCTCTGCAGGCGCATCGCTTGAGCTGCTGCTCGAGGGGGATGTGAAAAATGACGGCCACCACCACCGTGTTATTGCCGGCAATGTGCTCACCGGAGTGAACGCCGGCACCGACGGCTATCTGCACTACCCCTACACACAGGTGACTGTCATACCCGAAGGCGATGATGTGGACGAGTTCATGGGATGGGCTTCGCTGAGTCCCGACAAGATGAGCGTCAACCGTTCGTTTATCTCCTCGCTGTTCAAAGGAAAACGGTTTGCCCCCGATGCACGACTGCTCGGAGGCCGCCGCGCCATGATAATGTCGGAGGTGTATGACAAGGTGCTCCCGATGGATATCCTGCCTGAATATCTGATCAAAGCAATAATAGCACGCGACATCGACAAGATGGAACAGCTTGGCATCTATGAGGTGACACCGGCCGACTTCGCATTGTGCGAATATGTGGATCCCTCGAAACTTGAACTTCAAAAAATAGTGCGCGAAGGGCTCGAGTACCTCCGCAAAGAGCTTGAATAACTTTACAACACTCCAATCCATTATGTTAAGAAAATATCTGAACCGTATAAAACCGCATTTCATGCCCGGCGGCAAGCTTCAGTCGCTTCAGTCGGTGTTTGAAGGGTTTGAGACGTTTCTCTACACTCCGGAGTCCACATCGCAGTCGGGCGTACATATCCACGACAGCCTCGACTCCAAGCGAGTGATGATACTGGTGGTGCTGGCGCTGATGCCGTGCTTCTTCTTCGGAATGTACAACACCGGCTACCAGAACCTCGTGGCCGGTGGAGCCACCGAGTTCCCGTTCTGGTCAATAATGGCCTACGGATTTCTTGCCATCCTGCCAAGTGTGGTAGTGACCTACGTTGTGGGTCTCGGCATAGAATTCATCATAGCCCAGATGCGTCATGAGGAGATTCAGGAAGGATTTCTTGTGACAGGCATCCTCATCCCGATGATATGCCCCATTGAAACCCCGCTGTGGATGATAGCTGTGGCCACCGCCTTCTCCGTGATATTTGTCAAGGAGGTGTTCGGCGGCACAGGCTACAATATATTCAATGTGGCACTGGTGACCCGTGCGTTCCTCTTCTTTGCCTATCCGGCCCAGATGAGCGGCGACCATGTGTTTGTGGCCACCTCCAAGATTTTCGGTCTCGGAGCGCAAGTGCCCGATGGCTTCTCCGGAGCCACTCCGCTCGGACAGATAGCCACCCAGACAGCCGGACAGCTCCATCTCACCGACCTCGCCGGCAATGCCATCACCACCTGGCAGGCATTTCTGGGACTCATCCCCGGCTCATTTGGCGAAACCTCCACATTGTGCGTGTGCATCGGCGCCGCCATCCTCCTGTTCACTGGCATAGCCAACTGGCGCATTATTGTGTCGGTGGTGCTCGGCGGACTGCTGATGGGATGGATAGCCAACCTTTGCGCCACCCCCACCTACCCGGCCTCGTATCTCACTCCGTGGGACCAGCTCTGCTTCGGAGGGTTTGCCTTCGCCGCCGTGTTCATGGCCACCGACCCTGTCACCGCCGCCCGCACAGGCACAGGCAAATATATCTATGGAGCATTGGTGGGCGTGATGGCAGTGCTCATCCGCGTGTACAACAACGGCTATCCCGAAGGAGCCATGCTGGCAGTGCTGCTTGGCAACGCCCTCGCGCCGCTGATTGACTATTGCGTGGTGCAGGCCAATGTCAACCGCCGCATGCGCCGTCTTAAAGCCAGAGTTGAATAACCATTCCAAAGCAACACTGCAATGAACAAGCAATCCAACATCTACACCACCATATATATAATAGTGCTGGTGCTCATAGTAGGGTCGGCTTTGGCCCTGACATCACTGTCGCTGCGCGACAAGCAGCAGACCAACATCAACGCCGACAAGATGCGCCAGATTCTGGCCTCCGTGCACATCGCGCCAGAGAAGGATCAGATAGTGTCGGACTACGAAAAATATGTGACCCGCTCATTCATAGTCAATTCCGAAGGTCTGGAGCTGCAAGGCGACGCCTTTGCCGTGGATGTGGCCTCGCAGGCCAAACTCCCCGACAGCGAGCGTCAGCTGCCGGTGTATGAATGTACACTGTCGGACGGCGCGGTGAAATATATCCTGCCGATGTACGGTGCCGGACTCTGGGGCCCGATATGGGGATATGTGGCATTTGATGCCGACGGCTCCACCATCTACGGCGCCTACTTCGCCCATCAGGGCGAGACTCCCGGTCTGGGAGCAGAAATCGAGAAACCGGCTTTCTCCAGCCAGTTTGACGGCAAGAGCGTCACCCCCAACGGCACTTTCCAGCCCGTGGAAGTGGTGAAAAAAGGGCAGAAACCGGCCGGAGGTGAGGACTATGTGGACGGCATATCGGGTGGCACCATCACCTCCAAAGGTGTAGGAGCCATGTTTGCCAACTGCATCACCCCGTACAAAACATTTCTCCACAACCTCAGCACCAAATAAGCCATGGCAGAAAAGATAAGCAACAAGAGCGTACTGCTCAATCCGTTTTCAAAGAACAATCCGGTGATTGTGCAGATTCTCGGCATCTGCTCCGTGCTCGCCGTCACCGCCAAACTCGAGCCCGCGATAGTGATGGGCATCTCAGTTATAGCTGTGCTCGCATTCAGCAATGTGATAATATCGCTGCTGCGCAACACCATCCCCACCAACATCCGCATCATCGTGCAGCTGGTGGTGGTGGCAGGCCTGGTGGTGATAGTGGACCAGCTGCTCAAAGCCTACACCTACGATGTGAGCAAGCAGCTGTCGGTGTTCATCGGCCTGATAATCACCAACTGCATACTTATGGGCCGTCTGGAGGCTTTCGCCATGGCCAACAAGCCGTGGCCATCATTCCTTGACGGTGTGGGCAACGGCATAGGGTATGCCATCATCCTCATCATCGTGGGATTCTTCCGCGAGCTGCTCGGCAGCGGCACACTGCTCGGCTTTCAGGTGATACCGCAGTGGTGCTACGACCACGGCTATGTGAACAACGGCCTCATGATTCTCCCGCCGATGGCTCTGATTGTGGTGGGGTGCATAATATGGGTTCACCGTTCGCGCAACAAAGACCTGCAGGAAAATCAATAATCACACACCCAAGGAATCAGAATAAATGGAAAATCTCAACTTATTCATACGGTCAATATTTGTTGACAACATGATATTTGCCTACTTCCTGGGCATGTGCTCATTCCTGGCAGTATCGAAAAATGTGAAAACAGCACTTGGACTCGGCGTGGCTGTGACCTTCATGCTCACCATCACCCTCCCCATCAACTATCTGCTTGAAACCTACGTGCTCCGCGCCGGTGCGCTCACCTGGCTCGGACCTGAGTATGCCGATGTGGACCTGAGCTTCCTGTCGCTGATAATGTTCATAGCCGTGATAGCCTCCATGACACAGCTCGTGGAGATGACAGTGGAGAAATATTCCCCTTCCCTCTACGCCTCGCTCGGCATCTTCCTGCCGCTGATAGCGGTGAACTGCGCCATTCTCGGCGGGTCGCTCTTCATGCAGCAGCGCGGATTTGGCAGCGTGTGGACCGCCACTTGCGCAGGAGCCGGATGGGGCATAGGCTGGCTGATAGCCATCGTGGCTATCGCCGCCATCCGCGAACGGCTTGCCACCTACTCCAACATCCCCAAGCCCCTGCGCGGCACCGGCATCACATTCATCCTCACCGCGCTGATGGGCATAGCGTTCATGAGCTTCCTGGGTATCAAACTATAAGCATAGCAAACAATGACACAGAATATGATATTTCTAAGCACTTCAGCATCCACCCTCACCCTGCTGGCAGGCGTGGGCGTGTTTCTGCTCATCACCCTGCTGCTTGTGGCAGTGCTGCTTATTGCCAAACATTATCTTGTGCATACCGGTAAGGTGAAAATCACCGTCAACAACGACACTGTGGTGGAAGCCGACTCGGGCAAGCCTCTGCTCGGCACAATGGCCGACTGCAATGTGTTTCTTCCGTCGGCTTGCGGCGGCAAAGGCAGCTGCGGACAGTGCAAGGTGCAGGTGTTTGAAGGCGGCGGCAACATCCTCCCCACCGAAATGGTGCATTTCACCCGCAAGGAGATGAAGGACGACTGGCGTCTGGCCTGCCAGGTGAAAGTGAAGGAAGATATGAAAATCGGCGTACCCGCCTCGGTGCTCGACATCAAGGAGTGGGAGTGCACCGTGATTTCCAACCGCAATGTGGCCACCTTTATCAAAGAGTTTATCGTGGCACTCCCCCCGGGCGAGCACATGGACTTCATCCCCGGCTCCTATGCCCAGATCAAGATTCCGGCCTACACCATGGACTACGACAAGGATATCGACAAATCGCTCATCGGCGACGAGTATCTGCCGGCATGGGAAAAATTCGGTCTGTTCACCCTCAAGTGCAAAAACGAAGAGCCCACAGTGCGCGCCTATTCTATGGCCAACTACCCTGCTGAAGGCGACCGCATAATGCTCACCGTGCGCATAGCCACTCCCCCGTTCAAGCCGAAGCCCCAAGTGGGATTTCAGGAAGTGATGCCCGGTATTGCATCCAGCTACATCTTCACTCTCAAGCCCGGCGACAAGGTGCTCATGAGCGGTCCTTACGGCGACTTCCACCCCATATTCGACTCCAAGAAAGAGATGATGTGGATAGGCGGTGGTGCCGGTATGGCTCCGCTCCGCGCACAGATCATGCACATGACCAAAACCCTCAACTGCCGCGACAGAGAGATGCACTACTTCTACGGAGCCCGTGCCCTCAACGAAGTGTTTTACCTGCAGGATTTCCTCCAGCTGGAGAAAGAATTCCCCAACTTCCATTTCCACCTGGCACTCGACCGTCCCGACCCTGCCGCCGATGCAGCGGGCGTGAAATACACTCCGGGATTTGTGCACCAGGTGATCTACGACACCTATCTCAAAAACCACGAGAATCCCGAAGATATAGAGTATTATATGTGTGGCCCCGGTCCGATGAGCGCCGCAGTCAACAAGATGCTCGACTCACTGGGCGTGGATCCCGAGAATATCCACTACGACAACTTCGGCGGCTGAAGCCCGTCCGGATTCCAATCATCAAGCCCGATAAATCGTGCGATTTATCGGGCTTGATGATTAATGATTTATATGATTTATTGGGCTGATTCTCCGGGAATGTAATTTTTTTCGCAAAAAATTTGCAGAAATTAAAAAGATGCCATACATTTGCAGTGTTGTAGTAAAGTACAACACTAAAACAATACATCTCCTATACTAAAACTATCTCAAATGATGAAGAAAATCGTTATGTCGCTTCTGGCCGTCGCTTGCCTCGGGATAAGCGCACAGGCCCAACTGCTTTGGAAAATATCAGGCAACGGTGTCACCAAACCGTCGTTTCTGGTGGGCACACACCATATCGCTCCCGCCGGGATGCAGGACTCAATCGCCGGGCTGGATGCCGCCATCCAATCGGTGGACCAGGTGTGGGGTGAAGTGGTGATGAGCGAGATGACCTCGCCGCAAGGAATGATAGAGCTCCAGAAATTCATGGCCGCACCGGCCGACAGCACCCTCAATCTGCTTCTGCAGCCCGCACAGCTTGACTCAGTGGCCACCACATTGAGCAAATATGTGGGAGCAGAGGTGCCCGCCGCACAGCTCATCTATTTCCGTCCGGCAGTGATCAGTGCCCAGCTCGCCGTTCTTCAGAGCATGGCCGCAATTCCGGGCTTCAACCCCAATGCCCAACTCGACGGAGTGATTCAGCAACTCGGAGCCAAGGCCGGGAAAAGCATCCACGGCCTCGAGACAGTGGCCCAGCAACTGGCACTGCTCTACGGGGCACCGCTCACAGAGCAGGCTGCCGACCTGATGGAGCAGGTGCGTCTTGACGGTGTGGCGGCAGGGAAAGCCCGCGAAATGGCCGCCGCATACATGTCGGGCAACCTTGCCGCACTCAAGGACCTCATGACCGATCCAGCCATGGGAATGTCGCCCGAAGAAGCCGACAAACTCATCAATGACCGCAACTCGGCATGGGTGGATTTCCTCATCGGCGCACTGCCCACCACCTCCATGCTCATAGCAGTGGGTGCAGGACACCTGCCCGGCGAAAAAGGAGTGATCAATCTGCTGCAGAAAGCAGGATTTGAAGTGTCACCGCTAACAGAATAACACAATCATGATACAAGTAAAAGACCTCACCTATCGCTACCACAACGGGTTCACAGCCCTGAGCGATGTGAACTGCACCATCGAAAGCGGCATACATCTGCTGCTTGGCGAAAACGGTGCCGGAAAAACCACCTTCCTCCATATCCTTGCCGGACTCCGCAAGCCCACACAAGGGAGCTGCCTTGTGAACGGCGAAGCACCGAGCCTCCGCCTCCCCTCCACGATGGCCCAGCTGTTCATCTACACCGACAACATGCTGCTGCCGTGCAAGAACATAATGGAATACACCCGCAGCCATGCGCAGTTCTACCCCACATTCTCCATTGATGTGCTTAAAGAGTGCCTGCAGGAGTTTGGCATGACAGGCGAGGAACCGCTTGCCAGCCTTTCGTTCGGCAACCGCAGGAAAGCACAGATAGCCTACGTGATAGCCCTGAACACCAACATACTGCTCCTTGACGAGCCTGCCAACGGACTTGACATCACAGCCAAGCAAGCATTGCGCCGTCTCCTTGCCCGCTTCGTAGGCCCCGAGAAGACAGTGCTGATCTCCACCCACACCGTGAGCGACCTCGAGTCGCTGTTTGACACCCTCACAGTGATACACCGCGGAAAGCTCATCACCTCGCTTCCTGTGTGGCAGATCACAGAGCGACTGGCATTCCGCTCCAATATGATGCCCCCTGAGGAGTCGCTCTACTGCGAGCAGGAGCAGGGGCTATTCCGCTACATAGAGCGCGCGTCGGACAAAGGCAACCCCACCGGCATCAACTATCAACTGCTTTACAATGCCCTGCTCTCTCCGCAAGGCGACATAATCAACCAAATTCTCAACACTCCCGGCCATGACAACAATGAACTGTGATACAGCCACCCCTGAGGTGAGCAATAAATTTTCCTGGCGCCGCGCATGGGCCATCTCATCGCTCTACGAGCCCACCATCAAATGGCAGCTCATAATCTACGCAATAGTATCAGCCTTTACCGGCGGCGTGGTATATGCCCTCAATGCCACCGTATTAGGCATATTGTCAATGGGTCTTTTCGGCACCGTCACAAACCTGATGCTTTATTTCGGACCGCTTGTGTTTGCCCGCAAAAGCAACCCTGTGGTAGAAACCACACTTCCAGCCACCATCGCCGAGAAATGCACATTCTACATACTCTACAGCCTGGTTGTGATACCGCTGGTGCTCAACATCCCATACTACATCGTGCTCCTGACCGGAAACTTCATCCACCCTGTGGCTGAAACTTTCCAGGAGATACTCAACCTGCAAAGCAGCATGATCACCAAGAGCTACGGACTCAGCATACTGTCATTCGCCATGCCCATCTCAGTGTGCCTGTACACCCTGATGGCAAGTGAGAAAAACCGTATAGTCAAGGCTGTGCTATGGACCATAGGCGTGAATGTGGCGTTAGGACTTATAGGCGGCATCTACGGAGTGGTTATGGCCTTAACCGGTCCGCATATCGATCCCGAAGACGCATCCGCAGCCTACCATCTTGGAGAAATGCTAGGCTCCGGTTTCAACAATCTCATCATCCTGTCAAGCCTCACATCGGCAGCTGTCAGTGCCGTGATGATATGGCTCACATGCCGCAAAATATCATACCGTCAATTATGAATTTCAGAACCGACACACCAATATATCTACAGATTGCCAACTGGTGCTTCACCTGCATAGCCACCGGTCAATGGGTGCCCGACGAGCGCATCCCGTCGGTGCGCGAGCTGGCGGTGGCACTGAGCGTCAACACCCACACGGTGCTCAAAGCTTTGGAATACCTGCAGAAGCACGACATCATAGCCCCGCGTCGCGGCCTTGGCTACTTCCTGGCGCCGGATGCCCGGCAGCGTGTGAGCGCAGCACGCAAGGAGCAATTTTTTGAAGAAACACTTCCTGGCATAGCAAGCGAGATGCGGATGCTCGGGATAAGCATCGATGAACTTGTTGACGCACTCCGTAAATTGAAATAAAAATAACAGCTTTTTCAGAACCATAAGTGCCTGATGATTGTTTTGGTTAGAAAATGAACCAACACAACCATCAGGCTCTATGATTACCATTGTTTACGCCAATCCCAACCCCGACAGCTTCAATCACCATATACTTGAAGCCATCACAACCGAACTCACAGCCAACGGCCGCGACTACAATGTGATTGACCTCTATGCCGACCAGTTCAACCCCGTGCTGACAATGGCCGATATGGAGAAATCTTTTCACGGAAAGCCGTGCGATGACCTCACCGACCGCTATCAGAAAATGCTGCGCAACACCGGCAAGCTGATTCTCATATTCCCGATATGGTGGGGGATGATGCCGGCCATGATCAAAGGGTTTGTGGACAAAGTGTTCACCAAAGGTATAATCTACGACACCGCCCCTGAGGGAGCATTGCTGCCGATGCTCAGCATCGGGCCGTGCACCATCATCACCACCTCGCAGGAGGATAGCGCGGAGCTGGACACATTCTTCAACAGCGTATTCATCCCTCAGGTGCTGAACCCCGTCGGAATCAACCGTGTGACATGGCGCAACTGCGACCATGTAGAGAGCTCCGAACCCACTCACCGAAAGGCATTTGTGGACGAAATACTACTACAAGTGGCACAGTAACAGATTTTTACATTACTCAAAAATAAGGTTAAACAAGACGGCAGCGATTAAACCAAATCGCGCCGTTTTTGTCATATAGTCGTACATACAGAAAAAATAACTAAACAATAATAATTAAATATATTACTT
>OJNU01001108.1_pt1 | contig 14992 bp, 10 predicted proteins | sample 1597941 | NCBI WGS metagenome assembly OJNU01 (sample SAMN01915228, study PRJEB22387) | human gut metagenome | isolation source: stool | host: Homo sapiens | place: USA | reverse complement strand
AGAGGTGTTCCATGCATAAGATATGCAGATGACATCGTGCTTCTTGCAAAGAGCAGGCGAGCATCAGAGAGACTCTTGGAAAGCAGTACAAAATATCTTGAGAAGAGGCTGAAACTTACAGTCAACCGAGAAAAGAGTCGTACTGTCAGTGTGTTTGCAATCCAAAATTTTAAATTCCTTGGCTTTGCATTGGGAAGGAACGGAAAGGGCATTTATGTCCGAGTTCATCCGAAGTCATGGAAGAAGTTCAAGTCCAGACTGAAGGAACTGTCTTCCCGTAAGCGATGTCAGTCAATCAAGCCAAGCCTTGAGAAAATCAAGGTGTATGCGAGGGGATGGCTTAACTACTACGGAATTGCAAGTATGAAGAAGAACATAGATGACATCAACGGATGGCTCTATCACAGAATACGTATGTGTATATGGAAACAGTGGAAGAAACCGAGGACGAAGGTACGTAATCTTATCAATATGGGAGTACCCAAAGACTTGGCAATGCAAGCGGGTAATACCCGACGGGGACATTGGTTCGCAACGCATACAGTTGCAGTAAACATGGCAATGACAAAAGAAAGACTGATAAACAGTGGCTTTTATGATTTAGCCACAGCCTATCAGTCTGTGCACGTCAACTATTGAAAGCGCCGTATACCGAACGGTACGTACGGTGCTGTGAGAGGACGGCGGTTAGTCACCGCCTCCTACTCGATGCCGGCAGTGGGACTTGAACCCACACGATGTTGCCATCAACAGATTTTGAGTCTGCCTCGTCTGCCAATTCCGACATGCCGGCGCGAACAAATATTATATTAACATATGAAAGACGCATTTGCAAGCCTTTTTATGATTTCGGGAATAGGACTTTTGGTTCATTGACAGAAGTTATCATATATGATAACTTTAGAATACATGAGCACGATTTATAAAGGTGTAAGGGGGCGGATATGCAGGAACATAATCACGCCAGACAGGAAATTGCAGCCCAGCTTCGGCAGGTGCGAAAGGAGCAGGGGATGACACAGGAACGGCTCGCAGAAAAAGTCGGTACCAGAAAGTCAAATATTTCCCGTCTGGAGAGCGGGAGATATAATCCGAGTCTGGACTTTCTGGAAAAAGTTGCAGGAGGACTTGGCAGGGAGATTGAGGTAAAAGTCACGTAAGGAGGAAGATGCAAAAAGCATGACGATGAAACTTGGAAATTATAAGGATAACGACGTGGAACTGTGCCGTACCACCAATTCCAGAGTGAGTACACATACGGCGGAGGCACTGCTTGAACAGCACATTCCATTTACAAAGAACAGTAAAAAGATTCCTTTTTTCAAGAGGGAAACCTACCAGGGGGCAGATACTCTCTGGGTGATCACCATCAATCCACGCAGATACGGGCAGGCACGCCGCGTGATCGATGGTATGGATCGTGCATACCGGGAGCGTCTGGTGTTATCCAATTACTAGAATGAAATTATGATAAAAATGTGAAATACGTTTTAAAAGCAGAATGAGTGTGGTAAAATTCTATTCAGATAAAATCGTATGAAAGCGATGGAAATGGAAGGAATGGAAGGAGCCATACTCATTTTTATGTTAGGGAACATGGAGCAGACAGTCGCACGCAAGCAGACAAAAAGGGAGAAAAACAACGCACAGAAACGGACAGAAAGGTGGAAACAGAAGGGTATATGGCTGTTATGGTATGCCGTGGTTCCGGTGTTTGCTTTTTACCTGATGGAGTGTTATGAACACAATCCGTTTGCGGAAGTGCGTGTGGGAGCACAGCTTTTTAATATTTTTTTGTTTGAGCTGATCGGATGGATGTTATATTTTCTGACCGGAAGAATGTGTTTTGCGTCCAGAGTGCTGTACGGACTTGCTGTGGCGTTTGGAATTACCAATCATTATGTGATGAAATTCCGTTCCACACCGTTTGTTCCGTGGGATCTGTTTTCGGCTGGAACAGCAGCCAGTGTGGCTGGAAACTATGATTTTACACCGGACCGGCGCATGGTGATTGTTACACTTGTTTTTATTGCATTATTTGTGCTGACCCGCCTTTTTAAAAAAGGCCCGCGTTTTTCCTGGAAAATAAGGCTGGGGAGTATCGTACTGGTGGGACTGGTATTGTGTACATTTGTCAATGCCCTGCAGCAGGAATCGTTTCAGACAAAACATTATCTGTATCCGTTTCTGTTCACACCGGCATATATGACAAAAGTAAATGGCATGGCGGTGACCTTTGCCATGGATCTTGCCTATGTGGCAGTGGAGCGTCCGGCAGGATACGATGCGGATGAAGCAAAAGAGACGCTGGCGAAATACGAAACGAAAACAACAGAAACCGACACACAGGATCTGCCCAACATCATTGTCATCATGGATGAGGCATTTTCGGATTTAAAAGTGCTGGGACCGTTAGAAACCAATGAGGATTACATGCCGTTTATGCACCGGATGCAGCAGGGGGAGAAAAACACGGTCACGGGATATGTCCAGACATCTGTGTGTGGGGGAAACACTGCGGATTCGGAATTTGAATTTCTGACAGGCAATACGATGGCATTCCTTCCGAACGGAAGTATTCCGTATCAGCAGTACATCAAGAGCAGGACACCGTCTTTAGCAGGTTATCTGAAATCCTTAGGATATGCGACCTATGCACAGCATCCGTATCAGGCCAGCGGATGGAACCGGGATAAAGTGTATCCTCTGCTTGGATTTGACAATCTGGATTTTATGGAAGATTACAGGGATGTCTCCTATGTGCGCAATTATATCAGCGATGCATCGGATATGGAGTACATTATAGAAACTTATGAGAAAAACAAAGCCTCTGGCAAACCGGCCTTTATTTTCAATGTGACGATGCAGAATCATGGCGGATATACCGATACCTATATGAATCTGACGAATGATATCCAGTCGCAGTATGCCAGCGAACCGCTCAATCAGTACCTGACACTGATCCACAAGACAGATCAGGCAATCGAAAATCTGATTGATTATTTTTCCAAAGTGGATGACAGGACGATCATCGTATTTTTCGGGGATCATCAGCCGAATGATACAGTGGCTTCTGTCGTGGAAAACGGGGCACAGGTAGAGACACAAAAACGTTATCTCGTACCTTATCTGGTGTGGAGTAATTATGGGATCGAGGGAGCGAAAGATAAAAATACGAGTCTGAATTATCTTGCGGCGCAGGTACTTACCGCAGCAGGAGTGCCAACGAATGCATACCAGAATTACCTCTTAAGTCTGAGCAAAACTTACCCGGTGATCTCAGAAGCGGGGCAGACAAAAGGGATCGGAGCCGATGAAAAACAGCTTCAGACTTACAAGAAGCTTCAGTATTATCAGTTGTTTGAAAAAAACAAGGAAAAGGATGAGTAAGAACATGAAAAAAATGATTTCGCGGATGGTGTCGCACCGGTCATTTCCTTATGTGATGGCATTTCTTCTGCCATTTATAATCTGTGTGGTCATCTGTATCGGAAACGGGGTATATCCTTTCGGGGATAACTGTATTCTGCATATCGATATGTATCATCAGTACTGTCCGTTTTTTACAGAGTTTCTTCATAAATTAAGAACCGGCGGAAGTCTGCAGTATTCCTGGAACCTGGGACTGGGATCGGATTTTGTTTCCCTGTATGCCTATTATCTGGCGAGTCCGCTTAATTTTCTGATCGTGCTCTGCCCGAAACATTATGTGATCGAGTTTATGACGATACTGGTGCTGGCAAAGATTGCCCTGTGCGGACTGACTTTTTTCTTATTCTTAAAATATCATTTTCATCTGATTGGAAAAGATGGAAAACTCCATAAAAATCAGGTGATTCCGGCACTTGTATGTTCTACGGCATATGCATTGTCCGGATTTGTGGCAGCCTACAGCTGGGATATCATGTGGATGGACTGCATCCTTCTTTTTCCTCTGATCATGGTGGGACTGGAAAAACTGGTACGGGAGCAGAAACCGGGACTGTATTTTGTGACACTTGCATTGTCGGTGTTTGCAAATTATTACATTTCCATCATGATCTGTATCTTTCTGGTGTTTTATTTTATTCTTCTCTTTTTTACGCAGAAAGGAGGAAAACTGAAAGCATTTTTACGGTTTGCATGGTATTCCCTGCTGGCAGGGTCTGTCTCGATGGTACTGCTATTGCCGGAGATCGCCGTGCTTTCTGCTTCCGGGTCTGCTGAAGACAGCTTTCCGAAAACGCTGGAGTGGTATTTTTCTGTTATTGCGGAGCTGGGGCGTGCGGCAGCCGTCACTACAAGTTATACGGGAAATGATCACTGGCCGAATCTGTATGCCGGGGCATTTACCCTGGTACTGGTATGGCTGTATGTGCTGAACCGCAGAATCTCCTGGAAGGAAAAAGTTCCGCGTATGCTGATGCTTGTCTTTTTCCTTGTGAGCTTTGCGGATAATCAGCTGGATTATATCTGGCATGGCATGCATTTTCCGCAGGCGTTGCCGGGCAGACAGTCATTCCTTTACATTTTTGTGCTTCTGGTCATGGGATTTGCAACGATCCGCAAATGGAAAGGAACCAGATGCTGGCATATCATCATAGCAGTGCTTGCAGCACTGACACTGATGGTTCTCTCCGGATATTACGGGGATGAACTGGTGACGGAGTACATGGCTGTAGTTATTACCATGCTGTTTATCCTAGTTTATGGAATCCTGCTTCTTTTGCTTAAAATTGCCCCGAAGAAAATGCGGATAGCCCTGCGGGAAGCTGCCTTTTGTGTTGCCATTGCAGAACTGGCAGTCAATATGGCGGTAACCGGGCTTGGCGTTACCAGCCGCGTGGCATATACGGATAAACAGGGGTACTACGAAGATCTGCTGCAACAGGCAAAAGAGGATAACGGAAATGACGGATTTTACCGGGTGGAGGACAGCGGGCGAAAAACCAAAAACGATGACAGCCTGTACGGATACCGTTCGGCAACCATATTTTCTTCCCTGATGAATCTGGATGTCAGCCATCTCTTCCAGAGCCTGTATATGGAGGGCGGAAAGAATTTCTACTGTTATAATGGTGCTTCTCCGCTTCCGTCAGCCATGTTTTCGGTGAAGTATATGCTTTCCTCTAATCCGGTGGATGAAAGTCCACTGCGGACACTGGTGGGAAGCAGCAATGGAAATTATCTTTATCGGAATAACTACTGCCTGCCACTTGGCTATATGATGAGCGAGAAGGCAATAAAAGGCTGGGAATCTTCCATGCTTGATAGGATCGGTTCCCTGAATTCCCTGGCACAGCAGCTGGGAGCAAAAGGAGACATGCTTTATCCGGCAGCCTGTACACAGTCGCAGGCAGCCGGAGATACGACAATTGATATATCTGAGGATGGATATTATTATGCGGATTATGTGACCTGCAATGCGGATTCCCTGACAGTATCAAGAGATGACGGATGGACGCAGCAGTATGGAAAGACCACCCACCGGTATCTGCTGGATCTGGGAGAGTGCAAAGCAGGAACAAAGGTCCATATTACCAATCTCAATGCAGAAACGATCGAATACCATGTGTACCGCCTGAATTTCAAGGCCATGTGCACTGCGTATGAGACGCTCAGCGAACAGACCATGTCACTCGAAAAAATGACAGATCGCAGGATCGTTGGAAGTATCGATGTCAGGAAGGCGGGAAGACTGATTCTGTCGGTACCGGCAGATGAGGGATGGACGTTGTATGTGGATGGGAAAAAGACGAAAATAAAGCCTTTCGCAGATGCACTCATTGGTGTACACTTAAAAGAAGGAACGCACAAAATCGAGCTGCGTTATACCACACCGGGCGTACAGATCGGAGCTGCCATCAGCATAGCTGCGCTTCTGTTATTCCTGTTTAGTATGTGGATAAGATATAAAACAAGGGGGAAACATGGGGAAAAAATGCATCAGTATCGTCGTACCGATGTACAATGAGCAGGAATCTTTGCAGATTTTGTACCGGGAATTAAACCGCGTGACACGGGAAATGGGCGATTATGATTTTGAATATTTATTTGTCAATGACGGATCGAAGGATGCAACACTGCAAAAGATCCGGGAACTTGCAGCAGAAGATGAGCGCGTGCACTATCTTTCTTTTTCCCGCAATTTTGGAAAAGAAGCGGCGCTGCTGGCAGGATTGTCCTATGCAAAGGGGGATTATGTGACGACGATGGATGCGGATCTGCAGGATCCGCCCACTCTTTTGCCACAGATGGCTGCGATGTTAGAAGCCGGAGACTGTGACAATGTGGCAACCCGGCGGGTGAACCGGCAGGGAGAGCCGAAGATCCGTTCGTTTTTTGCACGCATGTTTTATAAAGTTATGCGGAAACTTTCCCACATTGAGATTGCAGATGGGGCAAGGGATTACCGTCTGATGAACCGTGCAATGGTAGATTCCATTCTTTCCGTCAGCGAATACAACCGGTTTTCCAAGGGAATCTTTGCCTGGGTCGGATATGATACCAAATGGCTGGAATTTCAAAATGTAGAACGGTCTGCGGGAGAAACCAAGTGGAGTTTCTGGAAACTTGTGCGTTATTCGTTTGATGGGATTATCAATTTTTCGGATGTTCCGCTGAAGATTTCCTCGTATCTGGGGCTGGTGCTCACCGTGGTTTCTTTTATTGCAATCATCGCGGAAGTCGTACGCGCATTGGTATTCGGGGATCCGGTTGCCGGCTGGCCGTCGCTGGTATGTATCGTGACATGCATTGGCGGAATCCAGCTGTTTTGTATGGGAATTATGGGACAGTATATTGCAAAAACCTATATGGAAGTCAAAAGACGTCCGCATTATATCATAAAGGAGAGTAACTGTACCCGGAACAAAAAGAACAACGCACAGAATTGACGCAGATATGCTTTTTCTATATAATGATACAGAAAGACTGCACTGCATTTGGGATGCCGCGCAGTCAGATCATAACAGGTGAGGAAGAATATGCGAAAGATAAAACGCTTTTTGAGTGCTCTGCTTTGCGGAGCAATTCTTATAACAGGAACACTTGCCGGAGTCAGTGTGCGTACAGATGCAGCAGCCAGCAGTTATGCCGTGCAGCTGCGTGCGGCAGGATTTCCGGATAGTTACATCCGTGCACTTTCCGCGCTTCACACAGCATATCCGCAGTGGCAGTTTCAGGCGGTTAAGACCGGGCTTGACTGGAATACCGTGGTCAGCAAAGAGAGTGTAAACGGAGTCAATCTTGTTCCGAAGACCGGAAATGACGCAACCAAATCCACCGCAGACGGTGCATATGACTGGACCACCAATGTGTGGACGGTCTATGACGGATCTTCGTGGGTCGGTGCTGATGCAGACTATATCGCTTATTATTTAGATCCACGGAATTTTCTCAATGAAACCGATATTTTTCAATTTGAAAGTTTAAGTTTCAGCAAGGTGCAGACCAGGCAGGGAGTTTCTTCTATCCTGAAAGGAACCTTTATGGAGAATATGGTTGAGGACAGCGACGGATCTGCGCTGGATTATGCGCAGGCATTTATGGATATCGGTGAGGAAACCGGGGTCAGCCCGTATCATCTTGCATCCAGAGTGCGTCAGGAGCAGGGGTTAAAAGGAACCAGTTCCCTGATTTCCGGAACTTATAGCGGTTATAAGGGGTACTATAACTATTTTAATGTGGGGGCAGCGGGCATTACCTCCACACTGGTCATCAAAAACGGACTGGCATATGCAAAAAAAGCGGGATGGAATACCCGGTATGCAGCACTTGAAGGAGGAGCAAAAATTCTGGCGAAAAACTACATTGGCGTGGGTCAGGATACCTTGTATTTCCAGAAGTTTAATGTGGTGAATCAGAAGAATCTGTACAGCCACCAGTATATGGCAAACCTTGCGGCTGCTTACAATGAGGGCAGAAAGCTTGGACAGGGGTATGCGGACAAGCAGCAGGCATTTGTATTCCGTATTCCGGTTTATTCCGGTATGCCGGCATCAGCAGTGACATTTACAGCCAGTGGAAATCCGAATAACTATCTGAAATCGCTCAGCGTAACCGGACAGACACTGACACCGGTATTTCGCGGGGACACGACTTCGTATTCCCTTCTGGTGGATAGCAAAGTTTCTTCCGTTACCATAAGTGCATCACCGGTAGCTGCGAAATCTTCTGTGACGGGAACCGGCACCAAAAAACTTCAGACGGGAACCAATACGTGTAAAGTTACCTGCAAATCGGAGAGCGGAGCATCCAAAACCTATACGCTTACCATTGTAAAGAAAGCTGGTGCAGTGGCAGAGACCGAGAAGACTTCCGTGACTTCGAAAACATATCAGTTGAAAAACAAAATGGTTACGGGGATTGCGCCGGGAACAAAGGCGGCAGCATTTTTGAAAAAACTTAAAGTGACCGCGGGAACGGTCAAACTGTTCAGTGCATCCAAAAAGAGTGTTACCGGAATCGTTTCAACCGGCAATGTTCTGCAGGTGTATGACAGCAAAAACAAGAAAATTTCTTCCTATACGCTTGTGATTTATGGAGATGTAAACGGAGATGGAAAGATCAACAAAACAGATCTGAACCGTTTGAACAGGCATCTGAATGGTACCCAAAAGCTTACCGGATGTTATCTTAAGGCCGCAGATACAAACCGCAAAAAAGATGGGGTCAATGTGCTTGATCTGGTATATCTGAACAAACATCTTCAGGGGAAGATCACCATTGGGCAGTAAAAGAAAGGCAGAACATATGAGACAAAAAAGCAAAGCAAAAGGAAAACGGATACTGGGAGTGGTACTGGCACTGGTATTTCTGATCAGTTGTATCATGACACCGGATGTGCATGCACAGGCGGAGAGCATGATCATTGCTTTAAGCGCCAGATCCGTGAAAATAGGAGATACTCTGGCAGTGACAGTGACACTTCCGGCAGGGGTGACGGGAACGGTAAATCTGACATATTCCAAAGATCTTTTTACTTATCAGTCAGCAACAGCGGAAACCAGTGTAAATGCAGGCACGGTTTCTATGACTCTGGGAAGTTACGGTTCCGGAAACAAACGTGCAAGCGGAACTGTTAAATTTAAAGCAGATGCGGCGGGAACTGCAAGTTTTGCCGCATCCGCACCATCTGCGGGCAATCAGGAAGGGGACCGCGTGGATGTGGGAGGTGCAAGTGTATCTGTAGCTGTTGAAAATTCGGCAGCGGCAGCAGATGACAAATCAAAAGACAATACGCTGGCATCCCTGACGATTTCCGAAGGAACCCTTTCTCCGGAATTTCAGTCGAAAGTTACCGAATATCAGGCAAAAGTGGGAGATCAGGTGACATCTCTGGCAGTCAGCGCACAGCCAAATGATGCTAAGGCATCTGTGATCTCGGTCAGTGGGGCAGACAAACTGAAAACCGGTGTAAATAAAGTACAGATCGTCGTGCAGGCGGAAAATGGTGTGAAAAAGACCTATACCATTCAGGTGACCAGAGGAGCTGCGCAGCAGGAATCACAGGATACACAGCAAAAAGGAGAGACACAGGCTCCGGCAGACGGGCAGCAGTATTTTACGATTGACGGAACAAATCTCTATCTGACAGACAGTATTCCGGATCGCTATGTTTTGGATGGCTTTGTCAAAGATACAGTGACTTTGTGGGAAAATCAGTATCCGTGCATGCGCAAAGACGGAATAGACACACCGCTGAGACTTTTGTATCTGGTGGATGAAAACGGACAAAACGGTGCTTTGTATATGCTGGATCTGGATGATCCGGAAGAAATTTATCCGTTTGTATGTATGAACTATAACCAGTATAAGCATACCATAGGGGAAAAGACAACATCTGCAGAAGCTTCTACCCAGGAAGGGGAAACGGGCCTGTTCCAGAGTACGGAAAGCCAGATGCGGCTGATTCTCTGTGCGTTCGTTGTGGTTGTACTGATTCTTCTGATTATCATAGTGGTTCTGATCGTCAAAAGAAAAAAAGATGATGACGATCCTTATGATGATTTTTATGACGATGATGATGACGACGATGAGGATTACGATGATCCGGACGATGAAAAACTGTATGAAACGGATGATCCGGATGACACCGGGATATCCAAGCGTTACGGAAAGGAAACATTCCGCAAAAAAGGCGGATTTATGCATAAACTGTTAGAGGGTATTGAGGATGATCTGGACGATAATCTGGAGGATGACCTGGATGATCCGGAAGAAGATACCGATGACAGGGAAAAAGAGCGGGAGGACCATTACCGGGATGCAGATGATGAAAATATCATGCTGCAGAAAGAACTGGCAGAAGAAGTTCGAAGCTCCATGCTCGGAAGAAAGAAGAAAACAACCAAAAAAGATACCGATGACGATATCGAATTTATTGATTTGTAGAATTGTAACAGGAGGTATAAATTTTGATTCCATATACAGATAAGGCGAAAAAAGCTCTGAATTATGCGAACCGCCTTTCCCGTTCGTCCGGCTGCAACTATGTCGGAACCGAACATATTCTGGCGGGGCTGCTCAAGGAAGGAACCGGTGTAGCAGCAGAAGTACTGACAGCCAATAATGTGGAACTGGAAGCACTGCTTAAGCTGATTGATGAACTGGTTGCGGCAGGTGAGGAGGTGACGGTGGCAGACCGTGACGGATATTCTCCGCGTACCCAGATGGTGCTGGATCGTGCCAGGGAGATGGCAGACCGTTTTGACAGTGAACGGATCGGAACCGAACACCTGCTGCTTGCCATCATAAAAGAGGGGGATTGTGCAGCTTCCCGGCTTTTAAATACAATGGGAGCCAACCCACAGAAACTTTTTGTGGATATTCTTGCTGCGATGGGAGAGGACCCGGCACAGTACCGGGAAGAAATCCAGCGTGGAAGAAATGAGGAGGCAACACTTACCCCTACGCTCGATCAGTATTCCCGCGATCTGACAGCTATGGCGCGGGCCGGACGGTTAGACCCGGTAATTGGCAGGGAAAAGGAAACCGAACGGGTGATCCAGATCCTGTGCCGCAGAGGCAAAAATAATCCGTGTCTGATCGGAGAGCCGGGTGTCGGTAAGACAGCGATCGTTGAAGGAATTGCACAGAGTCTGGTAAACGGAAACGTACCGGATATTGTGGCAGATAAACGTCTGGTATCTCTGGACATGTCCGGACTCGTTGCAAAATCCAAATACCGTGGGGAATTTGAAGACCGTATTAAAAAAGTGATAAATGAAGTGGAAACGGCTGGGAACGTGCTGTTGTTTATTGATGAACTGCACACGATTATTGGCGCAGGTGGAGCAGAAGGTGCACTGGATGCGTCTAATATTTTAAAACCGGCACTTGCACGCGGAGATGTGCAGGTGATCGGTGCAACCACGATCGAAGAGTATCGCAAGTATATTGAAAAAGACGCAGCACTCGAGCGGCGGTTCCAGCCGGTACAGGTGGAGGAACCGACAGAGGAAGAATCCATTGAGATTTTAAAAGGGCTGCGAAAGCTGTATGAAAAGCATCATCATGTGCAGATTACGGATGAGGGAGTGGAAGCATCCGTGCGTTTATCTGCCCGTTATGTCAATGACCGTTTTCTGCCGGATAAGGCGATTGATCTGATGGATGAGGCAGCTGCAAAAGCACGGCTTGGAATGATGCATGGATCGGATGAGATGATGCAGTTAAACCGTGAGATTCATCAGACGGAACTGGATATGGAACATGCGCTGCAGGAGGGAGATATCGAGAAAGCCCGCACATGGAAAGAGACACGGGAGAACCTGCAGGCATCCAGGGAAAAACTCGAGAAAAAGAACCGCCGCGTATCCAAAAACAAAGTTCCGGTGGTGGGCGAAAATGAGATTGCCGATGTGGTGGCTGGATGGACAAAGATCCCGGTCAGCCGTCTGACAGAAAGCGAGGCATCCCGTCTGCAGAAACTGGAAGAAACACTGCACAAGCGCGTGATTGGACAGGAAGAAGCGGTATCTGCAGTTTCCAAGGCTGTCCGCCGTGGTCGCGTGGGACTCAAAGACCCGAAGCGTCCGATCGGTTCGTTCCTGTTTTTGGGACCAACCGGTGTCGGAAAGACGGAAGTTTCCAAAGCACTGGCAGAGGCTGTGTTTGGCAACGAGGAATCCATGATCCGGGTAGATATGTCGGAGTATATGGAAAAGCATAGTGTATCCAAAATGATTGGCTCCCCGCCAGGATATGTGGGCCATGAGGATGGAGGACAGCTTTCTGAAAAAGTCCGCAGAAATCCGTTTTCTGTGATTTTGTTTGATGAAATTGAAAAAGCCCATCCGGATGTGTTTAACATCTTACTTCAGGTGCTGGATGACGGGCATATTACAGATTCCCAGGGACGCAAAGTAGATTTCAAGAATACCATTATCATCATGACCAGTAATGCGGGCGCACAGTCGATCATCGAGCCGAAGAAGCTTGGCTTTGGTGCAAAAGAAGATGAAAAGCAGGATCACGAGCGGATGAAAGCCAGCGTGATGGAAGAAGTCAAACGTATTTTTAAACCGGAGTTTTTAAACCGTATTGATGAGACAATTGTATTCCGTGCGCTGAACAAAGACGATATGAAAAAAATCATCGGCATTATGGTGCGTGATTTACAGAAACGCTGTAAGGAACAGTTACAGATCGATCTGGTGGTACGGGAAGCTGCAAAGGAATTTATTGTTGAAAAAGCGTATGACCGCAAATACGGTGCCAGACCTCTGCGCAGAAAACTGCAGGATGAGGTGGAAGACCGTTTGGCAGACGCACTGATCCGTGGAGAAATCCATGCGAAAGACCGTGTGATCGTGACGACGAAGAACAAGGAAATCATTGTATCAAAAGATAAAAAGTGATATAATTTAAGAACCAAATAATCAACCACACAGGAGGAAAAATCATGGCTGCAATCAGTGAATTAATTCGTACGGAAGGAAACGGAACCCTTAGTTTCGGCGATTACACTCTGGGAGCGAAAGCAAAGCTTGATAACTATGAATTTCATGGAGATAAATACAAAGTAAAAACGTTCAAGGAGATTACAAAGCTGGAGCGTAACGGACTGTTTGTATATGAATCTGTACCGGGTACAGCTGTCACCAATTTTACAGAGGATGAGAATACTGTCAGCTTTACGGTAGAGGGACCGGAAGATGCACAGATCACATTGGAGCTGGCAGAAGAGACAGAGTACGAGATTGATATCGATGGCAAGTCTGCAGGAACAATGAAGACCAATCTTGGAGGCAAATTAAGCCTGAGCGTAGAATTAGAAGGAGCAGATGCGGTAGCAATCCGCGTAGAAAAGAGATAATATATGGCAAAAGCAAAAACCAGTGCGTTTTTTTGCCAGAATTGCGGATATGAATCATCCAAATGGATGGGCCAGTGTCCGGCATGCAGAGAGTGGAACACGTTCGTAGAGGAACTGGTGGACCGGAAAGCACTCAGTACTTCCGGAAAAATAAAACCAGCGACAGAAGCGAAACCTGTTCCGCTTTCTGCAATAAAGACATCGGATGAGGAGCGGATTTCCACATCCATGCCGGAGCTGGATCGTGTATTGGGCGGGGGAGTTGTAAAAGGCTCCCTCGTTCTGGTTGGAGGAGATCCAGGAATCGGTAAATCAACGCTTTTATTACAAGTCTGCCGGAATCTGTCCGGGCAGAATCTTTCGGTACTGTATGTGTCCGGGGAAGAGTCCCTGCAGCAGATCAAACTGCGTGCAGAGCGGATTGGCACGTTCAGTGATCATCTGGAACTGTTGTGTGAGACCAGTCTGGACACCATACGCACGGTAATTGAACGGAATAAGCCACAGATTGTGGTGATCGACAGTATCCAGACCATGTATAACGAAAACGTTTCCTCGGCGCCCGGTAGCGTGTCACAGGTGCGTGAGTCTACAGGTGTTCTTATGCAGATCGCAAAAGGAATGGATATCTCGATCTTTATTGTCGGGCATGTGACAAAGGAAGGGGTCGTGGCAGGTCCACGTGTACTGGAACATATGGTGGATACGGTGCTTTATTTTGAAGGCGACCGGCATGCTTCTTATCGTATCCTGCGTGCGGTGAAGAATCGTTTTGGATCTACGAATGAGATTGGTGTTTTTGAAATGTGTAATACAGGTCTTGAGGAGGTGAAGAATCCGTCGGAATATATGCTGAATGGCAGACCGGAGGATGCGTCGGGTTCTGTTGTGGCGTGTTCTATGGAAGGAACCCGGCCGATTCTGGTTGAAATCCAGGCACTTGTGTGCCAGAGTAATTTCGGTATTCCGAGGCGGACAGCGGTGGGAACTGATTTTAACAGAGTGAATCTCCTTATGGCTGTGCTTGAGAAGAAAGTAGGACTCCGTCTGGCTGCATCGGATGCTTATGTCAATATTGCCGGGGGAATGAAGATGACAGAGCCGGCAATTGACCTTGGGATCTGTCTGGCGATTGTTTCCAGTGCGAAGGATATTGTGATTCCTGATAATGTGATGGCGTTTGGCGAGGGTGGCCTGAGTGGTGAAATCCGCGCAGTGAATATGGCAGGCCAGCGTGTGCAGGAGGCGAAAAAACTGGGATTTGGAACAGTTGTGCTGCCAGAAGTGTGTAGGTCTTCTGTTGGAAAAGTGGAAGGAATCAACTTGGTTTATGTGTCGCAGATTCGTGATGCGATTGGTTATATTATGAAAAAATAGATTGTCAGACTACTGGCTTATATATGGTTTGAATAAGTCGATCAGACTGTCGTCAAAGATATTTTTGCCTGAGAAAGTCTGCTGATAGAGAGAAAGAGGAAAGGATCAAAAGTTATGGCGAGTGGGATTGATACAGTGATATTTGATATGGATGGAGTGATTTTTGATTCAGAGATTCTTGTGCTTCAAGCGTGGAAAGAAGTGGCAGAACGTCATGGAATCGCAGGAGTTGAGGCGGCATGTCATGAGTGTCTGGGAACAAACAGTGTTGTAAGTAAAGGGGTTTTTCTGAAGCATTATGGTGAAGATTTTCCG